>Ga0105047_10012701_pt1 | contig 13524 bp, 11 predicted proteins | sample MAT04_FD_78384 | JGI IMG/M metagenome (GOLD analysis project Ga0105047, IMG submission 78384) | Freshwater microbial communities from Lake Fryxell liftoff mats and glacier meltwater in Antarctica - MAT-04 (megahit assembly) | ecosystem: Environmental > Aquatic > Freshwater > Ice > Liftoff...
GAGCGCAGAGCGCGCGCTTGGTCGCGAGCGCAGAGCGCGCGCTTGGTCGCGAGCGCAGAGCGCGCGCTTGGTCGTGAGCGCAGAGCGCGTGCTTGGTCCTGAGCGCAGAGCGCGTGCTTGGTCGCGAGCGCAGAGCGCGTTCAGCCGGCGCTCATATAGCGCCGGACGTGCTGCTCGATCGCCTCTGGTGTCACCGGCTTCTGCAGCACGAGCACGCCTCGGGGCGCGCGGCTCGGCGCGCTCGTGGTGACTATGACCGGGACTTCGGCGTACCGCGGATCACCGCGCAGCGCCGTCAGGAACGTCCAGCCGTCCATCACCGGCATGACCAGATCGAGGAAGATGAGCCGCGGCGCACCGCGCTCGGCGATCATCTGCAGACCCTGCGCGCCGTCTTCGACACACGCATTCTCGAAGCCGCCGTGGTCGAGCACCTCCCGAAGCGTCTCGCGGAGGTCTGCGTCGTCCTCGACGACGAGCACATAGGGCGTGTCGCTCATCACGCGCTCGGTGCTTCGGCGAGCTGCGCCAGCGTGAACGAGAAGGTGACGCCGTCGGCGTTGCTCGAGTCGAGCGCGATCGCGCCGCCGTGTGCACGAACGATGTGCTCGGCGATGTACAGGCCGAGACCGAGGCCGCTCGAGCGTGCTTCCTTCGGCGAGTGGCCGCGCGTGAACGGATCGAAGAGCGTGCGCTGACGCTCCGGCGTGATCGCCGCTCCGTGATTGTGGATCGACACGGTGACGCTCGCGCCATCGGCGCGAACAGCGACGCGCACCGGGAGGCCGGCGGTGCCGTGTACGATCGCGTTGCCGACGAGCTTCGCGACGACCTGCTCGATCCGATCGGAGTCGATCAGCGCGACGAAGTTGCCCTCGGCCAGCTCGAGCGCGACGCGCGCGTCAGGGCGTTCCGCGAGCGCGGCCTCGACGGCCTTGGTCACGCAGCCTGCGACGTCCTTCGGCTCGCATCGCAACGGGATGCCGCCGCTCTGCCGCGCCCGCGTCATGTCGAGGATCTGGTCGATCATCCGCTCCATGCGCTCGCCGCTCGAGACGATGCGCGCGATGGTCTTCTGCTCGCCCGCGGGTAGCGCACCGCGGCGGATGGCGAGCCGCGCGCTGGTAAGGATCGCGGCGAGCGGGTTGCGCAGATCGTGACCCAACATCGCGAGGAAGATGTCGCGAAAGTCTGCGTCGCGTCGGCTCTGCTCGATCGCCAGGCGCTCGCTGGTGATCTCCACGAACGCGATGAGGGCGCCCGCGAGCGCGCCGCTCGCGTCCCGCATTGGCGTCGCGTTGACCCGCAGGATCCGCAGCTGGCCGTCCGGTCGAGCGAGCTCGCACTCGAAGAATTCGATCACCTCACCCGTGAGCGCGCGCGCCACCGGCCGATCGGCGGGTGCGATGTCCAATCCCTCGAGCGTGCGCATCGAGAGCGCCGTATCAGTGAGGGCCGACACGGTGCCGTCGCCTCCCAACACGCGACGCGCGCTGGCGCTCACGAACTCCGCGGTGATTCCGTCGGGCCTCACCAGCAGCGTCCCCGCGGGCAGCTGGTCGAGGATCGACTGGAGGGGTACACCATCGTGCGGTCGAGGGCGTTCGGCCACGTCTATTTCGAATCTCGCGAGCACGTGTCGAGGACATCGGACGCGCTCTGAGGGAGACTACGAATCTCATGCGCAAGCGGCTCATTCTGGTGGAGGATCACGACGACCTCCGCGAGGTCACTGCAGAGTGGCTGGAGATGGCGGGCTTCGACGTGGTGGCGTTCGACAACGCGGAGGACGCGCTCGTCGCGCTCAGTGCGCGCTTGCCCGACGCGCTCGTCACCGACTTGTCGCTGCCGTCGATGGGCGGTGTCGAGCTCGCCGAGCGCGCGCGCTCCGCCGCCGCCGGTCGCTCGCTGCTCATCGTCGCGCTCACCGGCGCGTCCGACGTCGCAAGATCTCCGCTGTTCGACGTAGTGCTGACCAAGCCCGTCGATATGGAGCGGTTGTCGACGCTCTTGCGTGGCGGCTGAGGCGACGTTGGCGCGCGGCGCGTCTCGAGCTCGGCGGCGAGCGCACTACCCAGCACCAGAAGCTGCGCGATGAGGTACAGCCAGACGAGCAGCGCGATGGCGGACCCCGCCGCGCCGAGCGCGGTCGATGCGCCAGTGCGGCTGAGGAACGCGAGCAGGGGCGTGCGCACGAACGTGGTCGCGAGCCCGGCGAACAGCGCTCCGTAGAACGCGCTTCGCCAGCTCATTCGCCGCTGCGGCAGGTGGCGCAAGATCAGCGTGATGGTGCCGATCAGCAGCGCTGCCGAGACGAGGTTGTTGGCGGCGCGCACGGCGACGAGCGGCAAGTGCATCTGGCTCGACGCGGACTTCGCGAGGAACTCCGTCGCGCCATCGATCAGCGCCGCCGCGAGCACCAGCACACCCGACGCGAGTACGAGCAGGAACGCGATCCCACGGGTCTTGAGCTCGTCGAGCAGCCCCTTGCGGAAGCTCACCGTCGTGTTGCGCAGGCCGAGCAATCCGTCGAGCAGCTCGCGCATCCCAGTGAAGAGTCGCGTCGACGCCCAGGCCGCCAGCACGAACGCGAAGACCGTCGCGAGATCGTGCGGAACTTGGGCCGACGCCGAAGTGATCAGCTCCTGCGCGGTGCGCGCGGCCGACGGCTCGAGGAAGCGACGCGCGAGCCGCGTCAAGGTTTGGCGCGCCTCGCGCTCGCCCACCAGCGGTCCGATGAAGCGCAACACGATCGCGACCATCGGCACCGCGGCCAGCAGCGCATAGAGCGCGAGGCCGGCTGCGATGAGCGCGCCGTGGCGCGCGAGGTAGCGCTCGTACACGGCGATCACCAGGCGGAGGGCGCCTCGGCCTTTCCTCGCCGCTTTCGACTTCAGCGATGTACTCGACAGGCCCATCGCGGCGTCAGTTCGTCGCCGGCTCGCGCGGGGTCAGCGTGGGCGTGGTGAGCGCGCGCGGGCGTTCCGAGGGGGCGAGCTCGGTCTCGACCGGCCGATCGTCGAGGAACGCGTCGATGGTCGCGCGCGTCGACGGGCCACGCTCGAAGTGCGGTAGACCGCGCGTTCCAGCGATGCGCTGCGCATGCCAGCGCGGGTTGCGGGTCAGAAAGCCGCGCAGCTCGGCGAAGTCGACGTACGGATCTTGGTCGTACAGCACCAACACCGGGCAGGTGACCCGCGCGTAGAGGCTGTGCAGCGCGTCCGGCGTGAACAGGCTCCCGCTGAGGAACGCGATCGGCGCAAAACGTGCGCCTGGCGCGCGCGCGGAGAGCACCGCGTAGTCGACGAGGTTCGAATCGGGCGCGCCGACGAATGACTTGCCGAGGTAGTAGCGGACGCTCAAGCGCGTGCTCAGCGCCGCGAACAGCGCCTTGCCGACGGGGCCTACGCCAAGGACCTCTGCTGCTACGTTCCGCGACTTCTCGTTCTTCGGCAGCGTCTTGCGCCGCGCGCCGAGTCCCGTCGGCGAGATCATGACGAGCGCGTGCACGAGATCGGGCGCGAGCGTCGCCGCCAGCGCGCCGATCTCGGAGCCGAGCGAGAGCGCGACGACGTCTGCGCCCTGTGGTGCGACGTCGCGCAGCACGGCGAGCAGCGCGTCGGCCATCAGCGCTGGCGTGTAGGCGCGATCGCCGCGCTCGCTCCGACCAAAGCCAGGCAGATCGATCGCGAACACCGGACGCGCACCGCGCTCCGCCTCGAAGATCGGCTGCATCTCTTTGGCCGATGCGCACGCGTTGATGGAGTGCACCAGCACCAGCGGGCGGCCCCCCCCAGTGGTATCGGCGTAATACGCGACGCGACCCGCGGTCGTGTCGAGCACGCGACAATCGGCGTCGATCGCCGAAGGGATGGAGAAGGAGTCGCGTTGGTGGCTCATGTCGAGGTCCTTTCGCTCGCGGCAGGATTCGGAACGGGTGGCGCGGGAGGTACGCGAAGTCGGCCGGACAAACGTCGCGGCGCGAGCGGGCGCGTGGGCTCGGTGGCGAACTCGGGACGGTCGCCGAGCAGCACCGCGAGCAAACGGAGCTGTGGCACGTACGCGACGCCGATGCGCACGGCCGTCGTCAGCGGACCGCAGATGAGCGCGCCCACAGGACCGAGCACGAAGCCCCACACCAGCATCGACACCAACATTACGAGCGGCGACATGTCGAGCGCGCGCCCGGCGAGCCGCGGCTCGACGATGTTGCTGACGATGAGCTCGATGAGCGCGACGGCGACGGACGCGGCGATCGCGATTCCGACGCCGCGATCGAGCAACGCGACGATCCCGACGGGGGCGACCGTGAGCAGACCGCCGATCATCGGCACGTAGCCGAGCAGGAAGGAGAGGACGCCCCAGAGCAGAGGAAAGTCGACGCCGAGACCCATGCACACGCCCCACACGAGCACGCCCTTGATGACGCTGGTGAGCGTCTTCACGCGCACGTAGGCGACGATCTCGTGCGTCGCGCGATCGAGCGGCGCGAGCGTAGCCGGACGCGTCGCCGGAACCATCGGCTCTCCCTCCGGGCTGAGCGGCAGAGGAGTCTCCGGATCCGCCGAGCGCTGCACCACTGCGCGCAACTTGTCGAGGATCGAGTCCGACTCGCTCAGCGCGAAGCAGACGACCAGCACCGTGAGAAAGATGCTGAACAGGCCATCGGTGATGTCGGGCAGGGAAGTTGCGACGCTGGCGACGAGCAGACCGGGCCCGATCGCCGTGCGGCGAAGCACGCGCGCTTGCGATTCCATCCCGTGGGTCTGCATCCAGCGCGTCGCGTCCTGACGCAGCGATTCGACGCGCGTCTGATACTCCGGCGCCTGCTCGACGAGGTCTTGCGCCGTCGTGACGAGAATCGCGCCGATGCCGACGGTCACCGCGAGCGCGAGACCGGCCGCGAGGAGCAGCGCGGCGACGCGCGGGACACCCTTGCTGCGCATCCATCCAATCAGCGGCGAGGTCGCGAGCGCGAGCGTCACGCCGAACACGATGGGCGCGACGATCTCACGCGCGACGTGCATTCCGGCGAGCACTACCGTCACACCCGCGAGCGCGAGAGTCCACGTGACGATCGGCGGAAGAAGCGAGCGAGCAGCGGGCGAAGCGTCCATCGTTCCAACCACTTTGCAGTCAGTGTGCCGATTTGTCAGCGCAGGAATTTGCGCGCAATTTCGCTACGTGTGCGGCGCATGCGCGTCATTCCGCTACGCATGTGGCGTTGTGCCCCGTCGCCTTTGCCGGAGGCGGGTCACCGACGGGATCAGCGATTGGATCGGCGACGACTGGATCGCGCATGGGATCGCCGACCGGATCACCGAACGGGTTGCCCGGAATATGCGGAGCTTCTGCGGGTGGCGCGGGCGGATTGGGTGGTAGCACGGGTGGCTGCGAGGGCTGCGACGGGTCAATTACCGGCGCGTTTGGCGCGCCAGGGACGGGCGGATCGCTCACCGGCACCTGTGGCACTTCGGGAATCGGTGGATCGCTCATCGGCGGCACGTTGGGCGCGGGCTCCAGCGGGATGCGCGGACCGCCGCCAGTCGGGGTCGCGAGCTGCGCGCGCGTGGGGCCGCGCCGTGCGCCGCGGGACGGGGTGTTGCCGCCGAGCGTTGCTGCGACGGTCGGTGCGGCGCCGTCGCTGGTTCCGTTCAATGCGGCGGAGTTGCCGAGAGTCGGGGGCATCGTGGTTCCTTCGTGGGCGAGTGAGTCCGTTGGATGAAGCAGCGCGACCGGGCTACCCACGCGCAGAGGTGTCGGCGGCAAGAGGCTCACCGATTGCACGTCGAGCGTCGGCGCGATGAGCAGTGGCCGTGGCCCTGGCTTCGCGGTGTGCGCGCCGATCAGGATCGCCGCGCCGAGCATTGTGGCGGCGAGGATCAGCCAGCCGATGATCGGACGTCCTCGCTTCCTGAGCCACGTCGACGGCGCAGCGCGCGCTCGGCCCGCGGACACTTCGCCCGCGGCGTGCCCATCGATCGTCGGCGCGTCGCTGTCGTTGCTGTCCTTCGCCGTGCGCCGACGCAGCGGAATTGGCAGCGTGTTCACGTCGGGCAGCAGCGCCAGCGCCGCAGCGCCCTGCGCCAGGCCGTGCTCCACTGCGATGTCCGCGAGCGCCTGCGACAGCGCGCGCGCGCTCTGCGGCCGCGCATCCATCTTCCGCGCGAGCGCGCGCAGCACCAGCGTGTCGAGGCTCGCCGGACAGCTCGGTCGCACGACGTGGACCGGCAGCACCGGGCGGCGCAGTACCGCGGTCACCACTTCGAGCGTCGTGCTTGCCTCGAACGGTGTGCGGCCGGTCAAACACTCGTAGAGGACGACGCCAGCGGCATACACATCCGTACGCGCGTCGACGGTGCGGCCATCGACCTGCTCGGGCGCCATGTAACAAGGCGTGCCGACCCACAGCCCCGCGCTGGTGAGCCGGCCTTGGCGATTGCCGGGCTCGACGAGCGTCAGATCGTCGCTGAAGGCGCAGACGCCGAGATCGAGCAGCTTCACCACCGGACCCGTGGCGCTGCGGTGCACGACGATGTTGTCGGGCTTGAGATCGCGGTGGACGATTCCCTCCGCGTGCAGCGCAGCGAGCGCCTCGAGCGCACCGCGCACGACCTCGATCGCCGCGGCGGGCTCGAGCGGTCCGTGCTGAAGGATCGCGTCGAGCGTCGGTCCCTCGAGTCGCTCGAGCACGAGATACGGAGAACCATCGTCGAGCGTGCCGGCGTCGATCGCATCGACGAGGTTCGGCGCGCGCAGTCCGCCGAGCACGCGCACTTCGCGGCGGAAGCGCGCCTGCATGACGTCACTCCCGACCAGCTCCGAGCGCAGCGTCTTCAGCGCGACACGACGTCCCGTCGCGCGGTGCTCGGCGTCGTAGACGACTGCACAGCCACCGCTGCCGAGCACGCCGCGCACGACGTAGCGGCCAATGCGTGCGCCGATCGCGCGCTCGTCCGGCATGCTCGGCCGAACCGACAGAGTCACCGCGGGAGTCCTGCCAGCGCGGCACGAACGCGCCCGGCGTCCGGGGCGCGCGGCGCGAGCTCGAGGTATTTGCGGAATGCGCGTCGTGCATCGACCGGCTGGCCCATGTGTGTCGAGACGGCGCCGAGACCGCGCCACGCGTCGGCCGCGTTCGGGTCCTGACGCACGGCCTCCCGATAGAGCGCGAGAGCGCGCGGGAACTGTCCGCTCGCATACGCGGAGAGCGCCCTGCGGGTGAGCGCGCGCGCAGCCGCCGCAGCCGCAGCTTCGGTGCCGGCACGCGCCTCTCGCGCAGGCGCAGCGGCAACCGGCGCCGGCTGAGCGGCTAGCGCACGCGGCACAACGGCCGTGTCGACGCTGCTGCGCGAGTGTGCCCGCGCCGTCGTCGTCCGGTCCGTTGCGACCAGCGCCGCCGTGTCGGTCGGCGCCACCGCTGCTATCGGCGCCACCGCTTCAGTCGACGCATGGTCGAGCTTTACGGCGTTGGTCGCGAACGCGACCGGCGCGACCTTCGCGGCGTCTTGCGGCTGCGCGTCCGCAGTGCTCATGCGCTGTGCGCCGAGTCCGAGCATCCACGCGCCCGATGCGACGATCAGCACTGCGGCAGCCGCCCCCATCGTCCACACCGCGTGCCCACGGCCGCGGCTCGGCTCGCGCGGCCGCACCGGCGTCGAGATCGGGCGCTCGGTCGTCGGGCTGCTGCCGGTGTGCGTTCGCACGACGCCCGAAGGATCCGCGACGCGCGCCTCGCCGAGCGCCGCATGCCCAAGCTCAAGCCCCAGCTCCGCCCCTGCGCTGCGCAGCGCCTCTGCAAGCTCCGCGGCGCCGCTAAAGCGCTTGCTCACATCGCGGCCGATCGCGCGCTCGACCAGCGCGACCAGCGACGCCGGACAATCGGGGCGCAGCTTCGCGAGCGACGGCGCCTCGTCGCGCAGGATCGAGGCGACCAGCGCCGTCATGTTCACTTCGTCGAAGGGCGGCCGACCGGCGATCGCCTCGTACAGCACGACGCCCGCGGAGTAGGTGTCGGTACCTCCATCGGCGCGGCCCCCCGCGAGGTACTCCGGCGCCATGTAGTGTGGCGTCCCGACGACGAGCCCTTCGCGCGTGATTCCACGTTCCGCCGGGCCGTCCATCACCGGCTTCGAGATGCCGAAGTCGACGAGCTTGGCCACGGTGCGGCCACGCTCCTGATGCATGACGATGTTGTCCGGCTTCACGTCGCGGTGGAGGATCCCGCTCATGTGAACGAACGCGAGCGCATCCGCGAGCTGCGTGCCGACCTCGACCGCTGCTTCGATCGACAGTGGGCCGCGTGCGATCCACGCGCCGAGCGACTCGCCGTTCAGCAGCTCCATCACGAGATAGGGCGAGCCGTCGTCGGTATAGCCAACGTCGAAGACGTCGGCGATGTTCGGGTGGCGCAGCGAACCAGAAGTGCGCGCCTCGCGACGAAAGCGCGCGAGCGTCTCATCGGTCTCGTGCGCGCCGCAGCGGACGATCTTCAGCGCGACGCGACGGCCGAGATCGAGATGCTCCGCTTCATACACGTCCGCGGAGCCGCCGATGCCGAGCGGTCGGACAATCTCGTAGCGATCCACACGCATCCCGGCACGAAGCGCCTTCACCCCAGCGAGGCTGGACGAAGAGGCCGGGGTCACGGTGGCGGCATTGGATGTGGACATCGAAGACTCCGTGGACGGCGGACTCGAGCGCCGTGTGCTGCGCCCTAACGCAACCGCCGTGCCACCAATCCACACTGCGCCGCGCCGTCGTACCCCCACGAAATCATGGCAAACTCCCGCGCACATCGGCCATCCCGCCGCCGTCATCTCCGCGCGGGTTCGTGGCACGACGCCACGCTGTGGCGCCGACGTACGTGAGCGCCTCGTCTCGCGCCGCAGCATGTCGGCCGTCGAGCCGCGGATCGACGGCGTGTTCGCGCTGGCACGGTGTCTGCTCTAGCGCTCTCGCGTGCAGCGCTCCCACACCACTCTCGTGACCGTCTCCCACACCACTCTCGTCTTCGTGCTCGCCGTCTACGGCAGCGTCTTCGCGCCGAGTGCGCGAGCGCAAGACGCCGTCGACGGCAGCGCGGCCGTCGAGGAAGTCGCGCCCGTGAGCCCTGGGGAGTCGACTGACGAAGAGGCGCTCGCGCCGGCCATCGCCACGGTGTCGGTCGACGTCGTCGTCGTGCGCGACGGCGATGTCGCCGGCGTCAGCGCGGTGGACGACGAGCTTGCGCGCGCTCTGCGCGACGTCGGTGGATTCTCTCGCGTGGTGTTCTCATCGGTGCCGCTCCCGGACCTTCGCCTCGCGGTGGGATGCGGCGATGAAGGCGCGAGCTGCCTCGATCGCCTCGCCCGCGCGCTCGAGGCCACAGCCATCGTCGTCCGCCGCGTGCGCGCAAATCCGAGCGGCACGACGCTCTCGCTGGTCTACCACGATCGCGCTTCCAACGACGCGCCGCTCATCGCCACGCGCACTGGCTCACCGAGTCGACTGGCCGACGAGATGCAATCGATGGTTCGCTCACTCTACGGCGTGGCCGACGTCGCCACGACCCGCTCGCGCGGCGTGGGCGGCTGGACCTGGGCGACGCTCGGCAGCGGCGCGGGTGTCTTGTTGGGCGGTGCCATCCTCGGCGCCAGCGCGAGCTGGGGCGAGCACATGACGCTCCGGGCCAACAGCGCAGCGGACGTCGATCGCATCGAGGCCTCGCTCGCTGCGGCGGAGACGCGCGCTCTCGCTGGCAACATCCTGATCGGCGTCGGCGCCGTCACTCTCGGGGTCGGCGGCGCGCTGCTGCTCATCGATCTGCTCGGCACCCCCGACGAGCCCGGCGCCGATCACCTCGATCTCGCATTCGCGCCCTCGCTTCAAGGCGGAATGCTGACGCTCCGACACACCTCGAGGAGCTTCCTATGAGTCGCGACCACGTACTCGCGGCGGCAGTCTTCGGTGTGCTCTGCTTTTCGGGTTGCGCTGCCTCCGTCGCGCCAAATCCGAGCGAGCGCTGCAGCACAGAAGTAGCGTGCAGCGCCGGGCGAGTCTGCGATCGGGGCTTCTGTATCAGCGGCAATTCACCCGACTTCGGCACTCCGCCGCCGCCCGACTCGGGCAACCCGCCGCCGCCCGACGCGGGCACGTTGCCCGCCTGCATGCGCCCCGACGAAACGCGCTGTGCCCTGCTCTGCGTGAAGCTCGAGGACGACTTCTTCCACTGTGGCGACTGCGGCACCGTCTGCCAAATGGGCCAGCGTTGTAAGCACAGCGTCTGCGAAGCAGACTGAGCCACACATGAACTTCATTAGAAAGCAGCACGCTAATGAACAGTGAAGCGTGGCTCGGCGCGTTCATGGTCGCGATGTCACTCGCACCGCTCTTTGTGACGTATGTGATGAGCGCCGACCGCTGATTTCGCCGTTCGAGCACCTCAACGGCGGTGTGACATTACGACCCATCACGGCCGCGGCGCTGACGAGACGCGAAACAGGCACCGCCAACGGCGTTTGTGCACTACAGTGGAACCAGATGTCGAAACTCACGCGCGCGCCGGAGTCAGCAGCCGGCGCAGATCGCGGCGCGGTATCCGTCAAATCCGTCAAAGCAGCCGTTGCCAGAAGAGCGACAGAAAGCGGCGCGGCGCAGACGCTCGCGCAGAAGTCTGCTGACGAAGCACCGCTACAAGCGAGTGCGCTTCAGAGCGCGATCTTCAACAGCGAAAACTTCTCGAGCATCGCCACCGACGCCAAGGGCGTGATTCAGATCTTCAACGTCGGCGCAGAGCGAATGCTCGGCTACACCGCGGCGGAGGTCATCAACAAGATCACGCCCGCCGACATCTCCGATCCGGAAGAGGTCATCGCGCGCGCCAAGGAGCTCAGCGCCGAGCTCGGCACCCCGATTACGCCGGGGTTCGAGGCGCTGGTCTTCAAGGCCTCGCGCGGGATCGAGGACATCTACCAGCTGACCTACTTCCGCAAAGACGGGACGCGCTTTCCTGCCGTCGTGTCGGTGACCGCGCTGCGTGACGCCGAGGGCACGATCATCGGCTATCTGCTGATCGGCACCGACAACACCGCGCGAAAGCTCATCGAAGCCGAGCAGAAGAAGCTCGATCAGCGCCTACGCGACCAGCAGTTCTACACGCGCTCACTCATCGAATCGAACGTCGACGCGATCATGACCACGGATCCCGCGGGAATCATCACCGACGTCAACAAGCAGATGGAAGCCCTCACTGGCTGCACGCGCGACGAGCTCATCGGCGCGCCGTTCAAAGACTACTTCACCGATCCCGATCGCGCCGAGGCGGCGATCAAGCTCGTGCTCAGGGAGAAGAAGGTCACCGACTTCGAGCTCACGGCGTGCGCGCGCGATGGGAAGAAGACGGTCGTCTCGTACAACGCGACCACCTTCTACGATCGTGGCCGCACGCTTCAGGGCGTGTTTGCCGCCGCTCGAGACGTCACCGAGCGCAAGCGCGTCGAAGTGGAGCTGCAGCAAGCGAAGGCCGCGGCCGAGAGCGCGAGTCGTACGAAGTCGGACTTTCTCGCCAGCATGAGCCACGAGATCCGCACTCCGATGAACGCGCTGATGGGCATCGCGGATCTGCTCGCCAAGACCACGCTCTCTCCCGAGCAGGACAAGTACGTACAGATCTTCCGCCGTGCCGGCGACAATCTCCTCAACCTCGTCAACGACATCCTCGATTTGTCGAAGGTCGAGGCGTCCCAGCTGGAGCTCGAGCAGACCGGCTTCTCGCTCGTCGATCTCCTCGACAAGGTCATCGAGATGGTGTCCGTCCGCGCGCACGAGAAGGAGCTGCGGCTGGTCTTCGAGATCGCGCCTGACGTGCGCCCCGACCTGGTCGGTGACCCGACGCGACTGCAACAAGTGCTGCTCAACCTGCTGGGCAACGCGATCAAGTTCACCGAGGCGGGCGAGGTCACGCTGAAGGTGACGGTCGATACCAATGCCAACGTGCCGACCGCGCTCGTCTTCACCGTGACCGATACGGGAATTGGAATCCCAGAGTCGAAGATGGAGCGGGTGTTCGAGCGCTTCACGCAGGCGGATTCATCCACCACGCGCCGATTCGGCGGCTCCGGTCTCGGACTGACCATCTCGAGGCGATTGGTCGAACTCATGGGCGGACGAATCTGGGCTAGCAGCATCGTAGGCAAAGGCAGCACGTTCTCGTTCGCGGTTCCGTTCGAGGCCGCGTCGGGACCCATACGCCGCGCGGAAGAGCTGATTGGCGAAGGCGAAGATCGCTCCCTGCCCGCATTGCGGATCTTGCTGGTCGAGGACTCGCACGACAACCGCACGATCACCGTCGCATACCTCGAGGGTACGCCGTATGTCGTCGAGCACGCGGAGAACGGCGCGGTCGCCTGTCAGATGTTCGAAACTGGCAACTACGATCTCGTACTGATGGATCGGCAGATGCCGGTGATGGATGGACTCACCGCGACGCGTGCGATTCGCGGCTGGGAGTCGGCGAACGATCGCGCGCCGACTCCGATCATCGCGCTCACGGCGTCGGCGCTGAAGGGCGACCGCGAGAAGTGTCTCGCCGCCGGATGCACGGGATTCCTCACGAAGCCCATCAAGCAGCACGTGCTCCTCCAGGCGATCCGAGACTGTGCGGTGAATCTCGGCGCTGCGTCGGCCGCACGGAGCGCTGCCGCCCTGGGCGATCTGGGATCGTTCGTTCCCGCGCACCCGACGCTGGCGGCGCAGCTCCCTGCGTTTCTGCGCAACCGCAGGCAGGACGTCCTCACTTCGCTCGAGGCGCTCGACGCCGGTGACTTCGAGACGATCGAGCGCCTGGCTCACTCGATGAAGGGCGCGGGCACGAACTTCGGCTTTCCGATCATCACCGACATCGGCTCGGCGCTCGAGCAGAAGGCGCGGGCGGCCGACGCCGCCGGCGTGCGTCGTCGCCTCGCCGAGCTCTCCACCTATCTCGATCGCATCGCGGTCGACAAGCGGGTGGCGTCCACGATCGCGGCCGTGCGTGAGACGCTGCCGACGCAATCGAAGAGTGAGCCGCTCGTCGCGCGCCGCATCCTCATCGTCGAAGACAACGACGATCTGCGGGCGGTATTTCGTCAGCTGCTCGAGTATGCCGGTCACCACGTGGACGAGGCGCAAGACGGGCCCGAGGGGCTCGAGCGTATGTTGGCCGACTGTCCTGAGGTCGTCATCGTGGACGTCGGTCTCCCCGGCATGAATGGCTACGAGTTCGCTCGACGCGCGCGCGTCGCTCACGGAGCCAAACTGTTGCTCATCGCGACGACCGGCTACGGCCACGAGCGTGACCGCGCGGAGGCATTGGCGGCAGGGTTCGATGTGCATCTCATCAAGCCCGTCGATCTCGACATGCTCCAGCGTCTGGTCATGTCGCCCGTGCTGACCGCTGCCTGAGTGACGGCACGGCCGTTGCTGGCAAAACGCCGGCACAGCCGTTGCTGGCAAACGGCGGCACAGCCGTTGCTGGCAAACGGCGGCACCGCCGTTGCTGGCAAA
>Ga0105047_10012702_pt1 | contig 13523 bp, 13 predicted proteins | sample MAT04_FD_78384 | JGI IMG/M metagenome (GOLD analysis project Ga0105047, IMG submission 78384) | Freshwater microbial communities from Lake Fryxell liftoff mats and glacier meltwater in Antarctica - MAT-04 (megahit assembly) | ecosystem: Environmental > Aquatic > Freshwater > Ice > Liftoff...
ACGCAGGCGGGGACAGAGCCAGAACTCGACTCCTGGGCCGCTGGCTGCGCCAGCTCGTCCTGTGCAAGTTCAAGCGCAAGCAACTCTCGGCTGGCCGGGTCATAACCCAACGGCGTGCCGCAGCCAAGGCACTGGATATTGCCGAAAAAAACGGGCCTTCCGCAGCGGCAACTGAAGGCACGTGGCGTGATTGGCTTGGAGCGGCTTTGCATCGGAGGCATTGATCAGTGGCGCTGCGTCCGGTGTGCACCTGAGACAACAGACGCAAACCCCGCACGCAGGCGATGTCCTCTTTGCCCAGCATTCGGCGTGCCCACGCCGTGGTGTGCAAAATCGAGTTCAGATCCTTGCCGGTGTGATGACCTGTTTTTCACCCAAGCCGACTTCCTTGCCTGCAATCACTGACGCGGCCAGTGACAGGGTGCGGGCGATGGCCCCGGAGGGACCGTCCCAGACCTCGATGCTGGACGGCACCAGCTTCAACAGCAACAGATCAGGATCGTCCGGCCCGTCCCACCAAGGTCGGGCCACCACGGTCCAGAGTGCGCGCTTGCGCTCAAGCTCGTCAACAAATTCAAGGCGGCCCGCGATGCACACATAGTCGCCTTCGGCAGGGATGGCGAAAGCCAGGTTTGCCTGGGCTTTGTTGGTGCTGCTCAGCCATGGCGCCTTGCGTGAAACCATCATCCACACGGCACCGGTGCCGTCCAGTTCCTGCGCGGTCATCGGCCGGCAGCCGAGGGCGCCTTGCGCGTCGGCCACAGTCAGCAGACCCGTGCGCTCGTCCTGGAGCTTCTTTGCGAGTTCCTCCATGTCGGCATTGGCTTGGGGCAGGGTTCGCATGGGGTCGGGCCTTTCATTACAGCGGTGGATCGGCTCGTCATCGTGGCGCCGTCGTTGGCTGAATGCTGTGGGCAAATGCCCCGCACGCGTGTCAGCAGCTGCCGCGCTCGCGGTCAGCCAGGGTGGCTTGCCAGCCGCGAGCAGAACGCCAACAGTTCGGCCAGATCGTTGGACTTGTCGAACACCCGCGTGGCACCCAGGGCCATGCACTGCGCGCGCATGTCAACCGTGGCGCAATTGCTCAAGACGACGCGCGGGGCCAGCAGATGGGCCTGCAGGGCACCGCGCAGCACGCCCAGACCCGACCCGGTTCTCAGAAAGATGTCGACGATGACCAAATCCAGTGTGTCCTGATGGTCGGCCATGCGGGCCAAGGCAGTCCACTCGTCAGCAGCATGGCCGACCACCCGAACCGGGGACATGGCCTCCAGCATGGACACCAAGTTCTCCAGGATGACTTGACTGTCCTCCACAACAAATGTCCGAAGGATGCGAGCTGGCTCGGGCAAAGATACGTCTGCGCGCAGCCTGACCTGGGTGTCTTGCGTCATTGGCAGACCTTATGGCGCGACAGCCGGGCGATCAATCCGCAACTGGCTTGACATCGTGTCGGACGATGCCCCTTCAATCGGTGGGCGAAAGGGTCTCCATGACCGGGCGATTGACCGGGAACGCCGCTTGCCAAAGTCTCGGTACCGGGCTGTAAGCCCCTGGAGGCTCAAGATGTCAACAACCCAAGACCCCCGATCCAATGCCTTGCTGGCAGCGTTTGCAGATGAAGGCTGCGGGAGCCTGCTGGAAGCGCTCGAAGAGGTGGACATGCCGCTAGGGCAGGTCCTGGGTGATTCCAGTCAGCTTGCACAACATATTTACTTCCCCACCACGTCGATTGCGTCGCTGTGGTGTCTGACCCGGAACGGTTCCACGGCGGAAGTGGCGGCCGTCGGCCACGAAGGCATGGTCGGTGTTTCAGTGTTCCTGGACGGTGGCTTGAGTACTTGCGGGGCGGTGGTGCAAAGCGCCGGTAAGGGTCTGCGCCTGAACGCGCGGCTGATCAAAACAGCATTTGATCGCGGTGGTCCGGTGACGCAGATCGTGCTGCGCTACATCCAGGTGGTCATGACGCAGATGACGCAGGCGGCAGTCTGCAACCGGCACCACCGCGTCGACAGCCAGCTCAGCCGTTGGCTGCTGCAGACCCAGGATCGGCTGCACGGCCAGGACATCCACATGACCCATGACTTGATCGCCCGCGCTCTGGGCGTGCGCCGTGAAGGCGTGACACAAGGCGCGATGAAGCTACAGCGAGCGGGTTTGATCCGTTATGGCCGCGGGCAGATCACGGTTCTGGACCGCCGCGGGCTCGAACAGCAGGCCTGCGAATGTTATGCATTGGTGAAAAGAGCGAGCGAGCGGCTGCGCACTGCAGGCATGGCGACCTGCACGACAGCTTGAGCCAGGGCTCGGACAAGAACTCGGGCAGGGAGTTCTGTACCGGCCCTCGCGCAGGCTTTACTCCGTGATGGGCGGCTCAACGATAGGCGAACGCTCGCCCGCTTCGCCCGGTGGCTCGATGATCTCTGGCGGTGGCGCTGGCGCGATCTCTGGGGGCGAAGGTGAGTGCGCCGGGCCAGTCGGCAATGGCACGACGTCCGGCGCGGGTTGAGGAATCTCAACTTCGCCGGCGCTGACATGACGCGCGTCATCTGCTGCTGTACGGGGGGAGTGTTTGATGGATGGCATGGTTTGATCTCCTGTGTCCTTTGCAGGGGCAAGAGGCATACCCATTTCTCCGGCCTTGCTGCGCTGCTGCGCCGCTGCGCTGCTGCGGCTGGATGCTGCAAGAGGCCATGGCCCGCCGCTTCAAGCCAGCATGCTTACCCGCAAGCCCTAGACGCGCCTGATGGCAGAGTCGCCGGTCGGGGTCATCCGCGCGACGTCAACTGCCGGGAAGGGCGATGGCCTGGCCAGCCGAACTGCGCGTGGGAACGGGCGGCGTCATCGAGGCCACAGCACCCGTCTCGTCAACCCGGCCGCGCAGTGAACCGTGGCGCTGGGCGTAGACCCACGTGAGTTCAGCGCCCAGCAAGAAGACCTGGGCCGAGTAATACACCCACAGCAGCAGCACCACCAGCGAGGCCGCTGCGCCGAACGGTGAAGCCACGCCGCTGCGCCCGATGTACAGACCGATCAATGTTTTGCCGACGGTGAACAACAGCGCGGTGATCAGGGCGCCCACGGCCACGTCGCTCCAGGCCACGCGCTGGCGTGGCATCCACTTGTAGATCATGGCGAAGATGGCGGCGACAAGCGCAAAGCTGATGGCGAAGTTCAGCACCTGGGCCAGCATGCCCCAGCCAACGAACCAGTCGGCCCACCAGGCGTCCAGCGCTGCCAGCGCCGCACTGAAGACCAGCGAGACCAACAGCAAGAAACCGATGCCCAGCACCAAGCCCAGTGACAGCAGCCGGGCTCGCAACAGTGCCCAGAGCCCGTTGCCCGTGCGCTTGGGTGCGCGCCAGATGCGGTCCAGCGCATCCTGGAGTTCGCCAAAGACCGTGGTCGCACCGACCAGCAAGGTGATCACGCCGACCAGCGTGCCAACGATGCCAGCTTGCGGCCGGTTCAAGCTGGCCAGCAGGGCTTCGATGGTCGCCGCACTCTGGTCGCCCAGCATGCCGGAGAGCTGCCCCAGGATGGCACCCCGTGCGGCCTGTTCGCCAAACACCAGCCCGGCCACCGAGATGACGATCAACAACAGCGGAGCCAGCGAAAACAGCGTGTAGAAGGCCAGCGCGGCACCCATGCTCGGCGCGTAGTCGTCGACCCAGGCTGAAGCGGCGTCGCGCAGCAGTCGCCAAGCAGCGCCGATCATCGAAGCCAGGCCGATGCCGGTTGAAGAATGGACCCGGTGTGTAGTCGGCAGCGTTGGCGACGTTCGGTCATGGCAAGTCTCTTTCGGGGGGGGCAGCTTCAGGCTCGAAGCGACTGCATCGCTCGGCAATGGCCGTGCCTGCTACCCCGCTGGGCACAAACCCCGGCATGCTGTTTGCCGTGGGTCGCCCTCAACCCCGGAGCCCGAAGGAGCACAGCACATGGCGGCAGCCGACGCACCCGACAACCAACCTTCCCGGCGACGTTTCTTGCTGACGAGTGCAGCAGGTGCCGCGCTCCCGGTGGCGGGTCTGGCCGCGGGTTGCAGCGCCAATGGCGCCGTTCAGCCCAGCGCCCCCATGGTGCCGCCGCCGCTTGCCTCGCTCCCACCTTCAGCGGTCTTGGCGCTCACGCTGCGGGTCAATGGCAGCGAGCACCGGGTGCAACTCGACGCGCGCACCACGCTGCTGGACGCGCTGCGCGAAGATTTGCGGCTGGTCGGCTCGAAGAAGGGTTGCGACCATGGCCAGTGTGGTGCCTGCACGGTGTTGATCGACGGCCAGCGGGTGTTGTCATGTCTGACGCTGGCAGCCCAAGCGCAGGGCAGGGCGGTCACCACCATCGAGGGTCTGGCAGCCATGAACGGCCTCGCCCGAGGCGACGCGCTGCACCCGATGCAGCAAGCCTTCATCGACAACGACGCCTTCCAGTGCGGCTACTGCACGCCCGGACAGATCATGAGCGCGGTGGCCTGTGTGAGCGAAGGCCGAGTCTCCAGCGACACCGAAATCCGCGAGTACATGAGCGGCAACCTGTGCCGCTGCGCGGCTTACCCCAACATCGTGGCGGCGATCCGCCAGGCCGCGCAGCAAATGAAAGGCGCAGCATGAAGGCCTTCGCCTACATGGCCGCTGCTGACGTGCAGTCGGCGGTCAACGCTGCTGCCGGTTTGAGGCCAACGACTGCATCCACGAACGCCGGAAACGCCCCCACCCACGCAGCAAACAACATCGCGCTGCCGCTGGCGCCTGTCCAGTTCCTCGGCGGCGGCACGACGCTGATCGACCTGATGAAACTCGGCGTGATGAAGCCGACGCACCTGGTCGACATCTCGCGGCTCAACGACCCGGGCTTGCGCAGCGTGACGGCCAATCCCGAAGGCCTGCGCATCGGCGCGCTGGCCACCATGCGCCAGGTCGCCGATGACCCCATCGTGAAGCGCGACTACCCGGTGTTGTCGCAGTCGCTGTGGCTGGCCGCGTCGCAGCAGATCCGCAACATGGCCTTTGTCGGCGGCAACGTCCTGCAGCGAACCCGCTGCAGCTACTTTCGCGACACCCGCTGGGCGTGCAACAAACGGGAACCTGGCAGCGGCTGCTCGGCCCTGGAAGGCATGAACCGCTGGAACGCGGTGTTGGGCACATCCGAGCAGTGCATCGCCAGTTATCCCGGCGACTGGGCCACGGCCCTGGTGGCACTGGACGCCACGGTGGAAACCGTAGGCGCCAGCGGCCCGCGCAGCTTTCGCTTCGCCGATCTGCACCGCCTGCCCGGCAGCACACCGCACATCGAGACGCAGCTCCAGCCGGGCGAACTGCTCACCGCCTTCAACGTCCCGGCTGGTCCGCACACCCGGCGCTCGCTCTACCTGAAGGTGCGCGACCGCGAGTCCTATGAATTCGCGTTGGCCAGCGCGGCCGTGGCGCTGCAGATGGACAGGTCGAACGCCAGCGTGGTGCGCCAGGTGCGCATCGGCCTGGGTGGTCCGGTGGCGGTGCCATGGAGATCGCGCGAAGCCGAAGCGATGCTGATCGGAAAGGTCCTGAACGAAGCCAGCGCAACAGCCGCTGCACGCGTCGCGTTTGCCGGTGCCCGCACGCGCGAACACAACGCGTTCCGGGTTCCGCTGGGCCAGCAGACCCTGGTGCGCGCCTTGCTTCAGGCCCAAACCATGGAGGTGGCAGCATGACTTCCCCAGTCCCCACACAGCAGGCCAACATGGGCCAGCCGATCCCCCGCCGCGAGGCGCGGGCCAAGGTTACCGGCGCAGCGCGGTATGCCGCCGACATGCCCCTGGTGAATCCGGCCATTGCCTACCTCGTCACCAGCACGGTGGCCAAAGGCCGCATCGTGAGCATCGACGAACGCGCGGCCCGCGCCGTGCCCGGTGTGCTGCACGTCATGACGCATCGCAACCGGCCAGCGCTCAAACCCATCAAACACTTCTTTGCGGGCGGTTCTGCGCTGACGTCGGTCGCGCCGCTGGCCGGGCCGGAGATCGTGCACGATGGGCAGATCGTCGCGGTCGTCACGGCAGAGACCTTTGAGGCAGCGCGTGAAGCCGCTCATGTGCTGGAGGCGGCCATCCGTTACGAGCGCCGCAAGCCATCGGCCACCTTTGGCGACCCCGGCTTGGTCGAACAGCGCACCGTTGACGTGATCCCCATGCGCAAGGACCCCAAGCTCGGCGACGCTGAAGCCGCCTTCCGCAGCGCACCGGTGGTGTTCGACGCCGAATACGCCACACCCATCCAGCACCACAACCCGATTGAGCTTTTCGCCACCAGTGTGCAGTGGCTGGGCGACGAGTTGACGGTGTACGAGCCGACCCAGTTCACTTACGGTCTGCGCAGCGGCCTGGCCGAGCAACTGGACATGCCGGCGGAAAAAGTCCGCGTGATCAATGACTTCGTGGGCGGCGCCTTCGGAGCAAAAGCTGCGGTCACCCAGCGCAGCGCTTTGGTGGCCTTGATCTCGCGGCAGCTCGGGCGCCCGGTCAAGCTGGTGGCCACGCGCGACCAGGGTTTCACGATCTCCGGCCACCGCAACGAGACACGCCACCGCGTGCGCCTGGCGGCCGGGCGCGACGGCCGTTTGCTGGCCTACCACCACGACCTCTGGGAGTTGAACGGGCGCAGTGACCCGTACGTCAATGGCGGCATCGAAAACGCCGCTGCGATGTACGCCTTCCCGGCCGTGATGAGCACCGCGCGCATGGTGCGTGCTGATCGCAACGCGCCGATCTTCATGCGCTCGCCGGCAGAAGTGCCGGTGATGTTCGCGCTCGAATCGGCCATGGACGAGCTGGCCGTGCAGCTGGCGATGGACCCGGTGGAGTTGCGCCGCATCAACGACACGCAGAAGAACTGGGTCACCGGCAAGCCCTACACCAGCCGCCACCTGATGGAGTGCTACGACGCCGCCAGCCAAGCCTTCGGCTGGCGCCGGCGCAACCCGCAGCCAGGGTCGATGCGCGACGGCGACTGGCTGGTCGGCTGGGGTTGCGCCACGGCCACCTACCCGACGCTGCTCTCCACGGCCGTGGCGCGCGTGCGCCTGGCTGCCGACGGCACGGCGCGCGTGGAAATCGCGGCTCACGATGTGGGCACTGGCGCCTACACCGTGGTCGGGCAAATGGCCGCTGAATGTTTGGCAATGGCGCCAGACAAGGTCTCGGTGCTGATCGGCGACAGCGCGTTGCCGCCAGGGCCGGTATCGGGCGGCTCGTGCACGACGGCCAGTGCCTGCTCGGCGATCAAGCTGGCCTGCGACCAGATCCTTGCGCGCTTGCAGCTGACCGCAAGTGCCAGCGCGGCGCAGCGCATGGCGGCATTCGAGAAGTTGAAAGTCGGCGCGATCGAGGAAACCGGCAACTACGTGCCGCCTTCCAGCCGCAGCAACAGCACGGCGGGTCTCTACAAGGGCAGCTCCGACATCACCGGCGGCACGAATGCCGATAACCAAAGCAAGACCATGTTCGCCTTCGGCGCCGAGTTCGTCGAGGTGCGCATCCACGCGCGGACGCGCGAAATCCGCGTGCCGCGCATCGTCGGCGCCTTCGCCGCGGGCCGCATCATGAACCCGCGCACGGCGCACAGCCAGTTGATGGGCGGCATGATCTGGGGCATCGGCTCGGCGCTGCACGAGTTCACCGAAATCGACCGGCGCGAGGCGCGCTACATGAACGACAACCTCGGCGAGTACCTGATGCCGGTGAATGCCGACATCGGGCAGGTCGACGTGATCCTGGTGCCGGAAGTCGACAGCGAGACCAACCCTTCCGGAGCCAAAGGCATCGGCGAGTTGGGCAACGTCGGCACCGCCGCGGCGATTGCCAACGCCGTGTTTCACGCCACCGGCAAGCGCATCCGTGAACTGCCAATCACGATCGACAAGCTGATCGGGCCTGCCGCCGCGTAGGACCAGCAGCAGCGTCCAGGATGCCTACACGTTGACGCGCCGTTGGCTGATACAAGCGGGCACCAGACAGGCAAACCATCGCATACCGGCCTGTAAAGCACATGGGCCATTCAACGGAATTTGACATGCCTATCCATCCCTCTCAATCCACGCGGCCCTGGTTTGCAACTTCCACCGTCGCGCTGCTGGTGGTTGTGGCGTCGGCATTGGGCTCATTTTTCATCCACCTGGATCACGCGCCAACGCTGCACACCCCATTGCAGGCAGAGCCGGCTTTGCCCGCCGCTGGCGGCGAGTGGCCACAGTTCAGCGTGCCAGTCGATGACAAGACGCGCATGAACACGGTGTCGTGGGCGCCCGTCGGTGCCGGCCCATGAGTTTGGTTTGTCCCAGCCATCGACCACCATGGACGATCTGATCAGCCTGTTGCAGTGGCCCGCCATGCTGGTGACGATCGCGGCGGCTTGGTTCGTCGCGTCCAGCATCGAACAGCGTCGGAACATCGGGTTCTGGGTGTTCTTGGCGAGCAACGTGTTGTGGGTGGTCTGGGGCTGGTCAACCCAGGCTTGGGCCCTGGTGGTGCTGCAGTTGGCGCTTGCGGCCATGAACATCCGGGGCGCACTGAAGACAGACAAAGCGCAGGGCGTCGAAGCGCAGTCGAAGTCGGGTGAAGCGAGTGCCTGACGCGGTCGTGATGGGCGCCGCCTCCTCCGGTCCGAAGCATCAGCACCGCATGACCCCATCGTCAGCGCCCATCGATGAACGCTGACTGCCTAAAAGCTATCAATGCCAACCTGAGCAGTCAGCAAATGAACTCGAACCCATTCTTTGCGGCGCGCCCCTTGATGCCTTTGGCCGCCATTTTTGGCGATCCTCATCAGGCCTTGCGTGCCCTGGCGAGCTTGGGTGAACAGGCCCAGCAAAACCCAAGGCACAGCGCCGCAGTGGTCTGTTTCCCTGACGATCCGGACCTCGCGTTGAAGATGCCGCGCCACGTTGGCAACGTGGCTGCCAGTCCCTGGTTTCCCTTCGCCCTGGCAACAGCCGCTGTGGCTGCTGCCACCGCGACCACCGTGGTGCTCGGGACCGCATCCATTGCTTTGGTGTTCACTTTGGCCGGCACTTCCATCACCGTCACCGCGCTGGGTGTCTTCGCGCTGTGTGTCGCGACCCTTGTGCTGATGACTGCCGAGCTGGCCTTTCGATGCTGCTCTTCAGCAGTGGAGCTGGACGTGCGTGAGGCGCTGCTGGCTGGACATTGGGCGGTCGTCGCTCATCCGCAAGATCAGGCACACCGGCGTGCCGCCAGCCAGTCCTTACGACGCTACGGGGGCGAAGTGCTGTAGTCGTCTTGCAGGGCAGGGTGCGTGTTGTTCCGCCATCACTGTGCGGTTGCGACGGCCAACCCCTGCACGCGTTCTGGCTGCATCGTTTGTTGCGACCTCAGGTCATCGCGCACACGGCTCTTGCGTTCGACCATCAGCGGCAGCGTAGCCTCGATGCATGTGCCCTGGCCGGGCGTGGACAGCACACGCATGCTGCCGCCCTCGGATTCAACGCGGTAGCGCATGCCCAGAAGTCCATGGTGACCCGTGGGAACGTGTTGGGCGTCGAACCCGCACCCGTTGTCTTCAACCCGCACATGCAGCTCGTCTCCGTGCGGATGAACGCACACGCGCACCTGCCGCGCTTGGGCGTACTTGGCGATGTTGGTCAGTGACTCCTGCACCAGCCGATAGACCGTCAACTCGGCGTCGCTGGACAAACCGGCAAGCGCGCCCTTTGCAGGGGGTGACAGTTCTTCGTGAACGGCGATGCCCATGGACTGCGCAGCGTCTCGGCACAGCATGCCCAGGCTGGTGGCCAGACCGAGCTGTTCGAGTGCGGACGGGCGCAGGTTTTCAATCACAAGTCGCTTGAAAGCGATGGCATCGTTCAAACGGTCTTCGAGTGCGCGCAGCGAGGAGCGCATTGCGTCGCTGATGTCGGTTTGTCCACGCAGGCGAGCGAACTGCAGCTTCATGGCGGTGAACTGTCCTCCCAGTTCATCGTGCAGATCGCGGGCCAGGCGTCCGCGCTCATCCTCGCGCGCCGTCACCAAGTGGCTGGCCAGTTCGCGCAGCTGCACCGTGCGTTCAGACACTTGGTCGGTCAATCGGGCCTGGGCCTCGCGGCGCAACTGGTCCAGCGCGTGCAGCTTGCGGGTATGGATGAACAGCCCCAGCACGATGACCAGCGTGAGCAGATGCACAGTCCAACGCGACAGGCCCATGGCGTCGTAGACCGAGGTGCGTGCGCCTTGCTGCATGGCAACTGCGTGTTCGAGCACGGCGTTGAACTTGCCGCGCAGTGCCGCGGTGCTTTGCTGGCGGGCGTCAACCGCTGCAGCGGCCACAGCCGCCGGCGGGTCTCGCCCGGCCAGCGCTGCCATGTTTGCCAGCACCGCCAGGCGTTCTTGCAGCAGACGCTGCAACTGGTCGAGTTCGACGTCCCGGTTGGCAGAGACGCTGCGCAGCAGCTCAAACGTTCGGCTCTGCACCGCCTGCAGTTGCGCCACGGACTGGCGGTACGGCTGCAACCGGTCGCCATCGCCCGCCAGAATGTGCCCACGCACCGCCGTTTCGGCGTCGGTCAGCCACTGCAGCGATTGGGCAGCCTGGATGCGCGCTTCGGTCAGTGCAATGCCACTGGAAGCGCGACCCGAGGCGTGCTGGTAACCCGCCTCGTTCATGGACATCAACAGCAGTGCAGCGGCCAGCGCAGCAACAAAGCCATAGCGTGTGCGCAGGAACGTTTCGAGCAGTCGGGTGATCATGCAGTTGCCTGGCAATCGGCATGCGCGCCGACGGCTTGGGCGAAAGTTCAATGGCTGCAGCTCAGCCGCTTCGGCCAGCCTTGCTGCTGATCGCTTTGCTCAGTGCAAGCAGGAGTTCGTCTTGCGGGCAGGGTTTGGACAGCACGGTGAACTCGGCTGCTTCCCCCGCCACGGCCTGGCCGAAGGCGGTGATCAGCACCACCGGCAGCAAGGGGCGAAGCACGCGCAGTCGGCGGGCCAGTGCCAGGCCGTCCATAGCCCCGGGCATCATGACGTCGGTCAGCACCACGTCAAAGGTCTGCCCTGCATCGACACGTTGCAATGCTTGCGCCGCGTCGTCGGCACGCTCGACCTGCGCGCCATGAACCACGAGCAGCGCAGCGGTGATTTCGCCCAGGGTCTGGTTGTCTTCAACCAACAAAACGCGCGCGCCGGCGATCAGGTGGTCGGTCTGGGCGGTGTCGCCGGCGCGTGCTGGCGCTGAAGACAAGGCCGGGGAAGGAATGCCTCTGGCTGCCGGCAAAAGCAACATCACGGTGGTACCCAGGCCCAGAGTGCTGTCCAGCCGCGCGCTGCCACCGGCTTCGGTGCAGAAACCGTGCACCTGGCTGAGGCCCAAGCCGCTGCCCTGACCCAGGCCCTTGCTCGTGAAGAAGGGCTCGAAGGCATGGGCGGCCAGCTCAGGCTCGATGCCCACGCCGTCGTCGCCTACGGTGATCAGCACGTAACGGCTGGGTGCCAGGTTGGGGTTGTTGGCACGGGCGTCAGCCAGGTCGTCGGCGGTGGCGTTGCGTGCGCGCAAGCGCAACTCGCCGCCACTGGGCATCGCGTCACGGGCGTTCAGTGCCAGGTGGATGATGGCCATTTCCAGTTCACTGGCGTCGACAAACACGGCGGCAGTTCCTGGTGCCACCTGCACCGAGACCGTCACACGCGAGCCCAGCACGCTGCCCAGCAACTCTTGCATCTCGGGCAGAGCCGCACCCAGCCGCACCTGTTGTCGTTTCACCGCCTGGCGGCCAGCAAAGCGCATCAGGTGCTGGGTCAGCTGGCTGCCCATCTGCACGGCGCGCTGTGTGGCTGCCAGCGGCGACTGCAGTTCGGCCGCGGCCGGGTGGCGCTGGATCAGGTGCGCGCTGTTGCTGACGACTCCCAGCAGGTTGTTGAAGTCATGCGCCACACCCGCTGTCAAGCGCCCCACCGCCGCGACCCGCTGGCCCTGCGCAGCCTGTTGTTCGGCAAGGCGGGTTTTTTCGACCGCGTCAGCCACCTGGCGTTCGAGCTCAGCGCGGCCATTGCGGATGGTTTGAGCGGCTGTCGCCAGCGCACCGGTGACTTCGTCGCATTCGGCCAGGCCCGTGGCCAGGACCTGCACCGGTTGCCCGCTCTGCATTTCCAGCACGGCGCGCTTGAGGCCTTGCACCGGCCGCACGATCCGCCGAGCGACCCAGAGCGCGCCGACGACGGCCAACGCCAGCAGCAGCAGCGCGCCCAAAGCAACGTGCAGAACCGCATCAGGCAGCCGGCCCGCGAACATTTCCTTGGGCATGCCGAGCACGTACGTCCAACCCATCGGCGCACGACTGAAATAGACCGTGGTCTTTTGGCCATCCAGCGATACAGACTGGAACAACGCTTCTGACCGCTCCTGCAAATGCCGCCGCAAGTCGGCGGTGGCAGAGCGGCCAACGTAGGCCGCGCCGCCGGGGTAGCGTGCGACCAGCGAGCCCTGACTGTCCAGCACCGCACCGACCCAGCCAGGTGTCAGAGTCTGCGCATCGACGATTCGCTGCAACTCCCCCGGCAGCACCGTGATCACCAGCTCGTAGACGGTGCGGTCGTCGCGCTGCACGGGCTGCAGGATTGCAGCGTGGGGCACCGAGGCTGGCGTGGTGTTGGGCGCAGCGTCGGGTGCTGTGTCGGCCGTCGGCTGGGGCCCAGCAGCAGGCCTTGCATCGCTGCCCGTTTTTACCGCCGGCGGCATCCACAACGGTTCAACGCGCGGCTGCTGCGCCAGGGTGTGGTGCGGCAAGCTGCGGCCGGAAAAAGCCTCGCCACGGGTGTCCACCAACACCTGGTCGGCGTTGCGCAGCTCAATCCAACCGTCCAAACCCACCAAAGCCCGCAGCGCCAGTTGTTCGAACTGTTCCAACGCCTCGGGCGTTGCCGGCGCCGGTGCGTCGAGCCAGTGCGATTGCGACAGCACCCGGGCAATGGTCGCGCGGCGCATCAGTTCGCTGTCGATGACCTGAGAAACTGCCCGCGCGGTGTCGCGCAAGGTGCGTTCGTTGGCTTCCCGTTCGGCGCTGTAGGTGGTGCTGATCAGCCACGTCACACCCAGCATGCCAGGCAGCAGCGTGGCCAATACCAACAACAGCACGCGGGAGCGGATCGAGAAGAACATCGACGAGAGCAATTGGCTGGGAAGGCGACTTGGATGCGGGCCATGAAGACTACGCGACAGAGTAGTTTGTTTCATGCGCCAAGGTCTGCAACGGCGACGCCAGCGGGTCGCAAGGTAGCGCAGATCATGCGGTTTCCAGTCCCCTCCGGTGGGCGTCTGGCTGCCAGGTATCGGCTAATTCTGTTCGGCCAAAGGCCTTTGTGTAGCGGTAAGCCTGACGGCAAAGCTTTCCAGCTTTTGTTGCTGCGCAAGTCTTGGCGCTCGCCATGAGCGCAACCACGCCCATGTCTGGCCTCGGAAGTCCCTGCCGAGAAGCTTGTCTGCCCGGGGCGCTGGAAGTGGGTGGCATGTAACCACGTGCGGGCAAACAGCGTGCCTGCGACAGAC
>Ga0105047_10012704_pt1 | contig 13522 bp, 11 predicted proteins | sample MAT04_FD_78384 | JGI IMG/M metagenome (GOLD analysis project Ga0105047, IMG submission 78384) | Freshwater microbial communities from Lake Fryxell liftoff mats and glacier meltwater in Antarctica - MAT-04 (megahit assembly) | ecosystem: Environmental > Aquatic > Freshwater > Ice > Liftoff...
ATTTCTTCAAGCACTACCCGCAATCCACCATGAAGCCCGGCGATGTCTATGTGACCAACGACCCCTGGCTCGGCACCGGCCATTTGTTTGACTACGTGATGATGACGCCGGTGTTCCTCGGCAAAAAGCTGGTGGCATTTTTCGCCAGCACCTGCCACGTGATTGATGTGGGCGGCGTCGGCATGTCGGCCAAGGCCAATTCCTCTTTTGAGGAAGGCACCCTCATTCCCCATTTGAAAATGCGCAAAGAGGGCAAGATTAACGAGGAGCTGCTCGCGGTGATCCTTGCCAATTCCCGAAACCCCGTCGAAGTGCGCGGCGATCTTCTCTCGCTGGTGAGTGCCAATGATACGGGGGCACGCCGTCTCATCGAGATGATGACCGAATTCAAACTCACCAGTCTTGAGCCGTTGGCAAAACACATTCTCACCACTTCGGAAAGAGGCGCGCGCGAAGCCATCAAAGCCATGCCGGAAGGCGAATGGTCGTATGAAATGCCGCTGGATGGCTATGAAGGGCCGATCACCATCAAATCAAAACTCACCATCAGGAATGGCAGGATAACCATTGATTTTACCGGCTCCTCCGCCGCGTCCATCTTCGGCATCAATAGCCCACGGACTTATACCCACGCCTATTCCGTGTTTGGCCTCAAGGCGGTGATCGCGCCGCATGTGCCCAACAACATCGGCTCGCTCTCCTGCTTCGATCTCGTGACAGAGCCCGGCACCTGTGTCGATCCCATCAGGCCCTCGCCCGTCACAGCGCGCCATGTCACCGGCCAGATGCTGGCCGATGCCGTATTCGGCTGCTTGGCACAAGCCCTGCCCGGTAAGGTGCAAGCCGAAAGCGCCGGCTCCATCTGGATTCTCGGATTGAACAGCGCCCATGGCCGCGTGCCCGCCCATGAAACGGCGAAAGCAAAAGAATTCGGTGTGATCAGCATCGCGCTCGGCGGCATCGGCGGCAGGCCGGGCAAGGATGGCCTGGCTACCACCGCTTTCCCCTCCGGCATCGGCGCCATTCCCATCGAAGTCACCGAAAACCAGTGCCCGCTCTATTTCAAACGCAAGGAATATCTGACGGACAGCGCCGGGGCCGGAAAATGGCGCGGCGGCCTTTCGCAGACAATCGAAATCGCCAACCGCGAAAAAGCCCCCTTCACCATTTCCGCCGCAACTTTTGACCGCATCAAAAACCCGGCGAGGGGGCGCGATGGCGGAGGCCCCGGTGTGAAAGGCGTGGCGCGGCTGGGCTCGGGCAAGGCGATCCCCGACAAAGGCATCCACGTCATCCCGACCGGCGACAGCCTGGTCGTCGAACTCCCTGGCGGCGGTGGTTTCGGCAATCCAAAATCGCGGATACGGACCCTCGTTGAGGAAGATGTAAAAGCCGGACTCGTGAGCCGGGAAGCGGCGAAAAGGGATTACTTTTTGGACACCCGAGAAACCACCTTCACTGACTCTTAACCTGCTCTCGGCAGAGTTGCCTCCATGACTCCACCACCCAAAAAATCCTGGCACGATGATCTGCCTTTTCCGAAACACTGGCTGGCCTATCTCGCTTTGAAGATTTTCGTGCTGGCGCTGGCAATTTACCTGTTGCTGCGGTTTAATGGTGTTATCTAGGGGCTCTGCAGCGTTTGGAGAAAATCGATCAGGGCCGTAATGCGGCGCTGGACCGTGCCCTCATCGCCTTCGGCGCCGCCCAGGTCTTCCTCAGCTTCCATCTTGAACCACACGCCCCACACCGGCATTTCGCGGTCGCCATGGTTCTTCAGAATCTCGCGCCCGTCAATGATCGCCTGCAATCTCTCCCGGGGAAACACCCCGCCGTTGCGTTCCGAAAGCCGCGTGAGATCGGGGGCGGGTCCGCTCAGGCCAAACGTTTTTGGCCCATCTCCGTGCCCGCCCTCGCCATGGCAGTTTGAACAATAGAGCCGGAAGTCGTGTTCGCCAGTATCACTCTGGCTAAAGCCTTGTGATGGCAGGACGCCCAACAGGATAACGGCCAGCGCCGTTGCGCCAAGGAAAGATGGAATAGGCCACCGATGCGTCATGAACCTGCCTGTCAATGTTGCTGGATGCTTTCGAGATAATCCACAAGCGCCGTAATGCGTTCGCGCACGACTTTTTCGGTTTTCGGTCCCGCCCCGTCTGAATCTGCCTCGAACTTGAACCAGTCGCCCCACACCGGCATGTCCCGTTCGCCATGAACACTCACCTGGGCCCGGCCATCAATCACCTCAATGGCGCGCTGGCGCGGGAAGATTCCACCATTCCTTAAGCTCATCCGGGTGAGGTCCGCGGCTTCGATGGTGAGGAACTCGGCGACCGTGCCATCGCCCTTGCCCCCCACCCCATGGCAGGCGGCGCAATAGTTCATAAAGTCCCCCCGCCCTGGGTCGGCCGGAACTGGCGTCTGGGAATTTGCCTGCACCACAGTCCCGCCAATCAAAATCAGCAGGCCAACACTACCCGCCCAAGACAGCTTCCACATCGTGATTCACTCCATTTGGTCACAAACTCACAACCCAGTCCGCGCAAGACTAGCATGACTGGGATGGCAGTCATAGTTCCGAAACTGTCGCGGAAGTAGCGCATTCTGTGCAGGGCCAAGACGGGTTGTCTTGCCGCAGATGCTCGGAAATCTCCCGATGCCTAAAGTTCCCTGCGAAGAAGTCAATTAAAGTTGAATTGTACCGCTCCCGCCCTCCCTTTAGGTTTCCCCCAGGCGGAAAACCAAAGGAGAAAAACATGCGGAAATCAAATATCCTGGCCCTGGTCGTGCCCGTGGCACTCACCCTCACCATGGCGCCATCAGCCTTCGCCCAAGGAACAAAAATGGGATTCTTTGTGACCAGCGCGGGCACCGGCAAGGGCGCTGATTTGGGCGGCCTCGACGGGGCCGACAAGCATTGCCAGACCTTGGCCGAAGCGGCGGGGTCCAGCGGGCAAACCTGGCGCGCCTATCTTTCGACGCAGGGCGATGGCGCGGTGAACGCCAAGGACCGTATCGGCGCCGGCCCCTGGGCCAATGCCAAGGGCGAGGTGATTGCCAAGGATGTCGCCGAACTTCATGGCACCAACACTCTCACCAAGGCTACCGCTCTCACTGAAAAAGGCGAAGTGGTGAATGGCCGCGGCGACACCCCCAACATGCATGACATTCTCACCGGCACCCAAGCGGACGGCACGGCCTTCGCCGCGGGCGAAGACCGCACCTGTGGCAATTGGACCTTGAGCGGGGCCGAAGGGGCGGTTATGGTGGGCCATAGCGACCGTACCGGACTTGATGACTCGGCTCCCGCCAAGTCCTGGAATTCAACGCACCCCTCGCGCGGCGGCTGCAGCCAGGAGGCCCTGAAAGGCACGGGCGGCAACGGTTTTTTCTATTGTTTCGCGGAGAAGTGAGCAAAAGCATGCATCGATAGAATCAACTAAAAATCTGTCGTCCCGGCGAACGCCGGGACCCAGGCTTTCAAATATCGATAGCAGCTGAAGTCTGGGCCCCGACTTTCGTCGGGGTGATAGAAATTAGAGAAGCCGCCGCGAATTGAACCCGGCTGGCAGTGGCCGGAGCAATCTCCGGCCCTGCCCCAAACGCCTTGCTAAATTCTCCCCCTCCCATCTTGCAACGCCCGGATTTACGGTTACAGTGAGGAACAATAGTTTCCGTTCGTGAATAATCCGGGGAGAATGAGATGCCTTTGAGTTGGAGATTTTCGGTTCTTGCGGACCGCCACCGCGCTTTGGGTTCAAAGCTTGAAGACTGGTCCGGCATGGGCACGGCCTGGACCTATGACAAGGACATTTACGCCGAACACATCGCGGTGCGCACCAAGGCGGGACTCATGGATGTCTCCGGCCTCAAGAAGGTGCATCTTGTAGGCCCGCACGCCATCAATGTGCTGGAATACATCACCACCCGCGACATGACGAAGATCTATCCTGGCCGCTCGGTCTATGCCTGCATGCTGAATGACCGCGGGCATTTCACCGATGACTGCATCGTCTACCGCACCGGCCCCAATTCCTGGATGCTGGTCCATGGCTCCGGCTCGGGCCACGAGGAAGTGGTGAAGCAGTCGCTCGGCCGCAATGTGGCTGTGCTGTTTGACGACGACCTCCATGACCTTTCGCTGCAGGGTCCGCTGGCCGTGGATTTTCTCGCCAAGCATGTGCCCGGCATCCGCGACCTGAAATATTTCCACCACATGCAGACCACGCTCTTTGGCGCGCCCGTCATGATCTCGCGCACCGGCTACACTGGCGAGCGCGGCTATGAACTTTTCGTGCGCGGCCAGGATGCCCCGAAAATCTGGGACACGATTTTGGCGGAAGGCAAGTCCATGGGGATCATCCCCGTGTGCTTCAGCGTACTCGACATGCTGCGCGTGGAAAGCTACCTGCTGTTCTACCCTTACGACAATTCGCAGATGTATCCCTTTGCGGGCGAGCAGCCCGGCGACAGCCTGTGGGAACTGGGCCTCGACTTCACCGTGAGCCCCGGCAAGACCGGCTTCCGCGGCGCCGAGGAACACGCCCGGCTGAAAGGCAAGGAGCGCTTCAAGATATTCGGCCTGCTGATCGAGGCCGATGGCCCGGCGGACTTGGGCGACGAGGTTTTTGCCGATGGCAAGAAGGTGGGCGTCATCACCTGCCCCTGCTATTCCAAGCTCACCAAGAAATCCATGGCGATCATGCGCGTTGACGTGGCCTGTGCCAAGCAGGGCACCAATCTGGAAGTGCGCGGCAAGACCCTGAAAGCCAAGGCCATCGCTCACACCATCAGCTTTGATGACCCGGAAAAGAAGAAACGGAACGCGGTTGGCTGATGCTTGTCGTTGGCATTAAGAGTCGCCCGGTTTACAAGGGGCTGGAGATTGATATTCACAGTGCGCGCCATCTCTTTGCCCTTGAAGGCGAAGGGGCGGAGGCCTTGCTGGACCAGATCAAATCCTTAGGCCACGGCTTTCTGGAGAAGGCAGAAATTCTCTATGTCGGCCCCGAAAATCAGGCGGGCAAGCTGCGGGAACTGAAATCCTTTGATTTCTGGACCGCCCCCACCATTCCGGTTTTGCTCAATCGCCTGAAAGCTTCGCTGCAAGCCGCGCGCATGGGAACAAGGCTTTATCTTTCCGGCACGGAAGGCTTTATCGGCCAGGCCATGCAGGTGGCCCTCGATCTCGGCATTGATTTCAATTCCATCCGCACTGAACACCGGGGCTCCACCGCACGGCGCGTGCAATGTGTCCATTGCAAGGGGATTACCGATAACGTCACCACCTCGCCCTTCACCTGTTCCCATTGCGGGCTTCCATTGCTGGTGCGCGATCACTATTCCAGGCGCCTCGGCGCCTTCCAGGGCGTGAACATTGACGCGGAAGACCCGGGCTTGGCGCCTAAGCCGGAAGTGCTGTTCCCATGAGCATCAATACCGACATGACCGTGCGAGTGGCAGCGATCACGCAAGTGGCCGAAAAGGTGAAACGTTTCCGCCTGGAACGCGTCGATGGCGAGGAGATGCCGATCTTCTCAGGCGGCTCCCACGTTGTGGTGGCCATGCGCGATGGCGACATTCTCCGGCGCAACACCTATTCGCTGATGTCATCGCCCCGGGACACCAGCGCCTACGAACTCTCGATCCTGCGCGTGGAAAATTCGCGCGGCGGCTCCGCTTTCCTGCATGAGAAACTGAAGGTGGGCGATACGCTGGTGATCTCCCAGCCCGTCAATCTCTTTCCCTTCGACGTGCGCGGCCGCAAGCACCTGTTCATGGCCGGCGGCATCGGCATTACCCCTTTCATGGCCATGATGGACCAGATGACCCGCGAGGACCGCGCGTTTGAGCTGCACTACGCGGTGCGCAACCGGAAACACGGGGCCTATTGGAAGGACCTGTCGGAGCGCTACGGCGCCCACCGGGTGAAAATCTATTGCGACGAGGAGAAGCTCTTCATTCCCGTCGACAGCGTATTGAAGGCCCAGTCCCTTGGCACCCATCTCTATGTCTGCGGCCCCGAAGGCATGATCAACGGCATTCTGACCAAGGCGCGGCAACTGGGCTGGCCCGAACAGAATCTCCATTCCGAACGCTTCCTGGCGCCGCCCCCCGGCAAGCCTTTCCGCGCCGTGCTGAAAAAATCGAGAAAAACCATCGAAGTGCATTCGCACCAGAGCATTCTCGAAGCGGTGGAAGCGGCCGGCATTGACGCGCCGTTTCTCTGCCGGGGGGGCGCTTGCGGCCAGTGCGAAACCAATGTCATCTCCTGCGATGGCACGCTGGAACATAACGACCACTACCTTGAGCCCGAAGACAAGGCCTCAGGCCGCAAGATCATGATTTGTGTATCACGGCTGAAAGGCCAGGAAATTGTGCTGGATCTCTAGGAGAACGCCATGAACATCGAATTCAGACAGGAAACCTTCCGCGACGATTTCACCTTCCGGAACAGCCCGGCGGCAATCCGGCGCTTTCCCTTCCCCTTCAATGAAGACAGCTACATGTATTCGGTGAACATGGAGCCCCATGTGAAAGGCGCGCCCGGCTCGGCCTTTGAAAGCCTCATCGATGTGGATGAGCATTATATTTCCGAGATGAAGGACCGCGCCGCGGTTCTGAAGGAAGACCCGCTACGCTGCCAGGCGCTGCCCCATATGATGACCTCCCAGTGGGACACGCTCGAACTCCTGATGGAGCAGCAGGCGGCGGGCTATCCCGAACATTTCTCGCTCACCAAGGACGGAGACAGCTGGCACTGGATCAACAGGCCGCTGGGCATTGACCAGAAATTTGTCTTCGGTGACGTCTCAACCCTGCCCTGCGAGCCAATGGAATACATCACGCGCCAGGCACAAGGTGATTTCTGCATCGTCGACCAGCGCGACAATAACCTGTGGATGGACGCCGGCATTGCCACCACGCAAGCCGACTGGTCGCTGGATTTCGACATTGGCATGAACTTCATGGAATGGCACGGGCCCGTGCCCCTCGCCCATCAGCTCGGCGTCTTCGAGCGCGCCCTGAAATTTTTGCTCAATTTGCAACAGGGCAAGCCCGTGCGCCGCCTCAACTGGACTATGACGATTAACCCGCGTCTCGACACCAGCCCGGAAAACTATCCGAAATGGGGCCCGGACCGCACCACGGTGACGCCGGAGAATGTTGGCAACAAGGTGCACCTGCGCTGCGAGCTGCAAAGCCTGTGGCGCCTGCCGCGCTCCAATGCCATTCTCTTTGTCATCCGCTGCTATCTCATCAAGATGGAAGAAGTGGCGACCGTGCCGAAGTGGGCAAGACGCCTGCCCCGTGTGCTGCGCTCGCTGCCGCCGGAGCTTGTCGACTACAAGGGCCTCACCCGCTACCGCCAGACCACCATTGATTGGCTTTCAAAATTCGATGACGGGGCGCCCACCAGCCCCGGCATTTTCCCAGACTGACAATAAGAGGAAACTTCATGACACGTGTTGCAGTTATTGGCGCTGGCCCTTCAGGTCTTGCAGCGCTCCGTGCCTTCCAGTCCGCCGCAAAGAAAAAAGCGAAAATTCCGGAAATTGTCTGCTTTGAAAAGCAGGACGATTGGGGCGGCCTGTGGAATTACACCTGGCGCACCGGGCTCGATGAACACGGCGAGCCCGTGCATGGCTCCATGTACCGCTACCTCTGGTCCAACGGCCCGAAGGAATGCCTGGAATTCGCCGACTACACATTTGAAGAGCATTTCGGCAAGCCGATTGCCTCCTATCCGCCCCGCGCCGTGCTCTGGGATTATATCAAGGGCCGCGTCGAAAAGGCCAAGGTGCGGAAATGGGTGCGCTTCAATTCGCCGGTGCGCATGGTGGAATGGGACAAGAAGAAAAAGAAGTTCCACGTCACCGTCCATGACCGGGTGAAGGACAAGATGTACACCGAGGAATTCGATCATGTGATCTGCTCCTCCGGCCACTTCTCCACCCCGCAGGTGCCCTTCTTCGAAGGCATCGCCACCTTCAATGGCCGCGTCATGCATGCCCATGATTTCCGGGATGCGCTGGAATTCAAGGGCAAGGATATTTTGATTGTGGGCCGCAGCTATTCCGCCGAGGACATCGGCTCGCAATGCTGGAAATATGGCGCGCGCTCGGTGACCGCCACCTACCGCAGCAAGCCCATGGGCTTCAAATGGCCCGCGAATTTTGAAGAGCGCCCCCTGCTGCAAAAGCTTGTGAACAAGACGGCCCAATTCAAGGATGGCTCGACCAAGGAGGTTGACGCCATCATCCTGTGCACGGGCTATCAGCACCACTTCCCCTTCATGGCGGAAGACCTGCGCCTGAAAACCACCAACCGCCTGTGGCCGCTCGGCCTCTACAAGGGTGTGGTCTGGGAGCAAAACCCAAGGCTCCACTACCTCGGCATGCAGGACCAGTTCTACACCTTCAACATGTTCGACGCGCAGGCCTGGTTCGCCCGCGACGTGATCCTCGGCCGCATCAAGCTGCCGAAGCTGGATGCCATGAAGAAACATTCCAAGGCCTGGCGCAAGCGCGAGGAGAAACTTGAGAATGCCGAGCAGATGATCTGGTTCCAGGGCGACTATGTGAAGGAACTGATCGACGCCACCGACTATCCGAGCTTTGACGTGGAAAGCGTGAACAAGACCTTCCTCGAATGGGAGCACGACAAGATGCACGACATCATGGCCTATCGCAACAAGTCCTACCGCTCGCTGATGACTGGCACCATGTCGCCCGCCCACCACACGCCGTGGAAGGATGAGCTCGATGATTCCATGGAAGCCTATTTGAAGAGCAGGTAAAGATCATGGCCCACAGTTTTGTCAGCAAGCTTACTGGTTCCTTCTCGGAAGGTGCGGCGGAAAATCCCACCGTCGCCATGGTCGAGGCGGCCTACCGGCACCACGGCCTTGATTACCGCTACATCAACTGCGAGGTGCCGCCGGAAAAACTTGCCGATGCGGTGAAAGGCGCCCGCGCCATGGGCTGGGCCGGATTCAACCTGTCCATTCCCCACAAGGTAACCGTCATCCCCCATCTCGACGGGCTGGGCGAATCCGCCGCCGTCATGGGAGCGGTGAACTGCGCCGTCGCGCGCAATGGCAAGCTGATCGGCGAAAACACTGACGGCAAGGGCTTCCTCCAATCGCTCCGCGAACTTATCGATCCAGCTGAAAAAACCATTGTGATGTTCGGGGCCGGAGGGGCCGCCCGCGCCATCGGTGTGGAACTGGCACTCGCCGGGGCAAAGCACATCACGATTGTGAACCGTGATCTCAAACGCGGGCAAACCCTGGTCGATCTTCTCAACGGCAAGACAAAAGTGAAAGCCGAACTCGATGTCTGGAAAGGCACCTATTTAATTCGGGCGGCCGTCGACATCGTGATCAACGCGACGTCCATCGGCCTCTACCCCGATTTGAACGCACGTCTTGATATCGCGCTGGATAGCCTCCGCAAGGGACTGGTGGTGGCCGATGTCATTCCCAATCCTCCCCGCACCAACCTGATCAGGGATGCTGAAGCCCGCGGCTGCAAAACCCTCGACGGCCTCGGCATGCTGGTGAACCAGGGCGTGATCGGCGTCAAATACTGGACCGGCGTCGACGTCGACCCAACCGTCATGAAACGCAAACTCGAGGAAATATTTTCGGCCTAGCTTCGCGGCCTCAGCTTTTCCGGGTCGTAGTGGGCAAATTTCACGATATGGCCGGGAAGGCGCTTCTGCATGCCGTCGAGCTTGCCGATTTCGATCCCGGTTCCAAGCTCACTGTGCAGCACGTCAACCCGCGCCAGCGCGATATTCTTGCTGAGAATCGGCGAACGCGTCGAACTCGTGACCATGCCAATTTTTGAGCGGCCCACATAAACACTGTCGCCATGGCCCACCGCTTCATTGGACTCGATGTCGAGGCCCACCAGCTTGTGGCGTGGATGCTCCTTGCGCTGGATGAGCGCCTGCTTGCCGATGAAATCATCGGTCTTGGATTTAAGCGGTACCGTAAAGCCGATGCCCGCTTCAAAAGGATCGGTCTCCGAGGTGAATTCGTAATTGGCGAAAATCAGCCCCGCCTCAATGCGCACCATGTCCAGCGCCTCAAGGCCCATGGGCTTCAGGCCATATTTCTGCCCCGCCTCCCACACCGCATCAAACACTGCCAGCGCATCCTTGGGATGGCAGAAAATCTCGTAACCCAACTCACCCGTATAGCCCGTACGCGAGACAACAATTGGCGGTCCTTCAAAATGCCCGATGCGGGCCACGGCAAAACGGAACCACTCCAGTTCGCCAATGGCAGGCTGGGCCATCGAGGTCCAGATAATCTCCTTGAGCAGGTCGCGGCTCTTCGGCCCCTGCACCGCAATGTTGTGAAGCTGGTCTGTCGACGAACGCACCCAGGCTTTGTAGCCCATCTGCTCCGCCTGTTGCCGGAGCCACTGGCCGCTGAATTCATCGCCGCCAATCCAGCGGAAATTATTCTGGCCCAGGCGGAACACCGTGCCGTCATCGATCATGCCGCCGTTTTCGTAGCACATGGCCGTATAAACCACCTGCCCCACCGACAGCTTGCGGATGTCACGCGTCACGCAATACTGCAGCAGCGCTTCCGCATCAGGCCCCGTCACTTCAAATTTTCGGAGCGGCGACAAGTCTGTGACTGTCACACTCTCGCGGCAAGCCCAATATTCCTCAACCGGGCCATCGTTGTTGAACCGCTGCGGCAGCCAGTAGCCCCGGTACTCCATGGTATTGCGGGTCAAGGCCGAGAACCGCGGATGGAAAGCGGTTTCCTTGGTAAGTTGGGCGTCTGCGTCGGGAGTCATGCGGGTTACCACTGCTCTTGAGAATTTCTGTTTGGCCGCATAGGTGCGGATATGAATGTCGGTGGGATCCCAGCCATTAGCCGCGTCGATATCATCGGGACAGGAGGACGACACGCACACGAGATCAGTCAGCGCCCGCATCAGCACATAATCTCCGGGCCGCGACCATGGCTCATCAAGATAAAGCTGGTTCTGGTGGTTGATATTGGTGTTGTAGAAATAGTTCAGCGCTTCCCAGCCTTTGCGGGGCGCCACGCCATAGGGCGCCAGCGCATGATTGAAATTCTCGGTGCAGTTCACGTGGCCGGGATAGCCCATGTCATCGTAGTAGCGTGAGGTGCAGGCGAGCGCAAAGGCATCATGCCTGCCCACCGTGTCCTGCACGATTTCCACCAGCGGCTCGAATTCCCGGTCAAAGGATTTTGAGGGAAGCCCAGGGGCCGGATAGCTGCGGCCCAAAAGCGTGCGGGTGACGGTGGCGTCGAGCGCCAGGTCAAGCCCCTTATCAACCTTGCGCGCTGACAGCGCCTGAAAATCCGTACACTGACGGCCGGACACGTCGATTACCTGGATATACTCACCAGCCTTGACCAGATATGCCGAAGCGGTGGCAGCCCTGATGCGGAAATCCTGCACGGGATCGGCGAGTGGTTCGGGCAGAACGCTGCTGCCTTCCGCCGGCTTGCCATTGCGGGTGATGCGCAATTCGATATCGGTGGCCGTATCCTGGTTCCCCGGCGCCATTGCAGCCCCTGGTGCTGCAACGATGAGCACGCCGTCACGTGAGACTTTGAACTCAGCACTCGCGCCTGCCCGCGAACCCTTCCCAAAGAGGCGCACGGTCTCGGCCTTGCCCAGATCAATGTTGCGGCGTTGAAGCGCTGATTTCGTGCGTCGCGTGTTTTCACCATCCTCTGCAAGCAGAGTTTTCAAACCTTCACCCTGGCTGGTGGCGCGCGCCCCGATTGCAGTCGCATCATAACGCCCCGCATCGTCACAAAAGGCTATTTCGCAGGCCTGGCCGCCTTCAATATCGGTCAGAACAACACTATCGCCCGCCTTAACCGCGACAACCGTCGAACCCGCTCCGCGCGCAATATAACGCTCTACTCCAGGAGCCAGAGTCCTGATGCCGGGGCGATGGATGAGGCTGGGCTGCGGCGCAGTTGAAAGCATTGGATAAAAAGTCACCATCCGGAGGGAATTGAACTGTCAATATCGCACAGTTCCTCCGGATGGTCGATACGCCCCGACGCCCGCACAAAGTAGCGGGAAGGCTACTCCTTGCTCAGCTTGGACCATATCCGCTTGAGCTCGGCTTCGACATTCGCCGCCATGGGTGGCTGCACCGCAAGCCGCTTCAGCACGCTTTTCGGCGGATAGAGCCCCGGATCACTCAACAGCTTCGGTTCGATGTAGGGGGCCGAGGTCAGGATCGGATTGGCATACTGCAGGAAATTGGTGTTGGCGGCCGCCACCTCCGGCTTCAGCATGTAATTGAGCAGCTGATAGGCCCCGTCCTTGTTCTGCGACTTGTTGGGAATGACGAACAGGTCAAACCAGAGCTGGCTGCCTTCCTTGGGAACATTGTAGACAATAGTGCCCTTGCCGTTCGCCTTGGCCAGGTCACGCGCATAGAATATGGCGCCCGAATAGCCCCAGACGACGCAATATTTCCCCTCGGACAGGCTGTTTATATAGCTGTCCACCGACACGACCTTGATATAGTCGGACACTCTCGAGAGCGCCACTTCCACCGCTTCCAGGTCTGTTATGCCGATGTTCTTCATGTCGCCGCCCAGATAGGAAACGAAGGCCGGGATCACATCAATCGGCTCATCAATCACCGCGATGCCGCATTTCGAAACATCCGCCGCAATCGCGGGATCAAGCATCAGGGCCAGCGAATTAAGCGGCGCATCAGGCCTGATCGCCCGCACCTTTTCCTTGTTCACGCCAAGCCCCACCGTGCCCCACATGTAGGGCACCGAGTGGGAATTGTTGGGGTCAAGCACATCAATGTAGCTGAGGGCTGCCGGATCGAGAAACTCCGCATTTGGAATTTTCGCCCGGTCAAGCAGTTCCACAGCATTCTTTTCATCCAGGATCTGGCGCATCTGAGCGCCTGCCTGCACCATCACATCATATTTTTCCGAGCCCTGCACCAGCAGGTCTTTGGTTTCCGACGAGTTGGTGAACACCTCATGCACGATCCGGATGTTGGTTTCCTTCTCGAAATTGTCGAGCGACGCCGGATTGATGTAGTCGGCCCAGTTAAGCATGTGCACCGTGCTGACCGGTTTCCTGTCGACAAAGTTTAGCGCCCGGATGACGTTTTGAAACGTGTTGCGGGTGAGCAGGCCCGTAACATTCATGCCGTTGTCTTCCTGGAAAATCTCGATGGCCGAAAGTGTGGCGGGCCCGAACACGCCGTCTGATGGCCCCGGCGCATAGTTGAGCTTCTTCAGCGCATCCTGCGCCTGGCGCACTTCGGCAGGCTCCACCACCAGGCTTTGGCCATCGGCACTTCCCGTGGCCCAACCCTCCTTGATCCAGGCGGCGGTAAACAGCGAACGCATGACTTTCTCCGCCGTCATGCCGTCAGACGGGGTATTCGTCGCCTGAAGATGGGTCACAAGCGCCGTCGTCGTGGCGGCATCCATCTGGCGCGTCATGTTTTCCGGCTTGAGATAGCCCAG
>Ga0105047_10012708_pt1 | contig 13519 bp, 12 predicted proteins | sample MAT04_FD_78384 | JGI IMG/M metagenome (GOLD analysis project Ga0105047, IMG submission 78384) | Freshwater microbial communities from Lake Fryxell liftoff mats and glacier meltwater in Antarctica - MAT-04 (megahit assembly) | ecosystem: Environmental > Aquatic > Freshwater > Ice > Liftoff...
GGCGCGGAGGGCTTGGGCGCCTGATGCCGGGCAGCTTGCCATCGCCCGCCGAAAGCTGCCAGCCTTCGCCCCATGGAGATGAGCGAACTGCCCCGGGCCAGCGCGTTGCGCCCGTCGCCGACCTGGTGGCGCCGGTGGGAGGTGCCGACATGGGGCGTGGCGGTTGCGATCTACGCGAGCTGGTTCGCGCTGGTGTGGTTCCACGCCTCGATCCCGTGGCCGCTGCTCATGCTGCTAAGCGGCTACGTGCTCGCCTGGCATTTCTCGCTGCAACACGAGGCGATCCACGGCTGGCGCAGCATCCCGCGTTGGCTGCGGACGGCCATCGTCTGGCCCCCCATCGGCGGGTGGTGGCCATTCGAGCTCTACAAGCGCAGCCACACGCGCCACCACCGCAACACCGTCCTGACCTATCCGGGCGAGGACACCGAGACGCAGTACCATCGGCAGCAGGACTGGTCGGCCTATTCGCCCGCCTGGCGCGCGGTGCTGATGGCCAACCAGACGCTGCTCGGCCGCCTCACGGTCGGCGTGTTTCTGCGGCTGCGCAAGCTTGTCCTCGTGGAATACGGCAAGCTGGCGCGGCGCGACTATTCCGACGTGCCGGCCTGGCTCGGCTTCTTCGCGGGTCTCGCCGTCGTGCTCTGGATCGTGGCTGGCGTCTGCGGCATGCCAGTCTGGGAGTATTACGCGTTCATGGTGCTCCCCGGCATCAGCGTGGGGCTGCTGCGCGCCTTCATCGAGCACCGATGGGGCCCGACGCCCGGCGAGCGCACCGCGAGCGTGGAGAGCAACTGGATCTTCGGCCTGCTGTTCCTCTGGAACAACCTGCACATCGTGCACCACCTCTACCCGCAGATGGCCTGGTTTGAGATCCCGGCCTTCTGGCGCCGCAACCGCGCGCAGTTGCTGGCCCATAACGGGCACTACGTCTTTCGCGGCTATGGTGAGATCGCCCGCCGCTGGCTGGTCAAGCCGGTGTTCATTCCCGAACACCCGGCACGCTGAATTTCTGAGGAGAATGGAAATGGACCGACGTGGCTTCTTCGGCGCAAGCGTCGCACTCGGCCTCTCGGCCCCGCTGGTCGCGCGCGCACAGCAGCAATTCACGCTGCGCCTGCACAGCTTCTCCTCGCCCACCTCGCTCGACCACACGATCCACCTCGACCGCTGGGCCGAGCGCGTGAACCAGCAGTCGGGCGGCCGCATCATCATCCAGAGCTTCCCGGCGATGCAGCTTGGCGGCGCCCCGCGAGACCTGCCGCAGCAGCTTGAAGACGGCGTGGTGGACATGATCTGGACCGTGCCGGGCTTCACGCCGGGCCGCTTCATGGGGACCGAGGGGATGGAAATGCCCTTCATGAACACCGGCCGAAGCGCCACCATGTCCCAGGCGGCCTACGAGTACGTCTCGAAGAATCTGGCCGACACCGAGTATCGCGGCATCAAGATCATCTCTATCCATTCGACCGACCGCGCGCTGATCCACACCTCGCGCCGCCCGGTCCGCACGCTGGAAGATTTTCGCGGGCTGCGGCTGCGGGTCGCAGGCCGCTTCATCGGCGAAGCGGTGACGGCGCTGGGTGCCACGCCCGTCGGCATTCCGTTGGGTGGTGTCTATGAGGCGGCGTCGCGCAACCAGGTGGACGGCTTCCTGATCAACTGGGCCATCACGCAGCCCTTCCGCCTCTTCGAGGTGTCGAAGTACCACAGCGAGCCGCCCGGCGTGGGCCTGTTTCAGGGCATGCTGCTGACGCTGATGAACCAGCGCAGCTACACGCGCCTGCCGCCCGAACTGCGCGCCGTGATCGACGCGAATTCCGGCGCCGAACTCTCGAAGCAGCTTGGCGAGGCCTGGGACACGCAGACCCAGCCCGCCATCGACGCGGCGCGTGGCGCGGGCAACGAGATCATCGAGATCGCTCCCGCGGAAATGGCCCGCTGGCGTAGCGCGGTCGCTCCCGCCTACGAGGCCTGGATGAGCGAGATGACGCGCCGCAATCGCAATGGCCGCCAGTTGTTCGACGAAATCCAGGCCATCACGGCGCGGTTCGGCCGCGTGGCTTGAGCGCGCCGGAGGTCACGGAACACGGCCTCCTCGCGGCACCGGCCTTCGTCCCCTTTCCGCGGGTGCGCGCCGCCCTGGAAGCGATCGCGACCTGGGCGGCGCTGCTGGCGGGCGGGCTGTTGCTGTTCGCCGTCGGCGTCACCGCGGCCTCCGTGCTGCGCGGCGCATTGCTGAACCGCCCGATCCTGGGCGATTCGGAGATCGTGGAGATGGCGCTCGGCATCGCGGTCGCGCTCTGCCTGCCGCTGGCCGAGATGCGTGGCGCGCATGTCATGGTGGATTTCTTCACGCAGAGACTTCCCGCGCGCGGCGTCGCCGGGCTCGATGCGCTGATGCGCGCCGTCGCCGCCTGCGTCGTCTTCGTGCTGGCCTGGCGTTTGGCCGTCGGCGGCTACAACAACTGGGACCGCGAGCGCGAGAGCATGTTCCTCGAGATCCCCTATTGGTGGGGCTATGCGGGGGCAGCGGCCGGGATGGCGCTGTGGATGGTCTGTTCCGGCTTCATCGCGCTCGAGAGCGCGGCGCGCGCGCGGCGCGCTCCATGAGCGACTTCGACATCGGGCTGCTCATGTTCGCGGCAGCACTTCTGCTGATCGCGCTGCGGATGCCCGTCGGCATCGCGATGCTGCTGGTGGGTGGCGTCGGGTTCGCCAGCATCGGCGGCTGGGACCGCCTTTTCGCCACGCTCAATTCCATGACCTTCAGCCGCTTTTCCTCCTACACGCTCTCGGTGATTCCGCTGTTCCTGCTGATGGGCGATTTCGCCACGAAGGGGGGCATGAACCGCGCGCTGTTCCGCTGCGCGCGGGCCTGGATGGGGCATTGGCGCGGCGGCCTGGCGGTTGCCACCATCGGCGGCTGCGCGGCCTTCGGCGCCATCTGCGGTTCGTCGCTCGCCACGGCCGCCACCATGAGCCAGGTGGCCGGGCCCGAGATGCGCCGGCACGGCTATTCCTCGGCGCTGGCGACGGGCACGCTTGCCGCCGGCGGCACGCTCGGCATCCTGATCCCGCCGAGTGTCATCCTTGTGATCTACGCGATCTACACCGAGATGAGCATCGGCACGCTCTTCGTCGCCGCCGTGGTGCCGGGCCTGCTCGCCACCACAGGCTACATGCTCGTCGTCAATATCTACGCGCGCCTCAACCCCGCCGCAGCACCGCCCGCCGAGCGCATGAACACCCGCGAGCGCCTCCGTGCCACGGGCGAGGTCTGGCCCGTCGCGCTGGTCTTCGTCATCGTCATCACGGGCATTTATGGCGGCTGGTTCAGCGCGACCGAGGGGGCGGCGATCGGCGCCGCCTCGACCGGCATCCTGGCCGTCACGCTCGGCGGTATGCGTTGGCAGGGCCTGCGCGAAAGCCTGCTTTCCACCACCGTCACCACCGGCCTCATCTTCGTGGTGCTGCTGGGGGCCGAGTTGTTCAGCGCGGGGCTCGCGCTCTCGCGCCTGCCGGCGGAACTCTCCGCCGTGGTTGCGGGCTTCGATGTTCCGCCCCTCGTGATCCTGCTCTGTGTGCTGCTGATCTACTTTTTGCTCGGCTGCTTCATGGAGAGCCTGGCGATGGTGCTGCTGACGCTGCCCATCTTCATCCCGCTCATGCTCAGCCTCGATTTCGGCATGGGTCGTGAGCAGGTGCTGGTCTGGTTCGGCATCCTCGTGCTGATGAGCGTGGAGGTGGGGATGATCTCGCCGCCCTTCGGCCTCAACCTCTTCGTCATCAATGCCATGGCGAAGGATGTTCCGATGGGCGAGACCTATCGCGGTGTCATGGGCTTCGTCGCGTCGGATTTCGCGCGGATCATCCTGCTGGCGCTGGTGCCGGCGATTTCGCTGTGGCTGCCTGGGTTGTGGTGAGGCTGCCCGTCGGCGCCGCTCTGCCGGAAGCGCAGGGTGCAGGCTGAGGGCTGACGCTGCGCCAGAATCCTGGCAGGATCGGTGCATGGTCCAAGCTCCCACACACGCCCCCTCCACATCCTTCGCGCCGAGCCGCCCGCCTGTGGGCATGCCCCCCGTGCGCATCAACCTCTATTCCGACACGCAGACGCGCCCGACGCCCGCGATGAAGGAGGCGATGATGCGCGCCGAGATGGGTGACGAGCAGCATGGCGATGACCCCACCGTGCACGAACTCTGCGACCGCATGGCAGCGCTGATGGGCAAGGAGGCGGCGATGTTCCTGCCGTCCGGCACCATGTGCAACGTGATCGCCATCCTCACGCATTGCCGCAAGGGTGACGAGGTGCTGGCCCACGAGACGAGCCACATTCTGCATAGCGAGGGCGGCACGCATGCCGCACTCACCGGCGTCCAGATCCTGCCGCTGAAGGGCGCGCGCGGCCTGTTCACCGCCGATGACGTGCGCGCCGCCATCCGCCCCCGCACGCGCTACGCACCGCCCCAGAAACTGCTCGAAGTGGAGCAGACGGCCAATATCGGCGGCGGCGTCGTGTGGCCGCTGGAGCAGTTGCAGGCTGTCACCGCCGTCGCGCGGGAGCAGGGCTGGAACACCCACATGGACGGCGCGCGGCTGATGAACGCCTGCGTCGCAGCGAATGTCGCGCCGGCCGAAATGGTGGCGGATTTCGACAGCGTCTGGCTGGACTTCACCAAGGGCATGGGCGCGCCGCTCGGCGCCGTGCTCTGCGGCTCGTCGGAGTTCATCGGCGATGCCTGGCGCTGGAAGCAGCGCCTCGGCGGCTCGATGCGCCAGGCCGGCATGGTTGCCGCCGCCTGCATCCACTCGCTCGACCATCACATCGAGCGTCTGGCCGAGGATCATGCCAACGCCAAGGCTTTGGCCCGCGGGCTGCGCCAGATCGAGGGCGTGATCGTGGAGGAGCCGGACACCAACCTCGTCTTCTTCGACGTCAAGGACACCGGCGTCCCGGTGGAGGAATTGCAGCGTCGCCTGATGCTCCAGGGCATCATGGTCAGTGGCCTCGGCGGGCGGGTTCGCGCCTGCACGCATCTTGACGTGACGGCCGCGATGATCCCGGAGGCGGTCACCGCGATCCGCGAAGCGCTTGCCGCCTGACGCGCTGGCGCGTGCCCGTCGCGGCGCGCAGGCCGACCGCACGGGCCGAGAAGCCGAGGCGGCGGCGCACGCCGCACTCGTCGGCGACGGCTGGACCGTGCTCGGCGAACGGGTCCGCACGCCGGCCGGCGAGCTCGACATGATCGCCGAGAAGGCGGGGCTGCTTGCCTTCATCGAGGTGAAGGCAAGGCCCAGCCTGCGCGAGGCCGCGCATGCGCTCACGCCGCGGCAGCAGCAGCGCTTGATGGCGGCGGCTGAGATCTGGCTTGCGACGCATCCGGGTCATGGCGCGGCGGGAATGCGCTTCGACGTGCTCCTTGTCGCGGCCGATTTCACGGTGCGCCGGGTCATCGACGCGTTGCGGGCGACATGACGCTTGGCGCAACCCCGGGTAGCGCGGCGTGTTACAGCTTGTCGCGGGCCGTTGACCCCCTGGCCGCACAACCCCAGATACCAAGCGAACGTGGAGCGCTTCCCCCTTTGGCGTGTCCTGGATGAACATGTACGACAGCAAGATCACCACCGAAGCCGCCGCGCAGGCTTCGCCCACGGCGCCCAAGGCGGGGCGGCGTTGGGTTTGGGCCGTAGGGCTGATCGTCGTGATCGCCAGCGCCGCCGCATGGCAGTGGCGTGCCCCCAGCCCCGCACAACCGCCCGTCGCCGCCGCCGCTCCGGCGCCCGCGCTTTCCGTCTCGGCCGGCCCCGCCACGTCGCGCATGCTGACGCTCACGGTGAGGGGCGAGGGCTCGGTCGTTGCCTGGCAGGAACTGGTCATCGGTGCCGAGATCGGCGGGCTGCGCATCGTGCAGGCGCCGATCGAGGAAGGCATGCGTGTCCGCGCGGGGGACCTGCTGGCGGCCCTCGATGACAGCGTGCTGGCCGCCCAGGCCGCCCAGGCCGAGGGCTCGGTCAACGAGGCCGCCGCCATCGTCGAACTCGCCCGTGCCGACCTTGGGCGGTCGGAGGATCTGGTCCGCAGCCAGAGCACCTCGCGCCAGGTCTATGAAACCCGGCAATCCGCGACGCGGCAGGCTGAGGCCCGGCTGCTCGTCGCCCGAGCGCGCCGTGACGAGGCGGTGGCGCGCCTCGCGCAGACGCGCATCCTGGCGCCGACGGATGGTACCGTTTCGCGCGTGTCGGCGCGGATCGGCGCGGTCAGCGCGCCGGGGCAGGAGATGTTCCGCATCATCCGCGACGGCAGGCTCGAACTCGATGCACGCGTGCCGGAGCTGGAACTGCCCCTGGTGGAAGCGGGCCAGCGCGCAGTGGTCCGGCACGGCGGCCGAAGCATCGCGGCCGAGGTGCGGGCCGTGGCGCCCGTGGTCGCCGCGGATTCCCGGCTCGGCCTCGTCCACATCGCGCTGCCCCCCGATTCTGGGCTGCGGCCCGGCATGTTCGCCCGCGGCGAGATCCGTGGCGGCAGCCGCGAGGTGGTGATGGTACCCGCCAGCGCCGTCGTCTTCCGCGATGGCGCGCCGCGCGCCTTCGTGCTGCCCGAGGGAGCAGAGCGCGTCGAGATGCGTCGCCTCACCGCGGGCACGCGACAGGATGGGATGGTCGAGATTGTCGAAGGCCTCGCCGTCGGTGAGCGCGTCATCACCGCCGGGGCGGGCTTCCTCGCGGATCGCGATCTGGTGCGGCTGATCCCGTGATCATCGAGGAGCGCCACCGCAACATCTCCGGCTGGGCGATCCGCAACCCGGTCGCGACGCTGGTGATCTTCCTGCTGCTGACCGTGGCGGGCATCTTCTCGTACCCGATGCTGCGGATCAACAACAGCCCGGACATCGACCTGCCGGCCGTCGTCGTCTCCGTCGTGCAGTCGGGCGCGGCGCCTTCGGAACTGGAAAGCCAGGTGACGCGCCGCGTGGAGGACGCGGTGGCGGGCCTCGGCGACGTGAAGCACATCAGTTCGACCATCGTGGACGGCAGCTCGACCACGGTCATCGAGTTCTCGCTCGGCAAGAACATCGACCGCGCGACGAATGACGTGCGCGACAAGATCGCGCAGATCCGCAGCGACCTTCCCGCCGGCATCCGCGACCCCGTGATCACCCGCGTGGAAGCGACGGGCGGCGCCATCGTCACCTTCACCGTGGCCTCGCCGCGCATGACGGTCGCCGAGCTTAGCTGGTTCGTGGACGACACCATCGCGAAGTCCATGCTCTCCGTGCCGGGCGTCGCGCAGGTGAACCGCGTGGGCGGCGTGGAGCGCGAAATCCGCGTGGCGCTGAGCCCCGATCGCATGCTGGCGCTCGGCATCACGGCGAGCCAGGTCAACGCGCAGATCCGCGAGCAGAACATCAACCTGCCCGGCGGCCGCGGCACCGTGGGGGCCGGCGAGCAGACCATCCGCACCCTGGGCTCGGCCGCGACGGTCGCCGATCTGCGCGATCGGCGCATCATCCTGCCCGGCGGCCGCACGGCGCGCCTGGCCGACCTCGCCGAGGTCGAGGATGCGACGGCCGAGGTGCGGACCGCCGCCCGCCTCGACGGCCGCCCCGTCGTCGCCTTCGAAATCCTGCGCACGCGCGGCTCCTCCGAGGTGCGGGTGGCGGACGGCGTGATGGCGCGCGCGGCCCGCATCATGGCCGAGCACCCGGAGGTCGAGATCGTCACCGTCACCTCGACCGTGACCTTCGTGCGTGCCGGCTTCCTCGCCGCGGTCGAGGCGCTGGCGATCGGCGCCGTGCTCGCCATGATCGTGGTCTATGTGTTCCTGCGCGACTGGCGCGCCACGGTCATGGCCTCCATCGCCATGCCGCTCTCGCTGATCCCGACCTTCTTCGTGATGCAGTTGCTGGGCTTCTCGCTCAACAACGTGACGCTGCTGGGCCTCACACTGGTCGTCGGCGTGCTGGTGGACGACGCGATCGTGGAGATCGAGAACATCGTCCGCCACATCCGGCAGAACCCGGGCATCAGTGTCTATCGCGCGGCGCTCGATGCCTCCGCCGAGATCGGGCTTGCCGTGGTGGCGACGACGGCGGCGATCCTGGCGGTGTTCGTGCCGGTCGCCTTCATGCCGGGCATCCCCGGGCAGTTCTTCCGGCAGTTCGGGCTGACGGTCGCCGCCGCTGTGGCCTTCTCGCTGGTGGTCGCCCGTCTGCTGACGCCCTTGCTGGGCGCGTATTTCCTGAGGGCGGACATGCGGGCCGAGCCGCGCGAAGGTGCCGTCGCACGCGGCTACTACGCGCTGCTCGGCTGGTGCCTGCGCCACCGCAAGACGACGCTGGCCGGCGGCGTCGCCTTCTTCGCCCTGTCGATCGCGCTGGTGCCCTACATCCCGCGGGACTTCGTGCCGGGTGCCGATCGCGGGCGTTCCTCCATCGCGCTGGAACTGGCGCCGGGTGCGACCCTCGCCGACACCGAAGTGGTCGTGCAGCAGGCGACGCGGCTGCTCAAGGCGCGGCCGGAGGTCGTTTCCGTCTTTGCCAGCATGGGCACGTCGAACACGGGCGCGGGCGGCCCCGGCCTCGGCACCACGACCCGCGCGGGCGATCCGCGCACGGCCAACCTGATCGTCACCCTCGTGCCACGAAGCCAGCGCAACGTGACGCAGACGCAGTTCGAGGCGCTGGCGCGCCCAGACCTCGATCGCATTCCCGGTGCGCGCGTGCGCTTCGGCGCCGATGGCCAGAGCGGCTCCCGCCTGCAGATCACGCTTGTCAGCACGGACAGCGTGGCGCTGGGCCAGGCGGCCCGCACGCTGGAGGCGCAGGTGCGCGGCCTGCCGGCGCTGGCCGGCGCGCGCTCCACCGCCTCGCTTGCGCGGCCGGAACTGCAGATCGTCCCGCTGGAGAGCCGCGCTGCGGAGCTTGGCATTTCGCCCGCGGCCATCGGCGCGACCGCCCGGCTCGCCACCATCGGCGACGTCGATCAGTTGCTCGCGCGCTTCAACCTGATCGACCGGCAGATCCCGATTCGCGTGATGCTGGACGAGCGCGCGCGTGCCGACATGGAATCGCTTCGGGCGCTGCGGATCGAGGGGCGCGCCGGCATCGCCGTGCCGCTGGAGACCGTCGCCGAACTGCGCCACGGCTCCGGCCCCGCGCAGATCGACCGGCTGGACCGGCTGCGCAAGGCGACGGTTGAGGCCGAGTTGAACGGGATGCCGCTGGGCGACGCCGTGAAGCTCATCGCCGACCTGCCGATCATGCGCGCCCTGCCGCCCGGAGTGCGGGAGCAGGCCGTGGGCGACAAGGAGATCATGGCGGAGCTGTTCGGCGGCTTCGCCATCGCGCTCGGCACCGGCGTGTTGTTGATCTACCTGGTGCTGGTCCTGCTGTTCGGCGGGTTTCTGCAACCGCTGACGATCATGAGCGCGCTGCCGCTCTCGCTCGGCGGCGCGCTGATGGCGCTGCTGCTGGCGCAGAAGGCGCTCGGCGTCTCGGCCGTGATCGGGGTGCTCATGCTGATGGGCATTGTCGCCAAGAACTCCATCCTGCTCGTCGAATACGCCATCCTGATGCGCCGCGAGGGGCTGCTGACGCGCGAGGAGGCCGTGGTCGAGGCTGCCCGCAAGCGCGCCCGCCCCATCGTGATGACGACGATCGCCATGGTGGCGGGCATGGCGCACATCGCGCTCGGTATCGGCGCGGACAGCGAGTTCCGCTCGCCCATGGCGCTCGTCGTGATCGGCGGGTTGATCACGTCCACCCTGCTCAGCCTGATCTTTGTGCCGGTTGCCTACATCTACGTGGACCAGGCCGAAAGCTGGATCGCGCGGCGCTTCCGCCCGCGCACGGCGCCAGCGCCCGCACCCGCCGAATAGGGACCAATTGCCGGCCCGCGTGTGTGCGTTCTAGGATAGCAGGAGTTGGCATCAAAGCCCGTTTCGGTTGCAACGGTGCCCACAGGGTGGAGATGCCGAAATGGCTTGGGGAAGTGGGAAGTTGCCTGCGTCAGTCACGGCGCCGACCACACCGGAGCAGGCGAAGCAGAACGAGCAGGCTCAGCGCCAGAAAGCGCTCGACGCCGCGAACCAGGCCCTGCGTGCGACGGCGCAGACCATCTGCGATCAGGTCGACGCATCCCGCCTCACCGCGGGCGGTTACGCCGCAACCTATCCGAATGACGCCCAGTACGCCCTCTCCAAGTCCTACAAGACGAGTGAGGTGATGCAGGCCTATGAACTCTGGAAGGCGCTCTATGTCGGCCGGATCGTCTCGCTGCAACTGCACATGATGGGGCCGGCGCCCAAGCTGAGCGGCGACCGCAACGGCCAGGTCCAGGCAAACTTCATCCGCAACAAGGATGGGGGCAAGAAAGGCCGCTACAACGTCCATGTGGACGTGTCGGACTGAACATCGATGGCGGCTGGCGCGGGCCGTGCCATCATTGCCGGCACACACCGGAGCAAGCCCGATGACCCGCCCCTTCTACCATGATGGCATGCGCGAATGGCAGGACCGCACGGACGGCCGCCGCGTCGCCGATGCGCTGGAAGCCCGCCGCCTGCATCAGGAATTCTGGGAGGATGAGCGCGCGATGATCGAGGCGTCGCCGTTCTTCTTCGTGGCCTCCAGCTTCGAAAGCCATGTGGATTGCAGCATCCGCTCGGGCGATCCGGGCTTCGTGAAGCTGCTGGATGGCGCGATGCTGGAATGGCCGGAATATGACGGCAACTCGATGTTCCGCACGCTCGGCAATATCGCCCGGAACCCCAATGTCGGACTGCTGTTCGTGCGCTTCGACGGGCAGAGTCGGCGCATCCGCATCAGCGGCACGGCCAGCATCCACGAGGATGCCGCGACCCGTGCGCGCCATGGCGGCGCCCGCCAGGTGGTGCGCGTGGCCTGCACCGAGATCTACCCGAACTGCCCGCGCTACATCCCGGATCTGGCCAGCGGCACGCCCTCGCCGAACGTGCCCCGCCCGGGCCACACGCCGCCGCCGCCGGAGTGGAAGCAGCGCGACTACATCCGCGAGATCCTGCCCGCAGATGATCCTTTCAGAGGCGTTTAGCCCAGGCTGCGCAGCCCCTGCGCCAGGTCGGCGATCAGGTCCGCCACATCCTCAAGGCCAATGTGGATGCGCACCATCTGCCCGCCGAAATCGCCCGTGCCGGCCGTGCGGGTGATGAAGCCCGTGGTGGGCAAGGCGAGGCTTTCGTAGCCGCCCCAGCTTGCGCCGATGCCGAACAGCGCCAGCCCGTCGATGAAGCGGAACATGTCCTCCTGCGAATAGCGCGGGTCGAGCACGATGCCGAACAGGCTGCAACCGCCGCTGAAGTCGCGCTTGAACAGCGCGTGCTGCGGGTGGGAGGGCAGGGCGGGGTGCATCACCTGCTTCACCTGCGGCTGCGCCTCCAGCCAATTGGCGACCTCGATGCTGGCGGCCTCCTGCGTCTTGAGGCGGATCGCCATGGTGCGCACGCCGCGCAGCGCCAGCCAGCAATCATCCGGGCTCGCATACTGGCCAAGCAGTGAGGAGGTGGCGCGCACGGTCAGGTGGTCCTCCTCACTGTTCACGGTGACGCTGCCGAGCAGGATGTCCGAATGGCCGCCCACATATTTCGTGAGCGCCTGGATCGAGACGTCCACCCCATGCGCGAAGGGCTGGAAGGTATGGATGCCCCAGGTGTTGTCCATCAGCACCTTGCAGCCGCGCGCATGGGCGGCGCGCGCGATGGCCGGGATGTCCTGGATCTCGAAGGTGTGGGAGCCGGGGCTCTCGGTGTAGACGACCTTCGTGTTGGGGCGGATCAGCGCGGCCATGCCCGCTTCGTCGATGCAGGGGTCGTAGAATTCCGTCTCGATCCCCCAGCCCTTCATCAGCGTGCTGGAAATGTTGCGCGCGGGGCCATAGGCGTTGTCCGGCATCAGGCAATGGTCGCCGGCCTTGAGATAGGCGAGCAGCGGCACGACCACGGCGGCGAGGCCCGAGCCCAGGATGGTGCAGCGCGTGCCGCCCTCGATCTCGGCGATCACGTCCTCCAGCGCATAGTGCGTGGGCCCGCCCTGCGTGCCGTAGGTCATGAACTGTTCGTAGCGCTTGGCGGCACCGTCACGCCGCGCCTCGCAATTCGGGAACAGCACGGTCGAGCCACGATGGATGGCGGGGTTCACGAAGCCGTGGATGCGCACGCCCTCGCGCCCGGCATGGCTCATGCGGGTGGAAAAGCCGAAGGTCTTGGAGTGGGAATCGGGCATCAGGAAACGGCCTTTTCGGTTTCGGGGCGACTGGCCCATTCGGTCCAGGACCCATCATAGACGGCGGGTTCGGGCAGCCCGGCGCGGACGGCGCCGAGTGTCAGGATGCAGGCGGTGACACCGGTGCCGCAGCTTGTCACCAGGGGCCGACCAGCGGCGGCACCCGCGGCGGTGAAGCGGGCGCGCAGCGCGTCGGGCGGCAGCATCGTGCCGTCGGCCGCGAAGAGTTCGTTGAACGGGATGTTGGCCGCACCCGGCATGTGGCCAGAGGGCAGGCCCGCGCGCGGCTCGGGCGCCGTGCCGTCGAAGCGGCCCGCGGCGCGCGCGTCGAGCACGAGGGCGGATTTGTCGTGCAGAACGCGCTTCACGTCGCCGATGCCGGCCACGCGCGCGGCCACGAAATCGGCGACATAGCGGCCGGGCGCGGGCGGTTCCGGCGTGCCGGCGGCGACGGCGCGCCCCTCGCGCACCCACTTGGGCAGGCCGCCATCGAGTACGGCGGCGCGCGCATGGCCGAACAGGCGCATGAGCCACCAGCCACGCGCCGAGGATTGCAGCCCCTTCTGGTCATAGAACACGACGCGCGAGGCGTTGGAGACGCCCATCTCGCCCATCAACTTCTCGAAGCGCGCGGCGGTCGGGATCATGTGCGGCAGCGTGGCGTCGGGGTCGGCCACCACGTCCAGGTCGAAAAAATGCGCGCCAGGGATATGCGCCTCGGCAAATTTCTCGCGCCCGTCATGCGGCTCGTTCGGCAGGTACTTCGTCGTGTCGAAGACCACCAGATCCTGCGTGCCGAGCTGCGAGGCAAGCCACTCCGTGCTGACCAGATTGTCCATCTTCACTCTCCCATGATCCGATCTATACCAGCGCGATGCTGATGCGGCGGTTCTGCCGCCCTTTGTTTTCCAGCTTGAGCACCTCGACGCGGCCGATCTCGCCAGTGCGGCGCACATGCGTGCCGCCGCAGGGCTGCAGGTCGATCGGCGCGTCCATCGGACCGATCCGCACCAGGCGCACGCGCCCGGCACCGCGCGGCGGTTGCACCGAGAGCGTGCGGACCAGGCCCGGATTGGCGTCGAGTTCGGCGTCGGTGATCCAGCTCTCGGTGATCGCGTGGTCGCCCTCGATCAACGCGTTCAGCAGCTCGGTCAGCGATTCCTTCGTGGGCGGCTCGGCCAGGTCGAAGTCGAGGCGGGACTTGTCGGCGCCGATCTGCCCGCCCGTCACGCCCGCGCCGGGGATCAGGCTGCACAGCA
>Ga0105047_10012709_pt1 | contig 13518 bp, 10 predicted proteins | sample MAT04_FD_78384 | JGI IMG/M metagenome (GOLD analysis project Ga0105047, IMG submission 78384) | Freshwater microbial communities from Lake Fryxell liftoff mats and glacier meltwater in Antarctica - MAT-04 (megahit assembly) | ecosystem: Environmental > Aquatic > Freshwater > Ice > Liftoff...
GCGCCTGCTTGCTCACCGTTCCCATGACCTTGCCTCCGATTTGGGTAACAATCTAAATGAGGCAACGACTCGGCTTCGGTAGCAAAACCGATGAGTCAATGCGTTTCGAGAACGGCAGGTTGCTGGTTACCATCAAGCTGGACTTGAAGAATGCGTTCGACAGTGTTCCGCATACGAACCTGATGGAGTCAGTGGGCGTCTGGATTCCGGACCGGAGGCTATGCAAGCTCATTGAACGCATCGTCAGGCGCTCGCGGTGGAGCAATCAGTCGCAGAAGACAAACGTTGGACTGCCGCAAGGTGGACCGTTATCTCCGATCCTGTTCAATCTCTACATCAATCACTTTTTCGATAGAGTGATCAGCAGGCAACGTCCGGAGGTTCGCTTCATACGCTGGGCTGACGACATCCTGTTTGTCTCCAAAGATAAAGAACAACTGGAGTCAGACCGCCGGGAGGCGACTCGGATTTTGGCTAACGCTGGCTTGCACGTCAATATTGCAAAGACGTACGGAACGAATGGAAGTGCGGATTTACGAACTGGCGAGACGATCGAGTTTTTAGGAATCCGGACAGGGGTGGGCAAAGACGACCTACGCCTATCCTTGCCGGATGGCTGTCCAGCGACAATCATTCTTCCCGGCGACGACAACTATAATTCCCGGGTTGCCTGGGCAACGGTTGTTGCGCTGAAGCAGGCGTCTTTTACGATCCTTTCGTCCAGTGAAACAGAAGCGAGCCTGCTGGAGAGCAACTCGCCAAGGGATAGCTGGACCTGCGATGGAATGGCGGGAAGGCTTCGATTCGCTTCCCGCGTTCTTTTTCTGCCATTCCTTTTTGGGTCAGGGTTGCATGATCTGATGCACGAATTGACTGAAACAGTCAAGGCCGCCGCAACTTCCAGGATTGCTCGAGCATCGGCGTCCGCCCTGCCGCGCGCGGAAAAAAGTGCTCGGCCGGCGCAACCCCTTCGCACGACCGACAAGATCATTGCAATCGGAGCGTCAACAGGTGGAACCGAGGCCGTGAAGCACTTTCTTGCCGCACTCCCGGCGGATAGTCCGGGCATCCTGGTGGTCATTCATATGCCGGAAGGATTTACCAGCCGTTATGCCGAGCGCCTGAACCAGATGTGCCAGATAGAGGTGCGAGAAGCGGCCGACGGTGATTGGGTCCATTCAGGGCTGGCCTTGATCGCAAAAGGCAACCATCACTTGATGTTGACGCGCTCGGGCGCCCGCTACCATGCGCAGGTTCGTATGGGACCAAAGATTTGCCGGCACCGGCCCTCAGTTGACGTTCTTTTTCATTCCGCAGCCCACGCTGCCGCAGGCAACGCAGCAGGGATAATCATGACCGGTATGGGCTCCGATGGCGCGAGCGGGTTGCTGGCAATGCGCCAGGCTGGCGCGCATACAATTGCACAAGACGAGGCCAGTTGCGTTGTATTTGGCATGCCACGCGAAGCGATAGAGTGCGGTGCCGCGGTGGAAGTGCTGCCACTGGACCGTATCGCATCTGCCTGCATTAAATGGAGTGTATCCAAGACGAAGGCCTAGACTCGACGCTCAGCCAGGTTTTGTTGAATGTCCTTGGTCTTGGCTCTATGTGTCTGCCTGTCCTTTGAGGCAACGACTTCAATTAGAGAGGACGTAAAACGGCCGATGATCGCACATACGTCTCTCATAGGCCTGGATATCAGCCTTGGACGTAAGATGATGGCAGGCAATCAAACCCCATAACTTATCATCGACAATGATTGAGATAGTCAGCGATGATCCGACGTTCATGTTCTTCAAATATTGAATGTGAATAGATGACACTGCGCGAATGAATACCCGGCCGAGATCCAAAGTTTCCGATAAAGAACTATCAAAAAAAACAGAAGTGTATTGAACATCCGGGATCATTCTGACCCCGTTTTCCAAAAAGATGGCACGGGCAGGCGGCGGTACGTCCGATGCCGGATAGTGCAGACCTAAAAAACGCTCAACACCCTCTCTCACATGTTCGGCTACCACTTCGCCATGGTTATCATCATGGAATTTATAGATCATCACCCGGTCTAATCCGGTAATTTCTCCCATAATTTCTGCGCATGGTTTGAGCAGGTCTTCGACGTTCCGCGTCGACCGCAACCGGTTCAGATGTAAATTGAGCAAAGGAGATTCTCTCCTTCGATTTCTCTCCATTTCAACGATGCTGAGCTTCCCTGCTTTATTTTCGGTCAGCCAGAAATTTTCGAGTGCCGGATTCGGCATTGGACGGCGCTGCTCCGGGCACCAGCATTTGATTTCTGGATTCGATTTTTTTTTTGCTTTGTTAAGTTATGCTTCGTTACCGGATCTTAACCGTTGCATCAGGAACTAGAAATGTTTAACGCCATTAAAGTTCTTCCCAACAAACACTCCGACGATTCGTCCGGTAGAGGAACATTTTACGTCGAGCCCGGACGACAAATAGATAGGATGATTATGCGCGCCCTTTTATCAATGCTCGTGGTTGTTTTAAGCATCGCGTCGGCGATGGCCGCAGACGCGGACGGCTTCGTGCCGATGTTCAACGGCAAGGACCTCAGCGGCTGGGTCAACGCTAACTGCGCGCCGGAGACATGGACCGTCAAGGACGGCGTGATCTGCTGCACCGGAATTCCCACCGGCGCGATGCGCACGGAGAAGCAGTACGAGAATTTCATTCTCGAAGCAGAATGGCGGCACCTTAAGAGCGGCGGAAACTCGGGCATTTTTATCTGGGGCACGCCGATCTCTGCTCCCGGAGTTCCCTTCCTGCGCGGCATCGAAGTGCAGGTGCTCGATCATGGCTACAATGCCAAGGGCAAGAACGAATGGTACACCACACACGGCGATATCTTTCCGATCCACGGCGCGACGATGAAACCGCTGGGACGCCACAATAACCAGCGCAGCTTTCCGTCGGAAGAACGGAGCAAACCGTCGCCGGAGTGGAATCATTACCGCATCGAATGCAATAACGGTTCAATCCGCCTTCAGGTTAACGGAAAGGAAGTCTCCGGCGGCGATGAATGCAATTACCGAAAGGGTTATCTGGCATTAGAGAGCGAAGGCGCGCCGGTCGAATTTCGAAATGTCCGCATAAAAGAACTGCCCAGCACGAATACGCCGCCGAACTTGACCGCGCCGCTCGATCAAGGTTGGACGTCGCTCTACAACGGCCTGGACCTGCGCGGCTGGAAAGCCGAGGCCGCTCAAAAAGAGAATTGGAAAGCTAAAGACTGGACGCTGGATTACAACGGCAAGGGCGAGAACCTGATCAGCGAAAAAGATTACGGCGACATTGAACTGATCATGGACTGGAGATTCTCCAAAGAGCCGCAGTCCACGCAAACGCCAGCCATAGCGCTTCGCGGAATAAAATTGCCGCCGATCGAGCGCAAAGGTAAAGCCGGCGCCTGGCAGCGCTACCAGATCACGCTGAAGAAGGGTAAAGTCTCTGTCACAATTGGCGAAACCCAGTCCCTCCTCGAAAACGTCCTGCCCAACATCCCCGCGCGGGGCGCGATTGAGATCGAAGGCGGAAGCGATGCGATGCAGTTTGCGAATATCTACGTGCGGGAGTTGACGGAATAGACCGTCGATATGATTGGCTGACACGCGACTGCTGGAACACTCGGGGAGCTTTTCATGCGTACTCAGTGCGTTTCATTGATCGGATGCATCCTCCTCCTTGTCGCGTGCGCGGGCGTCTGGGCGGTTGAGTCCAGCGCGGTTTGCCGCTGCGGATTCGATCCGGCCATCCACCGGCGCTTTGGGCTGAGCGCCATGAACCGCGGCGTCAACGACCTGGGCGGAGGCGAGGTGGGCCGCTGGGTGAACGTGAATGGTGTCTTCCCCAACCCGCCCGACCAGAAGACGGTGGTGACGTATTCCATAGTCATCGCCGCGAACGAGACGTACTCAGGGAAGACGCTCGAGCCCATCGTGGACGCCGACTTCATTGGCGCGGAGTCTCTGGCGGCAATCCAAGAGGGCATCGAATCCTGGAACGATACCGCGGGCATCACGCTCCGCCGCGTGGCCAGCGGCGGCCAGATTCGCATCGGGGCCGCTTCCTTTCCAGGATCGCAAGTGGGACTGGGCGGATTTTCGGCGGCCTCGACCGGCGGCGCTTTCTTCATGGATAGTGGATTTGTGCAATTGGATAAGACCGATGGGACCTGGACCCGCAACGACCTTCGCGCCACGACCGCACACGAAGCAGGACACGCCCTTGGACTGAATCATACCGACAGCGCCAGCGCGCTGATGTTCCCATCAGGCAACAGTTCGATTGGCCCGGTGCCCGACGACCGCTGGTACATGCAGTTCCTCTACGGCAGCGCCCGCGCCAAGCTGTCTACCGCCGCCGCGCAAACCACGCAGGTCATTCTTACCATCGGCCGCGCCGCTCCCAAGCAGACCGGGACTAACTCCACCGATACCGCCGATGGCAGCGCCGCCGCTCCCAACGGACCCGGTAAGGGCACCGGCAGCGTGACGCAGAACGACGTGACGCAGTACATTGTCGAGCGGATGGGACCCAGCGCGGGTGCCTTCGTGGCGGTGAACTCAAACGTCACGGCCGCCAGCGGCGGACAGAACGCCGACCCCGCTCTGACTCATGCGGCCAACGAGTTTAATTTCGTGGACAGCACGCTCGCTACGTCAGGCGTCTACCAGTACCGCGTCCGAGCCGTCCACGCAGTGGCGGGCAATGACACCTTCAGCGACACCGCGAGTGTGACCGTTACCGTCAACGGTGGCGCAACGGCTCCTTCAATTACCAGCGCCTTAAGCGCCACGGCAACAGTGGGAACGCCGTTCACCTACGCCATCACCGCGAGCAACTCTCCCACCAGCTTTGGCGCGACCGGTTTGCCGCCGGGACTGAGCGTGAATGCGGCGGGTGTGATCTCGGGGACTCCTACCGCAGCGGGATCTACCACTATTTCCCTGAGCGCCACGAATGCAACCGGACCCGGAACGGCGACACTGGTGCTGACGATTACTGCGCCATCCGCTTCAGCGCCTGTGATCAGCAGCGCTCTGAACATCAGCGTCGTTTTGGGCGCGGTAATTAATTACAGCATCACGGCGAGCAATTCGCCCACCTCTTTCGCCGCGGCAGGATTGCCTGCGGGATTAAATGTCGACGCGACGACCGGAGTGATTGCCGGAATGCCGGCGGCTGCAGGCGTTTCGAACGTGACGCTGACGGCGACAAATGCGGCGGGCTTTGGCAACGCCACGCTCACGATTACAATCACGGCTCCGGCCGCCGCTCTGCCGGCGATCACCAGCGCGTTGAGCGCTTCAGGCATGAAGGGTCTTGCGTTCACGTACACGATTACGGCAAGCGGCGATGCCCCGATGACGTTTGTGGCGACAGTATTGCCGGCCGGGCTGAGCCTGACTGGCGCTACAATCTCCGGCACGCCGGCTGTCTCGGGCGGATTTGCGGTTTTGCTCACCGCGAGCAATGCCGCAGGGTCGGCGAGCGCTTCGCTGGCGCTCAACATTGCCAAGTCCGAAGCGAACACGGCGCCTGTGTTCACCACGCCGCCCACGGCGCCGCCGGTCTCGCAAGTGGGCATGCCGGTGACATTGACTGCGCCGGGCCTCACCGACGATGATGATGCGCTGGGTTATCTTTGGGATTTCGGCGACGGCTCGACGCTTGTTGCGGGGCCGACGGTCACTCATATTTATTCCACGCCGGGCATTTTTAAAGCGAAGGTCACCGTCAGCGATGGAACGGACAGTACCGTCTCGTCGGAGATTAATGTCGCGATCAATGGCGACGCTCCGGAGTTGGCAACACTAGCGGGAAAACTGCCCAACGTCTTCGCTGTGCTCAAAGCCAGGATCGTGTTCAACTTCAAGACGCCGGTGGGGAAGGACACTCTCTCGGTCTCCGGAACGCTGCCGCTGCCGAAAGATTTTGTACCGTCAGGAAAATCGGTTCAGGTGCTGTTCGGCGGTCTGGATTTGAGTATGAATCTCGACCCAAAGGGCAAGGCGACGAATAAGGCGTTTTCAGTCAAAGCGAAGTTGAAGAACGGGACATTCCTTGCCTCGCCGAGCAAGTTCACGCTAACGTTGAAGAAGGCGACGCTCTTCGCCGACTTCGAAGAGCTGGGCTTCAGTGACGACGACGTGCTGAAACCCGGCGAAACTATCGACGCCCGGGTCGTTATTTCGCTCGATGGCTTCAGCTATGAGAAGACGATTTCGTTCAACTACACGGCCAAAATTGGGAAGAAGGGCACGGCGACGAAGCCGTAGCCTTTTTTGGGCGGGGTCTCTTCCTTATATGGGGCCCACGGACAGGCTGCTCAACTGATCCGCACTTCGCGTCCAGTTTTGCTCGATTCGTAGATCGCGTCCAGGATTTTCTGGACCTTGAGCGACTCTTCGGGCTTGACCAGCGGTTCGACGCCGCTCAGCACACAGTCCACGAAGTGGACGAGCCGGTCTTCGGGCAGCGGCAGCTTTTTGTAATCGGGCGTGATCGTTTCGTGGTTGGTGCCGCGCACTTTCAAAATGCGTGCCGGATAGAGACTGGCGCCGCCTTCGGTGCCGTAGAGGTCGATGCCGTTGTCCTTGCCGCCATCGGCATGCAGCGCCCAGCTCACTTCCAGCATCATGCTTTTGCCGCCCTTGAGCTTGATCATCGCAGCGGCGAGGTCTTCGACGTCGAAGGGCTTGGTCGGATCGACTTCGCCCTTGCCCCAGGTGCCGTCGCCCAGCCCGCGCGGGCCGAATTTGCCCTGCACGATTCCGCTGACGGATTCGGCGTCGAAGTTGCCCATGCAGTGCAGCGCGGCGTCGAGCAGATGGACGCCGATGTCGTAGCAGCATCCGCCGCCCGCAAATTTCTTCTGCGTAAACCACGACCCGATGCGCGGAATGCCGCTGCGGCGCAGCCAGTGCGCGCGGCCATGATAGACCTCGCCCAGTTCGCCGTTTTTGATGTACTCGCGGACCATCTGTGTGTCTTTGTTGAAGCGGAAATTCTGGCCGACCATGAAAACGACCTTCTTCTCTTTCCAGGCGTCAATAATCTGCTGCGCTTCGGCGGCGCTGGTGGCCATGGGCTTGTCGAGCATCACGTGCTTGCCTGCCTTGATGGCTTCGATGGTGACGGAAGCGTGCAGGTAATTAGGGAGCGCGATCGAGACGGCGTCGATGGTCTTGTCGCTGAGAATCTGTTTGTAATCTTCGACGGCTTTGGGAATGGAGTGCTTGGTCGCGGCTTCATCGCGGCGCTGCGCGTTGACTTCCGCGACGGCAACGAGTTCCGCCTTGGGATGCTTCGTCCAGCTTTCCATGTGCGCCAAGCCAATGGCACCCGCTCCGATCACCGCACAGCGCAACGTTTCACCCATCTTCTTCAGGTCCTCAGGTCAGGGGGTCCGGGAAGCACGGGCTTTACCCGGCAAGCGGGCGCAAAGGATAACAGGGTCGGGCGCGCACTGCAAATAAAGGAGCTACTCGCGCGACCGGACGGCCAGGGCTTTTCAAAAGTCCGTCACTTTGCGTGTCAGCAATTCGAGTGCTTCGCCGGGGTGGGCGGCGAAGTGGCGTAAGGCGTTGCTGAGGCAATTCCAGACCTGGTGTCCTGGCAAAGAGGATTGGGGGTAGATTCTTCCATGCCTTACAGTATCGGCACATGAACATCGAAAAATGAGTGAGTGAACGGTTACACTAAAAGGATAATAACAGGGGTAATTTAGGTGCGAAGGTACAAACGAAAAAACCCGCGCTCGGCGGGTTTTCTCTTCACTGTAACTCCCCGCAGAGCGAGAGTTTAAGAGATGGTGGGCAAGGAGGGATTTGAACCCCCGAATCCGTTAGGAGACAGATTTACAGTCTGTTGCCATTGACCGCTCGGCCACTTGCCCATTTATTCGATTGTGAATGGAGGGATGATTGTCTGCGGTGCTTTTGGAGCGCCACAGTGGAGTCACTTCCCCTCTTGCAGGCGCGCATTCTACATACTCTTCCTGCACTCGCAATCTAATTTCGTCCGGCGGCATCGTTGCGAGTGCGTAGTCCTATTGTGATAACCGAGAGGGAAAAAAAATAAAGGGCCATCCAGAATCTGCCGAAGTTAAAGGTGCGACCCAACCCGGCAGCGGAGGCCCACCTATGAATTCGGCAAAGGCGGCTTTGGACTTGATTCCATTTTTTGCGGAAGTCATCAAACGTATTTTTGAGGCGGTCGCCGGTCTGGGAACAACGCACGATGCCCGCTCGCTGGAAGCCTATGTCATGGCTCAATGCAAAGCTCTGGGTGCCGTCATTGAGGGGCACGCGTCACGGGCAAGAGACATCCGGAACCCCTCACCCCCGACCCCTCTCCCCCTGAACAGCGGGGGCAAGGGGAGAACGAACTCAACCGTTCCCCAAATTCCGTTGCCGTTCTCCGTGCTCTCCGTGCTCTCTGTGCTCTGTGTGATCTGTGTTGAAAAAGCTGTTCACTTCGTCTCGCGGAACTGAACCTCTTTGTACTGCGCAAAGAGCGGCTTGAGCGAGTTGCGTTGATACTTTCCGGTGCTCGTCACGGGAAACGTATCGCCGAAAATCACTGCCTTGGGGCTCATCCAGAAGGGCATCTTCGCTCTGCATGCGGCGATGACTTGCTCGGCCGTGAGTGCTGAATCCGCCTGCTTGACGATGTACGCGCCGACTTCCTCGCCGTATGTGGCGTTCTCGAATCCCACTGCCATGCCGGATTTCACGCCCGGAATCCCATTGATAATCTCATCCACTTCCAGCGGCGAAATCTTCACGCCACCGCGAATGATGATCTCCTTGAAGCGGCCGGAGGTGAAAAAATAGCGTTCTCCGCTGGGCGCGTATTTAAAAAATCCCTCGTCGCCCGAACGGAACCAGCCGTTTGCAAACGCAATCTGATTGGCCTCCGGATTGTCATGATACCCCAGCATCACGTTGTGGCCACGGATCACAATCTCGCCCTTCGCGCTCTCCACCTGGGAGACGCCCTTCTCATCCTGAATATCCATCTCGTTGGTAACGAGCGGAAGTCCGATCGACGGATAGCCGTGATCGCGCATCCAGCTTTTGTGCGCCTTCGCGCCGTTCGTTTCTCCCGGGGTCTCCTTGAGTGATTTGATCACCGGGAGGTAGCAACTGTAGCAGGTCGTCTCGCTCAATCCGTAGCCATGGCAGATCGGAATGCCGAAGCGTTCCTCAAAGCGCGTGGCTAGATCCACCGTCAGCGGACCGGCGCCGCAGATGAGATATTGCAGCGTTGGCGCCGCGGCGCGGTTGTCAAAATCCTTGGGCGTGGCATCGAGCAGAAATTGCAGCAGCGTGGGCACGACGCTGACCACGTGAACACCATAGCGGGCCACGTGCAGGAAGAAATTCTGCGCGCTGAATTTACGCGTCAGCACGACGCTGCCGCCGCTGTACAGCGGTGCCAGGTGGGTCACGACCAATCCGTTGACGTGATGAACGGGCAGCACGCACATCAGTTTCGAATTGCGCGTAAATCCCTGCCAGTTTGCAATCGCGTACGCGTCGGCAACCAGATTGTAATGGCTCAGCGCCACGCCTTTGGGCATGCCGGTCGTGCCTGACGTGTACACGATCAACGCCTCGTTTTTCGGATCGCCAACCCGGGTTTGCGAAAGCATCGGAATGTCGACTTCCGGGAGAATGTCCTCAAGCCGCACTTCGCCTGTGGCCACGCTGCGGATCACACCGCTCATCGGCCGGCGAAACGCTCCGGACGAACCAAATTTGCTGTCCACGATGACAATGTGATGAATGCTTTCCAGCTTGTCCCAGATCGGCCGGAGTCTGTCGGCATATTCGCCCAGAACGAACAGCACCTTCGCGCCGGAATGCTGCAAGACATACGCAAGGCGTTTGTCATCCTCGGTCATATTCAGCGGCACAACGCTGGCGCCCAGATGCCACGCCGCAAAATAAATCAGCAGCGCCTCGTCGTGGTTGTGCATCGCGATGGCGATGCGTCCGCCTGCGTGAAAGCCCTCGAAGACCAGCATGGTCGCGGCCACCCGCTTCACGCGCTGATAAAATTCCCCGTATGTGTACGTCCGTTCGGCGCCCTCCCCGTCGTTGTAGGTCAGATAGGGCGCATCGGGTTGCGTCCTGGCGCGTTCGTGAAGCGTCTCTGAGATCGTCGGCGGGCTCACAAACCGGTTGGTTATGGGCCGGTTTGGAAGACTGCGCGCGTGCGTAATCTTTTCGAGAAGGTCGGGCGGAAGAGACTGTTTTTCCATGCGTCGGGCTCCATCGGTAGACGCCCTGCACTATACCTCAGGGCATGACGAAAAGTAATAAATTGGTGCCACTGGTACGCGACCGAGGGCCGTATCGAGGGAGCTTACCAGTGCGGCCTCGGAATGATGCGCGAGGTTTTTCTTTGCGCTGGATTCGGCGGTGATCTTTTGAAGGAGCTTCACCCCCTTCGAGACCACACTGGTCCCTCCCTTAAAGGTGGCGCGATACGGCCGCGGATGAGCCAGTGGCACCAAATTCTATGCCCGCGCTATTCCTTCTTATATTTCTTGCTCGATTCACTCAGAAACGTGCGCTCTTCGTCTGTCAGCGCGTTCATCCCTTGTTGCGAAATCTTACTGAGCAACTGGTCGACGCGCTGTCCGGTTGCGGAATCCACTTTCGCGCTCGCGCCTGCAGAAGCCGCGCGTGTCGCGTGTCCGGACTGCGCCACCGGCTGCGGGCGAATCTCCTCTTCGGCTCCCATCTTTTTTACGATGCGAAGTTTCGGCCTGCGCCGGAAAAACTGCTTCAGGCGAAAAATCAACCCCACCGATTCACGGCCCGGACTGGAGAACGCGCGCAGATCCAATTTCCAGAATATGAAACCGCCCAGCGCGCCGCCCAGATGCGCCGCATGCGCGATGGCTTTTCCGCCGCCGCTCAGCGCATTTCGATTGCCGTCCAGTCCGCCGATCAGATCCAGCACGATATAAATAATGACCAGCGCACCCAGCGGGACCGGAATAATGCCAAAGGCAAGGATGGTTTTCTTCGGATCAAAAATCGCCGCGACCACAGCCACTGCCATGACCGCGCCCGACGCGCCAATCGCAACGCCCACGGGATGGATAAAGTTTATTCCAACATGCGCCATTCCCGCCAGCAGCGCTCCAAATAAATAAAGCACAAACATATTTCGGTAGCCATAGATGCGCTCGACATCCTCAGCCAGCATCCAGAAAAAAAACATATTGCCGATCAGATGCCAGATTTCGATATGCGAAAAGGCCGACGTAACGAGCGTATGCAGGCGCAGATCATCGAGCACGCCCGAAGGCGACGTGGCGAAGTGCTTTATCAGGACAGCGCCCAGTGTGTCGGGGTTATCGATACCGAATCGCCACACCATCCACATGACGCAGTTGATCGCGATCAGCACCATGGTCGCAGAAAACTGCCGGTTGGGCGAGTCCAGCGACTCGTCCGTGGGGTCCATGTATCGGCGATCGGAGATGCTCATCAGTTACGGCTTCCTGCGATAGTGCTTGCTTGCATTGTCCAAAAAAGCGCGTTCTTCCGTGGTCAACGAATGCAACCCGCCCAGCGATATTTTGCTCAGCAGCGTATCCACGCGCTGGCTCTCCTCGGGGTCTGTGGCTGCAACAAAGACCAGACCGCGCTCCTTTTTCTTCTTACGCCGCACCGGCACCACTTCAATCGGTATCTCTTCGCTCGGCTCCGTATTTCGCCGCGCCCACCATGCCCGCAGCCGCGAAATCATTCCGCTGCGTTCCCGCCCCGGGCTTGCGAAAATACGCAGATCGAGTGTCCAGAAAATAAAGCCCACCGCGACACCCGCCAGATGTCCCAGCGGCAATAATAATCGGCCCGCCTGAAAACCGATCGCAATATCCGCCGCGGCGTAAAAAAGAATCAGCGCCCAGAGCGGCCCGCGCGCCTGTCCGAAAATCGAGACGTGCCGGTCCAATCCAGTGAACAGCACGGCGACGGTAATCAGGGCAGCGATTGCGCCCGAGGCGCCCATCACATATCCGCCGTTTGCATCCAGCGCGAAAACGGCCAGCAGCGAAGCGGCTCCGGCGACCAGATAAAGAATGATGAAATTGCCGGCACCGTAAATGCGTTCGAGCTCTTCGCCAACGACCCAGAGAAAAACCAGGTTGATGCCTAGATGCATCATGTCGATGTGCGAAAGCACCGCGCTGAAAAATGTGTAAATGTGAAGAGCGCCCGGCTGGACATTGAAATGTTGCCCCATCATTGCGAGCACATCCAGACGGCCATTGTTGAAGCCATAATGCCAGACGATCCAGATCGCGCCCTGCACCAGCGTCAACAGCAACGCGGCCGCCGGCAGACGCCGCATCTCGCGCAGTCGCTCCGGCCGATCATCCATATAAGCGCGATCGTAGATTCCCATAGCCCCCATATCGTATTAATGAGGGTGCGAAATTGCCAGACACCGACTTGATTTTGGATTACATTGTGAACATGCAGAACATACCGGATGGTCGCGACACCTCGCCTGATTCCCGATCCCTCCGCCTCGCTGAACTTGAAAAACTCTGGAATGAAAAGTTCGTGCAGCAGCCCAAACTGCCCACGTCGGCCCTGCTGACAGGCGCGCTTTCGATGGCGCTGGCATTTGGCGCAGTGCTCTTTTTTCTCTTTAAATGGGTGCGCGGTTATGCCTGGATATGGGTCGTGCTTTCAGTGGTTGCCGGATTGTTTAACCGCAAATTCGCGCACGACTGGTACACACATGTCGTGGTGCCGTGGGATGCAGACCGCCGCGCCACCGCAGCCGAAATCGCCAGCTTAAAGCAGAGCCTTAAAGGAGAATGATTTCGCTTACTCCGCGATCCGCACCAGAACCTTCAGCGCCCCTGGACGTGCCGCCAGTTCAAACGCCTCGATCCCCTGCTCCAGCGTTTTGCGATGATCGATCATGCATCGCACGTCGATTTTGCCTTGCGCCAGCAACCGGAGCGCGGGCGCGAAAGGGCCGCAGCGGCTTCCGAGAATCGCAATCTCGTCGATGACAACGCGTGCCCAATCCAATTGCGGAGCCTGCCCCGGCGCGTAAGTACTCTTCAGAATCAGCGTCCCACGCGGCGCGGTCAATGCCAGTGCGCTGCTAAATGCGCCGGGCGTGCCGGTGCATTCGACAACATATGGAAAACGATCAAAGGTCGCGGAGTTCGTCTGCCGGTCGCGCTCGAGTACCGCCTCCACGCCCCAGCGTCGAGCCAGCGCCAACTTTTTTTCATGCCGGCCGTGCAACGTCACGCGCGCGCCATGATGCGCACACACCTGAGCGATCAGCAGCCCCAGTTTACCATCTCCAATAACCAGCATGCGCGCGCCGGGCCGGATATGAATCTGTTCGAAAATTTCAAGCGCCGCCGCAAGCGGTTCAACAAAAACAGCCTCTTCGTCACTGACGTGATCGGGAACAGTCAAAAGATTCTGAGTAGGCAGA
>Ga0105047_10012710_pt1 | contig 13517 bp, 7 predicted proteins | sample MAT04_FD_78384 | JGI IMG/M metagenome (GOLD analysis project Ga0105047, IMG submission 78384) | Freshwater microbial communities from Lake Fryxell liftoff mats and glacier meltwater in Antarctica - MAT-04 (megahit assembly) | ecosystem: Environmental > Aquatic > Freshwater > Ice > Liftoff...
CTGGCCACCGCCTACTCCATGAAAGAGGAATTCCGACTCTTCTGGGACCAGGAGGACCTCGCCGCCGCGACCCGGTTCCTCGACGACTGGTGCCGACGCGCCGAGGCGTCGAAACTCTCGGTGTTGATCAAGATGGCCAACACCTTCCACCTCCACCGCACCGGCCTGCTGAACTACCACAGCTGCCCCATCAGTTCCGGACCGCCGGAAGGTCTCAACAACAAAATCAAAACACTCCAACGCCAAGCCTACGGCTACCGCGATAAGGAGTTCTTCGAACTGTCGGATGAGCCGAAATCGAGATCCCGTGCCACGCGCTTAGCGTGATACCGGATCACGTGCATTTGGTCGTCGGCCGGAGCGCGATCTCGGCTCACATCCTGACCATCCGCCTGAAGCAACACACCACCCGCCGACTCAAAGAAGAAAAGATTCACCCCTTCCAACATCTTCTCGATTCGGACGGCGACGTGCCCAAGTGTTGGCAACGCGGCGGCTGGAAGGTCTATCTCTTCGACGAGGCTCGCGTCCGGCAGACCATCCGCTATGTTGAAGATAATCCTCCGAAAGAGGGGAAGAAGAAACAGTCGTGGAATCTTGTGACACCATTCGAAAGCTGACGCTCGCAAGCTCGCGGCGAAGACGTCTTCGCCGCGAGCTTGCGAGCGTCTATAAATCCCTCATGACATCCCAACTCGTCGAATTCGATGTCCGCACCGACGAAATGCTCGTCAACATGGGGCCTCAACACCCCAGCACCCACGGCGTCTTGCGGCTCGTGCTGCGCACCGACGGTGAGGTCGTTAAAGACGTCGTCCCGCATTTGGGTTACCTGCACCGCTGCGCCGAAAAGATCGGCGAGAATGTCACCGCGATCCAGTTCATCCCTTACACGGACCGGATGGACTACCTCGCGGCCATGAACATGAACCTCGGCTATTCGCTCGCCGTGGAAAAACTCTGCGGGACGGTGATCCCCGAAAAGGCCCAACATCTACGCGTACTCATCGTCGAACTCAACCGCATCGCCTCGCACCTCGTCGGCATGGGGGCCTACGGCCTCGACCTCGGCAGCTTCAGCCCCTTCCTTTACGCTTTCCGCGAACGCGAGCAAATCCTCGACTTGTTCGAAGAAGTCTGCGGGGCACGGCTCACCTACAGCTACCTCACCATTGGCGGGGCCCACGACGATTTGCCCGACGGCTGGCTCGGCCGCTGCCGAAAGTTCCTCACCGACTTCAAACCGCGCATTCCCGAATATCACGGGATGCTGACAAATAACCGGATCTTCGTGAAACGCACCGCCGGCATCGGCATTTTGTCGAAGGCACTGGCGTTGAATTACGGCTGCACCGGCCCGGTGCTGCGCGGCTCGCTCGATAAACGCCACGGCGACCCCGATTGGGATCTCCGCAAGACGGAACCCTACAGCGGCTACGAGCATTACAAATTCGACATCCCGATTCCGCCGTTCGCCGAAGCTCCACCCGAAGCGGTGATCGGCGATTGCTGGCACCGCTTTTACGTGCGGATGCTGGAAGTCGTCCAAAGCATCGCCCTGTGCGAACAGGCGATGGACCACTACGAGGTTTTGCAAAAAGAAGGACTGACGATCCAAACCGAACTGACTGAACGAAAGTATAAGCTACAACCGGACGAAGTCAAACTCGAAGACGCGAAATGGAACGAATTGTCGAAAAAGAAATACTCGCACCGCGTCGAGCCGCCCCGCACCCTTACCCCGGGCGAAGTCTACCTCGAGACCGAATGCCCCCGCGGTCAAATGGGTTTCCACGTCGTCGGCCGGTCGAATAAGGAAGCGGTACCCCTGCGCGTCCGGGCCCGCTCCGGCTGCTTCAGCAACCTCAGTGTCATCGAGGAGCTCTGCAAAGGCGTCCTCCTCGGCGACCTCCCCGCGATCATCGGCAGCTTGGACGTGGTAATGGGGGAGGTTGACCGGTGAATGTTCTAGCCGTGCTCTTTTGGAATCTGGCTCTGCGAGAACGGAAGGGACGCTGTCTTTCCGTCACGCAATCCCACGGTGTGAACCTGCTCATCGTCGCTGAGTGTCCGCAGCCGATAAAGCTTTTGGACAAGCTCGAAGTCGAAGATGGAGGGGAACGTTCCCACGGGCGATTGCCGTCTGAGGATCTATTCGAGGTTTCAATCGAGGCTTTACTTGCCGGTATGCGGATTTCAGTGTCACGGAGTTTCCTAAAACACTCTGAGTGGCATTATTCCACTACTTCGGAGTTGTTCGCAAGCATTTGGCGAGCTATTATTCATTGTCGAGTACCCACCATCCTCCAACCTCGGCACCGGTCGGAGTTCGTCCTTGATGCCCAAAAATGCGATCGTATTCGCCGGCGGCTTTTTCGCGATGGCCCTCCTCGCAGGCTCGCTCTACGCCGCCGTGCAGGTAGCGAAGCGTCTCGCCAACCGCTCGGCGACGCCGAATGTTGCTGCGATTCCTGCTGAGCCAATGCAGAATATTCCGGTCGTACCCATCCCGACGACCCATCTGGTTATGGCCGAAGTCAAGCCCACGGGATTCGACGGTAAACTCAAGCCGTTCCTCGGGAAATTCTGCACATCTTGCCACAACGCTAACGACGTGGCCGGGGGGGTCGATCTCACCGCGTACTTGAATGAAGCCCACGCCCGCAAAGACCGCAAAGCGTGGGAGATGGTCGCCGAGGTCATATCCGCCGGCAACATGCCTCCGAAGAAGAGCAAGGCCCAACCGACCAAAGCCGACCGCGATCTGGCCGTCGGGTACATCGAAAACACGCTGATCAAAATCGACTGCACCGCCCCGAAGGATGCCGGCCGGGTGACGCTCCGCCGGTTGAACCGGGCCGAGTACAACAACACGATCCGCGACCTTTGCGGCGTCGATTTCAAACCGGCTGAAGGCTTCCCGTCCGACGACGTCGGCTACGGCTTCGACAACATCGGCGATGTTCTTTCCTTGCAACCGGTGTTGATCGAGAAGTACCTCGCCGCCGCCGACGAGATCCTAACCAAAGCAATCCCGGTTCTCGACCCGATCAAATCGGCGAAGCAGCGCTTCGGTCAACAGAACCTCGTGGTCTTTCCCCGCGAAGCCAAGACTCGCGGCGACAAGCCAAAGATCGCCTTCACCACCGAGGGTTCCGCGGCGCTTGAAAAGTTTAACTTCCCGGCCGAGGGCGAATACATCGTCCGCGTGAAAGCGTGGGGCACCAAAATCGGAGACGAAACCGCTCGCTTAGTCATCCGGGTCGACGGCAAAGATTTAAAGGACTTCCGCATCGAAGCCGCCGCCGACAAGATGACGACCGTCGAATTCAGAACCAAAATCGCGGCCGGGGAACGCAAAGTTGCTGCGGCTTTCAACAACCCTTTCGAAGACAAAAAAGCCGCCGACGCCGCGTTGAAGTTCCGCACGCTCGGCATCGACAGCATCGAAATCGAAGGCCCCATCGGCGGGGCTTTGCCACCGTTGTCGGACGGCGCCAAGTTCATTTTCATCGAACTGCCGAAAGGCTCGGACGATACCGCCGCGGCCGAGAAGATCATTGCCAACTTCGCCCGGCGCGCCTACCGCCGGCCCGTGAAGCCTGAGGAAATGACGCGGTTGATGAAGCTCTTCGCGTTGGCCCAAGGCAAGAAAGAATCGTTTGACAAATCGCTGAACCTGCCGTTGAAGGCGATCCTGGTTTCGCCGCACTTCCTCTTCCGCGTCGAGGACGATGCCAAACTGCCCGCGACGAGCCGGGCGCTCAACGACTTCGAATTCGCCAGCCGGCTCAGCTACTTCCTTTGGAGCACGATGCCCGATGAGGAATTGTTCCAACTCGCGGCCAAGGGCGAGGTCCGCAAGCCATCGGTTCTCCAAGCCCAGATCAAGCGGATGCTCAAAGATAAAAAGAGTGTTGCCCTCACCGAGAACTTCGCTGGCCAATGGCTGATGCTCCGAAACATCCGCACGCTAACCCCGGACAAAGAGACCTACCCGAACTGGGATGAAGCCCTCCGCAGCTCCATGATCCGCGAGACCGAATTGTTTTTCGAGCACATCGTCAAGAACGACCGGAAAGTCACGGAGTTCCTCGACGCCGATTACACTTTCGTCAACGACCGGCTCGCCAAGCATTACGGCATCGCAGGCGTCCGCGGCGGCGAATTTCAACAGGTCAAACTCCAGAGCCAGCAGCGCGGCGGTCTCGTTTCGATGGCCAGCTTTTTGACGGTGACCTCCAACCCGACGCGCACGTCCCCCGTCAAGCGCGGCAAATGGGTTCTCGACAATCTCCTCGGTCAACCGCCACCTCCGCCGGCTCCGGATGTCCCGCAACTCGAAGCGACCCCGTTGAAAGGCACCCTACGCCAGCAGATGGAGCAACACCGGGCCAACCCGAGCTGCGCCGGCTGCCACGCGAAACTCGACCCCCTCGGCTTCGGGCTCGAAAATTACGACGGTATCGGCGGCTGGCGGACGACCGAGAAAACCGACAAGATCGACTCCACCGGCGTCCTCCCGGACGGCAAGAAATTCGACGGCCCGGCCGAATTGCGAAAGGTGCTCCTCGGGAAGTCCGATCTGTTCCGGAGGTGCCTCGCGGAAAAATTGTTGACCTTCGCCCTCGGACGTGGTTTAGAATACTACGATAAGTGTGTCCTCGACGAACTCGTGACCAAGCTGAAATCCGCCGACGATCAGTTTTCCGCCTTGATACTCGCCATCGCACAATCCGACCCGTTTACCAAACGTCAAAGCCAGAGGAGCGAATGAGCATGAACACGAGCATGTCGCGGCGAACCGCCTTGAAGGGCCTCGGTACCATCGTGGCCCTCCCGTGGCTCGAATCGCTGGCCGTCGCGGCACCAGCGACTCCGAGCCTCACGACCCCGGCCGCGGCCAAACGGCTCGCGTTCCTGTATGTTCCCAACGGCGCCCACATGGCCGATTGGACGCCCGCCGCCACCGGCAAGCTCGACAAACTACCGGATATCCTCGCCCCGCTCGACGCTTTCAAAAATAACATCAATGTGATGACCGGGTTGAAGCTTGATAAAGCCAACGCCAATGGCGATGGCCCCGGGGACCACGCCCGCGCCATGTCGTCGTTCCTCACCGGCCGACAGGTTCGCAAGACCCACGGGGCGGACATCCGCGTCGGGATCTCGGCCGACCAACACGCCGCGTCCGTTATAGGCGACCAGACTCGATTCCCGTCGCTGGAACTCGGTATCGAACGCGGCGGGCAGTCGGGGAACTGCGATTCCGGCTACAGTTGCGCTTATTCCGCGAACTTGTCATGGCGCTCGGACACGACCCCCAACGCCAAGGAAACAGACCCGAAAGCGGTCTTCGAACGCCTCTTCGGCGGCAACGACCTCAAAGACGTAAGCGAAGCCCGCGCTAAGAAGGAACTTTACAACAAGAGCATTCTCGACTACGTGATGGATGACGCCAAAGCCCTCAACACCCAACTGGGCCAAGGCGACCAGCGCAAGTTGGATGAGTACCTCTCGGCCGTGCGCGAAGTCGAGCAGCGGATCGAAAAGACCAAGAAAATCAACGCCGAGCGCAAGCCGGTTGCCAAGCCAGATATGGTCGCGCCCACCGGCATTCCGAAGGAAATGAAGGATCACGTCCGCTTGATGAGCGACCTGATGGTGCTGGCCTTCCAAGCCGACCTGACCCGCGTCATCACGATGCCCTTCGCCAACGACGGGAGCAACCGGGCCTACTCAAGTATCGGCGTGCCAGACGGCCACCACGATTGCAGCCACCACGGCAAGAATGCTGACAAGCAGGCGAAGATCAAAAAGATCAACACCTTCCACATCGAGCAACTGGCCTACTTGGTCGGCAAGCTCAAGGCGACCAAGGACGTCAACGGCGCGAATCTGCTCGACTCGCTGCTCATGGTCTACGGCTCGGGCATCGGCGACGGCGATCGCCACAACCACGATGACTTGCCGATCCTTCTCCTCGGCAACGGCGGGGGTAAAGTCGAAGGCGGCCGGCACCTCAAGTACAATCGCGAACCGTTGATGAACCTCTACTTGACGATGTTCGAACACGCCGGCGCCCCGGCCAAGTCTTTCGGCGACAGCACGGGCGTGCTGAAGATTTAGGTAGAAGTTCGGGAAGTGGTCTTCCCGAACTCGCTCACTCCGCTATGATTCCAGTACACGACGCGGCGTGGAGCAGCCCGGTCAGCTCGCCAGGCTCATAACCTGGAGGTCATTGGTTCAAATCCAATCGCCGCAACTTTCAAATTGCTAGCTTTTCAGCACAAAAGCCAACTCATCCCCCGTTGCGTAGGGTGAGTTGGCTTTGTCAAGTCACCACCATTCGGCTCCCTTTCCAGTCTATTCAGTGCCCTCGGTTGAAGTGCACCAGTTCGGCTGGGCCAAAAGCAGCGTCAACGACGGCTGCATCTGGCTCACCCGCCACGACATCCTGGTGAACTTCGCCGGCTGGTCGCTGGGGTAACCTGAGTCGATCAAACGATCCTCACAGACAACCCGGAGTATTTCGAAATCGTCCGGGTTAAGAAGAATCGACGAAGGGGTAGCATCATCCCTCTGCCCCCGGTTTGAATCCGAGAGTGACCACTGGTGCGGATCGATGCGGGCCGGTGCTTTTCAGCGCCGGCCTACCTTTTCTAGGGGTTCCGGCGTGTCCGCCAATGGACCGCCAAAAATGCCCAAAGTGCACAAGTGTGCATTTCGATGCGGCCGAATGCCCCCTGTCACTACGCCCGATGCCCCGTCGGTGCCGGTCATGCGAATGAGGACTTCGACGGGGATCGGCATCGAGGGCAGGAGGTTCGGAAGTTTGCCCACGGCCCCGGTCAAGTCGTAAAGCCGGCGGTGCGTGTAACGGGCGGTCAACAGCGGTGTCGAGTGCCCGGCGAGTTCTTGATCGATTGGCAATTTCATTCAACAAGAATCAAGTTCTCAACTATACGCCCCCCGGCAACCCGGCGAGGATTTCCTTGAGCCGCTTCAGCGCCCGGATGTAGCGGTTGCTGGCGGCGGTCTTGGTCAGCCCCAGCACCGTCGCCGTTTCGGAATTGTTCAACTCCTCGAAGTGCCGCAGGGCGAGGATTTCGCGGTCCAGTTCCTCCATGCCGTTGAGCGACTCTTGCAACCGCACCTGGCGTTCCGCGCGGATGGCGGCCTGCGTGGGCGAAGTCATCCGGCCGAGGAGCAGGTTTGCCAGCGAGTGCGTGCTGGCGTTCGGCAATCCGCCGCGGTGCAACGACACCTCCTGCCCGGCGTCCCGCATCTGTACGCCGAGGTGGCGGCGGTGCAAGATCAGCAGCCGCTCAGCGACGATCAGCCGCAGCCACAGGTACGCCGGCATGTCCTTGGTGGGGAAGTCGGCGGCCTTCTTCTGCACGTCGAGGAACGCTTCCTGAAGTACGTCGGACGCATCGAACCGGCCTTGAAGGCGGCGGTCGAGGCGGAGGCGGACCATCTTCTTGAGCCGCTCGCGGCACGCGGCGAAGACCTCCCCTGCCGCGGCCGGGTCGCCGGCGCGGAGGCGGTCTTCGGGGGTAATCGCGAGGGTGGACATGGTCGCGGTCACTTCCCCTCCAAAAGTTTTGCGGCCTCAGCACGGAATACTTTCAGTTCCATGGAGTGAACCGGGGTCAGGGTCTTCGCTTGCTCCTCCGCCCACGCCACCGCTCGCCCGAAGTAGTCCTTCGCCTTTTGCGCGTCGCCCAGCTCGTGGTGGCACATCGCCTGGAAGAATAGTTCGAAGGCGTCGTGTTCCCCCTTCCCGGCGGTCAGGCTCTTTTCCAGAGTTCCGACCGCTTCCTTGTACATCGCGTTGCGGTACTGGCATACACCCAACGTGTTCAGATAGACCGCATTGTTCGGTTGAGCGGCGACTGCTGTCGCGATCAATTCCAGCGCCCGCTTCGGTTGGCGGATGTCCGGCGGGCCTGTGACAAATTGCCACGCTAGGTTGTTCATCGCGATCAGCGGGGCGATGTGAGCCAGTTCGTCCGCCCGCTTGAAATCGGCAGCCGCTTTCGCCGCCTCACCCGCAGCCCGGTATGCGGTCGCACGGTCCACCAAGGCGAGCACGTCGGCTGGCTGGTCGCGCAGGATGACTGACAGGTCGACGACCACGTCTTTGTTCCGGCCGAGTTGAAGGTAGGCGGCGGCACGGATCCGTCGGGCCGCGACCCGAGTCGGGAACTGGTTCAGTACCTCGGTGGCGTCATCGACCGTCGGGCGGTACTGTCGGAGCCGCAAGTTCGCCTGGGCCCGGTAAAGCATCGCGTCCGTGCGGCCCGGCTTGAGCAGCAGCGTCAGGTCGAACAGGAATCGGGCGGAGGACACGTATCCGCCATCCATCGCCGACAGCCCCCACCGGAAGTAGCCTTCGGAGTCGAACGGGTTCGCCAGGAGGCGGAAGGCGATCTCGTTCCACGTGCGGGAGACCGGGCGGGGCGGGGCGACCAGCCGTTCCACCCCGACGACCGTTACCGTCAGCGGGCCGGGCGGACCGGGGTCGGCGGGCGGGGGGAACTCCGACGCGTCCCAGTCCAGGCCGAGCCCCTTCAACTCCCGCCGCAGTGCCCGCAGATCCCAGGCGAACTCGGCCATCCGATCCAGACCGCTGGCGATGAACTGCGTGCCGTCTGGGCTGAAGTCGCAGCGGGTCATGCGGAGCGGTTCGGCCAGTTCCAGCGTGACGAGGGTGACCCCGTCGGCCGGGCGGACCAGCCGCACCTTCCCCGGCTGGTCGGGGACGGCATGCAGGCCGCCGTCCGGCGAGATCGCGCCGAACGCGAACGAAGGGGCACCGGTAGCGGGCCGGTCGGCTACTTTCTCCCACGTGTCCGTTCGCCAAACCGGCCCGCCGGAGTGGCCGTACAGCCGCGACCCGTCCGGCGAGAAGGCGACGAACTCGATCCGGTCGGCGAGCCGACGGACGAGTTTCCCCGACGCTGAATCCCAGACGTGGACGCCGATGGTGCTGTCGTGAGGACCCTGACTGCCGAGACTGGTGTGGGTCGTGGTGACGACCCACTGTCCGTCCGGGCTCACGACCGCCGTCCGGCAGTCGTTCAACGGACCGAGGGTGACGACGGGACGGCCATCGGCGTGGACGACGTACACGACCGAGCGGGCCGGGTGGACGACGACCCGACCATCCCGGCTCGCGGCGAAATTGTTGGCCATCGTGACTGGCGGAAGGGTCGGCGGCAGTGGAATCGGCGGCCCGACGGTGATGGCGGCGGGGTTCCGCGGGGATGGCTGGATCGGCCAGCGGAAGAGCCCTTTGGTCGTTTTCGTCAGGAGAGCGCCTCCGGAATCGAAGCCGAAGACCATGCCTTGGGGAACCGGAACCCATGCCGCGTCTTGGCCGGTGCGGCCGTCGATCAGGGCGACCCCGTTAGTCATCCCGGAACCGATCAGTCGCCCGCCGGGGTGAAACAGTGGCAAGCAATACGGAGGAACCCGCCCGTACCCTGGGTTCCGGGCGAACGTCCGCAGCACAGGACTCTGTTCGAGCACCCATGGGTCGTGGGGGTCGCCGTTCGACAGCCGACCGTCGGCCGCGGTCTTGTTGAAATACGTGGGGAGGTGCGGCGCGCGAAGTTGCACGCGACCAGTGTACGGGTGCCAGACGACGACCCCGCCGGTCCAACCGCTGTAGCTAGCGAGCAGTTCTCCGTGGCCGCCGATGCCGAGAATCGGATCGCCCCCTTTCTGGTCGTCGAAGATCGCCACCCGCTTCGCCGCCGGAACGTTGAAGGTGTAGATCTCGTTACTGTCCACGAGGCCGACGAAGAGCGTTTCCCCGTCCGGGTGCCACGTCGGCCGACGGCCGGTGTAGGGCAGCGGGAAGCGGACGGGTACGGTGCCGCCCTCGCCGAGGTCGTGGACCTCCACCGTCCGCGCCGCTGCCTCCCCGTAGGCGCCGTGGATTTGCGCTAGGTACCGCCCGGTCGGGGACAGACTGACACTGCCGAACATGATCTCGATGGGATCGTTAGATCGCATCGGGCGGTCGGCGACCGGCTTCCAACTCGGAAGATCGTACACGACGATCGGGTAAACGCCGCGGTTCGCGTCGCGCGACCCGAGGAGCATAGCCCGCCGGCCATCGGCCGTGAACTCTGCCCGGTAAACGGGGAAGCCGGGGCGGACGAGCGCGTGTGCGGTGCCGGCCGCGAATGCCCACTGCTTGACGACCCCGTCGGTGGGGTCGTAGAAGTCCAATCCGCTACCGTCCGGGGTGAACCGGAGGATCTTGCACTCGGACACCTTCGGGACGGCCAGCCGAGTCAGTTCCGTCCCGTCCGCCAGCCGGCTGACGACGAGTGCCCCGGACGGGTCGAGTTCGGCGTACCGCTCCAGCGTCTCGGTGTCGAGGACCGCCGGCGGACCACCGGGCTGAACCGCTGTTGGCAACTTCCTCACGTCCGGCAGGGTCAGGGCGGCGACGGCCAAGTCGCGGAGTTCGTCAAAGGTCGCCAGCTTCTCGTTCAACTCGCGGGCCAATGCGACCCCGGCGCGGACGGCGGCGAGGGTATCGAACCGCTGCCCCGGCCGGCCGCTGAACCGCCGTGCTTGCGCCTCCGAGATGTGCGAGCGGAGTTGGGCCAACTTCCGCTGCCGGGATTCCTCACCGGCCACGCGGAGCGCCTCGTCCTTTTTCGCCTCCTCCTCCTTTGCCACCCGGAGAGCCTGGGTTTTCCTCTCTTCCTCGGTCCTGGTGTCCTCCAGCGCCGCCGACAGCCGCACGCTCCACGCCAGCCCACTGCCGGCGATCACCGTCAACAGCAGCACGACTGTTGCCAGCAGGCCGGCGACGGCCGGGTTCCGCCGGCACCACCGCCAGCCCTGCTCTCGCCAGCTCGCCCGCCGGGCGCGGATTGGCCGATCCTCGGTGAACCGCCGCAGGTCGTCGGCCAGTTCGCCAGCGGTTTGGTAGCGTGCCGCCGGGTCGCGGGTAATGGCCTTCAGGACGATTGTTTCCAGATCGCGGGGGATCGCCGGGTTGATGCTGCGCGGTCGGGACGGACTGGCGGCCAGAACCTGCTCCACCAGCTTCGCCCGGTTCGAGGCCACGAACGCCGGGGTGAGCGTGAGCAGTTCGTACAGTGTGAGGCCGAGGGCGTAGATGTCAGCCCGGGCGTCGCCGGTGCCGTCGAACCGCTCCGGGGCCATGTACCGGAGGGTGCCGATCACGTCGCCGGTATGCGTCAGGTCGTCGGCGTCGTTCGATTTGGCCAGCCCGAAGTCGGTCACCCACACGACCCCTTGCAGGTCCAGCAGTAGGTTCGCCGGCTTGATGTCGCGGTGCTGGATACCCTGCTTGTGGGCATACGCGAGCGCGTCCGCCACTTGTACGCCGACGCGGGCGACGGTCGCCCAGTACGAATTCCCGCCGCCGGAGAACGACGGCGATGAGACGGCGGACGTATCGGTCACGGAAGACGACGAAGACGGGGAACCCCCCGATGGGGGGCCGGCGTGCGTCCTCGTCGGCGATGAATCCGTTACCACCACCGCCGCCGCGAATGTGCCGGTCACGAGCGCTTCGGCCACGACTGTCACCGACCGCTCGGACTGCGCGACAGGCGTGGAGTCGGAGCCGGGTTTGCCCTTCAACCGCTTCACTTCATCGATCACCGCATCCAATGGGTGGCCGCTGATGAACTGCATGGCGTAGAAGTGTCGGCCGTTCGCTTCGCCGGTGCCGAACACCGGGACGATGTTCGTGTGGTGCAGCTTCGCGGCCGATTTGGCCTCGCGGCGGAACCGCTCGAGCTTTTTCGGGTCGAGTAGCGCCTCGGCGGGGAGCAGTTTCAGTGCGACGTGCCGGCCGAGGCTCTCTTGGATGGCCTCGTACACGACACCCATGCCGCCCTGCCCGACGCGGCGGAGGATGCGGAAGTCGCCGAGTTGCGTCGGATCGCCGCGCTCGACGGAAGGAATGTATCCGCCCGTCTGATCCGCGGTGACGGGCTTGAGTTGCTCCATCTCGACCAGCGCCGGGAACAGATCGCGGATATCTTCAGCGAGTTCGGGCGCGCGACCGACATATTCGGTGAGCGAGGGTCGTTCGCCCGCGCGGAAGCGGGCAACGAATTCCTCGGCGAGTTTGTCGAGCGGGTTGCGGTCAGCGGAAGAATCGGCCACAGGCAACTCCGGGGACGGACGTCGACAATACTCTACCTGCGCGATCTCCACCCGTGTCCACTGAAAAACACATTCGAAAATTCCCCACACCAGACGAGCCACGCCCGCAACGTTCTCGGCAGCTCCCGGTTCCGCTAAACTATCGTCCTATGGGAGGTGTGACCCGCCTCCTCGATGCCGCTGCGGCCGGGGATCGCAAGCCGCCACCGAATTGGATCCGCTCGTCTACGACGAGCTTCGGAAACTCGCGGCCGCCAGGATGTCTGCGAAGTCCCCCGGCCACACCCTCGACGCCACGGCGCTGGTCCACGAGGCGTACCTGCGTCTGATCGGCGACCAGCAATTCGACGGCCGCGGGCACTTCTTCGCCGCGGCCAACGGGGCCATGCGCCGCATCTTGGCCGATCATGCTCGGAGCCGGGGGCGGGTTAAGCGTGGGGGCGGTCGGCAACGAGTAGAACTCGATCGGCTGGTTTGCGACAGCCACTGATGTCCAACTCTGGGTGAAACTGCGGACGCACGACTCCGGCGGCGTTACCGACAAGGATTTTGAATTGGCGAAGAAGATCGAGGAAATGGTACTCTATCGTCCTGCGGCTGAGTCCGCCCTCGCCCCCGGCAACCCGAAGAAGTTCGTTTTCACCAAGACTTGAGGTTCTCTCCCATGAAGTGGTTCCTGTTGGTGCTGCTCCTATTTATCCCGAGTATCTCGGTGGCCGCCGACGTTGTTCTGAAAGGTGGTAAGCAAGACGCCAACTTCGTTGTGGTTCGCTTGCCGAAAGATACGAGTGTCGCTCGCGGCCCTGGTTTCGAGGGTCTTCGCAACGGCGACGAAAACGTATTTTTGCAGCTCGACGGCGCGGAAAAAGTCGGAGTGGTGAACCTGGTCAAGTCCGATCAAGAGGTAAAACTCAAGAGTCGCTTCAACGCGATGTTTGAAATAGCCCCCGACGAACTCGAAGGATTTCAATTTACCGAAACCAAAGGGGAATACCTCGACGTCCTGTGGGGCAAGAAACCCGTCCTGCGCTTCGTCAACAAGCCCCACGATGCCAAGGACCACTATCTCACCTTCAAACCCTTCCACCAGATGTTCGACCCGAAGGACGGCAAGACGCTCCTCAGCAGCGGGGCGCACCCGAACACCAAGGAGTTCCTCTTCCCGCACCACCGCGGCCTCTTCTTCGGCTTTAACAAGATCACCTACGGCGACAAACAGACCGCCGATATCTGGCACGGCACCGACAACGTTTTCAGCACCACCGACAAGATTCTCGAAAAGGTCGCTGGGCTGGTCTTCGCTCGGCACACCGCCGCGATTTCGTGGCACGGCAAAGACGGCAAGA
>Ga0105047_10012711_pt1 | contig 13516 bp, 6 predicted proteins | sample MAT04_FD_78384 | JGI IMG/M metagenome (GOLD analysis project Ga0105047, IMG submission 78384) | Freshwater microbial communities from Lake Fryxell liftoff mats and glacier meltwater in Antarctica - MAT-04 (megahit assembly) | ecosystem: Environmental > Aquatic > Freshwater > Ice > Liftoff...
TCGACCCCCGGCTACCTTCTGGCATCCCTCCGGGATGCTTCCGCTTCGCGGCCCAAAACACCGGCTGACGATGCCAACATCCCGCACCGGGGGTAATCGACCGCGTTGCGGTCTCGACCCCCGGCTACCTTCTGGCATCCCTCCGGGATGCTTCCGCTTCGCGGCCCAAAACACCGGCTGACGATGGCAACATCCTCGCACCGGGGGTAATCGACCGCTTCGCAGTCTCGACCCCCGGCTACCTTCTGGCATCCCTCCGGGATGCTTCCGCTTCGCGGCCTCCCCCGAACCCCGGCGGTTCAAAACGCCTTTCGTCTTTCGGCTTCAATCGAGATACACCATCTCGCTCGCATTGATCGCCATCAGGCAGTAGAGTTTCAGCGATTGCTCGGGGTCGAGTTTTCGTTTGGTCCCGGCATCGGCGATAAACTTCAGATCGCGTTCGATTTCGGCTTTGGAAGCTTCGCGGCCAGTGGTCAGACGGATCGCCAGAGCCACCTGTGCGGGGAGGTCTTTCGCGTCTCGTTTCAGGCGTGCGGCGAGTGCGACCGCCGTCTGTTGGGAGAAGTCGCCGTTGATCATCCCCAGAGCCTGCGTCGGCACCGTGGTCGTATAGCGCACCGGGCACGACGAATCGCTGTCGGCCTGGTCGTGTTGGGCCAGAATCGGCAGTTGCAGCGACCGCTTGATGTGGACGTAAATACTGCGTCGGGCGGCTTCTTCGGGGTTGGAAGTCGGCCAACCGCTGCCGGGGACCGATTGGCCCGCGAGCACTTCCTTCGGCATCGGCGGATACACACTCGGCCCGCCCGCTTTGAGATTGAGTTGGCCGCTCACAGACAGGAACGTGTCGCGCACTTCTTCCGCGACCAGCCGACGCATGTTGAACCGCCAGAACAGGTCGTTCGACGGGTCGGCTTTCAGACCCGCGTCCGACCCTTTCGACGACATCGTGTAGGTGTTCGAGTTCATCATCAACCGGTGCATCGATTTGATACTCCAGTTTTGCTTCATAAACTCGGAAGCCAGCCAGTTGAGCAGGTCCGGGTGCGTCGGCGGCGTACCGAACAACCCGAAGTCGTTCGACGAGGCGACGATCCCGCGACCGAAGTGCCCCTGCCAGATGCGGTTGGCCATGACGCGGGCCGTCACCGGGTTTTCCTTCGCTACGATCCAGTCGGCGAGAACCAGTCGTCGGCCTGCGGTCCTGTCGCCGGTTTTGGCTCGCGGGATCGACGGCACGATGTCGGTGAGAACTTTGGGGAAACCGGGTTCGACCTTCGCGCCGGGGGTGTTGGGGTTACCCCGGATCATAATGTTGGTTTCGGGCGGGTGTATCGTGCAACCGTTGACCGACAGGGCCATATCGCGTCGCGGATCGACCGTGCGGTTCAAAACTTCGATTTCTTTGCGCTGCTCGCCGTAGGTTTTCCAGTCGGCGGGTTCCATGAACTCTTTGAGCTTTTGCAGAACCTTCGGACGGTCCGGTCCTTCGGAAGCTCGCTGATCGGGCGCGGGCATCTTCCGGATGGCTTTTTCTTCGAGTTCGACCATCCGTTTACGAACGTCGGATTTGCGGGCTTCTCGAGTCTTCAGGTCGGCTTCGTATGCCGCCCGTTTGGTAGCGGGGCTGATGTCGGTAAAGCTCGACATGACGCGCGGATCGGTCGAGTTGTCGTACCTCGGCACGTCGGCGAAGAACGCGACCAGTTTGTAATAGTCGGCCTGCAAAATCGGGTCGATCTTGTGATCGTGGCAGCGAGCGCAGTTGAGAGTCATCCCCAGGAACACCTGCCCGGTGGTGGCGACCCAGTCGTCGAATTCGTCGAAGCGGGCGAGTTTGCGATCCGCCGGTTCGTCGTCCCACAACCCCAGCCGATAGTAACCCGTGGCGACGATCCGATCGGGGTCAACGCCCGGCATCTCGTCCCCGGCGAGTTGTTCCCGGACGAAGCGGTCGTAGGGCTTGTCGTCGTTGAAGGCTTTGACGACGTAATCGCGGTAGCGCCAGACGTTGGGCTTGGCGTTGTCGCGCTCGTAGCCGTTGGTTTCGCCGTAGCGCACGACATCGAGCCAGTTTCGGCCCCACTTCTCGCCGTAGTGCGGGCTCGCCAGCAGTGCATCGATCAGTTTCGACCAGGCGTCCGGGGCGGTATCTTTGACGAACGCATCGACCTGCTCGGGGGTCGGGGGCAGGCCGATGAGATCGTAGTACGCGCGGCGGACCAGCGCAGTTTTGTCTGCGACCGGGTTCGGGGCGATCTTCTTATCTTCGAGCTTTTTCAGCACGAACGCATCGATCGGATTTTTGACCCACTCCGTCCGTTCGACTTTGGGGACTTCGGGGCGAACGAGTGCTTTATAGGCCCAATAGTTCTTCGCTTCGGCATCGACGACCCCACCCTTGTGTTTGGGCTTTTCGGTCGGGATGGCATCCTCGTTCGCGGGCATCGGCATCCCGGCGCGGACCCATTGGACGAGGATTTCGACATCCTTCGGGGGGAGTTTGCCCGACGGCGGCATGTCCACCCCCCGACCGCCCTCGTAGCGAACCGCTTTGAGCAACAGACTCAGGTTCGGTTCGTCTTTATTGAGTGCCGACCCGGTTTCGCCGCCCTCGATCAGCCCGGCGCGGGTCGCCATCGACAACCCGCCTTTGGTCTTGCCGTTCGCGTGGCACTTGTGGCAGTTGGCTTTGAGGATCGGCAGAACGTCTCGCTCGTAATGCGACAGATCCTTCGCCGAGAACTGGACGGCCTCGGTTTTGGGCTTTTCCTCCGCCGAGACGCGGACGAACCCCACAATCGCACTCAGAGCCAATCCTGCGAGCAGTATTCGAGACGTGGACATACACCGACTCCGGATGGAAATTCGACGAGCGAGGTATCGGCAGGATGAGATAGACGTATTGTGCGATCGTGATGTTTGAAGTTCAAGTCTCAGCCATAAAACGCCGTCCGCTCGAACCGCAGTCAGCCCGTCGATGCCACCGCCATCTCTCATTCTATCGGATTCGGGGTTCCGTCACTTATCGCATTTGAGCGTCAGGTAAAACCACCCCGACACCTTCGATTCGCAACCGAGTTTCCAGATTCGGCCCAGCCAGACACCTTCCGAGATCTGCCGCATCTCGTCGCGGTTCTTACCGAAGATGGGATAGTTCGGCGGATATTCCAGGACGTACGCGGGTTGGCCATCGATCCAACTCGCCTCCATGCGCCCGACCGAGGGCAGTGCCTCGAACCCGACGAAGCGATTCGTAAAGGCATCGTCTCCGGTAAAATGCTTGCCCTTCCAGATGACCCCCTGCATCTTCCCCCGCACTCGCGGCAACAGGGCATCATCGACCCAGACGACTTTGCCCGCGTACTTCCCGGCGGGGATCGGTGCGGCCGTGCCCGTGCGGAAGAGTTCTTCGAGTTGGGCGGGTGTCTGGGCTTTGGGCAGTGTCGCAGCGTCCCCGGCAATCGCGGAACCGCCCGACAGAGCGACGAGGGTCAAAACTGAAAGCAGCGTTCGACGCATGGGAAGAGGTCCGTGGAAGGTTTCGAGAACGAACGACCCATAATCTGCCTCCGTAATGCGGGACTGTCACGCGGATCGCGGCGCAATCGCGGGCGGATGAGGGCGGGAGCGCATCTCAAACGGTCCAATCGTTGCGAACCTTCCGGGAGGCTTCTGGACCGGATGCGACGGATCTATAAAATGACGCGGATTCGGTCCATCGATCCACCTCTCTCTCGAGGCAGTTCAGCACATGTCGAAGTTCGTCTACTTCTTTGGCGGCGAGTCCGCTGAGAACACAGGTCTGGAAAAGTCCGAGCAGAAGAACCTCCTCGGCGGCAAAGGTGCCAACCTCGCCGAGATGTGTCGGATCGGCCTGCCCGTTCCCGCCGGCTTTACCATCACCACGGAAGTCTGCACCTGGTTTTACGACCACGGACGCACCTATCCCGCGATCCTCAAAGCTCAGATCGAAGAAGCCCTTCGCAAGACTGAAGCGGTTATGGGCGCGAAGTTCGGCGACCCCGCGAATCCGCTGCTCGTTTCGTGCCGCTCCGGCGCACGCGACTCCATGCCGGGTATGATGGACACCGTCCTGAACATCGGCCTCAACGAAAAGACCCTCGCGGGACTCATTAAGGCCACCGGCAACGAGCGGTTCGCGTGGGACTGCTACCGTCGCTTCGTGCAGATGTACGGCGATGTCGTGCTGGATCTGAAGCCGCAGTCGAAGTCCGAAGAAGACCCCTTCGAGCACATCCTGCACACCCTCAAGCACGAAAAGCACGTCGAACTCGACAACGACCTGACCGTCGATGACCTCAAGGAACTGGTCAAACGGTTCAAGGCCGTCGTCAAGGAAAAGAAGGGCAAGGACTTCCCGGAAGACCCGATGGAGCAACTCATCGGTGCGGTCGGTGCGGTGTTCGGGTCGTGGAACAACGACCGCGCGACCGTTTACCGCCGTCAGTACGGCATCCCGCACGAATGGGGCACCGCGGTCAACATCCAGTCGATGATCTTCGGCAACATGGGCGACGACTCGGGCACGGGGGTGGCGTTCACCCGCGACCCGGCGACCGGGGAAAACACCTTCTACGGCGAGTACCTCATCAACGCCCAGGGCGAAGACGTGGTCGCGGGCATCCGCACCCCGAAGAAGATCGAGGAACTCGGCCACGACATGCCCGCGGTGTACGCCGAACTCGGCCAGGTCCGCCTCAAGCTCGAAAAGCACTACCGCGATGTCCAGGACATCGAGTTTACCATCCAGAAGGGTAAGCTCTGGATGCTCCAGACCCGCAACGGCAAGCGCACCGGGTTCGCCGCGATCCGCTTCGCGGTGGATATGGTCAACGAAGGGCTGATCTCGCAGGAAGAAGCCCTGTCGGTCGGCCGCATCCCCCCGACGACCTGAATCAGCTTTTGCAGCCGGTGTTCGACCGCGCCGCCAAGGATGCCGCGATCCGGGGCGGTAAGATGCTCGCCAAAGGCATCAACGCCGGCCCGGGTGCGGCGACGGGGATCATCAAGTTCTTCGCCGACGATGCCGAAGCCTGGGTCAAGGAACACGGCAAGCCCGATGCCCACGGTGTCCGCAAGCCCGAGGGCCGCGTGGTGCTGGTCCGCAAAGAAACCAGCCCGGAAGACCTGCGCGGGATGCAGGCCGCCGAGGGCATTCTGACCGCGTTCGGCGGGGCCTCGTCGCACGCCGCACTGGTGTCTCGCCAGATGGGTAAGGTCTGCGTGGTCGGCTGCTCGGACCTGAAGATCGACTACAACGCCCGCACTGTTACCGTCAAAGGCAAGGTGCTCAAAGAGGGCGACTTCATCTCGGTGGACGGGTTCACCGGGGAAGTGTTCGAGGGGGCGATCGCAACCCGGGCCAGCGAAGTCGTCCAGGTGCTGATCGAAAAGACCATGAAGGTCGAAGACTCGAAACTCTGCCAGCAGTTCAACGACCTGATGGGCTGGGCGGATAAGCGGCGCACCATGAAAGTCCGCACCAACGCGGACACGCCGATCGATGCCGAACGCGCCCTGGCGTTCGGGGCCGAAGGCATCGGTCTGTGCCGCACCGAACACATGTTCTTTAACCACATCAAGGAGATCCGCGAGATGATCCTCGCGGAGAACCTGGAAGACCGCAAGGCCGCGCTCGCCAAGCTGCTGCCGTTCCAGCGCGAGGACTTCTACGGGATCTTCAAGGCGATGAAGGGCAAGCCGGTGACGATCCGGACCCTGGACCCGCCGCTGCACGAGTTCCTGCCGCACGAAGAAAAGGGCCAGGCGGAGATGGCCGCCGAGATGGGCGTTCCCGCGTCGAAGATCGCCGAGCGCGTCAAGGCTCTGCACGAAATGAACCCGATGCTCGGTTTCCGGGGCTGCCGACTCGGGATCGTCTATCCGGAGATCACCGAAATGCAGGCCCGCGCGATCTTCGAGGCCGCGTGCGACCTCAAGAAGGAAGGGATCGATGTCGAGCCGGAGATCATGATCCCGCTGGTCGCGTTCCTCCAGGAACTCAAGGTCCAGAAGAAGATCGTGCTGGACACCGCCGAGAAGGTGTTCGCAGAAAAGGGTGTAAAGGTCGAGTTCCTGGTCGGCACGATGATCGAACTGCCCCGCGCCTGCATCCGCGCGGACCAGATCGCCACCGAAGCCCAGTTCTTTAGCTTCGGGACCAACGACCTGACGCAGACGGGCCTGGGGATGAGCCGCGACGACTACGGCAGCTTTATCTCGCACTACCAGGAAAACGACATCGTCCCGAAGGACCCCTTCCAGGTCATCGACTTCGACGGCATCGGCGGTCTGATGGAAATCGGGGTCGAGCGCGGCCGCAAAACCAAGCCGGATCTGAAGATCGGCATCTGCGGCGAGCACGGCGGCGAACCGGACTCGGTCAAGTTCTGCCACCGGATCGGCCTGAACTATGTCTCCTGCTCGCCGTTCCGCGTGCCGGTGGCCCGCCTCGCAGCAGCTCAGGCGGCTCTCGAGAAGAAGAAGTAGTAGTCCGACGGCACAACGGCCGAGGTTGGAGCGACTCCCTCCTTTTGTGCCGTCGTGCGTCTCCCGGCGAGCGGGGCACGTGAGTGCCCTGTTTCTCGAGCGGGCAGGCGAAAGCCGGTAACAGGGCACTCACGTGCCCCGCTCGCCGTTATTCACCCGCACTTCGCACCTCGGCCAGCGTACCGTCCCCTATCTACCAGCAACTCTCCTCTTCGACTGTCCCCACATCGCCCTTCCTCTTACAATTGCCACATCCCAATCCTCTCCGGAGATACTCCCAGTGAAAATGTCCCTTTCCGCCCTGCTGCTGCTCGCCGCCGTCGCCCCCGCGTCCGCTCAATACGCTCTCCCGGCCGACTTCGCCGTCGCCAAAGAAACAGACAAAGTCGACGCGCCGTCCGTCAAAGCCCCCGAAGGCGCGATCGTGCTGTTCGACGGCAAGACCCTCGATGGCTGGGTCAAACGCGGCAACCCGAAAAATAAAGGCGAGTGGAAGATCGAAGACGGGATCGCCCAGGTCAACGGCAAGGGCGACATCATGACCGAAAAGACCTTCGAGGGCTCGTTCAAACTGCACGTCGAATTCCGCGTGCCTTACATGCCCGATGCCAAAGGTCAGGGGCGAGGCAACAGCGGCGTGTATCTCCAGGGCCGCTACGAAGTTCAGGTTCTCGATTCCTACGGGCTGGATAGCAAAGACAACGACTGCGGAGGGATCTACAGCATTTCCAAGCCGCTGGTCAATGCGTGCAAAGCTCCGACGGTCTGGCAGACTTACGACATCGACTTCCGCGCTCCGATTTTCAAAGACGGTAAGAAGGTCGATATGGGGGTCATCACGGTGCTCCAGAACGGGGTCGCGATCCACAAGGATCTGAAGCTGACCAAAGACTTTACGACCTCGGGGATGAACACCGATCCTTCGACCCCCGGCCCGATCATGCTCCAGGACCACGGCAACCCGGTCCAGTATCGAAACATCTGGTTACTGCCGAGTAAGTGAGTGAGAAGTGGAGAAAGTGTAGAACTCGGCTTCGATCCCGTTCTACAGTCTACTGACGGTAACTGATCCCATCGATTTCGGATGGGTTCGGGAGCAGGGCTGTACGGGTCGCGGAAACAACGCCGACGGCCTCGATAAGGGCAAAGTCGTCGAAAGGCGATGACGCAAAGCCATGGGCCTGAAGGAGCGATCCTTCTGGCAGCCAGGTTGCCAAAGGGTTCGGACCGAAGGCGAAGTGCCCGTCCATCCCCGACCCCACAGTCCCTCGACTGTGGGTTTGTCCCTTCCACGACACCGGGCAACCGGCGTACGGCCCTGCTTGCCGTCGTTATCTCACCTCGTTCGACAACAAACCTCAACTCATGGCGATCGTCACCGTTTTGACCTGAGTGTAGAGTTCCAAAGCGTATTCTCCGAGTTCCCGACCGATCCCCGACATTTTGTACCCGCCGAACGGCGCGCAGGCATCGAAGACATCGTAGCAGTTGACCCAGACCGTACCCGCCTTCAGAGCGTGCGCGGTTCCCAGAGCCTTTTTGATGTCCCGCGTCCACACCGCCGCCGCCAACCCGTACACGTTTTTGTTCGCCCGCGACAGTACCTCGGAGGCATCGCGGAACTTCATCACCGACATCACCGGCCCGAAGATCTCTTCCTGCGCGATTCGCATCGGTTCGGTGACCTGCCCGAAGATCGTCGGCTCCACGAAGTAGCCCGTCGAACCGTGCCGCGATCCGCCCGTAAGCAGTTCCGCGCCGTCCTTTTTACCGGCTTCGATGTACCCCAGAACGCGGTTCATCTGGACCTCGGACACCTGCGGACCCTGGGTCGTCGCCGGGTCGAACGGGTCGCCGAGCTTTTGGTGACGCGCCTTGTCGATCAGTTTGGCGACGAACTCGTCGTGGATCGACTCGTGGACGTACAACCGACTCCCCGCACAGCAGCACTGACCCTGATTGAAGAACAACCCGAAGTACGCGCCTTCCACGGCGGCATCGAGGTCGGCATCGGGGAAGACGATGTTGGGCGACTTGCCGCCGAGTTCGAGACTGACCTTTTTGAGGTTACTCCGGGCGGCGGCGGTCATGATCGCGCGGCCGATGTTCGTCGAACCGGTAAACGCGATCTTATCGACATCCATGTGCGAAGCCAGCGGAGCCCCCGCAGTGGTCCCGAACCCGGTGACGACGTTGATGACACCCGCGGGGAATCCGACTTCCATCGCCAGTTCGGCGACGCGCAGAGCGGTCAGAGGGGTCTGTTCGGCGGGCTTGAGTACGACCGTGTTGCCGCACGCGAGAGCCGGCCCCCACTTCCACGCCTGCATCAGGATCGGGAAGTTCCACGGGATGATCTGCCCGCACACGCCGATCGACTCGTGCCGGGTGTAGCTGGTAAACGGGCCATCGACGGGGAGGGTTTTGCCGTGGATCTTGTCGGCCCAACCCGCGTAGTAGCGGTAGCACTGCACGACCAGCGGCAGGTCGGCGGCGAGCGCGACCGCGTACGGCTTGCCGTTGTCGAGGGCTTCGAGGGCGGCGAGTTCGGACATCCGGTCTTCGATCGCGTCGGCGAGTTTGCCGAGCAACCGACCGCGTGCGGACGGGTTCATGCGTCCCCACGGCCCGGTTTCGTATGCGGCACGCGCGGCGGCAACCGCCATGTCGATGTCGGCGGCATCGCCGTCGGCGACCTGGCAGATCTCTTCGCCGGTCGCGGGGTTGATGGTGGGGAAGGTTTTGCCCGACCGGGAATTCACCCATCGACCGTCGATGAGGTGCTGACGGGTGGTCAATCGCGGTACGGAGACGAGCGGTTTTTCGAGAGTGGCAACCATCGGCGTTTCCCCGGAGAGGGATGAAAAGGGATATCTCAGATATTGTATCGGAGGGGAGTGGAGCGGGCCGATTTTGCCGAAAAACCCTCCGCTTTCGCTTTCGTTCTGGTCAACATCCTCTCGACAGAATCTACCGATTCGTGATAGAGTGGCGTTTGAGCGTGCAAGTATATCCGATACAATCGTTATAGGTATCCGGATCGCTGCAATCGAACACTCTCGCAGGCGTTCGATTCCCGACTCGCAACATCGTACCGGAATCGTGTCAGGAGTATGTCGTGAAGTCTTCCCTTTCCGGGACGACGGCGAGTGGATTCGTCCGCCGGTCGTCGTCTGCTGCGGTCCGAACCGTCTCGCGTACCTCCCTCAAAATTCAATCGCTCGAAGATCGTACCGTACCCGCTGTCGGCGGCGGCTTCGTCGATACCGGACTCGTCGGCAATTATTTCAATTCCTCCGTACTGCCCCCCGACGGGACCTCCGGAGCGTTCGCCCGACGAGACAATCGCCTCGACTTCGATCGATCGTCGATTGTCGGACCGGGCGGTTCGCCGACTCCGGGGGTGGCCAGCGTCAGTGCGAGCAATTATTCCGTGCGATGGAGCGGGCAGATCCTCCCGGCGTTTACCGAAACCTATCGCTTTTTTGCCACCGCCGACGAGGGGGTGCGCGTCCTGCTGCGCCCCGCTGGCGGGGGCGCGTTCACCACCGTTGTGGATACGACCGCCGGCGGAGCCTCCGACGGCACGTTCGCGCTCGCGGTCGGCACGAGGTACGACATTCGGGTCGAGTTCCGGCAGACCGGCGGCGGCAGCAAACTCAAACTCGAATGGTCCGGCGCGTCTACGCCCCGCGAGGTCATCGAACCCGCGAGCGACATCGGCATCAACGTCAACGCCCCGTGGTCGTTCTCGGCCTCGGGCCGTTACTTCGCCGACGCGGTCAAGTCCGCGCGTCCGGGGTTCTTCAAGCCCAACACCGGCGGCGGCAACGGCGATGTCTTCGCGAACGCCGACGGCAGCGGGTGGCCCACCGAGGATGCCGAACTCCTCGTCTGGGAAGGGGCCAAAAACAACAACGGCACGCACCGACTCAGTTTCAAAGGCCAGGCGGCCGTCGCGGTCGGTTTCGGCACCTTCCGGGTCAACGGCATCGACTACACCGGCACGTTGCCCAAAGGCGTGGGCTACAATGCCGCGACCGATACCACCACCGCCGACTTCACCATCCCCGCGAACGCCGCCGCGTTCAACCTGCTCCTCCGCTTCCAGAACAGCGTGCAGCAGACCCCAGGCGGTCCGAGCGCGGGTGTCAGTAACGTGTCGCTGATGCGGCCGACCTCACCGGGCGCGACCACCTCGTATGCGGCGGGGACGCTGTTCACCAGCGAATACCTCTCGACGATCCAGCGGTTTACCGTGCTGCGGACGATGGAAGCCTCGGGCACGAACGCGAGTACCGTCGCCGACTGGTCGGATCGCACCACTCCGACTTCGTGGTTCTCGCAGAACTACTTCCCGACCGCTTCGAGTTCCTATCGCGACCAGTTCAACACCAACGGTGCCGCGTGGGAGTATCTGGTCGCGCTCGCCAACGAGAGCGGTAAAGACCTCTACATCAACGTCCCACAAAACGCGACCCCCGACTACGTCGCCAAACTCGCCAATCTCCTCAAATACGGGTCGGACGGGGTCAACCCGTACACTTCGACGCAGGCGGTCCCCGTCTGGTCGGGGCTCAATTCGGGACTGCGCATCTACCTCGAATACTCCAACGAAATCTGGAACACCGCCCCGGCGTTCAGCCAGTTTCAGGACAACCTCAACGCCGCCGTGAGCGCGGTGCAGTCGGGCTCGCCCGAAGGCGCGATCCTCAACTTCGACGGGCTCTCGGACACCGCCGACAGCCAGTACGCCTGGGCGATGCGCCGTGCGGCCAACCAGACCAAAGCGATCTCCGATGCCTTCCGCGTCGTCTTCGGCGATGCCGCCATGACCGCGACCGTGCGCCCGGTACTCGCGTGGTTCAACGACAACGTCGGCGGGACCGCCCGCGCGATGCTCAGTTTCCTCGACGGTTACTACAACAACGCCCAGGGCAACTGGGTCGCTAACCCGCAACCCGTGAGTTCGTACATCTGGGGGGCGGGCGGCGGAAGCTACTTCGGTGCCGCCAATGCCGAAGGGATGCAGTCGGCGTTCGCGCCGGTCAACGGCAACTTCGAGTCGCCGACCGTTTCGGGTACGGCGAACAACCCCCGCGGGGCCGCCTGGACCTTTACGGGCAACGGCGGGATCGTCAAAGTCAACCCGACCCTCGCGCTGCTCAAGCCGACCGACGGAACCCAACTCGGGTTCCTCGCCCCCGGCGCGAGTGCGTCGCAGTCGATCGCCATCTCGCAACCGGGGGTGTACGGGCTGCGCTTCCAGGCTTCGACGGGCAGTAGCGCGTCGAACCTCAACGTACTGGTCAACGTGTACGTCAACAACGTGCTGATCGCCCAGGAATACCCCTTCGGCAACGAGTTCGCGTTTTTCGGTACGAAATACCGCAGCGATGCGATCCCTGGCTACTTCAAGGTCGATGCCGCAGGCAGTTACAACATCCGCATCGAGTCGGCGAGCACCAGCAACGCCACCATGTACATCGACAATGTCAGCCTGACCTCGGCGGAGGCGATCTTCAGCGGCGAACTCCCGCAGAGCAAGGAAGACTTCGCCGCCAACTACGTCCCGACGTTTACGGGCAACTCGCGCGCCAACTACCAGCGCGGGCTCGCCCTCCAGGTCAACTGGGCCAAATCCTACGGGCTCGACGCGGTCAGTTACGAAGGCGGGTGGGCACTCGGCGGCATCAGCGATGTCAGCGGGGTCATGCACTGGGCCAAGTACAACGACACCAACCCGTTGCACGCGCGAAAAGCCCAGATCGATGCCATCAACGACTTCAAAACCGCCGGCGGCGGCTTGCTGGTTCTCGGCTCGTTCCCGCAATGGGAAGACGCGCTGACCTCGTCGGCCGACCCGCTCGTCGCCGGGATCGACGACCGCAACCGCAACCTGCCCGTCGCGCCGACCAGCGGGTTCGCGCTCGCGCCGGGTACGAATCTGACGCTCAACTCACTGATGGTCACGCTGGTTCCCGATAACTTCCTCGTCGGCAACAGCAAGCCGGGTTACGTCACCGCGACTCCGCCGTCGCTGTCGGCGGGCGGCAACGTCAACTGGATGTCGTGGAACGTCGTCGTGCCTCCGACGCTGTCGAATCGCTCTCTGAACCTCCAGGTTTCGACCTCGGGGACGGGGACGTTCGAGTTGTGGGTCGATAACCAGAAGATCGATACCCTGTCCGCGAGTGGGGGCGCGATCGATCGCACGATCGCGCTCGGCGCGGGTCAGCACAACGTCCGCATTCGCGCCCTGACCGGAACCGTCCGCGTCGGCGGTGTCGTAATCTCGCCTCCGGGGACCACCCCGCCGGCAACGACCCTGCCTTCCGCCCCGACCAATCTGTCGGCGGGTTCGTCGACCCCGTCGTCGGTGACGCTCAACTGGACCGACACGGCGACCAACGAAACCAGCTACCGCGTCGAACGAGCGACCAACCCGACGTTCACCCAGGGGCTCAACACCATCAGCCTCCCGGCGGGCTCGACCTCCGCAGTCGTCGGCGGTCTGTCGGCGACGACCAACTATTACTTCCGCGTGACGGCGGTCAACACCTTCGGCACGTCAGCGGGGGTACTGGTCTCGAGAGCGACTTCGGGAAGCACACCCACGAAGCCCGCTTCGCCGACCGGCCCGTCGTTTACCAACGTCGCCCTGACCTCGGCGACGTTCAACTGGACCGACAACGCCACCAACGAAACCGGCTACCGCGTCGAACGCGCCACCAACGCCGCGTTCACTACCGGGCTGACGATCGCCACCCTCGGGGCGGGCTCGACCTCGTTTACCGCGACCGGGCTCCAGGCCAACACCGCGTACTTCTTCCGCGCGACCGCAATCAACGGCGCGCTGACTTCGGGCTCCGTCGTTTCTTCGGTCGTGACGACCCCGGTCGTCAACCCGACCCCGCCCGCAGCCCCGTCGAACGCGCAGACCTCGAACGTCACCGCTTCGTCGATTGCCCTGTCGTGGACCGATAACGCCACCAACGAA
>Ga0105047_10012715_pt1 | contig 13514 bp, 13 predicted proteins | sample MAT04_FD_78384 | JGI IMG/M metagenome (GOLD analysis project Ga0105047, IMG submission 78384) | Freshwater microbial communities from Lake Fryxell liftoff mats and glacier meltwater in Antarctica - MAT-04 (megahit assembly) | ecosystem: Environmental > Aquatic > Freshwater > Ice > Liftoff...
GGCCGCCCGGGACGATCTTTGGCATGACAGGCAGGGACGCATCACGGAGCCGATGGTCCTAAGGGAGGGTGACGACCACTACCGATCCATCTCCTGGGACGAAGCATTCGAGATCCTCGCGGAAAAGCTGAAGGCCCTTGGCTCCCCGGACGAGGCTGTCTTTTACACCTCCGGCCGCGCCAGCAATGAGGCCGCTTTCCTCTACCAGCTTTTCGCCCGCAGCCTCGGCACGAACAATCTCCCGGACTGCTCGAACATGTGCCACGAATCCAGCGGCCTTGCCCTCAGCCAGGCCATCGGCGTTGGCAAGGGGACGGTGACGATGGATGATTTCCTGGAGGCGGACACGATCCTCTGTGTGGGGCAGAATCCCGGAACCAATCACCCCCGGATGCTCTCCACTCTGGAGCAGGCGGTGAAAAACGGTGCGAAGCTTGTCTCCATCAATCCCCTCAAGGAAGCTGGTCTTGTAGGCTTCGCCCATCCGCAGAGGATCGGCGGTCTGCTCGGAGTCAGCACCCCGCTCGCCTCCGCCTTCATCCGCGTCCGGGTCAATGGCGACATGGCTCTCTTCCGGGGGATCGCGAAGGTCCTAATCGAATTCGGATTGGAAGATATTGAATTCATAACCCGCCACACGGCGAACTACGAGGAATACCGTAGCACGGTGAGCAGCACGGAATGGGAGGAGATCACGCGAATGAGCGGCGTCTCCCGGAAAGAGATCCGTGGCCTTGCGGAAACGCTGATCGGCGGCGAGCGCAGGGTCATCACCTGCTGGGCCATGGGTCTGACCCAGCACCGGAATTCCGTTGCGACCATACGCGAGGTCGCGAACCTCCATCTCCTCCTCGGCGCGATCGGCCGCCCGGGCGCGGGCCTCTGTCCGGTGCGCGGCCATAGCAATGTCCAAGGCGACCGCACCATGGGCATATGGGAGAAAATGCCGGAAAAATTCCTTGCCGCGCTCGACCGTGAGTTCGGAATCGTCTCCCCCCGCAGCCACGGCCACGACACGGTCGCCAGTATCCACGCGATGCACGAGGGGCGGGCGAAAGTCTTCTTCGCCCTCGGCGGAAATTTTCTCCAGGCTAGCCCGGACACGGCCTATACGGCGAAGGCTTTGCGGAAATGCGAACTCACCTGCCACGTTTCCACCAAGATCAACCGCTCCCACCTCGTCACAGGGAAGACCGCGCTCATCCTCCCATGCCTCGGACGCAGTGAAAAAGATGGCATTGACCGATTCGTGACCTGTGAGAACTCCATGGGTATTGTCCAAAGCTCCACAGGCGTCCTTGAGCCCGCCTCTACTCACCTGAAAAGCGAGGTGGAAATCATCGCTGGACTCGCCATCGCGACCCTCGGGGAAAATCACGGCATCCCGTGGAAAAAATTTTCCGGAAACTACGATGCCATCCGCGGCCGCATTGAGAAGGTCGTTCCCGGCTTCGAGGCATACAGCACCCGCGCGAAAGAACCCGGTGGCTTTTATCTCCCGAACAGCGCCAAGGAGCGCATCTGGAACACTCCGGAAATGAAGGCCGTTTTCGGAACGGAACCTCTCACTGTTTTTGAAGCGGCGGAGGGCCGGCTCGTCCTCCAGACTCTCCGCAGTCACGACCAGTTCAACACCACGATCTACGGAAACAACGATCGCTACCGCGGCATCGCCAATGCGCGGCGCATCCTCATGGCCAACCCGGACGACCTTTTGGAGAGAGGCATACGTCCCGGCGGAAAAATCGATATCACCAGCCATTGGAACGGCGAAACACGGGTGGCGGAAAACTTCACCGCGATCCCTTACGAGATGCCGCGTGGTTGCGCCGCCGCGTATTTTCCTGAGGCGAACGTGCTCGTCCCAGCCAATGCCCAGGCCGAGGGATCCGGCACTCCGACGAGCAAATCCATCGAGATCGGGATCCGGGCCAGGGAGTGATCTGAGCGCGATTTCACCTTCGCATGAATTTTTCTTCTTCCGGCACTTCGGCGGCGGTGGCTCTATCGACCTTGAGGACGGCTTTGAGGCTTCCGTTTTCCTCGGGGAAGGTCAGGGTTCCGGCGATTTTCACCCACCCGTTTTCCGGCAGAAGAGGTGGCTCGGCGCCGAATTCCAGGATGATCGGAATGGCGCGCGAGTCGGCGACACAACAGGTCATGAACATTCGGTAGAGCCTCATGCGGGTGCCGTCGGGGTTGTTGTCTCTTTCCGGGACGATGCGGCCCTCGGTCTCGATTTTCATGCCGTCCAGGATTCCCTGGGTCTCGCGGTCGCCGGTGGCGAAGAAGATTTCCATGAGGCTGAACTCAAGGTAGCCGTCGGAGGTTTTGCGATGGCTTTTCTCGATTTCCTCGAGGGTGAGGGGCGGAAGAATGTTCGCAAGGAAAGCGGTATCGGAGGGCTGGACATCGGCATAGAGACCTTTGCGGGCAAGGGTGGATTGCGAGAACTGGTCCTTTGTCCACGCCATGGAAAGGGCAATGGGAAGGGACATTAGGAGGAGGCTGACGAGCGGGTTCATATCGCCGCCCTCGTGATCGTGATCATGCGCGTGGTCGTGGCCGCAATCGGCGTGTTGGCGGGCGGTGATGAGATTGAACAGGCCGAGGACCGCGAGGCCGAGGCCGCCGGCTAGGGCGATGGGGCGGAAATCCGGCACCAGGTATTTCACGATGCGCCCGGAGTTGTAGAAATACAGGATACACGCGGCCCAGAGGAGGACGGCGAGGGAGAAGAGGATACGGCGTAGGGTCGGGTTCATGGCATCACCACCTTTCCGATCCAGCTTTCCCAAGCGATGGCGACGATCCAGATGACAAGGAAGATCGAGACGGAGAGAGCGAGGATGAATTTCCGCGTCAACACGGTCTGGTAGAGAAAGATGAGTTTCACATCCAGCATGGGGCCAAGCACGAGGAATGCGAGCTTCGCGCCCCATGTGAACTTCGCCAGAGTCGCCGCGATGAAAGCGTCCGAGGTGGAGCAAAGGCTGAGGATGAAGGCGAGGGCCATCAGCGCGGCGGGCGCAGCGACGGGATTCCCCGCAAGGCTGTCCAGCCACTCCGCGCCAGGTGCGATGCCCGTGTTGAAAAGCGCGGTGATGGCGACGCCGATGGTGAAATACACGCCCACATCGACGAAGTCCTTCTGGGCGGAGCGCATTGCGGCGACGAGGCGGTTTTCCTTTTCATGGGGATGGTGGTTATCGTGGTCGTGATCATGGTCGTGATCATGGTCATGATCGTGGTCATGTCCGCAGCAGGTATGGGTGTCATGGGCCGTATGCGACTCAGGGGACTTATTTTTTTCCAGAGAATTCACGAGATTTTTCCTCAGCACCATCCGCAGCGGCAACCTCGCAACGATCAGCCCCACTCCCACCGCCACGAGATACCCAAGCAACATCCGCCCACCCGTCATCATCCAGGGCGCCTGGCCTTGGAAGGCCTTCCATGTGCTCAGAGCGGTGATGGGGTTCACGATGGGCGCGGCGAGCATGTAGGTAAGCGCGCAACTCATCGGCAGGCCTTTTCCAACCAGCCTCCGGATGACAGGAACCACCGCGCACTCGCATACGGGAAAGACCGCGCCAAGCAACCCGGCGGTCAGAACTGCGAAGGTCTTGTTTTTCGGCAGGAAACGGTCCATCGCCCCGGCCGGCAGATAGATATCGATAAAACCGCTGATCAGCGTGCCAAGCAGGATAAATGGAGCGCCCTCGAAAAGGATGCTCAGAAACGCAAGTGCGAAATCCTGTCTGGCGTCGGGGTTCATCTGGGGGAAGGGAGACGGCTTTCGAGGAAATTGTCAAACCATCACCGCCAACGCGACCTCGTCGGCGACAACTTTTCCTTGGAGCATTTCGACAAACGCGAGGCCGAACGCTATGGCGGTCCCGGCTCCCCGGGAGGTGAGGAAACCACCATCGTTTTCGAGAATCGCGCCGGTGGAGGAGGGAAGCTCGTCCTTGGTGGAGAAATGGGAGGTGAACGTCCGTCCATCAAGGAAACCCGCATCTTTGAGCAGAAGCGGCGCTGCGCAGATCGCGGCGATGAGTTTTTCCTCTGAGTGGAATTTCCGGATGAGGTCGGTGATCGCCGGGTTTTCGCGAAGCGCTTTCACCGCAGGTCCGCCCGGGAGGAAAAGGGCGTCGAAATCCCCTAATACCGCATTTTCCAGAAGAGCGTCGGTCCGGATCCTGATTTCGCATTTCCCGATGACATCCAACCCTGAGACTCCGGCTAGGATAACTTCGACCCCCGCGCGGCGCAGCAGATCGACCGGGGCGATGGCTTCGATTTCCTCGAAACCGTTTTCCAAGATGCAGAGGACACGTTTCATATCGCCTAGGTGGCGCTGTTTACCGTTGAGTTTCCAGCCCCAACTGTTGCAACGCCGAAGAAGATTCGTTAATGAGATTTAATCTCAAAATAAATCTTGCTACTGCGAACGATTCTCATTAGATCGGTGCGCACCCAAATTCAGACGAACCACAATGACCATGACACCCCGATTCATCACGACATCCGTAATCGCCGCGATCAGCATCACGGCCTCCCAGCTAGCCACCGCGCAGAGTTTCAGCGAACGCCTTGCCAAAGACGAAGCGCTCACCGCAGCGGATATCGACACTTCCTTTTCCTCCTCCGGGGACAAGGCTTGGTATGAGCGATTCAGCTTCGGCTCCTACGGGGAGGCGCATTTCAACACTGGCGACGTGCCGGACCATTTTGACATCCATCGGCTCGTGCTTTTCACCGGCTACGAGTTCACCGACCGTCTCCGCTTCATTTCCGAGGTGGAGCTGGAGCATCTTTATTCCAACAACCCCGGCACCGATCTGGTCTGGGAGCTGGAGCAGGCGTATTTCGAACTGGATCTAGGAAACGAATACCTCGTCCAGGCCGGAGCCATCCTCGTGCCGGTCGGAATCACCAATGGGATTCACGAGCCCACGACTTTCTACGGAGTGGAACGCAACCGCGTCGAAACTGAAATCATCCCTTCCACTTGGACAGAATACGGTTTCCTCCTGCGGAAAAACTACGACAGCGGCCTTCAATGGGACTTCGCCGTGCACCGGGGTCTTGAAGTCGGCCGGATTGGCGGGGATTTCAACCGCCACGGCCCGGATCTGCGTAACGGACGCCAGAAGACCGATAGCTTCCACGGCAACGCCGCCACGGCCCGCGTGAAATACACAGGGATCAAGGGGCTGGAACTCGCCGCTTCCGTCCAGTACCAGGACGACATCTCGCGCGGCCCGCAGGACAACAGCGCCGTCCTCACGAGCGCCCATTTCATCTACACGAACGGCGGCTTCGGGCTTCGCGGTCTGGTGGCGAACTGGGAGATCGACGGAAACACCGCCGTGGGCGGAGTCCCGACTCCCGGCTCTGATATCGACAACCAGTACGGCGGCTATATCGAGCCGTCCTACAAGTGGACTTTCGCGAACGGAATGGCGCTCGGCGTTTTTTCCCGCCTGCTTTACTTTGAAAACGAAGACGCACCCGGTGGTCAGACGGAATACCAGGCGGGCATCAATTTCTGGCCTACGGAAAACACCGTCGTCAAAGCCGACTGGATGCACGAGGACCGCACCAGGCGTGACGCCAACCGTGGCACCAACCGCGATGTCTTCAACTTCGGGGTTGGCTACGCGTTCTGAAGCGCGATAGTCGTCCTGTAACTACCCAATGAAGCACCTTTTCCGCATCCTCGTCATCGTGCTCGCACTCGCTGCCAGCGCGCATGGCGAGGAACGCGTGTACAAGCAGCCTTCCGAGTTCATAAAGTCAGCTTTCGGCGGAAAAATTCCTGCCACTTCCGTTCTCAACCTCTCCGGAGAAATCAAAGCCCGCGCCAACAACATCATGGCGCACGACTACGGGCAAGCCCGCGTCCGTCATTGGGAACAAGGGGATCGCAGCGTCTGGATTCTTGAGGAAATCGGAAAAACGCAGCCCATCACCACCGGAATCCTGATCGAAAAGGGACGCATCCGGTCCGTGGAAATTCTGATCTACCGGGAAAGCCACGGCTGGGAGGTCAGCAAGCCGTTTTTCACCCGGCAGTTCTCCAACGCCTCGCTGCGGGACGGAGACCGGCTTTCCGCCGAGGTGAAGAACATCGCCGGAGCCACGCTTTCCGTCCGCGCTGTTTCGAAACTCGCGCGCCTCGCCCTTTATTTCGACTCCCTCATCTGAAGCCGTGGCCGCTCCCCGTATCATCAGGACGTGGACCCGGGCCTCACACCGCTGGCTCGGGATGGCGATACTCATCCCTCTCACCATCGCCTGTGTTACCGGCGTGGTTCTGAATCATACCGTCGATCTTGGCCTCTCGAAACGCCACGTCACCAACCCGTGGATCCAGACGCGATACGGGATGTCTCTGAATGGCGAACCCCGCGCTTTCGGACTGGATGGAAAAACCTACGCCGCCCGCTGGGATGGCCAGCTTTTCCATAGGAAAAATATCATCGCGGACAGCTCCCCTCTCGTTGGAGCTGTTCCCCTCCGCGACGGAACCGCCGTCGTCACCAGCACTGCGGTCCACTATTTCGGCCTCGATGGAGAACTCATTGAAACGCTTGACGAATCCACGCTTCCCGCCGCACCTATTTCACGCGCAGGTAGGAACCACGATCTAGCGCTCATACTCGAAACTCCCGACAGCCTGTTCGCCAGCGATGCGAATCTCCTCGGCTTCACGGAAACCGATGCCAAAGGGGATGTCTCCTGGTCCATCCCGGTCACACCTTCACCGACCGACCTCGGGATTTGGAAAACCGCTTTCTCCGGCGACGGAGTTCCCCTCGACCGCCTGATTCTCGACATCCATTCGGGGCGCTTTTTCGGCACCATCGGGAAATGGATTTACGATATCGTCGTCATCGGCGTCCTCCTGCTTTCCGGCACCGGACTCGTTCTGTTTTTCCGAACCCGCCGCCGCGCCAAATGAATCGCCGCCGCGCGATCACGACCTTGGGCGCCGCAACCATCGGCTGCTTCACCGCGTGCCGGAAAAGCGATCCGCTCCGAACCTTTTCCACCATCGCCTTCGGCACGGAAGTCTCTTTCCAGGTTCATGGCATCAGTGAAGCCAACTTCGAGAACCTCGCCGCGAAATGTACCGCCCGCCTCAGGGAAATGGAATCCCTTTTCAGTCTATATCAGGAAGACTCGGCCATCCGCCGACTGAATCGCGAAGGCCTTCTCAAAGACCCGCACGCGGAATTTCTCTCCCTGCTCCGCACCGCCCTCGGCTTCGGGGAGAAAACGGACGGGCTATTCGACATCACCGTGCAGCCGCTCTGGGACTGGCGTCAAAGGTGGAAAGATGCCAGTCACGAGGAAAGGCAGACGCTTTATGAAGAGACTTGGGACAAAACCCTCGCGCTTGTCGATTTCCGCAAAGTCACGGCAGGCGAGGAGTCCGTTTCCTTCGCCACACCCGGCATGGCCATAACCCTGAATGGAATTGTGCAAGGCTACGCGACCGATCAGATCGTCGCGCTTGTAAAAAAAAGCGGAGTCCCCAACGCCCTCGTAAACATTGGTGAATACGCCGCTCTCGGAAACGCTCCCGATGGAAAGCCATGGACAATCGAACTCGCCGCAACGGGCGAAACTGTCGCCCTCCCCACAGGCCGCGCCCTTGCCGTCTCCGCTGGCAGTGGCCACACCTTCGATCCCGATGGCAGGCTCCATCATATCTTCCGGCCTTCCGACGGAATGAATACCCGCCCCTACAGCAGCATCGTTGTCACAGCCTCAACGGCTACCGTGGCTGACGCTCTTTCTACTACGCTCACCGTAGCCAGCATGAAAGAGCGGAAGGCCATCCTCGTAAATTTCCCGGATGTCACACTCCGGGAAATCCGCAACGGAGCTTAGGAAAGACAGCACAGCAAGGAAAGCGCCCGTTCATGGCTCCATCCAGACCTTCAGGTGGTAGAAGCCAGGTCCGGTACCTGGGGAAATACCGTGCCTAACCGTTTGCCCGGCGCCAACGATGTCCTCGAAGCCTGTCACAGGTGTCCACAGTGTGTTGCTGAGATCCGCGTTTTCCTCCAAAGAGTAGTGGCGCGTCTTTCCGAAATAGCCGGAACCCGACGCTGCATTGGCTACGAAATTCAGTTGGATTTGCCCGGCAACACGCTGGATATCCAGAGGAACTCCAGGTCTCCCGCCAAGCGGTGGTGTCCCCGCGACATACTCCTGCGCGTTCGTGAGTCCGTCCGCATCAGGATCCGCCCCGGAACCTGAAATTAATGGATCCATCAATTGCGACATCGTGAAGACCGAGTTCGCCCAGCTCTCCATCGCGAGAAGCACGGTGACTACCGCCGTATCGGAATCCACGGACAGGCTTCCATCCGTCACCCTCACCCAATAGCTCGTCGTCTCGGAAAGCACCGGTGTGGTCAGCATCGCATTCATCGCGGATGGAACCGGATTCAACGTGTCCCCTTTCACCCCGCGATACCATTGGTAGGTCGGGGAATTTCCCGTTGCGACCACGCTTAACATCGCGGATTGCCCTGCGTCGATGGAAAGCGCGACAGGCTGGGTACCGATCACCGGCGGCATCGCCGCTGGCTGTATGCTGACGGTCGCAGTATTCGAATTCGCGATCACGCCCGACCTTGTCACCCTTACCCAGTATTTGCTCTGGCTCGTCAGTGCCTGCGTCTGATACGTCGCCGATGTCGCGTTCAAAATGGGTGTCGTGGTGCTCGGGGAAATCCCGGAATACCACTGGTAAGTCAGTCCCGATCCGGAACCAATCACCGAAAGTGTCGCCGGGCTGCCACTAGGCACGGAGGTGGGCGCAGGATGGCTGGTGATGATCGCCGTGCCGACGACAATTGTGAAATTGCTCGATATCACATTTCCCGTATTTCCCGCGGATTCCCACGCCTTGATCGTTATCGGGAAATTTCCCGAAACCGTCGGGATTCCCGAGATGCTATCCGTACTGGAACCCACCGAGTTTGTGTGAGTGAGTCCTGCTGGCAGATTACCTACGATCTGCCAGCTCTCGGGCGGGTTCTCATTTCCCGTCACCTGAAATACGAACGACAGCCCTGAACCTAAGGCAGTAGTTACCGTCGCGGAATTAGGCGTGGGGGATAACTGCTTTACAACCGAAGCACCTGCGACCGTATCAAAGACGCCGAGCCCCGCGACTGTGGCGACGCTCCATTTCGTCAGCTCCCCCAGACCCGCACCGCCGAGGATGCGTGCCTCAGGGAAAATCATCTGGATCAGCGGCGAGCGCTGGAACAGAAGCAAAAGGGAACTCAGTTTGGAAGAGGTGCGCCGGATCCGGCGCAAGCCGGGTAGTTGTCGTTTCATGGTTTTTATAGATGTTTATATGTTAGTTGCAACCGCAGCCGCCGCCGCCTACTCCACCGCCACCGAAGGAGGCCTCACGGGAGAAATACCCGTGCTCTGTCATGGCCTTCTGCAGCGGATCAAGATCCGAGGACATGACCTGCTTGGCGAGGTTACCCCTTTCGTAGGGTTTTACCCGCGCAAGCTGGGACGAGCAGGAGCCAATGATGGCGAAAATGAACCAGAGCGTGTGTTTCATGGATTGGAAATGGCTGGTGTTTCAGAGCAAGGCTTCGATTTCGGCGGCGTATTCGGCCTCGGTTATCGCGCCACGGAAGCCGTTGTGCACGTGGCGGATGACACCTTTCCTGTCGATGATGTAGCTAGTTGGCATCGAGGGCGGGCTGAATGATTCGGCGGCCTTGTGCTGCACATCGTGGAACAAGGAGAACTTCGCACCCATTTTCCCGGCGAAGGCCTTGTATTTCGCAGCATCATCGTCCACCCCGATGGCGATGATCACGAGGCCTTTCCCGGAGTATTTGTCATGGAGGCGGTTCATCGCCGGGAAGGATGCTTTGCAGGGGCCGCACCAGGAGGCCCAGAAATCCACGAGGACGACTTTCCCGGAGATGTTCGGTAGCGCGGCACCGGGGAGCAGCCTCGATAGGGATGGCATTTTACCGCCTTCTTCGGCAGCCCGGAGGCTGGGCGTATGGAGCACTAGGATGGTTGATAGGATCGCGATGATGGTTTTCATGGTGTTTGTTTTTAGTTTGGTTTGGTCTGGTTCTTTTGAAATCATGCGGCCTTTACCAGCCACTCTCCGAATTTTCTCGTGCCGCCGATGCCTGCTTCGCTCTGGGCGCATACTTCCACGTCTCTCGCCAGCTCCGCCAGATGCAGACCTTCCTGCGAACCCAGGACGAAAACCGCCGTGCTATAGGCGCCCGCCTCAATGCATGACCCCGCGATGACTGTCACCGCCCTCATGCCGTTGTTCACCGGCCAGCCTGTTCTTGGATCCAGGATGTGCCCGTAGCGGACTCCATTGTGCGTGAAAAAGCGCGCGTAGTCGCCGGATGCGGAAACGGCTTTGTCCCTCACGCCCAGCCCGCCCCAGCAGGTGCCCGGATAATTCCCGTCCTCAATCCCGACGTGCCAGAAGGGGTGTATCCCACTTCCGCCCTTTGCGAAAATGTCACGCCCAAGATCGATGAGCACATCCGTGATCCCATGGTCCGCGGCCATCCGCGCCAGGTGATCCACTGCGTATTCCTTTCCGAAACCTCCGAAATCCAGCCCCATCCCCCGCTCCGGAAGCCGCACTTTTCCTGCGCGCCTCTCCACTTTTTTCCAGCCGGTCAGCGACAAGGCGGCCTCGACATCACGTTTTTCCGGGAGTTTCACACGGATCTTCCGCCAGTCCCAAACCATCTGAAGAGGTAGCAGCGTGGAATCGATGATGCCCTCCGTCCTGCGGAAAAGGCTCTCCGCGAGCCCAAGCATGTGTTCCATTTCCTCATCGATCTCCACCCAGCCCTCGCCTGCCTTGCGATTGATCGTGGACAGCATCGAATCCGGGCGGTAGCGGGAAAACTTCGCCTCAAAAGCCCCTATCCATCCGAGCGCCTCCGCTGCGAAACCCAGTGCGGCACGCTCGTCCGCAAGACGGAACTTAACCGAACAATTCGTCCCGAGAGCCTGGAAATCCAAGCTCCTAACTCCCTGCGCATTTGGCGGGAGAACAGGATCGGGTAGGGTTTGATTCATCGCGTTCGGCATTTTCTAAAATTCCAAACTGAGTCCGAAGGTCCAGATGTCCGCACTCGGATAGGCCTGACCGGGAGCTTGGTTCGAAGCGCTTCCACTGCCGTTCATCACATAGCGTTCGTAAGTCGCGTTCGCGCTGATGGTATCGTTGAAGCGGTAGAGCATACGCAGCCCACCGCTCACCGCATTGAAGGAGGATAGGCGATAATCCGCGGAGTAGTTCAGACCGCTGCCGCGCGGATTCGCCGGGGGTGTCGCAATCGGCAGACCGTCGATGGATCTCACAAAGAAATCCGCCGCTGACTGGTTGTAGTAACGGACGAACGGAACCACCTGGAAATTTTCACCCACCTGCTGCCGCCACTCCAGTTGCACTGTCTGAGAGAAAACCCCGTAATCGTCATTCGAAACGCGCAGCACCGCGTTGATCGCGCCGTCCGCCTTTTCCACATAATGCCTTGCCCCAAGCTGGAGCACCTGGCGGAAACGGCTGCCCGGGCGGTTCTCGTTATAGATATTGTCCACTGGGAAGGTAATCGTCCCGCCAAGCCCGTCAGGGAAAGTGAGAAACTCCGTGCGCTGGACCACCTTGTAGGGATCGCTCAAGTAGCCATCGGAGAAGCCCAGCGTCAGGTTGCAGGAAACCAGAGTGTTTTTGTCGATGATCTGGTTCACCCCGCCGAAGAGATCGTAGGTGTATTTTTTCCGATCCGCCGCGCCGGGTATGGATACGATGTCGTCGAGGTAGTTGAAGCCGTAAGTCACTGTCGTGTTCTTGTTGTTCAGCTCGAGCACGTCGCTCAGGGCGACGCCGCGCGAGATGTAGTCGTCCTCCTCGCTGCGGGAAACCTCCAGCTCGATGCGATGATCCCCCATCTGCCGCGAAAGCGCGCCCAGGATACCCGTCCTCACATCCTCCACATTCGAAAGGAATGGCTGTAGGCTTCCGGGCAATGCTCCCGTCGGTGAGGCTCCGCTGATCGCATCGTTCAGATATTGGAAACGAAAACCCGTCTGATCATTGACCTCGATTTCCCCACGGATGTAATGCGCCTCCACCCGGATGCGGTCGTCATCCTCCTGATAAAGCTGGTAGCTGTAATCCCAGCTCATCGGGAAATTTTCGATTTCAGCCCGGCCATGCGGACAAATCAAGGAGGTCAAAAGTATTGGATGGATGGGTTTCATTCCTTCTATGAGGATATCAACCTATCTAGCCATCCATGAGAGGTTGATGAGAGAACAGGATATGCGCGATATAGCGCAAAATCCGCGTGGTCGGCCGGATGAATTCAGAGCAGACCAACAGCTTTTTTCACCCGGCATAAAACCTTCACTGCCTCTTCACGAGCCCTTTCAGCTCCGGCTTTCAGCACCTCATCGACGTATCCGGGATCGGCAAGGATCTGCTCGCGGCGGGTTCTCATTTCGGAAAAACAGTCCCAGTATGCGTCGGCGAGGCGTTTCTTGAAATCGCCATAGCCGATGCCGCCGGCCTCGTGGTCAGCAATCATTCGCGCGACATCCGCGTTGCTGGCGAAGAGCTTGTAGAGCGCGAGGATGGTGGAGTCCTCAGTTGGCTTCGGAGCTTCCAGCGCAGTCGAGTCGGTCTTGATCTGCATGACCAGCTTCCTGAGCTTTTTCTCCTCGCCAAAAATGGGTAGGGTGTTGTCGTAGCTCTTGCTCATTTTCCTCCCGTCGAGGCCGATGACCAGTTCCGTTTCCCTGCGGATGATGGGTTCCGGCAGGACGACCGTGCCATCACCGTAGGCTTCGTTGAGTTTCACCGCCAGGTCGCGGGTGACTTCGAGGTGCTGCTTCTGGTCCTTTCCGACCGGGACTTTGTTGGAATCGTAGAGCAGGATGTCCGCTGCCATCAGGACGGGGTATGCGAAAAGGGCGTGGTTCGCGGCGATGCCTTGGGCGGTCTTGTCCTTGTAGGAATGGCATTTCGCCAGCAGCGACATCGGGCATACGGTGGAGAGTATCCAGGCCAGCTCGTTGACCTCCGGAACGGCGCTCTGGCGGAAAAAGACGGCCTTTTCCGGATCCAGTCCGCAGGCGAGGAAATCGATGGCAAGCTCCCTGACATTTTCGCGCAGCGCGGAGCCATCGCGACCTGAAGTCATCGCATGGTAGTCCGCGATGAAATAGAAGGCCTCGCCCTCGTGCTGGAGCTCCACGGCAGGCTTCATCGCGCCGAAGTAATTCCCCACATGCAGTTTCCCGCTCGGCTGCAATCCCGTCAAAATTCTCATGCCCGGAACCATGCCCGCCACCCCTCGCATCGGTCAAGCCCGGCGAAATCTTCCTCTTAATTGAACTTTGAACTTTGAACTTTGAACTTTGAACTTTGAACTTTGAACTTTGAACTTTGAACTTTGAACTTTGAA
>Ga0105047_10012720_pt1 | contig 13513 bp, 10 predicted proteins | sample MAT04_FD_78384 | JGI IMG/M metagenome (GOLD analysis project Ga0105047, IMG submission 78384) | Freshwater microbial communities from Lake Fryxell liftoff mats and glacier meltwater in Antarctica - MAT-04 (megahit assembly) | ecosystem: Environmental > Aquatic > Freshwater > Ice > Liftoff...
CGCAGCAGATGGCTCCGGTTGCGGGTGGGAATGCAGATGGATAGGAACTCGTCAGGCATGCGTCCGGATTCTCACTCGGCAACGTCAAGGATAGCGCACGGTCTGTGCAACCTGCTCAAAGCCTAACCGCTCCGCGTGGCCGGTTGCTAACTCGTTGGCAGATCCTGCCGCCGTGAGCCAGAAATCAGGGGACGAATCCGCAAGCTCCGCCGACTCGATCCCATCCAGAGTCTTGCAGGCATGACTTCCCCTGTCCTCGCCAGGGCCGAAAGGCCAGGTAGCTTGAGCACCATCAAACTTGCGGCTAAGGTATTGCCTATTGCTCATTAAAGGAGTGAGATGGGGAGACGAATCCAAGACCGTGGCCGAGTCTCGAGAGCCCTTATTCAACGCCAAACTTCAGCGGCAATCGGCCAAGCAAGAGTCGTTGCCAGCGGAAGGACAGGCGCTGCATTCTGCTCCGGCTACTGTCGCAGCCGGAGTTCACCGCCTGACATTACTCCCAAGCGTCGGTGCGAATGTTCTCGGCCAGAACACCGCGTGACTGCAAATCGCCGCCGAGCGTTTTCAACATGACGGGCGGACCGGAAAGGTAGAAGACGGAGGACGGACAGCAGAGGTCGGAAGTAAGCCCCTGGAGCAAGGCAGCCACGGAAATGCGACCCGTGAGGCAGGTCGGGACTTTCGGATGCGCCGCCATCTGTTGCGCAAACATCACATCGGCAGTTTCGGTGAAGAACACTCCGCGAAAGCCGGGCACGGCGGCTAGTTGGGCCAGGAGCATCTCGCTGAACAGAAACAGCGCTGGTGTACGGGCACCATAGACGAGGGTGACTTTCTGCGTCGTTGCCGGAGTGAGCGCCTCGATGAAGGCGGTGAAGGCGCTGATGCCTGTGCCGCCGGCGACCAGAATCGCGTCACTTGAGTCATCAATCACGAAGTCGCCGTAGGGCAACTTGACCCAGACTTCGCGGCCGGGCGCGAGCACCTGCTCCATCCGGGTGGTGTAAAGGCCCTTAACCGAGTAACACAGGCGGAGGTGCTTGCGATTGCGCGGCGAACTGGCGATAGAGAAGACTCGAGACTCCGGCCAGAAACCCGAAGGATCGTAGGCATCCACCGTGAGATGCAGAAACTGGCCGGGGCGGAAGGAAGGCACCAACCCCTCCGGCTTCAGATCCAGCGTATAGACCCGACCGCCATGGTCGGTAATCGCCTCGACGATGCACCGGATTTTTCGCGGCATGCTCATCGCTGGGTCTTAGAGCCAATAAAGCGGTCGAACGTCGCAATAACATGCGTGATCATGGCATCGGTCAGGCCGGGATAGACGCCGATGAAGAAGGTGTTTGTGGTGATGATGTCGGTGTTGGTCAACGAACCGACGACGCGGTGTTCGATGTCCGCGAAGGCGGGGTGACGGAGCAGATTTCCCGCAAAGAGATTGCGAGTCTCAATGCGGGCGGTCTCCAGGGCGTTGACTAAATCCCCGCGCGTGAAGGGCGCGCCAGGCCGCACGGTGATGACATAGCCAAACCAAGACGGATCCGACTTGGGCGGCGCGGCGTGCAGAATGAAGTGCTGCTCGTGCTGCTTCAGGCCCGCTCCAAGCGCGGCGTGGTTGCGCTTCCGCGCGGCAACGAACTGATCGAGCTTCGCCAGTTGCGCCACACCGATGGCGGCCTGCATGTCCGTCACCTTCAAGTTGTAGCCGATGTGTGAGTAAACGTATTTGTGATCGTAGCCGAAGGGCAGCGTGCCGAACTGCTGCGCGAAGCGTTTGCCGCAGGTGTTGTTTTCCCCGCCGGCGCAATAGCAATCCCGGCCCCAATCACGCAGACTCTTGGCTATGCGGGTTAGTTCTTCGTTGGCCACAGCCACGGCCCCGCCTTCACCCATCGTGATGTGGTGCGCAGGATAGAAGCTGAAGGTCGCCAAATCGCCAAAGGTGGCCGTGAGCTGCCCGTCGTAGCGCGTGCCCAGCGCATCGCAGTTATCCTCCACCAACCACAGTTGGTGGCGATCGCAGAAATCTCGGACCTCGCGCACCGCGTAAGGCACACCCATCGTATGGGCGATCATCACTGCCTTGGTCCTCGGGCTGAGGGCCGCTTCGATTTTCTCCAGCACGGGCACGTAGCTGCCGAGTTCCACGTCCACGAAAACCGGCACGGCGCGATTTTGCACGATGGGCGCGACGGTCGTGGGAAAGCCAGCGGCCACAGTGATGACTTCGTCGCCGGGGTTGACACGCCGATCCTTTAGCTTTGGCGAGGTCAGCGTGGAAAAAGCGACGAGGTTGGCGGACGAGCCAGAGTTGACTAGCAGGGTGTTGTCGATGCCGAGGAATTCTGCCAGGCCGGCTTCGAACTCGTCGGCATATCGTCCCGCTGTGAGCCAGAAGTCGAGGGAGGAATCCACGAGATTCACCAACTCGGTCTCATCGAAGTATCGGCCGGCGTAACGCACCATGTCTTCGCCCGGGCGGAAAAGCCGGGCTGGTTCAGCAGCGTGAAACTCGCAAACGAGGTCCAGAATCTGGTGGCGGAGGGCTTTCTTGTCTTTCATGGAACAACAGAGATCAGGGGCAAAGGTCAGCGTGGTGCAATAGGATCAACTTGGGGAGTGACCCTGCCATTCCAAAAGGCAGGGCACCACAAGGAAGGACGGGCCATACAGTTGAGACAACAGACGAAAGTCCTCAAATGGCGGCCCTCAGCGCTAAACATTCACCAGACTTTCCAAGGGGCCTCACCACGGTCCCATAGGCCATTCAGATACTGGGCCTCCTGGTAAGTGTCCATGGGTTGCCAGAAGCCATCGTGCTTGAACGAATGCAACTGCCCATCGCGGACCAAGGCGTCCATCGGTTGGCGCTCCAGCATCACCGCCGGGTCCGCCGGCAGGTAATCGAACATCCGATATTCGCAGACCATGTAGCCACCGTTGACATAGGCTTCTTCGAACTGGGGCTTCTCGTTGAACTGCTGGATGCTGCCGTCGTCCTCAATTCGGAGCGCACCGAAACGACCGGCGGGATGCACGGCAGAAAGCGTGCAGACCTTTTTCGCGACGCGATGGGCGGTAATGCTGGCATTGATGTCAATGGTCGCCAGGCCGTCGCCGTAGGTCAGCAGGAAAGGCTCACCTGCCGGGATGAATCGCTGGACGCGTTTGACCCGCATGGCGGTCATCGTGTTCTCGCCGGTGTCAGCGAGCGTCACGCGCCAGTCCTCCTCGCCGTGGCGGTCGTGGAATTCAATGGCCGCATCGCGCCCAAGCGTGAGGGTGGTGTCGCAAGTGTTCCAAAGATAAGTGCGGAAATAGTCCTTGATCATCTCGCCCTTGTAGCCAAGACAAAGGATGAAGTCCTTGTGCCCATAGTAGGCATAGGTCTTCATGATATGCCAGAGGATAGGCCGATCTCCAACCGGGACCATGGGCTTGGGCCGGAATTCGGTTTCTTCGCGCAGGCGAGTGCCTTTGCCGCCACAGAGGATAATGACTTTCATGGAGGGAGTCAGCGAGTGGAGGGTTAAACCGGAAAAGAGCAGAGGAATCTCAAGACGTAGGTTGGCAACGGACTATCAATCTGAAATCTTCACCGGAGCGCTTAGTCGGAGCCTCTGGACGTTGTCTCCTACAGCGTCAGGCTTTGGCGCGACGGAGTTCGTCTTTTAGCCTTTGGATGTGACCGCGGCCGAGCCCCTTCACCTCGCAGCCGAGCTCGAAGTAGCGGCGGATCCTGTCATCGGACAGAATGCCAAAGCAATCTACGACGGCGATTGGGCCACCGGCCCAGCGAACAACGTCGTCGGGATTGAGCTGGAGATAAGGGGCGTGGGGAACGGCAAGGATGAGAGCTTCGACGCCGGCCAGCGCCGCCGGGAAATCCTTTTGAACGCGGATATTGGCGAGGTCCGCCTGGTTGCGAAAGAAGCGTTCCCAAGAGAGGCCCTTGACGGGATAGTCGTCTTGGTTTTCAAGTTCATACCAGTGGTCTACGTAGGGATCGTGAACGCGAAGATCCGCGCCCATCTCAGTGAGTTTGCGGGCGACAATCTCGCTACCGCTGTAGCGGGTGTCGCCAACGTCCTGACGGTAGCTGGCGCCGGCGAGGAGGATTTCAGCGCCGGCGATGTGGCGGCCCAGGTTGCGCAAGGCGTCGCGGACCAGCTCGGCGACGTGGAGTCCGCGCGTGTCGTTGATGTCAATGGCGGCGGGTGTGATCTTGAAGACGGAGTCGCCGTCCTCGAAGCCGAGTATGTGGCGGTAGGCCCAATAGCCGAGTCCGCCATCCTTAGGGAGGCAATAGCCGCCGACGCCGGGGCCCGGGAAGATGATGTTATCGTGGGTCGGTCGCACCTTGATGGCGGCGATGACTTTGATGAGATCCACACCATTGCGCTCAGAGAAGAGGGACCACTCGTTGAGAAAGGCGAGAAGGGTTGCCCGATAGGAGTTCTCAATAATCTTGGACGTCTCGGACTCAATGGGCCGGTCCATGACGGTAAGGGGAAAGTCCTTGGTGTTAAGGACGCCGCGGAGAAACTTCTCAACTCGGGCGCGGGCCTCGGCGTTGCAGCCGGCGCAGACGCGCCAGAAGTCGCGGATGCTCGAGACGTAGTCGCGTCCCGGCATGACGCGCTCGTAAGAGTGGGCGAGGAGGGGTTCAGCGTCGAGGCCACGTTTGGCGAAGGCTTTGCGGAGGATGGGCCAGGCGACAAATTCGGTGGTGCCGGGAGCAACGGTGGTTTCGATGAGGACGAGGCAGCTTGGCGGGATCCGGTCGCCAATGGTGCGCAGGGTGGCCTCAAGGGCGGCCATGTCAGCCTCGCCGGAGCGCATGTTGCCGAACTCCGCTTTGATGTAGTCGCACTGGACATCCACAACGACACAGTCGGCGAGGGCAAGGCAGTCGCTGTTATAGGTGGCAGTGAAGGTGCGGGATTCAGTGACAACGCGGCGGATGAGAGGGTCCACAGCGGGATCCTCGGCCTTGACGGGGGATTCCCCGCGGTTGAGGAGGGGAATCTTCCAGAAACTGCGCGGGCTGGGGCGCTGACAGCCGATGACGAATTTGGCATGATTTCCCGCGGCGTCCTTGGAGTCAGCAATGATCGCCGCCATGACCGCTCCAACGAAGCCAAGGCCCATAACTACGATGACCTCTTGGCCGGCATCGCGGGCCTGTTCGGCGAGCGCTTTGACCCGAGCGAACTCGGCGGGGTAGTCGGCCTCCGTGGGGAGGGGGAAGGATTCGGCGGAGGGACTGGTGGAGCTCATTCGGTGCGGTGGTGGGCAGTGAACCAAGCGGGTGAATGGTGCGGATCAGACCAATGCTGAAAGGGAGGTGGAGGAAGGAGGTGGTCAACTTTCGGCTCTGACCTAATAAGTGGCTCAAGCTTTCCAGAGTTGGTGAGGTTTGGTCTTGATGGCGGCCAGGGCATTGCGGGTGTCCACGATGCATGGAGCCCAATCCGCAAGCTGCTGGTAATTGATGGCTTGATGGCTGGTGGCAATGACGACGGCATCGAACTTGGCAACGGACTTCCTGGTCCAGGCAACCGAACGGACCCCGGCCCAGTGGCCATGCTCGCGGCTGGGGCGGATAACGGGGATATGTGGGTCGCAATAGGAGACTGCGGCGCCTTTCTCCTTAAAGAGATCGAGGAGATGATAGCTGGCGGATTCGCGGTCATCGTCCACGTCGGCTTTATAGGCGAGGCCGAGGATGAGAATGCGGGAGCCGTTGAGGGCTTTCTTGCGGGAGTTGAGGGCGTCAGCGGTGCGACTGACGACATACTGGGGCATGGCGGTGTTAATCTCGCCAGCGAGTTCAATGAAGCGGGTGTGCTGGCCGAATTCGCGCGCCTTCCAAGTGAGATAGAAGGGGTCCAGGGGGATGAAGTGACCGCCCAAGCCAGGGCCGGGGTAGAAAGGCATGAAGCCGAAGGGCTTCGTCTTGGCGGCAGCGATGACTTCCCAGATGTCAATGCCCATGGCGGCATACACGACCTTGAGTTCGTTGACGAGGGCGATGTTAATGCTGCGGAAGATATTCTCCAGGAGCTTTGTGGCCTCGGCGGCACGGCAGGAGGAGACGGGGACGACAGTCTTGATCGCGCGGGAATACAGGGCCACAGCGCGAGCGGCGCACTGGGGAGTTAGTCCGCCGACGATTTTGGGGATGTCCGAGACACGGCTCTTAGGGTTGCCGGGGTCTTCGCGTTCTGGGGAGAAGGCGAGGTGAAAGTCGCGACCGGCTTGGAGTCCGGAACCGGCTTCGAGGACGGCGCGGAGTTCGCCGTCAGTGGTGCCGGGGTAGGTGGTGGATTCGAGCACCACCAGCTTGGCAATTGTGGATTTGTGATTTGTGATTTGTGATTTGTGACCCAAGTGGGACGCGATGGATTCTCCGGTGTCGGTGATATAAGAGATATCTGGCTCGCGATTCTTGCTGAGGGGGGTGGGGACGCAGATGATCACGGCTTCGACTTCGCGAATGCGGCTGAAGTCGGTAGAGGCAGTGAAGGAGCCTGCCTGGACGAGGGCGGCGACCTCGGCAGCAGGAATGTGCTGGATGTAGCTCTGCCCCTGGTTGATGGCCGTGACCTTGGCAGCGTCAATATCGAGACCGATGACGCTGACGCCAGAGCGGGCAAACTGAAGCGAGAGAGGAAGGCCGACGTAGCCCAAACCGATGATCGCGATCTGCATATGAGAAGTCAGATGACCGAGGGCGAACTCGCCGCTGGAAAGCAACAGCGCCGCAGGAAGGAATGGGCCATCTTTGAATCCTCGACTCCACCTTGGTTTCGGTCAAGGAGGCGCAGTTGACCCAGAGAAAGAGTGGCCGGTTGAGCGGGGAGAGTCAGAAGCCGTAGGTGGCGGAGAGGCCGACTTGGTTGTCCGTGAAGCCATTGCTGCTAGTTTGATAGGCTTGTTGAGAGTAGCGATAGAAGGCGGAGACGCTGAGGAAGGGGTTGAAGCGGACTCCGAAGCCGAGCCGAGCCCACCAGTAGTTGGTGTTGCTCTGGCCGGCGACGGACTGGGATGCGCCCTGGACGCTGTAATAGTCGTAATTGTCAAAGCCACCGGAGAGATCCATGGAGTACTGGTCCAGAAACCGTTTACTGGCGCCGAGGTTAAAGCCAGTCATGATGTAGTTGGCCCCATAGGAAACGGAGGCTTGGGCCTGACGGTGAGCGTTGAGCCGAAAGCTGGTGGCAGGCCGGGGGGTGTAAGAGCCAGTGAAGCTGAAGACGGGTTCAACAGTCCCAGATGCGCCGGCGCTGTATTGGCGGAACTCGACGCCCACAGAGCCGTCAATGGCCACCTTCTCCGCGAGTTGATAGAGCGCACGACCAAGGATTTGCTGATAGGTCTGGCTGCTCTGGTCCTGAACGTTGACATAGCCAGCGGTAACGCCGCCACCGAGGTTGAGGCGATCACTGAACTGGTAACCAAACCAGTTATCGTTGTGGTAGTCGGCATAACCATTGAGGCTTGAGGCGCTGTAGCTATAGCTGTCCCGGCGGAGGTTGACCTGAACGCTGGAACGGGAACTAATCTGGTAGCCGGAAGTGAGGGCGGTATTGTAGCTGGTCTGGAGGGAACGCTGACCGGCCTCAATCACTTGGATACTCTGATGCTCATAAGACTGCTTCACGCCGAGGATGAGGCGGGCGAACGGAAAGAGGGTGTTGAATGTGGCGAACTGGTCCACGCTGTCATTGTTGGAGGCGTGGGTGTACCAGTTGAAGCGGGGTCCATAGTCGAGAGTCAGAATTGAACCGGGCCAGTTTTCGGAAGGGGTGGTGATGTAGGCGAGCGGGGAGAGTCCTAGCAAGTCTCGATTATCAAGTCGGTACTCAGCCAAGGACTGGCGATCCCCAGCCACCATTTGCACCGCGGGGAAGACAGACCAAATTTCGTCGGACTGGGGATTGCTCGAAGCGATGTAGATGTTGTCGTCGTAGGTTATCCCAGCGGTGAAGCGGGGATGGAAGTCCACGGGTCCGAGTTGGAGTTGCGGGGGATCCGTGAACCAACGACGCCAGTTTGCTGTGGCAGCGGGCGATGTAGCCGTCGTGTCAGCGGCGGGAAGGGGGAGGAGACAGGCGGAGGCGGAGATCCAGAGTAGGAAAGGGAGGGAGCGAGCGAGTGCTGATGCGACGATGCGCGAATTGTGGGCACGCTGCCGCACCTGACCTTGGACCACAGCGGTCGATCCAAGAGCATGGGCACTGGATGGATGTTGGTGCTCTGCCACGGCCGTGAAACTGAAACGCTGCACCTCATCAGCGTTTGGCTTCTAGTTTCTCATTCTACCGCCGGTGCGCCGCCCATGGACTTCCCTGGCGGGACAGCCCGCGATCGGCAGCCGCCCGCAGTTCCAGGTCTGACCGCGGCATCCCCAACCAAGAGCGAAGACCGGCCGAGAGCGGGACCGCCAGAAAGGAAAAGCCCCTGCTTGCGGACAGGCAGGGGCAAAACGAATTGCTGCGGAGAATAACACAGTGAAACCAAGCTGACTTCTACTGCGCCACATCCAGCAGAACTACGGCGCGGAGTAGTCGCGGTCGTTGCCGGACTGAGGGATGGTGTCGAAAATAGTCTTCTCGGGCGTGGGGGTTACAGCGGGGGTGATTGGGGTAATAACGGGAGGTCCCTTCTGGGTGCTCGACGCAAGCGGGACGTAGTTGGGGGTGGCGATCCCAGATGATCTGACGGTGGCGATCTCGCCTTGGGCGGCACTGGCCACCATGCCGTTGACCTGAGCGACAACTGACGAGACCTCAGGCTTCGAAGAGGCTCCGACCGCAGCCCGATCAGCGAACGGTTGGAGTTGGGGCAGCCCGGCACTCATACCGCTCGAGATTTCAGCGCCTCGGGCTGGAGCAGCCTGCGCAGCTACCAACGCGAGACGAGCGTAAGAGGTGGGCTGCTGCTTAACGGCTTGAGCAACGATGGTCGCGGCTTGCCCCGGAGCGGCAGTCGTGGCGGCATGAACACAAGCCGATCTGACTTCTGGCTGCAACCGGGATGCCTCGCCCATGGCGGCTACCGCGACGCTGGGCGAAGACTCGCTGATTGCTGCAACCACAAACGGCAGTGAAGACGGTTGCGCGAGAGCGTTGACGGTGCGCACAACCTCGACGGCGGTGGCCTCGCGAGACTCAGCGGGGGCTTGAGCGACCAAGCGCGCCGCAACCGCTGGCAATTCGGGAGCACTCGCGCGGCTTAGAGCGGCCAAGCAGGAGTCGCTGGCGGCCGGCTGGCCAGACGATCCTGCAAGCAAGAAAGCGAAGGTGACGCCGGCGCAAGCGAAGGCCAAGGAACCCAAGGCGGCAGTCCTGATAGAAGTGGAATTTTTCATATTATGATTTTGCTCTTTTTCGACTCGCCCTCGTCTGAATGCGAGGGACGAGCAAAAACTCGCAATTTGAACCGGCGAGGTCAAGCACAAATTCTGTGTTTTTCACGTACCCGCGGCAGGGGCAGGGACAAGCGCTGGGCGCAGTGTTATGTTGTCTGGGAGATGGCGAGGGGGGGGCAGCGCCGGCCCCAAAAATAGACCGGTGCACGCGCAAGCGTGTCTTTCTCGACTGGCTGCCCGGTTTGGGCGGAGCGAGGGAGGCGTCGTCATCTTGGTTCGGGCATCGCCGGACCGCCCCATCCTCCACGCCACGGTACATCACCGTCGTCGCGCTCCGCGCGCCCGCACGGGTTTTCATGCTCAGGGCCATGGTTCGGGAGATGGCCCCCCCAGCGGGGCCGGAGCGCGTTGGGAGTTTTGGGTTGTTTGAGCGGGGATTTCTGGCAAAAGAGGCGCGCACTTCGAACCATGCGTTTCCTCATGTTGAACTGGCGCGACCCGCGGAACCCCAAGACTGGCGGCGCCGAACGGGTCACTCTGGCCCACCTGAAAGCCCTCGTGGACCGAGGGCACGAGGTCTTCTGGTTCGCCAACGACTTCCCCGGCGCGGCGCGAGAAGAGATCTTCGAGGGCCTGTGCCTCGTGCGGGGCGGCGGCTACGGCAGTTCGGTGCTCGCCGCACGGAAGTGGTATCGGCAGCAGCCGCGCTTCGACCTGGTCATGGACCAGCATCATGGCATCCCCTGGTATGCGCCGTGGTGGGCGGGCACCAACACCGTCGCCTACATCCACGAAGTGCTCGGCCCGATCTGGGGCGCATTCTACAAATGGCCTCTCAGCACCCTCGGCCCGTGGCAGGAACGCTGGACCCACTGGCTCTACCGGAAAGTCCCCTTCTGGACCCCCTCGGACTCCACCAAACAAGCTCTCCACCGCAACGGCGTCCGCGAGGTGAAGGTCATCCTCAACGGCATTGACACCCGCCCGCTCCCCGCCCTGCCGCCCAAGCCCCTGACCGCCCCCGTCCGCCTCATCGCCGTCTCGCGGCTCGCTGCCAACAAGCGGATTGACCACGCCCTGCGCGCCACCGACCTCCTCAACCAGCGCGGCGTGCCGGCCACGCTCACCGTCGTCGGGGGCGGCGAGGACGAAGGGCGGCTCAAGGCGCTGGCCGGCGAACTCGCCTGCGCCGGGCGGATTCGTTTTACTGGCTCCGTGAGCGAAGCGGCCAAGAATGAAGCCCTGCGCGACGCCCACCTGCTCCTGCACACCTCCATCCGCGAAGGCTGGGGGCTGAACGTCACCGAGGCCAACGCCCTCGGCACGCCCGCGGTTGTGTATCCCGTGCCTGGCCTCGTGGATTCCACCGTGCATCGCGAGACCGGCGTGGTCACAGCCGAAGAAACCCCGGACGCGGTCGCCGCCGAGGTGGCCGCCCTGCTCCAGCAACCGGGCCCCTACGAGGCCTACCGGCAGGCCGCTTGGGCACGGTCCAAAACCTTTCAGTGGGAACAAATCCTCCCCCAGGTCGTGACCTGGCTGGAAGGCGAAGCGCGCCGCGGGCAGCGGGGTTGAATAATTTGGGCCGGCCGCTGCGCTTCCTTCAGTGCGCCAACCGCCAGTGGGTCTGCCTGCCAACGGATGGAAAGAACATCCAACTCAAGCAGCTACTTCGGGACGCGTCTCCGGTAAAGCGCGAGCGCGGCAAGGCCGGTGCCGCACAACATCGCCAGACCACCATAGACTCGTGCTCCGGTTTGACTTACGGCTTCGATGCTGCTTCCGGTGGTCGCATTGCGGATGGTCATGAGATGGACCACAACCATTGCGTGGGGCCAGATTACCAACGACAAACCGCCGAGGAACAGCAAAGCGGCAAGCACCACCCCGCCTTTTTCGATGGAGGTAAGGGCCGGAAGGCGGCGCGGGCGCCGGGGCAACGGATGTGGGCCGTCGGGCCGCGGCAGGGTTCGGTTCACGCGGAAGGGTCTAGCCGAAACCCCCGGCTCAGCGATAAATCACGACCAGGAACAACGACGCGTCCGCCTTGCCGGTGTTGCTGATCGCGTGGGGCACGTCGGCGCGGTAGTTGGCCGAGTCGCCACGGTTGAGCGTCTCGATGTCGCCCGCGGATTCCACCCGCACCTGGCCCTTCTGCACGGTGAGGAACTCCCGGGTGCCCTCGAAGTGCGCCGAACTGCGCAGCGCCGCGCCCTGTTTCAGTTCCAGTTCATAGAACTCCACGTCCTTCTCCAGGTTCAGCGGCGAGAGGGTGCGGATGCGGCAGCCTTCGTCGGAGCGATAGTGGTAGGTCCGGTCGTCTCCGCGAATGACGTTCACGGTCGAGGTCGCGCCGGGCATCTCCAGCAATTCCCCCAGCGGCAGCGCGAAGGCCCGCGCGATGCGCAGCGTGACCGCGAGCGTCGGGTTGGCCTGCTCGCGCTCGATCTGGCTGAGCATGGAGCGGCTCACGCCACTGGCGTTGGCGAGTGCCTCCAGCGACCAACCGCGGGCGCTGCGCAATTCCTTCACCCGCGCGCCGAGGTGGCGGTTGATGGCATCCCCGCCATCCGGCGGCAGCGGAGCGGCGGGGAGGGCAGTGGCGTGGGCGGCTTTCATGGCTTGTTCAATATATTGGAAACAGTTCTTGCATAGTGGAAGGCGATTTCTATCATCCTGCACATCGCCTCCGCGATACTGGACAAAGTGAGCGGGCGGCGCGAGCCTGACAAGCCCTTTGCCGCCGGTCTGCGGCAGGCCCACCCAGGCAAACCACCACCATGAAAGCTCTCGTCAAGAAACACGCGCAACCCGGTCTCTGGCTGGCAGACGTTCCCGAACCGAAGACCGGCATCAACGATGTCCTCATCAAAGTGGACCGCACCGGCATCTGCGGCACTGACCTGCATATCTATAAATGGGATGCTTGGGCGCAGGCCACCATCCCGGTGCCGATGGTCGTGGGCCATGAGTTCGTCGGTGAGATCCTGGAAATCGGCTCGAACGTGGCGGATTTCCGTCCCGGCGACATCGTCAGCGCCGAGGGCCACGTCGTCTGTGGGCGCTGCCGCAACTGCCTCGCGGGCCGCCGCCATTTGTGCAAGGACACCCAGGGCATCGGCGTGAACCGCACCGGAGCGTTCGCGGAGTACATTTCCGTGCCGATGACCAACGTCTGGCACCACCAGAACGGCATTGATCGCGACGTGGCCTCCATCTTCGACCCCTTCGGCAACGCCGTCCACACGGCGCTTTCCTTCGACGTGCTCGGCGAGGACGTGCTGATCACCGGGGCCGGCCCTATTGGCATCATGGCCGCCGCCATCGTCAAACACGCCGGCGCGCGTTATGTCGTCATCACCGACGTAAACGATTACCGGCTGGCATTGGCAAAGCAGATGGGCGCCGACGTCGCGCTCAACGTGAAGACCGGCAAGCTGGCCGACGTGCAGACGCAGCTCGGCATCAAGGAAGGCTTCGATGTCGGCCTCGAAATGTCCGGCAACCCGTCCGCCTTCCGCGACATGATCGAGAACATGTGCCACGGCGGAAAAATCGCGCTGCTCGGCATTCCCTCCGAGCAAATCGCGATTGATTGGAACAAGGTCGTTTTCAACATGCTCACGATCAAGGGCATCTATGGGCGGGAGATGTATGAAACTTGGTACAAGATGACGGTCATGCTGGAGAGTGGCCTGGCCATCAAGCCGGTCATCACCCACCGCTTCCATTACACCGAGTTTGAAAAAGGCTTCCAAGCCATGATCTCCGGCCAGTCAGGCAAGGTCATACTGAACTGGAACTGACCCCGACGACGCCGGCGGCGCGCGCCAGCCGCAGGCTGAATGACGAATGATGAAAGAAGCCCGAAATCCCAATGACGAATCACCCCGGCAGGCGGCTTGGTCATAGGGGCAGGGTTGCACGCCCACCCGCCCACTGAGCCGCCGGCGGGACCATTCGTGCTTCGTCATTCTTTCGTCATTCGTCATTCGTCATTCGAGCTTCCCATGTCCTCCGCCAGTCCCGTTCTCTCACTCATCGGCAATACGCCGCTGATTGCCCTCCGCTTCGCTGCGGAAGGACTTTCCTTTCTGGCCAAATGCGAATTCCTCAACCCCAGCGGCAGCA
>Ga0105047_10012722_pt1 | contig 13512 bp, 13 predicted proteins | sample MAT04_FD_78384 | JGI IMG/M metagenome (GOLD analysis project Ga0105047, IMG submission 78384) | Freshwater microbial communities from Lake Fryxell liftoff mats and glacier meltwater in Antarctica - MAT-04 (megahit assembly) | ecosystem: Environmental > Aquatic > Freshwater > Ice > Liftoff...
CGCATCAATCCAGACAAACTATTGCCACGCGAACGAGCGCGTTCGCGTCTCAGCGCATCTTACGAGTTATCGTTGGCATCATAATTGAACAGCCAATCGCGGGACGAACCCCAACGAAAACGAGAAGTTGATGAGTGTGTTGGGGTTCGCTAAGGCTCACCCCAACGTACGCGGTACGCGGTACGCGGTAAGCTATTGCACGCCATCCACGGGATGTTAAAACACAACCAGCCTTTCGATAACACACGCTTTTATGCCATCCCTATTTCAGGGGATTCATGAGGTAAAATTATCGAAAAAGGCTTGATTTTGAACAGAGTATCTACCCGGCTTATCGCGTTGACCCCAATTGTTGGTAAATTGATTCCAAGTCATTGTAAAGTTTTGTTATAACATTATCATATTCACCCAGATAGAGTTTGGCAGATCGCACTTCTTTTTCTTCAATTCTCTGATACAAAACAATTGAACAACTATTACAATCAATGAGAAATATTTTCCAATGATCAAATACATCTACAGGTATTGTTATTTCAAACCTAGCTGGGGAAACAGGAACTTCACCAAGAGCATTTTCACTATCACCATAAATAGATTCGCTTAAGAGATAGAACACCTTTTCAGGTGGCTGTGTACATAAGTCGTCACCATTTCTTTTGCCAGAATCATCTACCAAATATTTCATCTGGAACAAAACATCCCTAAGAGATGTGCCTAACTCATAATCACCTATTACCTCGCCTTCAATCCAATAACAAATCTTCCCATACATCCACTCCCCACCAGAATTTGGATCAAGCTCATATTCCACTGCAAAATTTTTCTTATCGCCAATTAACATCACATCCACAATCCAAGTCGTTTAAAATTTTAGGCGGCACGCTAGATGATGGTAAAGTCCCGCTATAATGAGCGGTTCCTGCATTATCGGAGAAATACCTATATATGTAGTGGTCTAATAAAAACGGACAGCAAGATACCGCGTACGCTGGGTTAATTTGAAACATAGGTAGGTTGGGGTGAGGTACGAACCCCAACGAAAACAACGAGTTGATGAGTATGTCGGGGTTCGCTTAAGGCTCACCCCAACGTACGCGGTACGCGGTGCTTTCATATATCTCGTTCCCAAACTGGAGTTTGGGAACGAGATATTATTTAGAGCCTATTTTCTTTTATTAAAAATAATAAAAAAAAGTATACCTTGGGCTATAAAAAGTAGCGATACAGGCAGAAGAATCATTGCTCTTGTCTTATATATTTCAGACATAATCGGTGATTCTGGTACAGAGTAAGAAGCACTTTGAAACGACCATGCCATAAAATAAAAACCAGAGATTGCAAATATTATTAATAAACTCCACTTAATCATTTTTGCGCTCCAGTTCTACATTTATTTATAACACTGTAAGAGAAAGACTGGCATTGGTTGATAGGACTCCAAGTACCTGTAGGTTGACCTGGTTTAATTGAAGAATCTACACAACTTTCATTCACGTTATTTTGCTTTTCACAAGATGCGTTACCCTGTGTAGATTGCCCTGAATGGTTTTTTGTTTGAGTGTCAGAATATGGTTTATCAGCACAATTTTGTCCAGGAATGGGACATGCACCGCCCATACCAGATTCATAGGTATCAGTTTTAATCCAGTAATGATCAGCCAAACTTAGAGGAAATGGTAAATCAGTGGGTCTATGGCAAAGAAAAACAGCCAACCCCAACGGATCCACCCAATTAACAGGATTCCCCTCAACATAGCCATATAAATTAATGCCGCCCGCTTCGGCAATCGGGTCTCTGGACAACCAGCGTCCTGTAGACGGATCATAAGCCCGATAGCGGGTAAAATAAAGCTCTGCTTCGGGTAAATAAAACATCCCCGCATAACGAAACTCATCTAAGTTAGTGCCTGTTTGTGAGCTTCTGTAAAACCAGCCGTAGGGGTTGTAGTAGAAGCTGGCATAGACAAACTGGCTGTTGATGCCGATATTTTTATGCACTGAGCCCAGGTGGTCTTTGATGGCGTAAGTGCTTTCATGACCCGCTATCAGGGTGTGTATGCCTTCTTCGTAGAAGTGGTTTTGTACGGTATCACTGCTGTTACGGCTTTGGCATAATTCATCACCGCACCACAGGAAACGCCGTTCGTTCACTGTTCCGCCATTGGTGGTGGTGATCTTGGTGTAGCGTCCGACTCCATCGTATTGCAAGGTAGTCGTCGCCCCTGAATTACCTGCTTTGGGGCTGATTTTAACCAGACGGTTATCAGCATCCCATTGATACGCCCGCCCTTTCATATCGCCCGTGGTGCTGCCGTTGGCATCGTAGCTGAAGAAAGACCCGCCTGCCCAGTCAATCTGGTTGAGGTTGTTGACGGTGTAGCTGGTATTGCCTAACTCGTTGGATAGTGCGTCTTTGATAGTATTAACGGGGTCGTAGTTGTATTGATAATAAGCATTGAGGTTATAGCCGCCCGTCACGGTCGCTTTGGTCATTCGGTCATTGGCATCGTAGTTATACTGCCAGTCGCGTATGCTCTCATTACTACTAAACGTGCTGGTTTCGTGAATGGCGGTGATGTCGTTTTCTGGGCTGATTGTATAGAAGAAGTTTTTACCCGCGCTGTGCGTGATGTTGAGCAAATGACGGTCTTTCAGGTTGCTGTCGTATTGCCAATCCGTACCCATGCCGATGTTGGGCGTGTTCTGTTTGTGTTCGCCTGTTTGTTGATCGGTATCACCCAGATAGCTGCGCGTAAATGTGCCTAAAGGGCTGGTGTGTTGGCTGATACGCCCTAAGGTATCGTAGCTGTAGCTGTCATTGGTGGTGTCGATGGTGCGCGTTGCAACGCGCCCCAGTTCGTCGTATTGATAACTGAGAATGTCGTTATTGTATGCCCCATCGCTTTGTTTCAGCTGCAACGCCCCCAGACTACCAATGGGGTGGTATTGGTATTGCGTCATGCCCGTGCCATCGGTCATGCTGATTTTTCGTGGGAAGAAGGTGTCATATTCATAACTGACGTTGGCGGTTGGCACTAACGCATTGAGATAACTGATTTGTTTAAGCTGGTTATCGTTAAAATAACTCAGTTGTTGGGTTTGATTCTTGGCATCAGTAATGCTTTTGAGTCGGCTGGTGGTGATTTCGTAATCGTAGAGGTCTTGACGATTGTCAGGGTAAGTTTTATCAATGATGCGGCTTTGTAAATCACGATGCCAAGTCGTGATCTTGCCGTTGGCATCGGTGAGCGTTTTCAGCGTTTGGTTCGGATAGTAGCCATAGAGGGTGATGCCGCCTAATGGCTCTGTTACAGCGGTCAGATTACGCACGGCATCATAAGTGTATTGCGTGACGCGCCCTTGACGGTCGGTCACGCTGGCTTTATCCAGTTTGTTCCAAGTAATGGCTTGGGTACTGCCATCGGGATAAGTGGTTTTAATGAGCCTATCAAAGTTATCGTACAGGTAACTGAGGGTGTAACCTTGTGAATCGGTGCGCGTGGCAACTCGCCCGGCGGCATCATAAGTCAATGTCACGTCGGTATTGTTATTGGCATTGACGACAGAGGTTAAATAACCGAGCGTGTTGTAGTTGTATCGGGTGATATGGTTCAGCGGGTCGGTTTCCTGTATGAGCTGACCTTTGCTGTTGTAGGCGTATTGGGTGGTTTCACCTGCCGCATCGGTATAACTGAGCGGTAAATGTTGGCTGTTGTAGGTGTATTGGGCGATAGTGGAGTAACTGCTTGCCCCTGTTCTTTGGGCAATGCTCAGCACGTCTATCTGATTGCTGGCATAGGTGTATTGGGTTTCCCGACCGATAGGATCTATGGCTTTGGTGATATTGCCCAGTGTGTTGTACTCGTATTGAGTCAGTTGGGTCGTGCCATCATCCAGTACGCGACCAATACGATTGGGTTTGTTGAGCGTACCAGATACTGCTGTGCCATAACCACTACTGGACTGACCTGGATAATTAAACCAAATGCGATTTTCATAAGGGTATTTAATGCTTTCTACAGGTTCTGCGGTGTAATTACCATCTGCTGCCCAGTGTACCCAATGTTTAATCCGTGCTTTGGTGTAATCAAGCGTACCATTTGACAGGAGTGCGTTTTGATAAGCGTTCTTATCCCAATAAAAAGTATTGCGCGAATTTAAGTATTGATTAAACGGCGCAATGATTCCTTGCGGTATAGTGGCGGTTGGGTCTGAATAAGGAAGGTCGCTAATGCCCTGTTTGTATTCTACTCGTTCCGTGTTGCCTAACGGGTCAGTGACTTGTAACCAACGCCAGTTACCCGAATCACCCAGCACAAACGTAGTTGTGCCATAAGGCGTAGTCATGCTGTCTATCAACGATGAGGCATTGTAGTGAAAGCTCGATGTGATACCGATAACATCAGTAATACTGCTTAACCGCCCATTGTTATCATAAGTCAGTTGCGCACTGCGTCCGAACGGATCAGTAATCGCAGTCATCAGTAACGGATTGGCATTGCCATAGCTGAAGGTGGTGTTTCGCCCTGCGGTATCGGTGATGGAGCTTAAGCGTTGTTGGGTGTCATAACTGAAGGTCAACGTGTTGCCTTGCGCGTCGGTACGTTTGCTTAAGAAAATCAAGCGCGGTGCAGTCGTTGCGCCATTGGATTGCCTGAACTCTTCCACACCGCCATCGGTCAACAGTCGTTGATACACAATCGGATTACTGGAGACCCGCTTTAACGTCACATTGTCAAAAGGATCTGGGGTAAACAGCCCTGTGTTAGCATCATAACCGCTGTAGGACAGTGCGCCGCCACCTGCCACCATCAGTTTGACATTACTGCCTGCAACAGACGGATTGTCCTGAATGTAAGACAGCCAGTTCAAACCCCATTTTTGCCCGACATTAAAAAAACTGAAATTGGCAGGTTGATTGGCTTCGCGTTGGTTGTAAGTCAATCGGGTATAGACGGGCAAACCTGTCGGCGGGGCGTAACCCACAGGCGTGTCGGTTAAGTTGAGACTGACCATCATTTCAGAGAATTGATGACCGCACATCCCATGATTGCAAGGCGGTGGATTTGGTGGTGTATCTTTATTATTACCCGTTGTCCCCATGCCAAACACGGTCTTGGCTTCACTGGCTTCAACGACTTGCCAACCCGCTGCCAACTGTTCAGTCGGTACTAAATAATGCCCGCTGCTTTCGTCATCAATTGCCGATTTTGTGACCCACAAATCATCGCCGAAGATAGGATCTTTAACATGATAATAACCATGATGCTCACCGATAATCGCCGCATAATGACTGACCTTCCAATGGACGACTGAAGGCACAGGGATTTTCTGTCCAGCACTGCGTTTAATCAGCTGATAAGGCAGCTTGGTCTGCTTTGCCAACTCGCCGACTTCCGTCAAACTGATACCGTGAACCCCCGACCGATAGTTGTTTAGAAATTCAATCGACTTGGGGTCTTTGCCTTGCGACAACAGCATATTCTTTAACGCCATCGGGCCGCACAAATACGCCACTTCGGGCTTGTGCTGCATCGTCCATAAGCCTTCTTTCGCACCCGCAATATACTCGGTTGCCGAGCCACTGACTGCCCTTTTGCCCATTTCAGCAAACAATTCAGTCAGGCGTTCCTTATGCCCCACCCGTGCGTGCATCCGCAATAGCTCGCCTAACGCTTTATCCACCAACGCTTTAACACGCGGCTCAGTCATCGGTTTACCCACTCGCCAAACTTCCTCAAACGCCGCTATCGCCTTTGAGAACCGCCCCGCTTGATAATACGACAGCCCCAGATTGGTTTTTAACGCCACTGTCCAGGGACTTTTAGGATACGCCGCTAAAAAATCAGTCAATGCCTGATAATAATCATCACTTTTTCTCGCTTGATAGTCTGTTAGCGCAGATAACAACGCCTTATTCTCAGTAAGCCCTGTTGCTGAACTCGCCACCAACGGTTCAGCAAACCGCGACCCCGCAGCAAACACTTTTGCACGCACCTGTGCCGCCGTTTCGGCGTGGACAGGAGAAGCAATAATGACGAATAAAAAGAAAAAGGGAAGCAACAGCGGAGAGCGCAACAACAGCAAGGGCATAAAATATCCGTATCAGACAGGTATTTACAGTAAGACGCTTTTGCGTTGCGGTGTAACGTCAGTTCATAACAAGACGACTTTCTGTATCATATACCCCCAGTGAAATAGGATATTGCGAACAATAACAGGCATCATTCAACGAAAATCAGCTGATAAAATATCAAATCATGATGACAGTGTTGGTGACGTTTGTTTAAACATACCCTGAATAAAAACGCTTACTTATAAGCGTTTTTATTCAGGGTATGGAAAAGCGACACTTTCCCTACTTAAGCATATTGTGTGCCAATGATTGATTAGCTTATTGCTTGTCTGTTTTTGCGTAAAAACACAAAAAAAACCTTTTTTATTTTTGTCTATTAATGACAAAAATTATCCAACACTATTAAGTTTTAGATTCATGCAACAATGAAACGCAACAGCCTATAAGGAATTTATCTTGCTGGAGAATACGCAATACGGTGGCGTTTATAATTCATAAAAGCCCCTGCCAGTCCTCACTACTTAACGCCTTTCAAAATATAAAGCAGATGATCTTTATCATCGCCATAGGATCGGTCACGCTCCACCTCGATACAGGGGCGTTGTTGTTTGCCGCAGAGGGAAAAATGCACATCTCCCTTACGTTTGCTCAGTTGTTCGATATTGTCCTCCATCGCCGCCTTTTCTGTCCGCAAGCCTTCCAGCTCTGAGCGTTGCCACCAGACGGCAGAATAAACAGCAAATAACAGCACAGCCGCTAGGCTGGCAGTGGTCGTACTGGCAATCAATAATCATTTCCAGCTTAAGAGTCTTACTGCGCGGTTTAACTGTTTTTTTTCATCGCTAGCTTGTGCTACGGTGTTGGACAGGCTGCTTACTATCGGGTTAATCGCGGTTTCTACGGCGTTTTTAGCTGCCAAGGCGGCATCTTCCCTATTCGCGCGTAACGTCATCATGATGGCGGCTTGCAGGTCGTTCGGTAGACTGGATGCCATGTCATCAAGGCGCGTTTGCCGTCGCTTAAATTCTTGAATAAGATCGCTAACCGCTTGTTGCTGTTCTTTGGTTGTGTTCAACAGCAAGCCTATTAATTCTTCATTGTCCATTTGTCACCTGTGCGTTTAGCGTTCTATGTCTCTGTCTTTTGATTTCGGTTTTTCGGCTGCTTGCACCTTGATGGGTGCGGGTTCGGCGGGAGGCTGGATGTGCTGCTGCGCGATTGCTCTCTCATTATCGGCTTGTGCCTGTTGCGCCTGTCTTTGTTGTTCGGCTTGCTAAAGTTCTGCGACGGCTAGTGCTTTCGCCGCTTGTTTTTCTTTGTATTTTTCAGCGATTTGCGCGGCATAATTCAGGGCAAAAGTTTCCTTTTTTTGGTGTTCCAGTATCGGTAATAATTCGGCTTGGGATTGGGTATTTTCAGCAGTAGCGGCTCGCAGTTCTAGCAGGTTATTTTTCGCATGGGTATTGCGTACCCCCGTTCCACCTAAATGCTTTTCTGGCTCGCGCTCGGTAATACCTTGATCTTTCAAACTCCGATGGTCAACGCGCTCGGAATGTCCGTGTTTTTCCAGATAATTATTTTGCAGATCAGCCCACCGTTCGCGCTGGGCTAACAGTTCGGCTTTGAGTTCGTTGGCATTTTTTCCACCGCTGAATTTTTTGTTGCCGCCTTTCTCTGGATGCTTGGCATTGTAGCGTTTGAAGTATTGTTCAGGGTCGCGTTCTATGCCGTCCCGTATGCGTTCGGAATACATGATGTGGGCATGGGGTTGGTCGTTCTTTTCAAGGGCGGCTTTTGGGGTGTGAATCGCAAATTGATAAGCGTGGTTTTCGCCCAGTTCTTGCTGAACAAAATCCTGTACTAATGCCAGTCGTTGATCGGGGGTGAGTTCGCGTGGTAACGCCACTTCCAGCTCTCGATACACTGAGCCGTTCGCGCGTTCGTTTTCGTCTGCGGCTTGCCAGAAGTGCACGGGATTGTGTTCTGCCCACTGTGGAACATTGCCGTAGGCGGTGGCTTCTAAATCTTCGTAACGACTGCCTTCGCTGTATTTTCCTTCACGCGCTATGTAGGCGGCGTGGGCTTGCGCCTTGCCTTTTTTGCCGATTTTTGCCGATAGGTGGTAGGTTGCCATTTTTAGGTTTTGCTTTGCTCTTGATGTTGTTTTTGCTTGCGCCCTCGGCAGAGCGCACCCTTTCTGGTGGCTATTTCTGCTAACGCAAAAATAGCCACCAGAAAGGTATAAGTGCGCCTTGTCTATAAATTGACAAGGATAACACGGTACACTCCTTGGATTCAATCTGCTAAACTTAGTCATTTAAACAAAGCAATAAAGGGGATATGATGACGGAAGATGAATGGGTGAATGATCGGGTGTTACACTTGAAAGGATTGAAGTCACGCACGGAGCAACAAGATTTATTAGTGCAACTCTACGATAAGCAGAATAGATCGGCTCAGGATGAAAAGAAGCTGAGTTTAATCATCAAGGCAGAGAAAGCATTGGTGAGAGCAAGTAAAGCACGACAGGAAGCCGCGAAGTTTATCAATGACGAAAAACAGGCTGAGAAAAAAGCGGAACGTAAAGCCAGAGATCATGAGCTTTATAACGCGGCTGGTCTGTTAATTATGGCTGGGCTGGTGGATACAAAAACAGGTTTTCCGACGATAGATAAACATGAGTTGCTGGGGGCATTGGCTGGATTGGCTAAAGTGCCTGAGTCAGACCCAAGAAGAGCGGAGTGGAAAAAGGCGGGGGCGGCGATTTTTGCAGAACAAAAACCGTCATAAACTTAAAAACTGAACATCTTCCACGCATTAAAAACGTGGAGGATGTTAAAAAAACAGGGTAGTAAAAATGCTTACACTCTCAAATCAGGCTATTGCTGAAAGCCCGTTTTTCTCAACCAGTGACAGTAATTTAAGCGACGTGCCAGAGGGGCTTTTTTCTCCCCGTTCCCATTGGCTTATGATGCCTTTGGTGACATTGAGGTAATGTGCAAACACGACTTGGCTGACATTTTCTCGTTCCCGAATACTGCGGATTTCTTCGGGCTTCAACGGGCGAACAGGCGTTAAACAGAGTTCATCAAATTCTTTCATGGTGCGCTTTTCCATTAACCCCGCTTCGTACAGGTCTTCGGCGGTTTCATGGATGGATGCCATCATGCTGTTACGGTAGTTTTTCGTCATCACAGATAACCTCGGTCAATAGGTGTTTGTTAAGAGCTTGAGTTAGCTCGGTGTCCTTATATTCCAGCATTCTTGCTGCCAGTTTTCTAAAGGCGATTAAGTCTTCAGGCTCTATGTTGTCTTTTTCGTTTTTGGCAAACCCATGTACGAAAAAAGCCCGTGTTCCCGCCTTGAACAGAATCATGGTGCGATAACCGCCCGACTTTCCCTGTCCAGCTCTAGCGACCCGCTGCTTGATGACACCGCCGCCCAGATCAGCATCAATCAATCCCTGTTCAGCATCCCTGACTGCCTTGCATAAAGCGGTATCGCTTATGTCTGACTTCTTGGCAAAACGGGTAAATGATTTGTTCTTGAAAATTCTCAACATCAGCACCAACGTGGGCGACAAAATATAACACTAAGTATTACAGTTTTCTCCAGAAAAAGCAAAACTAGGATTTATGGTTTATCTGACGCGGATTTCACTGTTTTCCGTCGTTTGGTCGGGGTTGCTATGGGTTTACTCTTTTCCACGCTGTCATCGCTAAAAAGGTCGGTATTTTGCCTGTCTGCGTGGGGGTGAGCTATCTGGCTATTATCTTTAACCGTACCTATTTTATCCATCAGGGTTTTTAACAGCGTTTGCAGTTCCTGACGTTCTGTTTTGAGTGCAGTTATTTCAGCGGTCGCACGGGTGTCGAGATCAGCGGCGCGGCGATGACTGGCTTCAAGTTCCGCGCTTTGTTTTGCCAGTGCTGATCGTAAGGTATTAGCGTCGGTTTCCGCCTGTTGTCGGGCGGTTTGTTCGCCTATCAGCAGATTAGTGAGCTGTTCGACTCTGGCGAGTAACTCCATACGGGCGGCTTCTGCGGTTTCGGCGCGGTGGATGGCTTGTGTGGTCGCTAGGGTTTGCGCGGCAAGTTCGGCTTTTAGTACAGCAATTTCAGCGGCATTGCTGATCAGCTGTTGGGCTTGGCTATCAATCTCTGCCTGTCTTTCGTCACGCTCTGCTTTGACCTGCTCCAGTTCTTCGGCGGTGGCTTGCAGCTCTGCCAAAGTGTCGTCGCGTTCGTTTTGCGCTTCGGAAATACGCGCATTGGTGGCTTGTGCCAATTGCTCCAGTTTTGCTTTGGTTTCGCTCAGGGCAGCATCCCATAGCTGAGAAGCGGCATGATGCAGGATGTCCACGAGGGCAATAGGTAAGGGTGTGCGCTCGATAGGCTGAGTGACCTGTAATTCTTGCCGCTCTCGCCAGTGACGCAATGACTGGCTGATAGTGGTCATTGATCCGCCGCCAATCGCCGACCAGATGGCTCTGTTGGTGACTTTTTCGCCCTTCTCGGTCAACTGGTCAGCGATTTCAAATACCGCTTCATCCGTCACAATGCGTTCAATTCCCATGCGATTACCTATTATTTGTAAAATATCATAACGTTATTGTTATGATAACGATACGATAACAAATAAGCAACCCTCAAAACTGATTATTTTCCTGCTTGCCAAACAGGAATACTAAAATTCAGATGCTAAAAAACCGCTTTAAAAGCGTTTTTAAGGCGCGATTTATCATCAAGCCTAGTCTATCTATTCAATTCAATAAAACGCCTTGCTATGGAGCTATAAAAGCCGTTTTTGAGTATCGTTTGTTTTCATTGCTGGCGGTGGTTCTTTAAAACACAAAAAAACACACAAAAACGTTTTTTAGCCGATTTCCTCGCGCGCCCGCTTGTGCGCGATTTGTGTGTTTATATCTTTATATCTTTAAAGCTTTAGAGAGCCTCGCAAGCCACGAATAGCAAGGGCTGAAAACGCTAACTATGACTTTTTTAGGGTGAACTATGACTTTTTTAGGGTGAACTATGACTTTTTTAGGGTGAACTATGACTTTTTTAGGGTGAACTATGACTTTTTTAGGGTGAACTATGACTTTTTTAGGGTGAACTATGACTTTTTTTTGACAAGTCATAGTTTGTTCGGGTATTCTAAAAATCCATATAAATTTCGATACAAAAACTTCTTATGTCATTTTCCAACAAGCCCCAAGTTATAAGAAAAAGCAATGCACTTATTGAAGCTCGTTACAAGTTAAGCATTGGGGAGCAACGGCTTGTTTTACTTCTATCTGCTGAAATATCCCCTGATGATGAAGACTTTAAAAGCTATCAAATTCGAGTAGATGATTTCGCAAAAATGTTTGGTTTAGAGAGCTGTAAAGCAATGTATAAAGAAGTTCAGAAAGCGGCAAAAGAGCTTGTTAGCAAAAGGATAGATTTAAGTAAGAATGGCAAAGAAATTTATACAACATGGCTTTCTTACGTCGAATATGTTGATGGTTCTGGTTTGGTAAATTTGGAGTTTCATAGTTCATTAAAGCCGTATTTTCTCCAACTAAAAAGTCATTACACGCAATATCATCTTCATCATGTAATGGACTTCAAAAGCCAATACAGTATGAGGATTTATGAGATTTTAAAAATGGATACATATAAGGCTAAAAATGGATATTTTGATAAAATCTTAGATGTATCGGAATTACGCTTGATTTTAGGTGTAGATAAAAATGATTATTCTCTTTTTGCAGATTTCAAAAAAAGAGCAATCGAACCCGCCACTAAAGAAATATCAGACAAAACCGACTTATATATTAACGATGTCCGCTATGGCAAAACAGGGCGAAAAATTACTAATATAACCTTTTGCGTAACCATAAGAACGGAAGATGAAACCAAGCAACGACAAGCCAATTTACGCCGTGGTGAGATAACGCCAGAAAAGAATAAGGATAATATCATTCATCCGATTATCGAATCGCTGATGTCTCATGGTTTTTCATTTGAACTGGCAAGAAAATACAAGAATAAGCACGGGGTTAAAAAAATTGAGCGCAACATCGCTTACACGCTGGCAAAAAAACAAGCGGGGCTAATTAAAGATATTCCTGCTTATCTGAACATGGCGATAGAAAACGACTATGGCGGGGCGTGGGATGTTGAACACCAACAAGCGGACGTAAAAAAGCAAGCGCAGGTTCAGAGAGAACAACAGCAAAAAGCCAAAGAGGAACAGCTCAGCCAGGCAAAAAAAGTGCGCTATCAACAGGCGTTTACTGCTTACCAAGCCTTGTCAGAGGATCAGCAAGCGGCATTGAAAAAAGCGTTTCTCGATACAACCAATCCATTAGTCGTTAAACAAAGCAATGATGCCGTGAAAAAAGGCAAACAGGCGTTTTCTTCGCCGTTAGTGCTGTCCACTTTTAAGGTGTTTCTGGTTGAGGAACAAGGGTTTTAGTGTATTTACCCAAAAGAGTAACTACTCATACACTCATAAGAGTATTTACTCTTTTGATACTTTACTCAAATACTCATTGAACAATCGTGCCGTTAATTCGTTTAACGCAATGCCCTCTTTTGCTGCCTGACTCTTCATATCACGGTGCAGATTTTCTGGAATATCGGCATTAAAACGCTTTACGTTAGGCTTGTTTGTGTCGGTTACATCATCGGTATGCTTGACCGCTGCTATCGCGCGTTCTTTGGCGGTGGTGGGTTTACCTGCTTTGAGTGCCATTATAAAAACGCCTTTAATTCTTGAGCGATTGCCCGAATTTCCGCCGCTGCTTCACCAGACGGATCTGTATCCAATACCGTTGATCCTGTGGCGGCGGTTTTAGGATAAATGACGCGCTGCGAGGTGAAATGGGTAAACACGGATAAACCGTAGCCTTCTAACGCTTCGCCGATTTCTTTACTGAGCTGGGTGTTTTTAATAACGCGACTGATAACAAACGCCGCTTTGGGTTTACCGTTGGTGATGTCTTGGCGAGTCTTGATAATCTCTACCAAGTCTTCACACGCCCACACGTCATAAGGTGAAGGTTGTACGGGGATTAAAATCACATCCGCGCATTTAATCGCGGCAATTGCCAGTTCTGCAATCTGGGGCGCACCGTCAATAATCAGCCAATCCTGATTAGCCTGTATGGCTTGTATGTCTTTTGCCAGTGTTGACCTGTCCAAGCCAACCACAGGCAACAAATCACCATTCCCCGCTGCGTTCCAGTCCCTCGCACTGCCCTGTGGGTCTGAATCCACCAGTAACACTTTATCACCTGCCAGTTGCAACGCACGCGCTAGGTTAGTGGACAGTGTGGTTTTACCCGCGCCGCCTTTCTGATTCAGTACCGCTATTATTTTACTCATTGTCTCAAAACCTCATTTACACGTTTACTCAATTACTCAATTACTCAATTACTCAATTACTCA
>Ga0105047_10012724_pt1 | contig 13509 bp, 12 predicted proteins | sample MAT04_FD_78384 | JGI IMG/M metagenome (GOLD analysis project Ga0105047, IMG submission 78384) | Freshwater microbial communities from Lake Fryxell liftoff mats and glacier meltwater in Antarctica - MAT-04 (megahit assembly) | ecosystem: Environmental > Aquatic > Freshwater > Ice > Liftoff...
CGGCGCCATCGCCTCGCGTTGGGCGGCCAAGTCCCGCAGTGAGATTTCGGATGATGAAACCTTTCGCCGCCCCCTGGGTGGTTACTTCCGCGACCGTTTTGCTGACTTACCGGCCGAAGTCGACAAGCCCAGCGTGCTCTTCGTCTCGCCCTATTCGATCGAGCCCCCCATCCACGGCGGGGCGGTCTTCATGTCGCAGACCATCCGTGAATTAGCGCCGCTCACTAATCTGCACGTCATCGCCTTACTCGACGCGCCGGACGAAGCCATCGCCCATCAGCCGTTGCGCGAAATCTGTGGCAGCGTGGAGCACTTAGTGCGCCTGGAAGGCAAGCCGCGCCAGATCGGTTCGCTGGAGCCCTACGCCGTGCGCGAGTTTTCGAGCCATGAACTCGAATGGCTGATTCACCGGCAGATCTATGTCCACGGCATTGACGTCCTGCAGCTCGAATATACGAACCTGGGCCAATACGCCGGCCAATACCAAAAGCTGCTGAATGCGGTCTTCGAGCACGACGTCTACTTTCAGTCGATCGCCCGCGGCCTGCGCCAGCCCGGCAGTAAGTGGAGTAAGTTGCCCGCCGTCTTCGAGTATCTACGGGCTTTGCGCTACGAGTTACAAATGCTCGATCAGGTGGACCAGGCCCAAGTCTGCACCAACGCCAACCGTGACTATTTACTCAGCTTTGCCCCCGAGTTAGCCGGCAAGGTGGAATCCGGCTTGCGCGCCGGCATTCGCTGCAGTGGCTATGACTACAACGAAGCGCAGCGTGAGCCCGACACTTTGCTGTTCATCGGCAGCTTCCGCCACCAGCCCAATCAGGACGCGCTGTTCTGGTTTCTGCGCGAGGTCTTCTGGCGGATTCTGGCTGAGCGGCCGCAAACCAAGCTCGTCATCGTCGGCTCCGACCCGCCCGATCGTCACTCCCTGCCCCACTTCCCCGAAGACCAGGACCCGATCGTCATCCGCGGCCGCGTGGACGATGTCCGCGAACCCCTCGCCCGCTACGCCGCCTTCATCTGCCCCATCTTGGCCGGCTCCGGCGTACGCGTAAAGTTACTTGAGTCCTTTGCGGCAGGCATTCCCTCCGTCTCCACTTATATCGGCGCCGAAGGCTTGGCCACCCAAGACGGCGAGTTCTGCCGCCTGGCCGACGACCCCGCGCAATTCGCCCAACACGCCCTGGCTTTGCTGGCCGAACCGGAATCCGCCCGCGAGATGACCCGCCGCGCCCGCGCCGAGGTGGAAGCCAACTGGGACATGCCCCGCATCACTGCCAAGCTGGCGTCGCGTTATCGCGAAGGTCTGCGCCGGAAGCGTGACGGTGATGGCCATGCCTAGTATAGTAGGCAAAACGATTGACAACTCCAGATTTGCCTAGTATTCTAGGCAAATGGTTGACCTCAACTCCATTGGAAAGGAGATTGCCAAGCGCCGCAAGGCGCTCAAGCTAAACCAGACGGAACTAGCGCGCCTAGCCAGGGTGAGCCGCGCAACGCTCGACGCGCTGGAGAACGGCCGCACCGGCGAAATGGGGTTCTCAAAAGTCACCAAAGTGCTGGCGGTGGTGGGGATGGAGTTGAAGCTGCAAACGACTCGCTCTCCGCGCCCCACGATGGAAGAATTGATGCAAGAGAATGCCGATGATCAAGGTCTGGACCGATAACGTCGAGGCAGGGCTCTTCGACCGCAACGGCGAACGCGGAAGCACGTTCGCCTACCTGCCGAACCTCCTCGCGGAGCGCGCGGTATCGGTAACCTTACCGGTGAGGCTGGCTTCCTGGAGCCTGCATTACGGGCTGCCCCCGATCTTCGAGATGAACCTACCCGAAGGGTACCTGCGGGAGCGCCTGCGCCTCGCTTTCGCGAAGGCTACCGGAACCTTCGACGACTTTGACTTGTTGTCGGTCGTCGGCCGTTCGCAGGTGGGCCGCATTCGGTATACCGGAGAGCAGGAGCAGTTGAACGAAGAGGTACCGTTTCAGTCGGTAGATGAGATTCTCGACCGCCGTCGGGATGGCGGCCTGTTCCGGTATTTGGTAGAAAAATTCGCGTCCTTCTCTGGCATCAGCGGTGTACAACCCAAATTCCTCGTGCGCGACGAAACAGAATTCATGGAGGGCGAGCATCGACTCTCGCAGAGCCACCGTGGCGCCACGCATATCGTGAAACTATGGGAGCCGAAGGAATACCCTCAGTTGGCGGCAAACGAGTATTTCTGTTTGACTGTGGCGCGTAAATGCGGACTCGACGTGCCGCCCTTCCGCCTGTCGGAGGACGGAATGGCTCTCGTGATCGACCGGTTCGATCTGCGCCTGGACGGTACCTACCGGGGTTTCGAGGATTTCTGTGTGCTGAACGCCCGAGGCACGAGTGAGAAGTATCGGGGCAGCTACGAAACGTCAGTGATGAAACGATTCGCGCAGTTTGCCAGTTCCGCGCAGGTGAATGAGGATGCCGAAAGGCTCTTCCTGCTGATTGCGCTGAATTGTGCCCTGCGTAACGGCGATGCGCATCTGAAGAATTTCGGCGTGACGTATGACGATGTGCAGGGCGAAACCAAGCTCGCACCCGTTTACGATCTGGTGACGACCACCGTCTACCTGAGCCAGGACCGGCTAGCACTTACGCTCAACGGTTCGACTAACTGGCCGGTGGCCAAGGAACTGTGCAGACTCGGCGAAGCACGGACGGGCGCCTCGCCGGCCAAGATTCGGGGGATTTTGGAGCGAATTGACCAAGCGATTCAGGAGACGGTAGGGGAAGTCCGCGCCTACGCGAAGGAACATCCGGAGTTTGCCGAGATAGGAGAACGCTTACTGCGGGAGTGGGAAAGCGGCTCGCGGGGGTCGTTGCGCGCTTAGGGCTTCAGGTGGCGGTTAAACCAGTCGACGAAGGCCCATTCGTCGAAGATCATAGAGGGCCAACCGTGCCCGCCGCCGGCATGCACGATGACCGGAACATTCAGGCCCACCTCTTTGGCGCGCGCCTGGAAGCGCTGCGACTGTTCCAGCGGCACCAGTGTGTCGGCGTCGCCATGGTAGATCAGCACGGGGGGCATGGCGGGCGTGACGAAGTAGATGGGCGATGAATCGTGCCCAATCTTCTGCCAGAGCGCGGGCACCTGGGCGTCGGGCCCGAAGCCTTTGGCGAAGGTGAGGGGCGGTCCACCCTTGCCGTCGTTCTCGGTGGAGGGGCCAAGGTTCAAAAGGTCAGTCGGTGGGTAGAAGATGGCGACGGCCTGCACGGCGCTGGACTCGCGGTCGATGGGATCCGGCGCGGCGGGATTGCCGAGGGCGCCGCGGGTAGCGAGCATCAGGCTCAAGTGTCCGCCGGCGCTGCCCCCGGTGACGCCCAGGCGTTTGGGGTCCACCCGGTATTCGGCCGCGCGATGGCGGATAAAGCGGATGCCGCGGTGCATGTCGTCGATGATGTCCATGATGGTGGACTCGGGCTGCGAGATATGGCAAACGGCGAAGACGGTATAGCCGGCCCGCAGGACCGGGGCCACCAGCAAAGCATCGAGCCCGCCGGCCCGCTGCGACTTCCAGCCGCCGGAGACCATCAGGGCAATGCCGAGTCCATTGGGCTTCTCTGGGCGGAGGATGTCGAGCGTCAGCGGTCGGCCGTTGCGTTGGCCATACACGATGCCGTTGGTGCGCTCGATGGTGGGGTGGAGGTAGATCCAAAGGGCACCGGCAACGATCACCAGGGTGGCGAGTAGACCGGCGAGCCAGAGCAGCGTCAGGCGCGCCCAACGGGGGATGCGGATTCGGGGCATTGCTCTTCAAGATCGCACAGGTAAACCCGAGCGCGGGCTAAGATCACAAGAAAGCGTGCCTTCTTCGCGTTTCTTACAATGGGTGCACGGCGAAGACGATTTCGCCGTGCCTTAAGGAGGACTCCCGAATCGGGCCAGCAGAGGGTGGATACCTGGAGCCTGGCCGACGCAGCGCAAGGCTGCGGAATCAAGGGGCTGAACACCATGTGTACGGAAACGTCGGCTCCGCCGGGTTGGCATGCCAGTTATGACCAACGGCAAGACCAGCCGGGCCAGCTGAGCTTCAGCCTCGGCAAAAGCAAGACCGGCTTGGAGCCGGGTGCGGCCTTGGCGGGATTCGCGATTATTTCGCCCGAACGCGCGCCCAAGCTGCTGAGTCTCTTCTGGGCGGCCACGATCGGAGAAAAGGTGGAAACGGGCCGCGTCCAGGTCTCGCCGAAAGGCCACGGCTTCGACCCGTCCGCCCCTCGCGGCTGGTACTTCGTCGCCGACGAGTCCTCGAGCGTGGAGGTATCGACCGAGAAGAAGCCCGATGGCAGCGTCGCCTACACGATGGCGATCGTCAACACGCGCCATGAGCCGGAAGGCGTGTCGAACGTGGCACTCATGCTAGATGACAATTACCGCACGCCGGAGAACGCGGGCTGTGGCAAGAAACTGGCCGAGGCGCTGGGCAAGCCGCCCCGCTTGCTATCCCCCACCGGATGGCGCCCTAAGGTAGAAGCAGACGAAGTCTTGTGGGAAGCACCCAATGGTGTCCAGTTGGAGCCCGGCGCGAAGCTGACCGGCTTCGGATTCGTCCTGCCACGCGGTCGACCGGATTTGGCGTCCTGCGTCCAAACCATCTTTAACTGGGGAGGCGACACGATGGGCATGCCGAAGATGGTGATGACGCCAGGGAAATAGGGTCCTACGGTGCGGCTGAGGAGGCAAAGCGCCCCACCACGCGCGAAGGACCACCGGGCGGGAGCCAGGTCACTTGCCGTCCCGTTCCGTGGGTCCAAGCGGTAAAGCCCGCGCCGTCCGCCGTGGCTGCTGCTTCCACCGAATGGTATTCGCCGGGAAGCCACCGGAAGACTTGGGGCGTCACCACCGGATTGCCATCGACCAGAACGCGCTGTCCCGAGGGCTCGGTATCCACCATCACGGAACTCACTTCACCTATCACCAAGATCCGGCGGGTGATTGAATCCCACATGTAGAGCAGCCCACGGTTATCACTCACCATCGGGCTGCCATCGATGAAAGGCCACCGTCCTATCGGCTGGCCGGGCCGCAAGGCGGCGAGCTGAGCCGTTCGCGTATCACTCGACAACCACGTGACTTGGCCGGTCGCCGAGATTCGTGCCAGCAGATAGTAAGTCTGTGTGCCGGTGGTGCTAAAGCGGTAGAGCAAAGCGTAGAGCGAGCCATTCGGCCCTGGTGCCATGGACTGAATCTGATACCCGGGCAGGCGGGCCCAAGTGTTGACGAACCCTTCCTGGTCAATCACCCTCACTGCGCCGCCAGTCGCGCCGTCATAGGCGATGCGGCCATCGGGAAGGGCCAGTAGCCCCGCCCCGCGCTGCGCGGTGCAGGCGAAGATCGCCGGGATGCCGTCGGCATAGGCATCGCACCATGGCAAGCCGGTGACGCTGGTGATCTGCCCGTCGCGTAGGCGGCGGAGCCACGTGCCGTGGGCGATCAGGAGTGAACCATCTACCGCGGTCGACAGCGCCGTGGGTTGCAGGTAGGCCTGTAATGCCGGCACTGGGTCGGCATCGTAGGCTCCCCGATTTACATCCGCCTGCACGCCGCGGCCAGCGATCGTGTAAGCCAAGCCCGACGGTTCCAAGCGACGCATGCGAAAGTTTTCAGACCAAATCAAACGTCCTTGCGGATCCACGGCCAAGCCGCGGGTCTGTTCTATAGGCGCTTCGGAGGCTCGTACGCCGTCGTTACTGCGGCCGGACTGGCCGGTGCCCACGATATAACTGGCCCGACCTCGCGGATCCACGCGTACGATCCGGGCTTGGGTAGCGATATAAAGCTGGCCCTGGGCATCGGTCGTCATCGCCGTCACATTCGGCAACGGCAAATCCTGAATCAAAGTCTCGGTTTCGCCACCCTCACCAGCCTCGTCGCCAATCCGCTCGATGACGCCGCTAGGCAAGATGCGCCGCAAAAGGCCATTGCCCGAATCGTGAATGTAGAGCACGCCCTGCGTGTCGAGCGCTAGCGACCGCGGCTCGAACAACTCGGCATTCAACGCCGGCCCCCCATCGCCGCGCGCCCCGCGAACGCCGGTACCGGCGAAGACGCTCCACACCCCGGCAGGCGTGCGCCGCAGGATCCGATGGTTGCCGGTGTCCGCCACCAGGAGATTGCCGCCCGAGTCGAGCACTATGCCGGTGGGTTTCCAGAGGCGCGCGCCAATGGTACCCATCGGGATGGCCGCCAGACCGGGGTGGCCCAGGATCGTCACTGTCTGGTCCTGGCGAATTACACCCACGATGCCCGAAAAGAAACCGACCGGGCTATTCGGATCGGTGAAGTAGGCCAAGTGCTGCGTCCCGCCAGTAGGCCCCGCGACGGACCCCATCGCAAGTCCCCAGATCTGCTGGGCCCGATAGCTGCGCGCCGGACTATTGGGGGGCAGACTGGCATTGGAACAATTGCTCGCGAAGCACCCCAAAGCATCAACAATACCCAAGGATGAGGTATTGCCGCTGGTGCCGGAAGCAACCGTGACCACCAGAAAAAACAGCCCCTCGATAGCGCGGTCTCCGTAGATGCCAATGATGGCATTACGGCCAGGGCCGCTGCCGGGGTGCGCCACCGCCTTCAGTAGCAGCGGATGCAAAGTTGGTCCTCGTGGAGCGAAGGGAATCCCGGGTGTCGTGATCTTGCCGTCCAGTTCCAGGCGCGCCACCTGCGCCCCCAGCGGGACCAGCGCGGTTCCATCGTCATTGACGGCGATGGTCGAAACGCTCTCGGCGAGGCCCGGCACCGGAATCGCGTCCACCGTCCGGGCGCGTAGGTCGTAGCGGAGGACCAGTCTGCGCGCGGCTTGGGTGACATAAAGTAGCCGGCCATCCGGCGAAACACCGATCGCGGCGGCGTCGGTGATGCGCGCGTCGAAGCCGACTACCGTGGGACGGACGCCGCCCAGGTAGTTCACCACCAGGTCCTGCGCGCGTAGTCCTCCGGCGAGAAGGATCAGCCAAATCAGGCCGCGTCTCAATTGCCCACCTTGGGGAAGATCAGGAGTTGGGGTGGTCCGTCATCCGATCGAAAGCTTGGCACGAAAAAACTAATTCGGAGGAGCCGCCGGTTTGCGAATTCCGAGACCCCCTCCATCCCAACAATCACCCGGCCATTCGAGTCGGTCGTGATTCCCAGTAGCAGCGCAGTTCGGAAGGGCTCGTACTGGCGGTCGAAGACGCCGGTCAACTCAATGAACCCAGGTAGCCCCGGAATGGCTCTCCAAAGGGCGAACGAATAGTTCATGGCAATGGGCCACTGTTCTGCAGTCACCGGTGAAACGGCGTAGGCGACATTGTAGATAATGGGTCGCGGCATACCCTGCTGCAAGCTGTCAGTTAAGTAGACATTCCCATCCTGGCCAGCGTGCAGTGCGTTCAAATCGGCCACCCCGCCTACCGGAAAGAATCCGGGAAGTGTTTCCAATCTTCCGTTGCGGATCGCTCGCAGACGCTGGTCGCTGATGCCGATGAACACGGTGCCGTCGCGGCCTACCGCGAGGCCTATCGGGTTCTCGATCGATGCAGCGGCCACCGGGCCGTCTGGCGAATTCTCGCACTTGCCGGAGAGCATCGGCAAGGGCCGTCCACTCACCCACCGGAAGACGTTGCAGAGCGCCAAGGAGTAAAGCGTATCGTCCGGCCCTACCGCGACGCCCGCGGCTGCCCGCGGATCGAGATAGATAGGGAACTCGCCCGAAAGCGGACCTGTCACCAACTCCACCGATCCATTCGTGGTCACGCGCCGAATCATTCCCAGCCCAGGCTCGGCAACGTAAACGTCACCTTTGCTGTCCACGGCTACGCTATAAGGTTGAGCTCCTGACTCCAGTGCCGGCACTCCCACCTTTGCGGTCAAGCCGCCGTTACCGAGGATGGTGGTGATTCTTCCGGCCTGGTCGATCTTCCTCACTCGCCCCGCCACCGGATCGGCGACGTAGATGTTTCCCGCCCGGTCCGTTGCTAGTCCCCGAGGCCATTCAAAGGTGGCTTCCGCCGCCGGTATCCCCTCCTCGCGATAACAACATAACCTGCGTCCAGCCGCAGTGACTAATGACTCTTTCGGTGTCAACAACCGGATGGCATCGTTGTTCCCATCGACAATTAACACTCGCCCTTGGCTATCTACCGCGATAGACCGAGGGCGATCAAAGAGTTCGTTTCCGGTAAGGGGCCCGTTGCCCAGGTAGCTGAAGTCAAAGCAAGTCTCGTCCCTCCCCCTCCCACAATTGCGGCGGAAAGTAGTCCGACCCGCGAGAACAGAAGTATATCCGTTCGTCCCGACTTTCCAGATCACGTTACTGGATCCGTCAGCGACGACTAACGCCTCATCCGGCGCGATCGCTAGACCGGACAGTGTCTGAAACCGCCCGTAAGGCTCAGCAATGCCGGGACCTACGGGATCTTGTTGTTGCCGAATTTCGACGATCTGCGCACTAGGATTCAGGACATAGATCCGACTACCACTACCCCTAAACTGCAAGATATACACGTTGTTCCGGCGGTCTATGGCCATGCCATAGATTGGCTCAAGTTCGCGGTCATAGCCGAATGGTCCTTGGGAGCAAGAAACGAAGCACCCCGCAAAGGCTTCTGCTCGCCCTCGGACATCCACCTTGCGTATCCGGCTTCCCATGGGGCGGTCTCCTCCCTCGACCTGTTCCGCCACATAGACATTGCCCAAGTGGTCGGCAGCCGTGGCCACGGGCCGGATGCGCGAGCCGCGCCTGGCGTACTCAGGAGGGGTATTCAGAAAGACCCGCGAGGTTCCATCGGGCTGGATCCGCAGCGTTTGGCCACTCTCCCCCTGGGGAACGTAAATGACTCCGTCGCGGTCAACACCCATGGCGAAGACCGCGGAAGGGCTTAACGGCGGCGTCACCTTGATCTCCGTCATCCGGAACTCCGCGTAGTTCAACCGGAAAAGCTTGCCCGTGTCGCCCTCAAAGACATACGCCTCATTGACGGTGCCCGGGATCACCGCCACCACCGCCGACTTCAGCGGCCGGGCGAGCGAACTCCCGGCGTCCGGAGTTTTGTGCCCGGCGAACTGATATTGCGGTGGAATGGGGGAAAGTGTCTGTCCGCCCAGCGCTGCCGGAAGCCATCCGCACAGCCCTACAATTTGAAGACAAAAGCTTCGTACCATGCCGAAATCTCCTTTACGCCGCGACGCTGGCTTTCCGAGCGTCCACCAGCTGTTGCAGCTTTTTCTGATTGTATTCCTTCGCCCATTTGTGACCCTGATAGGCGCCGACGAAGCCGTAGAGCAGGAGAAGCAACAGGCCAATGCCCACGAAACTGAGGGCCATGAAAACTAGGTCCAGGAAGACAAGTAAGATTCCTTTCACCACGTGCCCGGTATAGAAGGCGGGCAGCCAAGGAAAGAAGAATCCCATCACCGCCGCCAAGCCGGGCGACTTCGCCTGCGACTGATCCAGCAATAGTTGTTGTTCGAGAATATCCATTTCATCCTTCGAGAACTACGGATTGACGACTGTCGTGCCGGCTAACTGATCCCCAATGCGTCGGCCATCCGCGAGAATCATGATCAGTTCAATCACCAGGACCAGCACATCCAATCCCGCGCCAATGAACATACCCATCAGCGGAATCATCAGAATGATGTAAGGCAAAGCCAACGGGACGTTGCGCAGGACAAGTTGGCCAGCGCCCACGGGACCGCCCTTGGCAGCGACAATCGCCAAACCGGTGAGCCGTTTGCCCACGCTGGGGCCAAGTACGTCACGCAATAGCCAATACAGTAAGAGGGCGAAGCCTCCCACCAGGGTCCCGATGATGGGTATGAGCCAGATCAGGGCGAGTGGAAGGGAAATCACGAAGTCGATCAAAAAGGCGCCAATTCTCTGGCCAGCCGAAGCTTTGTGTTGCATAAGTTAAGCGAAACTCCTGAAAGTTGTATGGGCGAGTTGCAGGGCGCCGAGCAGCGGCAGAATACGGCTAATGCACTCCGCGTACTGGACTTCCCGCAATTCCGTGCGGACTGATTTAAGAATGACGCCGGTGGGGTCCTGGGCTTGGACAAACACGACCGTCTCGGTGCCGAAGCGAGCCACCGCCGCACTCAGCATCAAGTGCGGGCCTCCGGCGTAGCTATCGCCCAACAGGCGCACATTTTCGAGACCGAGCAGCGCATTTTGCAATTCCAATTCCAGCGGCAGCAGGTGGCGGGTGAGGTCCGCTCCCCCGGCGCGAAAGGGCAGCATTCGGATACGTGTCATGGCCGATGCAATGGGCAAAGTCACATACGAAGTCTCGTCGCGGCTTTTTAACTCCGGAAAGAATCCGTCCCGGAACTCGAAGCACCATTCTCGCCAAAGTCCCTCTCGGCCGTAGTACTCGCGCAGCCGCTCGCGCAGGCGGGACATCTGACGGCGCACTCTTGAGTTCGTCGTGGGGTCGTGATCTTGAATCCCGTACACCAGGCGCGCGACGTCATGCTCGTTGAGGAGATGACGCCGCGACGCCACGGCTTGCTCCACCAACCAGCGGAACAGAACAGCGAGATTCTCCGTCCGCTGGAAGCGCGGACTGGCCAGAATCAACTCGAGTTCTTGGACAACCTCCAAGCACCCTTCACTCATCTTTGAAGGTGGTTTCGACAAACTTATTAGAGATAGCGAGATTCGTGGGCCAATCTGCGGAAGTTTTTTGTGACCGGTTTGTGACGCGTGGGGGGGAACAACCGCGCCGCATGTCCTGGAGTAGCTGGCTTCCGCATAATCAAGGCAATTTAGTCAGGAGGATTTCTGAGTTACTTCACCGAATTAGCGGAGATGCTGGGTGGTTGTCTTGCTTACTACGTTTGGGATTCCCCTTTTTCGTTCGCAGGTAGTGGAATCCTCGGACTCTTCCTCGCCGTGCTATCCACCATCGGGGCGATTCAATTCGGCAAGTCGGTTCGCTCCACGTATCGACGGGGGCCACTGTTTTACCTGACTTGTCTGGTGGTCGGCGGCATCACTTTGGTCTCCGTACCCTCTTTCGGGCCTTGATATACACGGCGCCGGTGGCCGAGAAGTCAATTTCCTTGTGGGGCTTGGCGATCCGGCACAACGGACCGCTCCAACAACAAGCTTTCGAGAAAGGATACGACGCGGTAGAGGCGTTGGGGATCGAAGACTTCTCCCGCTACCCCGTCCGGACGCGGGTGGCAATCGGTTTCCTAATTCCCAGCGCGAATTTCCCAGGTAGTGCCAGGCTGGGCATCGTGCGGGTATCCCATTTTTCGACACCCCATCGGCCCTCTCTCCTACGCGGTGCCGGGCACGCATATTTCCCGGGCACGCATATATGGAGAATCGCCGCGTTAGGTCAGGGGGAGAGGGTATTCGGGCGGCGAGAATCTGGGTTTGTGGGGGCTCAGGGGATTTCGCGGGGCATTTCTCTTTTAAAGTTTGCGAAAAAAATGGGTAATGGGGAGGGTGGATATGTAGCGGTACCCGCATTGGTGGGGTAGACGCTATCTTGTACTTTCAAAGTGGAGACGCATCCGCTCGCCGCTCTTAAAGATACGGGACGAAGTGACGCGGAGAAGTTGCCCGCGGTCAGTCTGAACTTCAATCCAGTAGCGCAGTCCGGTAATCAGGCCCTCGCCAGACTCCGGCGAAGAAGTCTTCTTGGCCGGGGAAACTGGGGGTTTCTTCGGGCTCGCTGAAACAGGCGAGGAGGCGGAACGCTGGAGGGTCACCGACGAGGTCGGGTCCAGAAAGAGAGCTTTGGCACCTTGAGGTTCCTGGCCGTAACAGGCCACCAAAAAGACTGGCCATACAGTCGCGCGATTAAAGTTCATCGGAAAAATCTCCTATTTGACAGGCGTGCCGATAACGATATCGGGAATGTCGCTGATCGGGTAAATTACTGGGTTTTGAGCCGCGCCTTTTCCCTTGTCGCCCAGGCCCTTGGCGCGCGTGTAATCGCGCACCGCCGCAGGCAGCTGGCGCTGTAGGTCGGTATAGATCTGCTTGACGTTACTCAGCCCCTTGCGCGTAGTAAGTGACTCAATGAGATATAGCGTGAAGAAACTATTCTTCTTTTCGTCGGACTCCCAGCTGAGTTGGCGATTGTTGCTCGAAGTGATGACTACATTTCCCTTGCCCTGGGCGATTTGGCCGATGGATTGATCGGAGAGTGAGTCCACTTCCAGACCCTTGGAGTTCGCCTGCTGCAGGATGCGGGTGGTGTCGCCGCTGTAGCAAGTATCGAGAAACGTTACGATCCGTTCTGCACTAAGCTTCTGTCGCATAAAGTTGGCTAGCTCGTCCATGCCATAGGCGGTGGCGTAAAGATCGTTCACCTCGGTATCGTGGGTGACGAGGTAGCCGGAGCCAATTTTTGACCGGTCCATGGACGGGCTCGAGCCATGCGTACTGAAGTAAAGCACCACGAGATCATCTTTCAGCGCGCGTTTGGCAATTTCCGCCAGCGCACTACGGATGGCCTTGGTCGTGGCCCGCTCATTCGTCAATACCGTCACGTTGCCGGGGGGGAAACGGCCCACCTGCGGATTAATGAGCAAAGACGCGAAGTCATCGGCATCTTTTGCGGAATACTTGAGCGTGGGGATACTGGCTTGTTGGAACTTACCGACGCCCACGATCAAGGCGAATTTGTCGCGCACGAAGCCTTTGTCCTGTCGATTGGCTTCCAGCGTGGCCCCGGTTGAAGAGGCGGCCAAGTAACGGTTTGAGTTCTTCGCGTACAGTGCCGCCAAGGCAGAGTCCCCGAGTTGGTCATAAACTTCCGCGATGCGCGCGAGCACGGAGTAACTGGTGCCGCATTCGCGGTCGGCTTGTTCCAACAACGATTCCGCTTGTGCCTTATCGCCCGCAATGGCTTTTAGTTTGGCGTCCTGCACGGTGCGGAGTGCGCGAGCTTGGCAGGCCGGGGCGGTCTGGGCAAAACTTGGGATTCCCGCGGCGGCCAGGAGCAAGAGTTGTTTGAGTAACATCATTCCTACTTCCTGATGACCCCGGGAGTAGCGGCCGGGGGAGCCTTGGGTACGTTCGCCGCAGGAACGGTAGATGGCTTGGCCGCGACGACCGCCGGTTTTGTCACTGCTGGCTTGGCCTTCGCGGACGGCGCGGACGGAGGCGGCAACGTGAGATTCCGGTACTCAAATTGCGCTTCCACCGGGCTCAGTTGCGCCGGAGTGAGATTCAGCCGCTGGGCCAGCTGGTTCAAGTCGGCGCGATCCTTGGCGTCCAGCACCTTGTCGGTGCCGACGAGGTCCTGAAAAGTCTGTTTGTATAGTTCGAGATTCACTCGAGTCTTGGTGAGATAGGTCAGTTCTCCGCGAATCACGCGACGTGCGCCGAGCGACTCGAGTTTATAGGCATCTTGACCTAACTGAATCAATTGGCCTTCTAATTCGGAACTAGGCGCACCTTGCACATTCTTGAGGCGGCTCCGCGCAATCACCCGGAAGTCCGCTTCATCCTGCGTATCCGCACGGGTGGAATTCA
>Ga0105047_10012725_pt1 | contig 13509 bp, 16 predicted proteins | sample MAT04_FD_78384 | JGI IMG/M metagenome (GOLD analysis project Ga0105047, IMG submission 78384) | Freshwater microbial communities from Lake Fryxell liftoff mats and glacier meltwater in Antarctica - MAT-04 (megahit assembly) | ecosystem: Environmental > Aquatic > Freshwater > Ice > Liftoff...
CTTCTGAAACAGGAACGTCTGCGACTGGATCAATATGAAAATATGGGGCTTGATCCATACCTGGAACTTACGGAATCGTGAACAATCCAAAGCACTCAGCCCTGTGAACGATTCAACACTTTCAAAAGATCACGGTTTTGTGGTCATCCAGCGTAATCCGCGTTCAGGATCAGGTGCCGGTCGCAAAGAGTTGCTGATCCTGATTCGGGCATTGCGATCCGCCGGTTACAAGGTTCGCATGTTCAGATCACGGCAGGCGCTGGACTCATATCTTGCCGTGCCGGAAAACTCTTGTCACTTGCGTTGCATTGTGACGGCTGGCGGTGATGGAACGGTCGCAGATGTTGCCAATCGCCATCCTGGTCGCCCGATTGCGGTGTTGCCTTTAGGGACAGAGAATCTGCTGGCACACTATTTGAATCTGCCTCGCTGTGGCCGCACGCTGGCCGAGGTCATTGTCGCTGGAAAGATCCGCAACTTTGATTCGGCCACGGCCAATGGAAGACGTTTTCTGTTGATGCTGAGTGCCGGAGTGGACGGCAATATCGTCCACGCGATTCATGCTGTCCGCAGAGGAACCATTCGCCGGATCGGTTACGTGATACCAACTCTGCGTGCATTCTTATCGTCACGTTTGAATTTGATATGTGCATCAACACCCGATGGCAGCCAGGCCGCGACGGGCACCCATGTGATCGTCACCAACATTCCTCGTTACGGCTTTGCGTTAGAATTTGCACCGGAGGCGATTCCTGACGACGGGCTATTGGACGTCCGAGTGTATCACGGCACAACTCGCAGACAGATTTTCTGGCACGCAATTCGGCTGAAACTTGGTCTGCCGCTGAATGCCGGCGAATTCACAAAATTTCGCGCGACCCAGGTAACACTGGAATCGCGAGACCGTACTCCGGTGTCCGGAGTTCAGGTTGACGGCGATCCTTGCTCCGCGCTGCCCGTGATCGTTGTCGTGGAACCGAAAAGTTTGTGCGTGCTGGTGCGGTAAAAAAAATGGCACTCCGACAGTGCTGAGTACACTGCCGGAGTGCCGTCGCCAGCCCCAAAGCGAATTTGACTGCTTTGCAGTCAGTCTTGTTTCAATGTGTTTCGTAGATCATGCCGTCAGGACGATGATGCAGACCGGGATTAACATCTTCTGGCGGAATGGCCAGTAGTTCGAGGCGAATTTCGTGTTGTTCGCCGATGACACCATGAACGGTAATCAGAGAACGAATGTCGGCAGACGCGAAACGTTGTTCAGATTTTGCGACCGAGTACCATTCGAAACGATTGATCGTTGTAAACAGAGAGTTGAGTTGTGAGAGATCGATCCGAAAGCTGGCATGATCAATCTTGCCATCTTTTGCGCCACCGACAATTTCCGTCGTCCCCAGATACATGCAAATCGTCCAGCCACGCTCGTCAAGCTGGCAGTCGTAGCCAACTCGCCCAACGTGAGTGAGAGGCTCGAACAGAGCAGACGCCTGTTGTACGAATTGTTTCAGCCATTCCGGCCGATAGTCTCGCTGTTCCCTGCGTAATCGATACTGCTCCATCTGTTCAAGCAGTTCTTCAATGGACATGGGCAACCTGGCGTTTTGGCTGACATTCCGGTCTGCGCTGGAATGATTTCGCTGTTTGCGAAAAAATCCGGAGCGGAACAGAATTGATGGTCAGAGAGTGGGGTCACATCCATGAAGGGGAATGGCGGCAGAGCACCTGCTCTGCAGGTCAGAATGCCTGACCAGGAACAAACGAAGTATCGGGAGAGTGCGGCCCACCGTTCACTGAATTTCGCCAACTCGGCACTGCCGTTCAAGCGTTGCCATCCAGTCCTGCCATTCAGGACAACGGAGACGCATTGAGTCGTACATGCCGGATGCTCCAGGTTTGCACATTGTGTACTGTGGCACATGTGCAAGGCGAAAACTGCGGACTGGAGATCACGATCGCGTCAAAATCTGTCACGGACCTGCAAAGTTGCAGACCATCGGAATTCTGAGACGCGATTCGGGAAACGGATGAGCGCGAGTTCGGTTCCTGATCACCTCTGCGTTAGACTGGACAAACTATCCTGTATGCGGCTCAGATTGAGTCTGTGCATCCTCGTTTAACCCGAGCCAACGGCGAGGCCAGAGTGCTGGCTCCCCGTTGGTTCGGGTTAAACGAAATCATTTCATTGACCGCGTGAGAGGGATCCCGACCTGAGGACAGGTCGGACGACAATTTTTAGCTCAGCAAGAAGACTCTAACTATGAAAATCGTTGCAATCCGTAATGCTCAGGGGTCGCAGGCGCGAATTGCGGTGGATTTTGGATTCAACTGTTTTTTCTTCAAGGCGCAGACGCTGTCCGGAGCGTCAGTGGACGTGTTGTCGGCGGCGGCAGGTTTTGAAAACGGCAAGGAGCCTGCCAGTCGCAGCGGAATTCCGCTGCTGTTTCCTTATCCCAATCGCATCAAACAGGGGCGTTACAACTGGAATGGCAGGGAATACAAACTGACTCCGGACCTGGTGCCGTTCGATAAAACCGGAAACGCAATTCACGGATTTTGTATCGACCGGCCTTGGCGCATTGTGTCTCAGTCAGAATCTTCAGTCACCGCAGTCTTCCGGACCAGTGTGGATGCTCCTGAGCGATTAGACTTGTGGCCGGCCGATGCCCAGATTGAAGTCACCTATGAACTCATAGGTTCCTGTCTTCGATCGCTGATCAGAATTCACAATCCTTCAGACCAGCCGCTTCCCTGGGGCTTCGGAACTCATGCGTACTTCAAGCTGCCGCTGAGTACAACGTCGGTCGCCGAGCAATGCACGGTTTACGCGCCGACGTCACGAGTCTGGGGACTCAATGATTGCCTGCCGTCAGGAAACACTCAACCTGCGGAAACTGATTTGTCAGCAAGTCCTGCATTCAGCGGACTCAAGCTGGATGATGTCTACACGAACCTGGTCGCTGAAAACGGCAGCGTAACGTGCAGGATTTCTGATCCAGCGGCAAAACTGGCGGTCGAGCAACGATTCTCTATCCAATTTCGTGAGATTGTCGCGTTCACGCCGCCGTGGACTGCCGCCGTCTGCCTGGAGCCTTATACATGCGTTACCGATGCCATCAATCTGCAACAGCAGGGGATTGATGCCGGACTGCGAATCCTGCCGCCAGGAGAATCCTGGACAGGCACGATCGAGATCGAAGCCATGACGACAGAATGAAATTAAATCACGCCACCATGGACGCGGTAAGGCGTTGCGGTGTCTGGCAGGTCAAGCCCCCAGATGCGTTCCCAGATTTCTGGAATGTGTCGCAGACTTTCTGATTGATATATCAACTGACGTGCTCGCGTGTCCGGATTTGGACTCCAGATCGGCAGAGCGCACCCGGCAGACAACGCAGAAGATGCCAGCAACAGCCCAACCATCAGTCGTAATCGAAGCTTCATCGCAACGTCCTTCCTGGACCCGTTTTCCATGAAGTTCACTCTTCATGGATGAACACAACTTTTGAAATCAGTGGAATCTGAATCTCTGGACTCTGCCAAGGCAGAATTCATCGACAACAATTCACTCAGAAACCATGATCCATTGCGATACGGCAGTCACCGACGATGGCTCGGCCAGCACAGGTTCAGCGAACTGAACTTCCGCCTTCATTCGAAGACGGTTTTGGCCTTGCAGAAATATCTGAACGAGCAGGCTGACCGCTTGACGCGGCAAGGCTTCGAGACAACTCGCGTTCTTCCAGTTCTCGAACTTTAGCTTCCATTTCCTTGCCCGGCTTGAAAGTGACGACGAATTTCGCCGGCACTTCGACCTGGCCACCAGTCCGTGGGTTACGCGCTTTTCGGGCAGCTCGCATCTTGACTTCAAAAACGCCAAAGTTTCGTAATTCAATGCGGCGTTCTTCGACCAGCGTTTCAACAATTGCGTCAAAGGTCTTCTGCACAATTTCCTTCGTTCGGAGCTGCGTTAAGCCTAAATCATCGGAAATCGATTTGACGATCTCTTTTTTGGTCACGATCTATGTCTCCGAAGCAAGTGTCCCTGCGTAGCTGCTTGTACCCGTTGTCGTTACAACTGTAGGATCTGTCAGGACTTACTGTCAAGACTCGCATGAATAATGAACGGCTTCCGGCAAAACTGGCCGCTAAACGACCGGCATCTCTGCTTCGGATTGCCAGTTCGCAATCGATCATGGTTTCAAAGTAAATTGTCAAAGAACAGGGCCGGAGTCTCAATGCTCCAACGCCTTTCCTCCTTATCGGATCGTGCAAAGTGGAATGTTAGGGAAATTCCATATAATCGTTACAGTTTGCCAGAGAGGCTGGTTGCCCGGGACGCTGGGAAACATGGGAGGCATAGGAATAGCGATAATGGACTTTTGATTGAATCGTTTAGCAACTAGCTGATGGCGTTGGAGCCATGATGATTTCCATTCCAAAGGATCATACCCAGCAACTTATCATGGCTCCGGTCGTGCAATGGATTCCGTTCCATCCACAAAATCAGCATCATCGCCTGTCGGCTGGGCAAGCTGATCTGGGGAACGACGCTGTTGGCCCTATCGAACTTTTCGATCGTGAAATAAGTCAATAGTTAAATAACTGACTGAGCTTATACACGTTGCCAGTTGCCTGATTCATGGCACGCTGTACGATTCCTTTCGAGTTGTTGGTCAGGCGGCGACCTTTGACTGCTCTTGCGACCATTTTATGCGTGATCTGTTCCGACGATGCTGTGACCAGATCATGGGGAGTCAACTGGAGTTGTTGCATGAGATCGGCGATCGGCTGTGGCCCGAGATTCAGTCCATTGTCGTTTTGCATATCCGAAATCTACTAAATCGGTAACCTTGATGACCAGCGTTGCGAATGAACTTCCTGTTGCCGACATTATTGTCGATGAATTTCCGAACAGTGGTGTCTTCAACATGTCGATGGATGCTGCGTTGCTGCAGTTGGCTGCGGAAAGGGCGAGCAGCGTTGTGCGTATTTATCGTTGGTCTGAGCCTACGGTGACGCTCGGATACTTTCAGGGATCCGTGGAAATCACGGACTGTCCGTTCCCCGAGTTACCAGTCGTCCGAAGGTTGAGCGGAGGCGGCGCGATTTTGCACGATCAGGAAATTACGTATTCTCTCATTCTGCCAGCTTCGCATCCGACTCGACACGATCCTTCGTCTGTGTATGAAACGGTCCATCGCAGGATTATCGAATTGCTGACCGCTGCAGCAGTGCCCTGTCAGTTGCGGAGAGAATTTGATGCATTGCGTTTCACCGAGAACACTTCTGGACACGGCAACAACGCCGAACCGTTTCTCTGTTTTCTTCGCAGGAATCCTAACGACATCGTGCATGATTCCGGCGTCAAGATCGTCGGCAGTGCTCAGCGACGCCGTAAGGGTGTAACACTCCAGCACGGCAGCATTATTCTGAGATCCTCAGCCCTGGCTCCTCAGGTGCCGGGCATCGAAGATCTGGAACCGCAATGTGAAACTGCAGACTTTCGGCGAAGTTTGCCGCACGCGATCGCCAGTGGAATCAGCCATTCGATCAAAATTCGAAACTATACAGAAGCAGAAAAATCACTTGCAATGGCTATTGCGATTGAAATGTCGTGAACGAGACTCGATAATTCAGGAAAAATCATACCGGATGTTTTGGACGAAAGGACGTTTCAGAGTAAGAGGTTAGTCGGTGCATAGCCGAAACAATCATGAAGGTGCAGCACAGTGTTGATTCACATGTGTTGTGACGCACGAACTTGAGATACAAATTAATTGGAATTTTCATCGTTTTTGCTGGCATTGTTGCCTTATCAAAACGCTATGCTGAATGGTGAAAACTGGCCGCAGTTCGGGAGTTGAATTTCCAATGAAATTCCTGATTTGTTGTCAGCAGAAGGCGTTTCACACTGGTAGACCTGCGCTGGATTGTTAGAGTCAGCGTCCTAACGCGAACATTTCCTGTAACTGTTTTCCGAGATCCTCAGTTCGCGTGCTTCTCGGATGTATTTTGGTTCATTTCTACGGAGCGCCAATTTTATGGTTTCTGCGGAACTGAAAGTGGTCGGCGGTAAGCATGCCGGGCAGGTGATTCCGTTGAATCGCCGCAAGTTTCTGATCGGTCGCGAGCAGGATTGCCAGCTTCGTCCTAACAGCGAGATGGTCAGTCGGCATCATTGCGTCTTCAGCATTGATGATTATTCGGTTCGGCTGCGAGACCTCGGCAGCACGAATGGGACACTAGTCAACGGCACGCGAATTCGAAAAGATGTCGTCCTGGTTGCTGGCGACAAAATCATCATCGGAAATCTGGAATTTGAACTGGTGGTTCAACCAGGTGTTACGGCGATAGAATCCGACAGTGCTGTCATTTCCCCTAAGCCTTCGACTGCTGCAACAACTTCCAACGAAGATACTCAGGTTACAGAAAAAACTGTTCACGAATTGCCGGTGGTATCGCCGACCGCGGCCCCTGCCGCAAGTGTCGATGCTCCGATATCGGCCGCTTCTCAGGTTGCTCCAGCCGACACGACTGTGTTCAACATGCCGCCGATGATGCCCGGGCAACATCCATATCAGCAGATGATGCCTCAGATGAGCTATCCTGGTGGCATGTACGGAGGCTATCCGTATCAACAGCCGATGATGCCGGGCTACGGGCAGATGTATCCACAAATGATGCCGCAGATGATGCCCCAACAGGGTTATCCGATGCCAGGTGCACCACAACAGGCACCAGCACCCCCGACGACGGCTCAGGGACCAGCCGTCGTTCTGCCTGATCCTGCGGATACAGGGGCGAAGGAAGCGGATGTCGCGAAGGGCAGCTCCGGATCATCAAAGAAAGATACAGACAAACCAACCGGTGCTGCAGATGCAATCATCCAGCAGTATCGCGGACGACGTTGAGACTACGGATGTCCGTGTTCACAATTGGAAATACGCAATGGCAGATCCCAGCGACGTTCAGCGAAAGTACAAAGAATTTCTTGATCTTCTTCCGCTGACTTTGACTTTGGCCGGACTGCCGCCCAGTGAACATGGGAAGTATTTCACTGCCGAACAGATTGAATCTCGGCTGTTCACGATCCGCCACGCCTGGAAAGCCGCTCGTCAAATCACGCGAGAATGCATTCAACCGAGTTCATCGCATTCAGGGTCAGTATCTGACGGACATTGAAGTCTTTCGGCTGAGGTTCAGCGAGCGGGGGACGTCAATCCCCTGATTATGATTCCCCCGACAATACAGTTTTACTTGTCAATGAGTGCTCGTTGTGCGGAATTGCTGCTTGTCTGAATCAGTCGTGCCAGGACGACCGCGCCCAATCGGACCTCGGCCACAACTGTGGCACCAGGCGGCACGGTTCGGAGTTCCGGTCGCAGATCGGCCAGGCGATGAATCCGCAGCAGTAGTCCTTGTTGTTTGTCTGGATCGTATTCGTACGGCACCAGTTTGATATTTCGCTGCTGGACGATCGGCACCAGCGACATCATGTCCTGCAACTGAAATTGATGGCTGACGGGAGCGACGTAGACTGTTGAATTCTCCGGAACCTGTTTCCAGAATTCGGCGTTCAGGCCATCTGACCAGTAGCTGGATTCCAGCCCGAGCCATGCCGCTCCTTGAGTTCCACCTGCCATCGGACCGTATTGACAAAGCGCGTACGGTGAACAGACGGGTGAACCGAACGGCTGGATCGCAAGCAGCAGGAGTACCGCCATCTGCCAGCGAGCGACGGAGTTGGGAACGGGGCCGGGTGACGACTGAATCGCCGGTGTTAACCAAGTACCGAGTTGGGAAAACGCCCGCGCGGCCAGAAGCATGATGGTGGGCATCACGATCAGGAATAGTCGATTTCCATCGTAGACCGGTGTTCCTGGCACAGCGAAGACCGCAAGTGGAATCGCGAGACTCAGCAATAACAACTGGTCCATCGAATCCGGACGCTTTAGTCGGACACTGGCCAGCAGGCACAGCACGGCACCGACAGGCAACGTAGCAAGCGTTAACACAAACGGGTAATGCCATGGCACTTGTTTATCCGCGAAACGTGTACCTAAATACCAGCAATACAAAGTTGGACGTTCGGCGGTGCGACCCAAATACTGCGCAAGATTGTGGACTGGGTCCAGCCAGAGCCACGGCCAGGCAACAAGAAACAAGACGCTGCCGCAAATCGACCAGCAGAGCAGCGGCAGAAGACTTTGCTCGCGAAACTTCCAGACGGCCCACACAAAAACGATCGGCGGCAACAGAATCCCCTGAACCTTAGTCAGCAGCAGCAATCCCCAGAGCATGCCCGAGACGCACGCCTGCAGGATCGAAGGCGGACGAGATCCGGTCCACCACGCGAGCAGCGGCAACATCGCCATCACCCACGAAAGATTGGTCACGGATTCCAATGCTGCAAGTCTTGCGTGTCCCAGCAGACTGGGTGTCGTGATCATCAGGATTGAGACACAAACCGCTGAAGCCCAGCCGAATCGTCGATGGCAAAACTCCGCCAGCAGCATTACGGTTACCGCGAAGGCAAAGCACGACCCCAGCCGCGCAGCAGGAACGTTGTATGCCGTCGATTCAGATCCGCTGATGCACCAGGACGTCAGGAAATGAGCGGTGCCAAGCATAACCCGCCCCAACGGCGGATGGTCAGGCAGATAGTCTTTTGAGCCAAAAACCTTGCGAGCTCCGGACGGCGAAAAAATCATAGGACCGTGCTGAACCAGCGCATCGACCAGATACACGCCCTGCTCGATGTTGAAGGATTCATCAATCGTCAGACCCGGACCATCAAATCGCCCGATACCCGTGCCGTGATCGACAAGTATCGACGACAGCCCCAACGCGAAGACGAATGAGATGATCGGAATCCACGAAAGGCGAAACATGGTCAGTCTTTATACTTTACGCGGTCATCATTGTGGTGTTCTGGCGCGCGATGGGTATCAGGCCACCGAGTCGCACGCGAATAGCTCGAAGGAATCACGCTACTCTGCTTCGCCGTGGCTTCTTTTTTCTGCGTCAGGCTGATCTCGCGTTTTGGACAGCGACAGTAGTCAGCCAGATCATCATAACCCAAAGCAGCGGCGAAGAAAGCCAAGTGAAGTGGACCTGAACTCCTGAAGACCATAGACTTCCCCAATGCACACAACACCACTCAACGCATGGCATCATTCACACAACGGGCGGATGGTCGATTTCGCGGGCTGGGAAATGCCAGTCCAGTATTCGTCCATCGTGGAAGAGCACAACGCCGTGCGAAATGCCGTCGGGTTGTTTGATATTTCTCATATGGGACGATTGCAGTTTCGCGGCGATTCCAGTCAGGCGTTTCTCAATGGCGCCTTGACAAACGATATCGCAAAACTCAAGGTTGGCGACGTTCGGTATTCGCTGATCTGTGGCAAGGATGGCGGGATTCTGGACGATGTTCTGGTGTATCGACTTCCTGATCGCTGGGAACTTGTTGTCAATGCGTCCAACCGAGAGAAAATCGTCAGTTGGCTCAGGCATTGTGCTGGTTTCGCCGCTGTTGAATTCACCGACCGCACTTTCAATACTGGTATGATTGCTGTGCAGGGACCGCAGGCACTGGCGTTGCTGCAGGAAGCCGCGAAACTGGACCTCGCGGAGATGAAGTATTACACAGCGGCGGATATGCAGTATCTCGGAACCGGTGGTGTGGTATCACGCACCGGTTATACGGGCGAAGATGGCTTTGAACTTGTGATGCCGATCGTCGATGCAGAACGAGTTTGGCGGACTCTGATGGAATTCGGGGCCAGGTACAAAACTGTTCCTGCTGGTTTGGGTTGCCGTGATACATTGCGACTGGAAGCGGCGATGCCATTGTACGGGCATGAATTGAATGAGACCGTCGATCCGCTGACCGCAGGGCTGGAATTCGCTGTGAAGTTCAATAAGCCCGAATACCCTGGCAAAGCGGCGCTGGAATCCATCAGGAGCCAGGGAGCAACGATGTCCCGCGTCGGTTTGGTACTCGAAGGGCGTCGTATCGCACGCGAAGAATCGCCTGTGCAGATCAATGGTCAGGATGTCGGCAAAGTCACGTCGGGTACGTTTTCACCGACGCTGCAAAAAGTCATCGCGATGGCGTATGTTCCAGTTGCATCTTCGTTGCCTGGGACGGTGGTCGATGTCAACCTGCGCGGCACGCTGGTTCCCGCGACAGTTGTGGCTTTGCCGTTTTACAAACGGTAGCCCGAATCGGGATCCAGTCACCACCCCATAGTTTTTGACCTTCGAAAATCGAGGTTCCGACGAGTCCTGCCGTTCGCTAAACTTCACCTTCCAATTTCTTCAATTTCAATTCCTCAGGTTTTTGACGATGGCCGACCGAGACTACAGCGCGTATCAGCAAAAAGTCATTAAACGATACTATGACAACAAAGATCAGATCGACGAACAGCGACTGGCCGAACTTGTCACAAATCTCTACCTGGCTCCACCAAAAAAACAGGCGAAGTTGTGGGAATCTGCGGAAGAACTGATGACCCGCATGAAAATCCCCGCCAGCCGCATTGCGCACGTCATGCAGGCCAAAGATGCGGCGGTGCTCGCAAAGGTCGTTGAAGAACTCGATAAAGGCATTCTGAAACGAGGCTAGCCTTGCCGTTCACCGATTGTCTGAGCAGGCTCTCATGTCACCTCGCAAACTGACAGTTCTCCAGGTTCTCCCTGCTCTTGAAAGCGGTGGCGTGGAACGTGGGGTGCTGGAAGTTGCAGGAGGACTTATCGCAGCCGGGCATCGATCGCTGGTGGTTTCCGGTGGCGGGCGGATGGTTGATGAGTTAAAGACGCGGGGCAGTGAGCACTTTGAGAAAGCGCTCGGCACAAAATCGCCGCTGACGTTGAGACAAGTAATCTGGCTGCGAAAGTTGTTGATCGAGCAACGTATCGACGTTGTTGATATTCATTCGCGAATGCCCGGCTGGGTCACATGGCTGGCATGGAAGAGTTTGCCCGCAGCACAACGGCCAGCGTTGATTTCGACTTTGCACGGTCTGCATTCCACTGGTTTCTACAGCAGCGTCATGTGTCGAGGGGAACACGTCATTGCGGTCTCAGAAACAGTGCGTGACTACGTGCGAAAGAATTACCGTTTCGTTTTTGAGGACCGATTGCATCTGATTCATCGCGGCATTGACAGCAACGAGTATCCTCGTGGTTTTCAGCCTGCCGACACCTGGAAAACGGGTTTCTTCCAGCAGTTTCCGGCGACCAAAAATCAGCCACTGCTGACTCTCGCAGGACGCATCACGCGCTTGAAGGGACACGAAGATCTGCTGAAACTGATGGCCAACCTGCGAGATCGCGGCATTACAGCCCATGCGCTCATTGTCGGCGGTGCTGATCCTCGGAAGGCTGCGTATGCAGATGAAATGAAGGCACTGGCGGCGGAGTTAAATCTCTCAGATCTTGTGACTTTCACCGGCCATCGGTCGGACCTGAAACAGATCTACGCGATTTCATCAATTGTGTTTTCGCTGTCATCGACGCCAGAATCCTTCGGTCGAACCGTTGCCGAAGCACTTTCGATCGGAACACCTGTCGTCGGCTACCGCCACGGCGGTGTCGCCGAAATTCTCGCCGCACAATTTCCCGCCGGTGCCGTGGAAAAAGGTAATCTCGAAGTCCTGACAGATACGGTCCAGTCTCTGCTTACCCAGTCACCTCGACCAGTGCCCGGGCCGAACGTTTTCGAAAAAGTGACAATGCTGCGAAAGACACTGGATGTGTATAAGACGGCATACTCTAAGCGTAATACAGGACTTTGAGGCGAGCAATCACTTAACAATTGGAACTTGGGGTTATAACGTGATAACATACAGCCAAATTCCGGCTTTCCAATGGTGCGAACATGATCCAGTTTTCGTCATCGATGCGATTCTTATGGAACGTCGTTCTGCTGCGTGTTGCCACCGTGTTGATTCTGAGCAACTCGGCATTCAGTACTGACGAGAATGCGGATCTGTTTGAATCGCGCATTCGGCCGCTCCTGATCAATCGTTGTTACAAGTGCCATGCGGCGGAGACCGAACAAAGCGGTGGATTGCTGCTGGATTCCAAAGCGGGATGGGAAATCGGCGGCGATTCCGGACCGGCGATCGTGCCGCACAACGCTGATGCCAGTTTGCTGATCAAAGCCGTGCGCTGGGACGATTCCAGTCTGCAGATGCCACCGCAGGAGGCTGGCGGCAGGCTGACTGCGGCAGAAATCCTGGATCTGGAAACGTGGGTGAGCAACGGGGCGTTGGATCCACGCACGGAAAGCGAACTGAATTCGGTTCGCAAGTCATGGGCCGACACGTTCGCCGAACGACGTGATTGGTGGAGTCTGAAGCCGGTGACTCAGCCCTCAATCCCCGAAGTTAGTGAACCCGAATGGAATCATTCAGCGATCGATCGGTTTCTACGGCATCGTATGGATGCTGAAGGAATCCGTCCCGCAGAACTGGCGACGCCGGAGACCATTATTCGTCGCGCGACACTCGTCCTGACGGGACTGCCACCGAAACCGGACGATATCGCACTGTTCCTCGAAGCCTTCAAACAGGATCAAAATACTGCTTGCGACCAACTGATCGATCGCTTGCTGGAATCTCCGCACTTTGGTGAAAGGTTCGCGCGGCACTGGATGGATGTTGTACGATTCACGGAGACGCATGGGAATGAATGGAACTACGACGTCCCGTATGCGTGGCGTTATCGCGACTACCTGATTCGGGCGTTCAACAGCGATTTGCCCTACAATCAATTTGTCCGTGAACACATCGCAGGCGATCTGCTGGTAAGTCCGCGTCACAACACGGACGGGCGTTTCAATGAGTCCAAAATCGGCACGGCGTTTTATCGGTTCGGTGAAGTCAACCACGACAGTTGCGTGCTGTTCGGGAGCATTGGCTACGACGTCGTCGATAATCAGATTGATACACTGACAAAAGCCTTTCAAGCAACGACGGTCGCATGTGCCCGCTGTCATGATCACAAAATCGATGCGGTTTCGACGAAGGACTACCATGCACTCCTTGGAGTTCTTCGAAGTTCCAGATCCGTGCAGCATACTCTGGATGATGCCACGGTGAACGCGACTCCAATTGCGGAACTTACAACACTGAAACATGCCGTGCGAGCCGAACTGTCGGAGATCTGGAAACGCGACGCTGCCAGTCTGGATGCTGATAAGCTCACCGCAATGCTGGCCACTGCCGGGGATACCGCGCCTATGGTGACAGAGCCGCTATTTGCCTGGTATCGATTGACGAAGCTTGCGGAGACTTCAGAATCCGGCGTTGCGGCAGCATGGCAATTCGCCGCTGCAGAATACACTGCCAAGGCGGCTGAAAACGTCGAGTTCAACACGGCAACGTTCAAAACCGTTGCGGATTTTCGTAACGGTGACAGTTCAAACTGGACGGCCGACGGGATGGGGCTTCGTGACGCGCCAGAGCATCCCGGTGACTTCAGCATGGCGACGGATGGCGATGC
>Ga0105047_10012728_pt1 | contig 13508 bp, 7 predicted proteins | sample MAT04_FD_78384 | JGI IMG/M metagenome (GOLD analysis project Ga0105047, IMG submission 78384) | Freshwater microbial communities from Lake Fryxell liftoff mats and glacier meltwater in Antarctica - MAT-04 (megahit assembly) | ecosystem: Environmental > Aquatic > Freshwater > Ice > Liftoff...
CAGAGATTTTGGCGATGTTGACGATCCGAACACACTCCAACAAGTCTTTCTCGATTTCTTCGCCCAGCAGACGGGCCGCTCGCTAGCGCCTGGTAGCCGCCAACAGCTTATCCCGACCGACGAGATTACACTAAACGTCCCAGATTATGCCACGCGCATTGATGTGCTAGTAGCAAAGGAAAGCCCCGACGCCACGATCTCGCTGCACCAGCCAGGGCCTAGCTACACCTCGATAAGCGATTCTCTAGCAGGCGTAACCCTCGTCAGCCAGGATGACCCCTTCTACGCGGCCTTTTCGATCGAGCGCCCGTTGCGCGGCGAGTGGAGCGTGCATAGTGACCGCGACGTGAGCGTGACTGTGAGCGTGCTGATCGAGAGTGAGATTGCAGTGCGGCTCGACGATGCGCAGCGTGTGCGGGCAGCCAATGAGCCGCTGATACTGGAGGCACAGTTTTTTGCCCGCGATCCTGCCGGCCAGATGCAGCCCGCCGCGATCCAGGACGCCGACGTGCTGGCCCGCGTGACGATCAGGGAGCAGGTCGAGGAGTTGCGCTTGCGCGACGATGGGCAAGCGCCCGACAGCGTGGCCGGCGACAGCCACTACACCGGCGCACTGCCGCCAAGCACTGCCGAGCTGACCGAGCCGCTAGCCGCGTCTGTGACGATCACCGCTCGTACTGGAGAGGCTGTCTACGATCATCGCGCGACGCTCCAGCTTGTGCCGGTACCTGCTGTCGCGCTCGCCACGGAGGCAATCCGCATCGCGCCAGACCAGCCGATCGAAGCGCGAGTTGAGCTGCGGCTCGGGCAGGTGACGGTGCCGCTTGAGGGCTGGCAGATCATTGCCCGACAGCATGTGGGGGCCGCGCTCGAACAGCGACCGACACGGCAGGAGGGTGATCGCCTGGTGGTGTCGCTTGTCCCGCTCGCCGAAGGCCAGCGCGAGTATCGCATCGAACTCGATCTGATCGGCGCCGACCAGCACAGCGGCCTCCAGCGGCTGCGCCAGCCACTGCGGCTCACGGTCGATCTGGTGCCGACGCTGCGCCTCGCGCTTGATGACGCTGAGCTCTGGCCGACCGGACGACCGATCACGATCACTGCCGCGCTGCTTCAGGGCTTCGGTCGGCCTGCAAGCCTCGCCGAGCCGCTCACGCTCCAGGTTGAGCGCGCCGGTGCAGTGGTCTCGAGTCTGCGTGGCGTTGCCGGGGCAGAGCCCGGTATCTTTGTCTACACGCTGCGGCCTGAGCGGGCCGGGGCCTATGCGCTCAAACTGCTGCCTCCGCCAGGTGTGGCCGCCGAGGCTGTGGCCCGCACGATCCGTGTGGCCTCCGTGCCGGAGGTGCGCTGGGCAATGCAGGCGGAGGCCCAGGGGATGCTCGCAGCGCATGTGCAGAGCTGGGAGCTGGTGGATGGAGGCATCTATCAGCTCGTTGGTTTGCGGCGTTCAGCACAGCTGACGCTTGCAGGCGAGGTCCTACGTGATGGGCTGCCTTACACCGGCACCCTCGCTGCGGCACTGGTAGCGACATCAGGCACGACGCTGCTACAGGCACAGGCCAGCGCGGGCCTGATTGCACTCAGTGGGCCAATGCCAGGCGGAGTCTATAGGCTTGTAGCCAGCGCCCCAGGCCTCTTTCCGCCCCAGCTCGCCTGCTGCGAGACGTCGCAGCCTTTCATGATTGTTGCAAGCGCTCCACCATCAGGGGCAATCTGGGCCGCGCGCGGCCAGCTGCTCGGCTGGACGGTCGGCTTGCTGCTGCTGCTGCTGGTGGGACGCTACCACTGGCTCAAGGCCTGGGGGCTTGTCTTGCTGAGCGGCGACCGTCTGGGCTATAGAGTCGATGGCCGCGAGCGTGCGCTCGACCTGCGGGCTGCACAGGGCTGGCGCCACTTCCTCTTTCCGCAGCAAACTAGGCTCTCCAAGGAGCTCATCCGCCGACGCATATACCAGGGTCGGCGGGCGCCCCCGACGATTCAGGATCTGGCTGTACGCCAGGCGCGGCGCACCGTGATCGAGCTCAATGGGCAGCCGTTGGCGGCGGCTACTGAGCAGGGTGGGGCAACGCGCGTGCTCAAAGATAGCGCCATTGTGCGCTACCTCCCCAGCAAGCTGCGACTGGGCGGGCGCAGGGGCGAGCGGGGCGCCAGGGGAACAAAGGCGCAGGGACGCGCACGCACCCCGCGTGCAGTCCGGTCACGCCGTTCGTCAAAGGTGGGACCATTTGGCTGGCTGTCGGGGCTATTCGGGCGCGAGCGGGTCGGCAAAGCCCGCCGTTCAGCCGTGGGATCCGCGAAGCAAAGGAGCGCCTGAGATGCCGTATCGCATCCAAGACCCGGTGATCAACATCTATGTAGGCACCAGCCCAGCCACGGTCGGTCGTTACGTGAACCAGGAGCTCCAGGGCCTGCCGGACACCGAGCGGCGCAAGGTGACCAATCTCTTTATCGATACCATGCAGCTGCGCGAGGAGCTGTTCAATGGCATGCGTACGCCCGGCTCGGATACGCTACGTCTGGCGATGGAGCCCTACCAGGGCAGCGGCACCTGGAGTGCCGAGCAAAAGCATAACATGTTCGTCCGAACTGGCAGCGAGCCCGCTGCGCGCCTCCACAAGCCGGGGATTACGGTTGCGGGGGCGGGCGGGGTGCGCAACAACGGACACTTCACGTTTTGCTTCTGGTCGAAGCGCATCCGTCAGCGCCTGATCGAGAAAATCAACCTGGTGACGGCGCCGCCACAGGATCTTCAGGACGATCAGCCGGCTGATACGCTGCGCATCAACATCATCGTCTTCCTGGGCGGCGGCACTGGTAGCGGCATCGTATCCAGCCTGGCGCTGCTCACCCGCTACGCGCTCAAGAACAAGCTCACCCCGATGACCGCGATCTACGGCGTACTCCCAGAGCAGCCGCGTGGCCAGACCGCCGATATGCAGCGCCGTCAGCGCAGCAACGCCTTCGCGACGCTGCTGGAGATCACCAGCCTGTTTAAGCTGAGCAAGCGCCCGGATGCGCGCATGTGGCACCTTGGCGAGCTTGCGTTCGATGCCGCTAACTTGCAGATCGTTGATGTGATCTATCTCTATGGCCACGGCCTGCTCACAAGCCACGAGGATATTTATCAGCACCTCGCGATGGATCTGGTTGCGCGCATGCAGAACGGCCACGGCGCAGGCGCCGAGCGCCACCGTCAGCTCCCCGATTTGATCGGCCTCCATCAGGAGGATACGCGTGGCGTGCCCACCTTTGCCGCTACCTCCGGCGTTACCGAGATTATCTTGCCGCGGCAAGCGCTCATTGCAGCGCTGGCGCGGCGCGCCTGCCAACGTCTGCTAGAGCGCCAGAGCCACGCCCTGCCCGAGCAGCAGCATACCCTGATCGAGCAGCGGAGCACTGCCCTCAGCGAGCAGATCGTCGACCAGCTGCGGCGCGAGCTCGACGACGCGCAGCGGAGGCACACGCCCGAGCCGGTAGACACAGGTATCCTCGACGAGGGCGAGGCGTTCTGGGAGCTGATTGAGGCGCACGGTGTTGACTATCGTGAGCAGCTGCGCTACCAACGCGCCGAGATCGTCGAGGCTCTGGAGGGAGAGTGCGCCCGCTTGATTCACGCCGAGGTGACTCAGCACCACGATGCGATCTTCGACCGGCGCATTAGGCTGTATCAGGAGTTGGCGCAGCGTGTTGGCAAGGTGAGCGACGAGGTTCCGGCCCTCTCTGGCGCTGCGTTCGAGCGGGACACCGATCTGGAGGATCGGGCATTTCGACCGCCGTGGCTACCGTTTCGGCGCGTGAGCCCGGCGCAATTCGCCGACTATGTCGAGCGCTTGCAGGTTACTGAAGTTGAGGCGGCGAACGCCGAAAATCTGCGCGAGGCGCTCGGAAGGCTGCGGCGCTGGCTCAAGGCGCAGGAGGAGCTCGCCCGGCGCGACCAGGATGTCGTCGGGCGAACTGCGCATCAGCAGACCAACGCTGATACAACCCTGACCGACGGCAAACTGCTACAGCCGCACCCGTATCGGCGGGCTGCGCTGCGCGATGCGGCGCTCGTCGACCGGCTCTACCAGGATCTGCTGAGGCGGAACCGGCTGCTTAATGAGGATGGAGAGCTTCAGCTCGCCCAGGCCCTCGTGCTCTTTCAGGCAGGCCAGCAGACCAACAGTACGCGCCCAGTCGCGCTCTCGCGTGACGCGCTAGAGCGCTTCTTCACCCGGCTTTTTGCCGCAACCATGGAGCAGAGCTATCACACGGTGCTGGAGCTCATCCTGGCGATAGGGGGCGAGGAACTGCTGCGTGACCATCTGCGCTGGGCGCTGCGGTATGCCCTTGGGCATCTGCGCTACCACCCGTATCAGGAGCCGGAGACTAACGGGCGGATCGCCCGCCAGCTGGATGTATCCATGGTTGTTGCCCAGCGCCGGGCCCAGGTCGAGGAACTACTCAACCAAGAGTCGAGCCGCCCTGAGGCCCAGGACGGGCTCAAGCTCCACGACTCGCTCGACCCAGATCGGATCACGGTACTCTACACAGAGTACGGGATCGCGCTGCGCGCTATCAAGGGGATGTACGAGGCCAACGACTCCTACCTGGAAGATTATCAGCGCAGTCAGCGTGAGTGGCGCAACAACGCCGCATTGCCGGTGCATGCGAGCAGCCTGATGCAGGAGCTTGTGAGCGAGCCCTTTGCGCACGGCCAGTCGCTAGTGCAGCTGTTCGAGAGCGAGGATGCTCCGACCACAGCACCCAGCTTGAATGGTGTGCAGGCAGGCCAGGCAGCAGGGGGGACGCCGTGACGAACCCACCATTGCCCTGGGCCGCCACCGCCAAACCCTCCGGCGCTGAGCAGGCCTGGAATCCCCAGGCACGCCACGCCGCGTTGCTTACGCCCGGGATCGTGGTCGCGGTCGACGACTTCGGCTGGCAGATCGCCTGCCGCATCGGCGCGCTGCTCCGCTCGTCCCTGCGTGGCCCGCACCAGCATGTGGCCCGAGCGCTTCGCGACCGCTACCGCTTCGTGCGGCTCATACCCGATAGCAGTTCTCTGCTCTCCAGCGAAGTGCAGTCGGTAGCTATTGATCCCACCGAGCGGCTGTGGAGGCCGTCCAGCGCCAACTGGCGTTACCAGACCTTTACACCACCCGAGACAGGCTCGTTCGTTGCGACGCTCCAGCGCACGCTCGCGGGCGACATGCGTAGCGGGGTGCGCGGCGTGCTCGCCTACGCGGAGGACGAGGAACTGCTGCGTGAGCATGGGGTGCTGATCCAGCCCGGCAGACTCAATGTCTTCTTTGTTGGCGCCCTGGTGCCAGATATTCCGCTCAGCGAGGATCTTATTGAGCAGTTTATGCGCCCTGCCAGCGGTGCGACGCTGAGCTCGCCGCTCGACCACGAGGTTGGTCTGCTGCTCGCCCGCCTGCGCGACGCCACCGAGCAGGTGCGCGATCTGGCGCGTGAGAGCCACAGCCTCGATGTGGTCACCAGAGGCGCCTTCCTGTCGCTCGCCCTTCCAATCGATAGCTACACATTCGCACGGCTGAGCCTGGAGGCCCACGGCACTGTGTTGGGCGGACTGCTGACGCCGCCACCTGCCGTCCAGTACCAGGAGTCCGTGGGCTACGAGGAGCCGCCGCTCCATTTCTGCTCCGTCTATGGGCAGCACGACGAGCGTGGGACTGCCTATGACCGCCAGCAGCTGGCCGACCTGATGGCAAACGCGATCTCCGCGCTGCTGCTGTCGGAGCTGCTCGATAACGACACCTGTGCAACCCAGCTAGGGCTGCGCAACCCTTATGACCGGACCTATGATCGCCTCGTGACGATTGCGGCGCTACGCTCATCGACCATCAGGGCCGAGGTCGTCGACTACGCCGCCTTTCAGTACGGCGCCGCCCTGCTCGATGCATTGCTCCCGCTCGACATGGCTGCAACGCCGTCGGTGGCAGAGAAAACGCTTCTTCAGGCCGCGACAGAGCGCCTGATCGATGCCGCCGGGCTGGCCGGGCTGGCCGGCAATGGGCAGCCGCCGCTGTGGAGTCGCAGTGGTGTGCCGACCCAGCTCTCGGAGCTCGTCGCAGGTAGCGACGTCGTGCCGCCAGATCTGGAGCAGCTCGTGCCTGAGCCACGCATCAGCACGCTCCGCTGGGCCGAGCGATCCCGTGAGAGCTTAGATCAGCTGCTGCGTCTGAACGAGCTCGGCGACGTGCTGGCCTCCGGGCCAGCCGCCGGTAGCACGGGGATCCCGCCACATCTACCGGATGGGAGCGCGTATACACCGGCTGAGGCCATGCTGGCTGATGCCTGGCGCACGTGGCGGGGTGGGGTTGAGCAGCGCATCCACACCACCGACGCACACGGCGAGGTACGGCGGCGCCTGCTTGCGGTCGTCCACGAGCTCGACCGTCGGCTTTGGGAGGAGCCGCCCGCAGGGACGACGACAAGCGGCGCACGCTACGGCTGGCTGCTTCTGGAGCTGGCGCTCGGTCAGGTTCGCGAGGCGGAGCAGCGTATTGCGCAGCGAGGTGGCCTGCGCGAGCCAAGCGATGCGGAGCTCGATGCGGAGCTCCAGCGCGCCCGCCGGCGCTGTCTGGCGCGCATGGAGCTAGGCCCCCTGGTGGGACTAAGCGTGCTGCTGCTTATCCTGCTCAGCTACCTGCTGATCGGAGTGCGTGGAAGCGCAGCAGCCGATCCGCTCGTAAGCCTTGTAAATCGACCGCCGCTGCTGTGGGTGCTGCCGATATCGGAGCTGGCCATTCGCATCCCAGTTGCGCTGTACCTGGCTGATCTTGTCGCGCTGGTCGCGCTCATTGTCGGGCTTTGCATCCGTCAGGCCCAGACCTTGTGGGCTGTCACGGCAATCAAGACCTACGCTCGCCTGGTGCGGCGGAAGCTTGCGATCCAGCTCTACCGCGAAGAGCAGCACTACGCGCGGGAACTTACGGGCGAGCTGTACGAGTATCTGAGCTTTCTGCGCAGCTATCTGAGCGGGATGCAGCAGGCGGCTCAGCAGGTGGCGACGGAGTTTCGCCAGCGCGCCGCGACGATCGGATCAGTCCAGCAGCGCCGCGATGTGGCCGAGCACTCGCGGGCGAGCGCCGAGAGCCCAGCCGAGCTCTACCGTGAGCAGCTGGCGCCACGGGTTGCCACGATGCTTCCGGTCGAGCTGCCACTGCTTCAGCGCGAGGCCGCCAGGATCTGGGGCTTCGCCGCAGGGCTCCTATACACAGCAGCAGGGGCGACACCAGCTGCCCACCCCGTCGTTCACACCTCCGATCCGCAGCTTATCGCTGAGCGCACCGCCGACGCGCTTGGCACCCTCGCACTGGGCGACAGCCATGCCTCCGAGCTCGATCCGGCGGCGCGGCTCCGCTACCTTAGCTACCATGGCGTCCTGCGCGAGCTGGATCAGGCGACGTACCGCTCTGGCGCGCCGCTCGACCCCGACTTGCCCAAAGCCTTGCGTGAGCGCACGCGGCTGATGGTGCGTGCCGGGCTTCACCGTAACTCCGCGCTCAACGTGCCCTACGAGCAAGAGTACTACGTGAGCATGGGCGAGGACTCCGGCGATGCACCTGAGCTAGGGGCGACGATTTACGTGCGCGGACTGAGCGACGAGGTCAGCTGGTTTGTGCGCGTGGCCAACCGCATCTGGCCAAGCTTGTTTACCGGCGCAAAGGTGGAGTTGTCGTGATCAACCAGCTACAGCCCCTCAGTGGCGACGACCTCAACCGCCTGGAGTTTGCGGATGTCCGGCGCACCACGCTGCTCGCAGGCTGGACCCTGAGCCTGCTCTACCTCTGCTGCGACATGGGACTGCAAGCAGCAGCGTCGGCTGGCATCACGATCGCACAGATCGCTCAAGCGTGGCTAGGCCGCGCCGTGTGGCTCCAGGTGTGCATCTTTCTGCTATGCACACCGCTTGTCTGGCTAGGATTGTATCTCGCCGACCTGAAGATCGAGGCGGCAGGGAGGCGCAGCTGGCTCTACCGGCTTGGCAATCTCGCGCATAGCCGGGGCTTTCTGCTGCTCTACCTGACGCTCCTGTTCGCCAGCGCAGTCGTCGGTGTGCAGTACGGGGTGACCTATTCCTCATTCTGGCTTATCTTGGGCCTCCTGGGCGCAAGCTGCGCGGTTGGCCTGGTCGAGTGGAACGCCGACATCCAATCGAGCCTCGATGAAAGCCGAATCCGCCTGACCCTGCTGCTCATGCGGCTGCCATTGATCGGGCGCTATGTCTCCTCAGGTGGCCTCAGCAGCCGGATCCAGGCAGCGACCCCGCGCGAGGATGGCGTGGCGATGGACAGTGAGGCTCTCGCACCGCCTGCTGCGCAAGCTCAGCCGCCGACGAGAGAGAATACGTGATGCGCACCTATCAGGTCTATCTTGTCTGCGATGGGGAGCGGCTGCCAGAAGCTCGGCTCCAGCTCGACGAGGCGCACGTCTACCCTCAGGCGAGCACGCGCGGGGTAGCGCCCGAGCAGATCCTGGCCGAGCAGATCCGTGGGCAGCTTGTCCGTCACTACCTGCTGCTTGCCAGCGACCAGGAGCTACGACGGGCCGCCGAGCAGCTGCTCCAGCTCGGGCACAATCGAAAGGCGCCGCTCAGCGTGGGGCGCCTAGAGGCACCTGCCAGGCCAGGCCAGGCTACCGAAGCGCTGCTGCGCGAGCTCACCCAGAAATACGAGACGTGCCGTCAGAGCCGGATCAGCGAGTGGGATGCCTGGCGCAAGAAAGAGCAGCGATTCGAGCAGACTCTGCGCGAGCAACAAACAACGCTTACTACCGCTGAGGTTCGAACCGACCAGCTCGCTGTGGAGCTTGGCAGTTTCAAAGCCGAGCTTGGGCGCCTGCGCGACGCCGATGCCGAGCTCGGGCGCGCACGAGCCCGGATCACACGGCTGGAGCAGCAGGAGGCCGTCTACAAGCAAGAGCTTGAGCGGCTACTGAGCGACCTGGACGCTGCTGAGGGCGAGATCCAGGCGCTGCGGGGGCAAGCGCAGCAGTTTGCCGTGCAGATCCAGGCGCTGGAGTCACGCCTCCAGCAGAGTCAGGCCCAGCTTATGGCCCTGCGTGAGCCGCTTGATCATTTTGAGCAGGCCCAGTACAGCTTGCTGAGCGCAGAATATGAGGTTGCCACGAACGCAACCGGCACTATTACGCTCGACCTCACGCGCGAGCTGCGCGCACACCTGGCTGCACCGGGGGCCGCACCGCTGGAGGTGCTCTATCACTTGGTTCGGCTCCAGGCCGGCGTTCCATTCGGCAAGCTGGAAATCTCTCCGCAGTTGCGTCAGGCTCTGGCGGCCTTTCGTAAGCGAGGCTGATATGAACGAGCGACCCACGCACATGTTCGAGCCGGTAGCACGGGAAGGTCTACGCTACTGCGCTGAGGTCGCGCCTATCCCTCGGCTCATGGTTCGTATCGACCCGGACGGGCGGCTGCTGATCAAGGGCCAGCGCGCTGAGATCGAGGCCCTGGTCGAGGCGCTTGGCCGTCAGGGCGTGGCGGTGAGCTACGAATATCTCAGCTTTTGCGGCTAAGGAGGAAGCATGACAGGCAGTTGGCCTGAGTGGCTGAGGCAGCTCGAAACAAGCTACGTGAGCAACGCCGCCCGCATGTTCGTGCTGCACTTCAACATCGACGACTACGTCGTTGCGCCAGCCGAGCATGGCTCGTACATAACGGGCCTGATCCCTTTTCTTGAGCGCCACGCCCGCTCAGGCGAGCTCGGTGGCGCGCCGTTTGAGGCAATCTTTCGCTACAGCCACTCGGGCGATCTTACCCCCGATGACACGGCCGACATCGTTGAGGTTGGGCTGATCCGCATGGGCCTTGGAGCGCTCACAGGGGCAGCGATTGGCGGAGCGGCCGGTGGCTTGGCGGGAGATAACGCTGCACAGGCGGCTGTGGCGGGCGCAGCCATCGGTGCGGGCGTCGCAGCGGCGAGCCAGAGCGTCTGCATAGGTGCCGACCTTTTCAAGCAGCACGCGGGACAGGTCGGCGAGCTGCGCGAGCCGTCGCAGGTGCTGCGCGTGTTGGAGGCGATCTTGCGCTCAGTGCAGCAGCGGAGCCTGGTGATCATCGAGCACGCCGACCGGCTGGCCCCGCATCGCTTTCCAGATCGTGAGCAGCGTCTCACAAGTGAGCTGTTGACGCGCTGGGCGACCGACTTTGTCCTCCGTAATACCAGGAATCTGTGCCTTCTGCTCACGCGCGACCTCCAGGATATCGATCCGGCGATCTACGCGCCGGGGACTGGCTGCTTCCCGATTCGCGTTGCAATGCCGGAGTCCCCCGACCGCCTGGCCTTGCTTCAGCTCATGGATGCCCAGCGTGTTCAGGAGCGTAAACACGAGGGTATCTTCGGTCGCAACAATCCGGCCGCCCTTGCCCCTGGCCTGATCTCGGGGCTGGCTGAGATTGACGCGCAGATCACTGCCGACACGGCTAGCCCCGCGACGCCGGATCACGGCGACCAGCTCGTGCGCTTCGCCGACGCCGCAAAAGGCTTCCGGCTGATCGAGATTGACCAGCTCAACCGCCAAGTCCGCGCCGCACACAGCCTGCAGAGTCTGCGCAGCCCAGCGGGCGAGGGAGCGGAGTACACCACAATCCCGCGCATTCGTCTGGACGACGTCAAGCGTCACAAGCGGCGGGCGATCGAGGAGCAGAGCAACGGGTTGCTCGAAATTGTCGACACCGCACGTGGCTTTGCTGCTATCGGCGGTATGCAGATCGTCAAGGCATATCTCACGGCGCTGAGCGAGCGCATCCAGAGCAAGCATGACCGGCACCTGATCCCACGCGGATTGATCCTGGCCGGGCCGCCGGGCACCGGCAAGACGATCATCGCCGAGGCCCTGGCTCTTGAGAGTAAGTTGAACATGGTGAAGCTGCGCAATGTGCGTGAGGGCTTTGTAGGCGCGTCGGAGCGGAACCTGACTCGCGCGCTCGATGTGATCAAGGTGCTCGCGCCGATCCTCGTGTTCGTCGATGAGATCGATCAGGCCTTCGGCTCACGCGGGTTGGGCCAGAGCAGTGATGGTGGCACCAGCGAGCGCATCTTCGGCCAGATCCTCGAGTTTATCGGCGACGACCGTCACCGCGGCGAGGTGATCTGGGTGGCGGCTACCAACCGGCCCGATTTGCTCGACGCCGCGCTGCTACGACGCTTTGATCGCATCATTCCGTGCCTGCTGCCGACGCCGCAGGAGCAGGCACAGATCCTGGCCGCGCTCCCGCGCTCGATCCCAACCCTGATCTACGCGCCCGAGCTACGCGAGCTGATCGCGCACGGCGATCCGACGATCGTTGAGCTATTGAGTGTGCGTCCCGACCTGGTGCCCACCGGGGCCGTGATCGAGACAATGGTTCGCCGCGCCGCCGAGTATGCCGGCGACCGTGCCCGCGCTGAGGGTAGCTCGCCGCATGTCGCTCTGGAGGATCTGCAAGTCGCCGTGGCCGACTATCGATCAAACGCCGATCAGACCATGTACGACTACCAGGCGCTGCTCGCGATCCAGGCCTGTAACTTTTACTCGGTGCTGCCGGAGCTGCCGCCGCGCCCACCCTTTAGCGGGCTGGTGGAGCCGCGTGAGGCCGCGCTCGGCCCGGCAGCGTGTGATGCGGGCGCCGTGCCCCAGTTCTGGCGCGAGCATCAGGTCAACGGCGTTGCGCTCGAGACCCAGCTTCAGTTTTATCGCCGGCAGCTCGGACCGGCACGACACGAGGGAGGACAGACATGAGCACTGGTGCAGAGCTGTCGATTGTAGCCTTGCCGGTGGGGGCCATCGGGGTAGTTGTCGCCGGCGCGGCGCTGGCTGCAGCAGGGGTGGTGATCGTGGGCGGTGTCGCGCTGGTCGGCGTGGGGCGACTCACGCTTTCAGCCGGAACCTATGTACGTGATCGGCTCCAAGAGCGAGCGAGCATCTGTGCGGCCGAGCATGAGCGCTTCTTGCGCCTGCGAGCTGCCGCCAAAGCGCCGCAGCAGGTCAAACCTCGGATCGACCAGCAGGCGTTTGTGAGGCACCTGAAGGACGAGGCGGAGGCCACCAAGGTCGCCGCGCCGCTCGAGCGGAGCCTGCTGCTCCTTCAGGCGCAGTACGATGTCGCTCTGCGCCGCGCAGAGCAGCGCGCCCAACTGGCGGCCTCGCTTGAGATTTATAACGGGCACCTGGAGCCGGAGCTGGTTCGGAGGGTGCGGACGCTCCTTAACATGGCAATGGACGCGCTTGCGGACGACCAGCTCGAACAAGCTCTGGCCGAGCTACGCGGGGCGGTGGCCCGCACCCAACTCGACGAGCTGGCACAGGCACAGGCGGCGCTGCTTGAGCATCAGCTGGAGCTCGCCAGCCTGCTCGCTCACACCGCCGAGCCCGCCCTGCGGGCGGAGCTGAGCGCCTGGCACCACGAGGCCAACGGGATGATCGCCTCACGCGACATCGCGGCGGTTCGCGCCCGGCTTCACACCGGCGCCACGCTGCTTGCTAGCGCACGCGAGCGTAATGAGGCGGCAAGCAGCCAGATGCGAGCTGATGAACTCAGCACCGCCTGGGGGCAGCTCCAGGCGGTCGGTGGTCTGCTCGACGACCTGCACAGGCTCGCAGGTGTCGCGCAGGCAGAGGAGCGCCTCACCGGTGATGTGGCTGGCCTGATCGACACGTTTAAGACGCTGGCTGCGCGCTACGACGTGCTTTCTGCTGACACCGCAGCCGAGCGGAGCGCGCTCAGGGTCGCTGCCGCAGAGCTACGACGCGACCTCGAACAGCTTCAGGGAGCGGGCCTCGCGATGCTGGACGGCTACTATCAGCGGCGCGTCGCCGCCGCGATCGAGCGCAGCATGCGCGCTGAAAGCGTCACCTTCACCACGGTTGAGGCGCCGAGCACTGCCGACGATGGCTCGATCTTGCTGCGGGCGACGAGCGGCCCTGGCGCGCTAGTGCTGCGCGTCCACGCCGACGGGCGCGTAAGCTATGATGCCGACGGCTTCGGCGACGAGCGCTGCCTGCTAGCGATCTATCGTCTGCGCGCTCGCCTGCGCGCGAGTGGCGTCGCGTTCCAGATGGCCGACCCGCAGCTCAAGCCGCAGATCGAGGTCGCTATGCAGGCCCTGGAGGCAATCGAAGCGCTTGGCGCCTATACGACCGGGCAACTCTCCATTCAGCGCAGTGGCGGGTCGCTTGTAATCGAGGCGGGCGATGGCGCCAGCTTTCAGCGTCAACTCGCCCGGGTCAATCGACATGGAGAGCTTTCGTACGTGCCAGCGCTGCCGCAGCTCGACGCGCGTGGCGCACAAGCGAAGGTCGAGGCAAAGGTCGCCAGAGCGCATGCTGAGGGGCGTAACATCGAGCTCGAACTCAAGCGCCGCGAGGAGCAGCGCAGCGGTTAGGAACTATGGCGATGGCTATCTGCTCCCACTGCGGTCGTGAATACCGCGGCTCGTATCACCGTGAGTGTCCAGGGCCATCTGGCAGTGCTGCTGGCGCCAGACCCGCCAGCGGCGATCCGC
>Ga0105047_10012729_pt1 | contig 13506 bp, 12 predicted proteins | sample MAT04_FD_78384 | JGI IMG/M metagenome (GOLD analysis project Ga0105047, IMG submission 78384) | Freshwater microbial communities from Lake Fryxell liftoff mats and glacier meltwater in Antarctica - MAT-04 (megahit assembly) | ecosystem: Environmental > Aquatic > Freshwater > Ice > Liftoff...
AGGCCGGCAACGGCAATGTGATCTACCCCCGCGGCACCGTGGCCATGGCCAACAGCGGCCCCAATTCCAATGGCAGCCAGTTCTTCATCGTCTACAAGGATTCGCCTCTTCCCCCCAACTACGTGGTCCTGGGGACCATCACTAAGGGGATCGAGGTCATCGACAAGGTGGCCAAGGCCGGCGTGGTGGGTGGAGGCACTGATGGCGCCCCCAAAGAGGCCATCGCCTTGACCAAAGTCCTGTCCTTTGAGACTCGCGAGGTCGGTGCTCCGTAGGCTCTGCCTCCGGTACCGCATCCAGGGCCACCAGGGCCACGCGGACCGACACCGAAGAACCGAGCATGGGGATTGAGATGACCGAACTGCCGTGGGGCCGCGTCGATGACGATGGCACCGTCTACGTCCGCACCTCGGACGGCGAACGCGTCGTTGGTTCATGGCAGGCCGGTTCGCCGGACGAGGCGATGAGCTTCTACCAGCGGCGCTTCGATGGGCTGGTCGTTGAGACCTCGCTGCTGGAGAAGCGGCTCAAGGCTGGCGGCGTCGATCCTGAATCGGCCATGGTCAGCATCGGTCGACTGCGCGAGCAAGTGTCCAACGCTGCAGCAGTGGGCGACCTCGACTCGTTGGCGACTCGACTCGACGGCATGGTCGCGTTGGTCGACGAGCGACGCGAAGCGGTCGTCGAAGAGCGGAAAGTGGCCAAGGCCTCTGCAATCGCGGCTCGCGAGGCGATCGTGGTCGAGGCCGAAGGATTGGCCGAGTCGAACGCGTGGAAAGCCTCCGGTGATCGATTCCGCGCGTTGCTTGACGACTGGAAGGCAGCCCCTCGGGTTGATCGCTCTCAGGAGCAACAACTGTGGAAGCGCTTCAGCACCGCGCGCACCTCGTTTGATCGAGCCAGGCGTGCGCACTTCGCGGCACTGGATGCCGATCGCGGAAGCGCCAAGGCGGTCAAGGAAAAGCTGGTCACCGAAGCCGAGGCGCTGGCTGAGAGCAGCGAGTGGGTTGAGACCTCACGTCGCTATCGCGATCTGATGACCCAGTGGAAAGCCGCGGGTCGCGCCGGCCGCGGCGATGACGACACGTTGTGGAATCGCTTCAAGGCAGCGCAGGACGGATTCTTTGCCCGTCGCAACGCGCAGTCGGCCGAGGTCGACCAAGCACAAAGCGCCAACCTTGTGGTGAAGCAAGGGCTCGCCACCCAGGCTGAAGCGCTCCTACCGATCACCGATCTTGGCGCTGCTAAGGCCGCCATGCGTGAGATCGGCAAGCAGTGGGAAGCCGCCGGTCAGGTGCCGCGCGAAGACCGCCCGCGCGTCGAGCAACGGCTGAAGAAGGTCGAAGAGGCCATCCGCGACGCCGATCAGGATCAATGGCGACGCACCGACCCTGCGGCCCTGGCCCGAGCCCAAAGTGCGGTGGACCAGCTCGAAACCGTCATGGCCAAACTGCGTAAGCAACTCGAGAAGGCACAGTCCGACGGCAATGCCAAAGCGGCAACGAATGCGACTGAAGCGCTCGCCGCTCGTCAAGAATGGCTTGACCAGGCCCGTCAGGCCCTCGAGGAATTCAGCCGGTAACGCGGTAGGCGTCGAACACGCCTTCAACCCCGACCACCGCACGCATCACGTGGTCGAGGTGCTTGGGGTCAGCCATCTCGAACGTGAATCGGCTGATGGCAATCCGATCACGAGAAGTGCTGACTGCGGCCGACAGAATGTTGACGTGCTGGTCGGACAGCACACGGGTGACATCCGAGAGCAACCTTGCGCGGTCCAGGGCCTCGACCTGAATGTTGACCAAGAACATCGACTGAGCCGTCGGTGCCCATTCCACGTTCACAAACCGCTCAGCCTCGCCGGCCAGCGCCGCCACATTGACGCAGTCGCGTCGATGGACAGAAACGCCACTCCCCCGCGTCACGTAGCCGACGATGTCGTCGCCCGGAACAGGTGTGCAGCAACGGGCGAGTTTGGCCCACACATCTGTTGCGCCGGTCACGGTGACGCCGGGATCGCCCCGCTGGCGCACCAACCGGCGATCGACTTCGGCTGGCAGAGTCACCTCGGCCAGATCCTCATCGATGGACTCTTGGCCGCCGAGGGTAGACACCATTCGAGCCACGACGTTGGCCGCTGAGTTCCGCCCCTCACCGATGGCGACGTACAGCGAGTGAATATCCAAGTGATGCAGATCGGTCGCGATTGCCAGCAGGGCATCACCTGACATCAAGCGCAGGGGCAATCCCTCCTTACGCAGGGATTTGGCCAGGTCATCACGGCCTCGTTCGGCAGCCTCTTCACGTCGCTCTTTCGAAAACCATGCCTTGATCTTGTTGCGCGCTCGCGGGCTGCCAACAAAGCCCAGCCAATCGCGCGAAGGACCAGCGCCTTCACCCTTGGAGGTGAAGACCTCCACCACGTCGCCGTTGTCGAGTGCGGATTCCAACGGTACGAGTCGACCGTTCACGCGAGCACCGATGCATCGGTGGCCCACCTCGGTGTGTACCGAGTATGCGAAGTCGACCGGCGTCGACCCCACTGGCAACGCCAGCACATCGCCCTTGGGGGTAAAGACAAACACCTCAGCCGAACCCAGATCGAATCTCAAGCCGTCGAGGAACTCCCCTGGATCGTCGGTCTCTTGCTGCCAATCCAAGAGTTGACGCAACCAATACAGATCGCCGGTGTCGCGCGAACCACTAGAGCCGCTCTTGCCGGTGGCGTCTTCCTTGTACTTCCAGTGAGAGGCGATCCCGTACTCAGCCCTGCGATGCATCGCGTGCGTGCGGATCTGCATCTCTACGGGCTTTCCGGCCGGGCCAATCACGGTTGTATGCAGCGATTCGTACATGTTGAACTTGGGCATCGCGATGTAGTCCTTGAAGCGACCAGGCACCGGATTCCATCGAGCATGGATCGCACCGAGCGCGCCGTAGCACTCCCTCAGGTCATCGACCAGGATGCGCACGCCCACGAGGTCGTAGATGTCGGTGAAGTCGCGACCACGCACGATCATTTTTTGGTACACCGAATAGAGGTGCTTGGGTCGACCGGTGACAGATCCCTTGATGCCCGCATCGGCCAAATCACGCGTCACCTGATCGATGACTTCCGTGAGGTATTGGGTGCGCTGAGGAGCTCGCTGATCCACCAGCCGCTCGATCTCGACGAACATTTTTGGATACAGCGTCGCGAACGCGAGGTCTTCAAGCTCCCACTTGATCGCATTCATTCCGAGTCGGTGAGCCAATGGCGCATAGATCTCAAGGGTTTCGCGCGCCTTCTGCTCTTGCTTTTCGGGCGGCAGCGCCGAGAGCGTGCGCATATTGTGCAAGCGGTCGCAGAGCTTGATGACAAGGACCCGAATATCGCGGGCCATCGCGACGACCATCTTGCGAACGGTCTCGGCCTGGGCCGCCTGCCCGTACTTCACCTTGTCGAGCTTGGTGACACCGTCGACCAGATCAGCGATCTCGTCGCCGAAGGTTTCCCGCAGATCCGTGAGCGAATACTCGGTGTCTTCAACGGTGTCGTGCAGCAATGCCGCTGCAAGCACGGGCACCGGCATCCCGAGGTCGGCCAGGATGTGCGCCACTTCCACGGGGTGCGTGATGTAAGCCTCGCCGCTGCGGCGCGTCTGACCGCGGTGGCTGACCTCAGCCACGTCGTAGGCCAACTGCAGGTCGCGCAGATCGGCCTTGGGATAGTGACGTCTAATCGAACGCGCGACGCCATTCAACTCAGGCGAGCTGATGCCAGAGCGACCTCGCCGCGTCAGGCGCGACAACCTTGAGGTGCTCGCTACCGACGGCACCACCGGCGCCGCGATCGCCTGACCTTCGGCCTCGGTCGACTCCTCAGTAGGCGCGACGACAGATTCCTCAGCCATCGTCACCTCCAGGGAACATCACCGATGACCAGTCTAAGAACAACGGCCCCGAAAGCGCATGATCAGCGGCGCTTGCCACCCGATCGGTTCTTGCGCGGCGGCTGCTTCCGTGGCCCACCAACGGCGGGTTGACTCTTGGAGCTCGATGACGACGCAGCCTGAGCTACCTCGGTTTCACCTTCACCCTCGACACCTGACGGAGCGACTGCCGCCTTCTTGGCGCTGCCCCTGCGACCTGACGCGGCGCCGCTGCGACGCTGCTCCACGCGCTTGGCCAACGCCTGCATCGCAGGCTCGCGCTCCTTCAAATCAGCCAGGATTGGAGTCGCGATGAAGATCGAACTGTAGGTGCCGGCGGCGATACCCACGAACAAGGCAACACCCAACTCTTCGAGCGTTCCCGCACCGAGCAGGCCGACGGCTCCGATGAGAATGGCGATGACAGGAAGCAACGCCACGATCGAGGTATTGATCGATCGCACCAGGGTCTGGTTAACCGCGAGATTGGACGCTTCGCTGTAGGTCATACGGCTGCCGCCCACCAAGCCAACCGTGTTCTCGCGCACCTTGTCGAACACCACGACGGTGTCGTACAGCGAGTAACCCAAAATCGTGAGCACACCGATGACGGTGGCCGGCGTGACCTCGATTCCTAGCAGCGAATACACGCCGACGGTGATCACGACGTCGTGGACCAATGCCACCAGCGCGCCAATCGCCATTTTGAAGTCGAAGTAGATCGTCAGGAAGAGCAGCACCAGGACCAGGAAGAGCAGCAGGCCTGTCACAGCCTTCTTGGTGATCTCAGAGCCCCAACTCGGGCCGATAAATTGCACGTCTATTTGGTCGGCTGGCACATCAAAGGTCGTGCTCAAGGACGACACCACTTCTGCCCGCTGGGTGACAGAAAGATCCTCGGTCTGAATGCGGAAACGGTTGTCGTTGATCTCGGTCACCACAGCGCCGCTCACGCCTGCGTCAGACACCGCCTGGCGAGCATTGTCAACCGTGCCGGTGGCGGACTGGACTTGGAACACCGATCCGCCGGTGAACTCGACTCCGAACTTGAGCCCTTGGAACACCAACGACGCCACGCAGACCACCAGGATGAGGCCACTGACGGCGTAGAAGCGACGACGACGACCAACGAAGTCATACTGCACTTCCCCGCGATACAGCTTGTTTCCCAACTCGCCGATGCGAGACATCAGACCTCCTCGGATGCCGCAGGGGCGGCGCTCGTACGGGTGCGGGTGGCGACCGGTTCGGGCCGCTTAGCGCCCAGTCGTTCAGGGGAAACTCCCGACAGCCTGTGACCGTTTGCGAAGAACGGGCGATTGGCCAAGTAGGTGACCAGCGGTCGGGTGAACAAGAACACCACGAGGATGTCGATCAATGTGGTGAGCCCGAGCACAAACGCGAATCCGCGCACATTGCCTACCGACACGAAGTACAGGACTCCAGCCGCAAGGAGCGAGACGAAGTCGGCCGCCAGGATTGTGCGACGTGCACGCAGCCAGCCGGTCTCGCAGGCCACGCGCAGACTCTTGCTGTCACGCACTTCGTCTCGAATACGTTCGAAGTACACGATGAACGAGTCGGCCGTAATACCGATCGCGACGATGGCACCGGCAACACCGGCCAACGTCAGCGTGAAGCCGACCGATCGACCGAGCACGACGAACAATGAGTACGTCAGGGTGCCGGCAACGACGAGGCTGAACACGGCGACCAGGCCAAGAGCGCGGTAGTAGAAGATCAGGTACAGCACGACCAAGAGCAGTCCCAAGCCACCCGCGATGAGACCGGCCTTGAGTTGGTCTTGACCGAGGGTGGCCGACACGGAGTTGACCTCAGCGATGTCGAACGACACAGGGAGCGCTCCGAACTTCAGCACGTTGGCCAGGTCGGTGGCGGTGGTCTGGGTGAAACTGCCCGAGATCTCGGCTTGACCGCCCGTGATGGCCTCATTGACGGCGGGCGCCGAGACGACCAGACCATCGAGGACGATCGCGAATTGGTTCGCTGGCGGCTGCTTGCCCACGAGCGCCTGAGTCGTGGCCGAGAACAGCTTGGTTCCCTCGCCATCGAAGTTCAGGTTAACGATCCATTCACCGACACCTTGGCTGCGTAGTCCGGCGGTGGCGCCATCGATGTTGGTGCCCTGCACCGCGGTCTTGTCGAGGAGGTACTTCGACCTGCCATCCTGCGAGCAGGTGATCAGCAACTGATCGGGGACGTCGGGCTTGGTGCTCACGCGATTCGAATCCTGCGTGCAGTCAAGAGCTGCGAACTTGGCTTCGAAGGCAGGGGTCACCGTCGGCGACTGAATCGGCAAGGCCAGCGGGTTAGCGGCCGCCTTGGGAGTGGGCGACGGCGTCGGCGATGGCGTGGCCGCACGAGGCGCGATGAGGTTCTTGGTAATCGCACGTCCGTTGCCCGTGGGCGTGGCCTTGGGCGTCGCTTTTCCCGTCGCCTTCGGCGTGGCCGTCGGCGTGATCGGACCGCCCGCCACCTCAGCAACGACGGGGCGGAAGTTCAATTGCGCCGTCTGGCCCACGAGGTCGACGATGCGCTTCTGGTTGGCACCAGGGATAGACACGATGATGATCGAGTTGGCCCCGTTGCCTTGCGTGGTCACCTCGGCTTCGGCAACACCCAGACTGTCGACGCGTTGGCGGATGATGCTGACCGCCTGGTCGATCTGCTCTTGGTCGATCGTGCCAGCTGCTGGCTTGGGCACGAGGGTGACCGAGGTGCCACCGCGCAGGTCAAGGCCGAGGTTGGGGGTCTTAGCGGCATCGGAGAAGGGCCACAAGATCAACAGGCCAAGGGCCAGCAGGATCACGGCCATGATGCCGAGTGCTCGGCCCGGGCGGTACTGAGAGGCAGCCACGCGCGTCATCCTTCTGAAGTGATCGGTCGCCCCGGGCCGCACTCTGCGACCGGGACGTCGAAGTATCGCGGAAGGACCCCCCGCCATGACGCAGCAGGTCCGGTCGGCGCGTCCCGGGCGCCTCAACAGGGTTCACGGCAGGGGGTCGAACAACTCCTGTGCCGCTCCTGCTGTCGGCGGCGGAACCCGCCCCAAGTGCTTCCACGCAGCCGGAGTGGCTACCCGGCCCCTAGGCGTTCGGGCCAACAGCCCTGAGCGGACCAAGAAGGGCTCGGCCACCTCTTCGACTGTTTCGCGCTCTTCGCCGACCGCCACCGCCAATGTCGACAAACCGACCGGTCCACCTCCGAAGGAATCCACGAGCGCGACCAGAACGGCCCGGTCGAGCCGGTCGAGGCCGATCGGATCCACGTCGAAAAGTTCGAGAGCGCTCATGGCGCACCCGCGATCTATCTCAGGAGTTTGATGCACCTCGGCATAGTCGCGCACGCGCCGCAACAACCGATTCGCAATTCTCGGTGTGCCGCGTGATCGGGTGGCGATCTCGTCAACGGCGGACGTCTGGATCGTGACGTCGAGCAACCGAGCTGAGCGACGAATCACATCGGCCAGTTCGTGCGGTTCATAGAAGTCAAGTTGGGCGGTGAATCCGAAACGGTCGCGCAGCGGCGCGGGTAATAGCCCCGATCGGGTAGTGGCACCCAGCAACGTGAATCGCGGCACATCGAGCGGAATAGAGGTGGCACCGGGCCCTTTGCCAACCACGATGTCGACGCGGAAATCCTCCATCGCCATGTACAGCATCTCTTCGGCGGTGCGCGCGGTGCGATGAATCTCGTCGACGAACAGCACTTCGCCTTCGCGAATATCGGACAGCAGCGCGGCCAAGTCACCCGCATGTTGCAGCGCTGGCCCGCTCGTGATGCGCAACGGCACCCCCATTTCCTGCGCCACGATCATGGCCAACGTGGTCTTCCCCAGGCCAGGCGGACCAGCGAACAGCACGTGATCGGCCGTGCCCCCGCGTGCAGCGGCCGCTTTGAGCACCAAGCCGAGCTGATCTCGCACCCGCTGTTGACCGATGAACTCCTCAAGCGACCGTGGCCGCAATGCTGATTCCGCGGCGCGCTCAAGAGAGTCGGCCTGGGCCGTCAACACGTCGCTGGAGTACACCGATCCACCAGCGTCATACCCCGCCCCTGAGCCTGGAAACTCGTCGATCATGTGCGCCTCAGTTCTTGGAGGGCCGCCTTGAGTAAGTCAGGAAGCGGACGCACGACGTCCGAGGGCTCAACGGCGTCGACGCCGGCGCGAGCCTCGCGGCTGCTCCATCCCAAGCCCACCAACGCTTCGACGACCTGCTCTTCGTCACTGCGTCGGCCCCTGAGGCCCGATGAGCCGTGAGAGGGGGTGAGGTCGATGACCGCGCCATCGCCCAGCGGCGGGCCGAGCCGGTCGCGCAGTTCCACCACGATCTTTTCTGCTCCCTTACGACCGATGCCGGGAACGGTGGTCAAGGTCGCCAGATCGGCGGTGGCGATGGCTCGGCGCAAATCATCGGGAGTGTGGACGGCCAGCATGGCGAGAGCGAGGCGCGGTCCGACACCGGCCGCCGTCTGCAACAGGTCGAAGGTCAGCCGCTCATCAGCGTCGACGAACCCGAACAGGGTGAGCGAATCTTCGCGCACCACCAGCGCGGTGTGAAGCGACACCATGCTGCCCATGCGCAAGCCCGCCAACGTGCGCGGCGTGCATTGGACATACAGCCCAACACCGCCCACCTCGATGATCGCGCCGTCGAGTCGCAGCGCCGATACGAGCCCCGACACGGTGGCGATCATCGGACCGCTCGAATCTGTCGAGGAGCCAGTGACGAGCCTCGGTGCTGCGCCGCCACGGCGGCATCGAGTCGCTGACTGGTCGGCCCGCGCCAGAGGTGACAGATGGCCAGGGCCAATGCGTCGGCAGCATCTGCCGGCTTCGGGGGTGCCTCGAGGCGCAGAAGTCGGGCCACCATGGTTCCTACTTGCGCCTTATCGGCGCGGCCGTGTCCGGTGACGGCGGCTTTCACTTCGCTGGGGGTGTGCAGAGCCACCGGCAGGCCGGCTCGGGCCGCCGCGAGCAACGCCACCGCGCCTGCCTGGGCCGTGCCCATGACGGTGCGCACATTGTGCTGACTGAAAACCCGCTCAACGGCGATGGCATCGGGACCGTGCTGCGTGATCCACTCTTCGACGCCGTCAGAGACGACTAGCAGCCGTTCTTCGAGTGGCATGTTCGGATCGGTGGTGACAACGCCCACGGCCACCATGGTCAGCCTTCGGCCCGGACCGCCGTCGACGACACCGAGACCGCACCTGGTCAGGCCAGGGTCGACACCCAGGACGCGCATGCGTCCCCCTTTCATCCGAACATGTGTTCGGATGAAACTTAGCCCGCGACCATCTCCATGACCTCGTCCGACACGTCGAAGTTGGCCCAGACGTTCTGAACGTCGTCGCTTTCTTCCAGGGCATCGATCAGGCGGAAGATCTTTCGGGCGCCTTCTTCATCGAGATCGACACTGACCGACGGCAAGAACGTGGGGTCTGCCGAGTTGTAGTCGATTCCTGCGTCGACCAGTGCCGTGCGAACGGCGACCAAGTCGTGAGCCTCGCTGATGACCTCGAAATCGTCGCCCAGATCGACCACCTCATCGGCACCAGCATCGAGAACGGCCATCAGGACGTCGTCTTCAGACAAGTCGTTCTTGGGCACGATCACGACGCCCTTGCGATTGAACAAGTACGAGACCGAGCCGGGATCAGCCATCGATCCCCCATTGCGAGTCATGGCGACGCGCACTTCAGAAGCCGCGCGATTGCGATTGTCGGTCAAGCACTCGATCAGCACCGCAACGCCATTGGGGCCGTAGCCCTCGTACATGATCGTCTGCCAATCGGCGCCCCCTGCTTCAGCGCCAGAGCCACGCTTCCAGGCCCGATCGATGTTGTCAGCGGGAACTGAACTCTTCTTGGCCTTCTGGATGGCGTCGTACAACGTGGGATTGCCGGCGATGTCGCCACCACCGACCCGAGCCGCGACCTCAATGTTCTTGATCAGCTTCGCGAAGAGCTTGCCTCGCTTGGCGTCGATCACTGCTTTCTTGTGCTTGGTGGTGGCCCACTTGGAATGGCCGCTCATCGTTGCCCTCTCACCATGTCGACGAAGTACTCGTGCAGTCGCGCGTCGGACGTGAGCTCGGGGTGAAAGCTCGACGCCAGCAGATGACCCTGGCGCGCTGCCACGATCCTACCGGCGGCTGGCCCGGTATCGACCCGTGCGAGGACCTGGATCGAAGGCCCGGCCTCCTCGATCCACGGGGCACGGATGAAGATCGCATGCATCGGGCCACCCTCGATGCCCTCGACGTCAAGGTCGGTTTCGAACGAGGCCACCTGGCGTCCAAAGGCATTGCGACGGACCGTGACGTCCATCCCGCCGATCGTCTCCTGGTCGGAGCGTCCATCGATGAGGCGATCGGCCAGCAAGATCATGCCTGCGCACGATCCGAAACACGGCATGCCCTCAGCCACGCGCTCGCGCAACGGATCGAGAAGATCGAAGATCGCGGCCAGCCGCGAGATCGTGGTGGATTCACCACCGGGCAGTACCAGCGCCTCGACCCCAGCGAGTTCGTCCACCGTCCGCACCCTGACCGCAGCAGCACCTGCGGCGCTCAGCGCCACCAGATGCTCGGCAACATCCCCCTGGAGCGCGAGGACGCCTACGACAGGTGAGCTCACCAGCCGCGGTCGGCGTAGCGCTGATCGGCCGGAAGCGTGTCGATGTTGATGCCGACCATCGCTTCACCGAGTCCACGCGACACCTTGGCGATCACGTCGGGGTCATCGAAGAACGTAGTGGCTTTGACGATGGCCTCGGCCCGCTTCACGGGGTCGCCGGACTTGAAGATTCCTGAGCCGACGAACACGCCTTGGGCGCCGAGCTGCATCATCATGGCCGCGTCAGCCGGAGTGGCAATGCCGCCAGCGGTGAATAGGACCACCGGCAACGCGCCCGTCTCGGCGATCTCCTTGACCAACGCATACGGAGCGCGAAGATCCTTGGCAGCAGTGAAAAGTTCTTGCTCGTCCAACGTGGTGAGCCGCTTGATCTCGGAACGGATCGAGCGCATGTGACGAGTGGCCTCGACCACGTTGCCGGTGCCGGCTTCACCCTTGGATCGGATCATGGCCGCACCTTCGCTGATGCGACGCAGCGCCTCACCCAAGTTGGTGGCGCCGCACACGAACGGAACGGTGAACGCCCACTTATCGATGTGCTGCGCTTCATCGGCCGGTGTCAGCACTTCAGACTCGTCGACGTAGTCGACCCCGAGCGACTGCAGCACCTGGGCCTCAACAAAGTGACCGATGCGAGCCTTGGCCATGACCGGAATGGAGACCGCTTCGATGATCCCGTCAACCATGTCGGGGTCTGACATGCGCGCGACGCCCCCATCGCGGCGAATATCGGCTGGTACGCGCTCCAGGGCCATCACGGCAACGGCTCCTGCATCCTCGGCGATGCGGGCCTGCTGGGCGTCGACGACGTCCATGATGACGCCGCCCTTGAGCATGTCGGCCATTCCACGCTTCACACCAGTGGTGCCGGTGGCGGGGACGGATTCGAACGACGTGGACACGGCGAAACCTCAATTGTTGGCGACGGACAGGCTCCCATCGTAGGCGTAGTCAGGCTCTCACTCACCTGGACGGGTACTCCGGGACGGCAGGCTCAGGCGGTCGCGCTGGCCAAGCCGTCCGGCCGCGAGGCGTCGACGTCGATCGGCTCTGGCCACGCGGCGCGGCCGGCTAAGTGCAGCAGCTTGACCATCGGCTTGCTTCTCATGGACGCGCACTGTCGCACGGCATCTTCATGAAAGAGCTTCGCCAATTCGACCCGACGAGTCGTCGCTTCCAATTCTTCGACGAGATCGCTGCCGCCGGCCGCCATCGCCACCGCCGCGACGCTCTCAGCGTCGGGGAGGGCGGCGTGCAAAGCCGTCGTCAGGTCGGTTTCGGCCTCATCACGATCAAGGTCTGACGAATCACGCGCGGTATGTGCGGCTTCGGCGAGGAACAAACTGGTTGCGGGGTCGAGAAGATCCGACGACGCAAGTTCAAGAGCCACACTTGCTCGGCGCAGAAGTTGGGTACGCAAAGCGGTGGCGGCGTTGTCGACGCGAATGTGCAAGCGGTCGAGTCGACCCGCCACCTGGCTTAGGTAGAGACCCACCAAGACGACCACGAGAAGTGCCCAGAACCACCAGGTCATCGCGCACCTCCTCTGCCCCACCGCGAAAGTCGTCCGAGCGCGGTGCCCCTGGCATCCTCTCGGACCACGTGGCCGGGTGCAGTGACTGTGTCGTAGACGGCCAGTACATCGTCGACTACGCGCGACCAGTCATAGCGGTAAGCCACATCTTTGCCGATGATCGACAGCTCAGCCCGCACCTCAGGATGTGCGAGTAGTTCGATCACTTCGTGTGCCAAGGCCTGAGCATCGCCGTTCGGAAAGAGGCGACCGGCGCGGCCTCCTTCGAGCACGCGGTCAAAGGCGTCCAAGTTACTCGCCACGACCGGCGCACCAGCTGACATCGCTTCAAGAAGCACGATGCCGAAACTCTCGCCTCCGGTGTTCGGAGCCACGAAGACATCCGCCGTCGAGAGCGCCCTGGCCTTGTCGTGATCGGTCACACGCCCCAGAAAATGCACGCGGTTCTGAACCGTCGCAGGAACGAGCGCCATTGCATCCTCAGGATCGCCCGGACCCACCACAAGGAACTGTGCTTGCGGACGTGCCTGCGCGATGGCCGTCATGGCCTGCGTCAGCACCTCGAACCCCTTGCGTGGTTCGTCGAGCCGACCCAGGAAGGCAACGACTTCTGCCTCCTGATCGAACAGGTCGAGCGGCTTGGCATCCGCATAGGCCGTGACGTCGACACCATTGGGAATCACGACGGAATCGACGCCCAAGTGATCGCGAAGCGTGATGCGTGCTGGCTCACTGACGGCGATCCGCGCCCCCAGCTTTTCGACCGCAGTTTGAAGGATGTTGGCGCCCACCGTCATCGCGCGCGAGCGGGGGTTGGACGTGTGAAAGGTGCCCACCATCGGCCCTTCAGCGGCCCAACACGCCACCAAGGACACACTCGGTGCGGCTGGTTCATGCACGTGCAGCACGTCGAAGGAGTTCTCTTGGATCCAGCGTCGAACGCGTTGCGCCGAGAGTGGTCCGAAGGCCAATCGCGCCACCGAGCCGTTGTAATGCACAGGCACCGCCCGTCCGGCAGCGACGACGAAGTCTTCGTCAGGCTCATCGTCACCAGGGGCCAGAACCGACACCATGTGGCCCCGATCAATCAGGGCGCGTGCGAGATCGCGCACATGCGTCTGCACTCCCCCGGGCGCGTCCCACGAGTAAGGGCACACGATTCCCACGCGCATACCGCCATTGCGCTGCGTCGGCAGAGTGGAACGAGACATCGGCGTGGTCATTCGAGTCCTCGATCTGAATCCCAGAACGGCTGCAGCATGTGCCAATCCTGAGGGCGCGTGGCGATCCCGTCAGCAAATCGAACCGCCACTTGTTGCGTCAGATCCTCGACTCGCTCGCGACGCGGTGTGTCTTCACTCAACGACGACGCGATCGGCGACTCAATCAGGACTACCA
>Ga0105047_10012730_pt1 | contig 13506 bp, 7 predicted proteins | sample MAT04_FD_78384 | JGI IMG/M metagenome (GOLD analysis project Ga0105047, IMG submission 78384) | Freshwater microbial communities from Lake Fryxell liftoff mats and glacier meltwater in Antarctica - MAT-04 (megahit assembly) | ecosystem: Environmental > Aquatic > Freshwater > Ice > Liftoff...
CCGCCCGAAATCATTGTCGACAATGCGGCGCTCAAACGGCGCGTCGCGCGCATCGAGAAAGATATCCAGAAGATGGCCGCCAGCACAAAGCCAGCGCCTGAAGCGTTCGAGACTTGGCAGAAATCGATGCTCGCCTTCGTGACGAAAAATCCTACAGGGTGGGAGACGCCGGACGTCAGCGCTCTGATCGAAGGCGCTGCGCCGCAGTCCAAAAAGGCAGATGCCAAAGAGGAAGCAAGCAAGCCTGCGGCGGATTATGAAATCACCCCCGACGGCCGTGTGATCTTTAATAAGAAGACCGCGTCGACCGTCGATTTCGATCTGCGTCCTGCGGCTTCCTCGATTGCCTCGATCAGAATCGAACTCCTTCCCGACGCCCGGCACAACAACAAGATCGTCGCCACCGGCGAGAGCGCCGCGCTCGCGCCCGCGTTCACGATTGAGAAGAAGGGCAAAAAGGGGCAGACACTTTCCATCCGCTATGCGCAGGCGAACTATTACCTTCCACGCTACGCCAACGGTTTTGAAATCATGGGCGTGCAAGCCAGTTGGAAGACCGATCCCAAGCACTCGGGCAAAGCCCACTCGGCCGTCTATTTTCTCGAGACGCCCGCTCAGATCGCCGACGGCGACACGCTTCGCGTGCGCCTCAAGGGCGTCGCGCTGGCCAGCATTCGCATCAGCATCTCGCCGCTGGCACCCGACATTTTCTCGACTGAATTTCCGGCCAACCTGAGCCAGAGTGTCGAGCAGGAAGCCTTTGCCAGAGTGCATCATCTGCGCTCGACCGCCTGGAATCCCGAACTCTTCAAGCAGCTCAAGCCGCTCGACAATGAGCAGCTTTCCTATCGCAGCGGAAAGACGCCGGTCATGGTCACCGAGTCCATCAGCAAGCCGTTGACGATGCGCGTCCTGCCGCGCGGAAACTGGCAGGACGAAAGCGGCGAGATCTGCAAGCCCGAGACGCCGCACTTCCTGCCCAAGCTTAAGTTGCCCGATGGCCAGACTCAGACGCGCGCCGACCTCGCCAAATGGCTCTGCTCGCCCGAGAATCCGCTGACCGCGCGTGTGATCATGAATCGCTTATGGAAACAGATGTTCGGCAACGGCCTCAGCGCGCAAGTCGACGATCTGGGCGCGCAGGGCGAACCGCCGACGCATCCGGAATTGCTCGACTGGCTGGCCGTCGAATTTCGCGAGAGTGGCTGGGATTACAAACGCATGGTCAAGCTGCTGGCGCTGAGCCACACCTACCGTCAGAGCAGCAGTCTGCGGCCCGAACTGCGCGACGCCGACCCGCTCAACCGCATGCTTGCCAGCCAGAATCCGCGCCGGCTCGAAGCCGAGATCGTTCGCGACAACGCCCTGGCCATCGCCGGATTGCTCAACACCGAAATGGGCGGCCCGCCCTCGAAGCCCTATCAGCCCGACCGTTATTACGAAGGCCTGCAGTTCCCCGACCGCAAGTACGTCGCCGAAAAAGACGAGCGGCAGTACCGGCGCGGCGTCTACATGCACTGGCAGCGCACCTTCCTGCAGCCCATGCTCGCGAACTTCGATGCGCCCAGTCGCGAAGACTGCGTTGCCATGCGCACCAATGCCAACAGCCCGCAGCAGGCGCTGACGCTGCTCAACGATCCTTCCTTTATAGAGGCCGCCCGAACGTGGGCCGCGCGACTGATGACGAGCGCAAAATCAGACGACGAGCGCCTCGACCAGGCCTTCCGCCAGGCGCTCGCGCGGGCCATCAAGCAGAATGAAAAATCCAGCCTCGCCGCTTTCCTCACGCAAATGCGGCAAGAGTACAAAGCCAAACCCGAAGACGCCGCGAAGTTGAAAAAAGTCGGCCTGAAAGAATCGCCCGCTGATCTGGACGACGTGGAGCTCGCCGCGTGGACGAGCGTCTGCCGGGTGCTGCTGAATTTGCACGAGACGATTACGCGATGAGTTGTAGCGCAGGCATCCTGCCTGCGAGAACGTTGTGGAGTAAAAAACATGGACAACCGCGACACCTGCGGCGACGGCCTCAATCGCCGGAGCTTCCTCTATAAGAGCGCCTTCGGCATGGGCGGCATGGCCCTCGCGCAGCTCCTCGCGCCCGCCGCTCGCGCCGACGAAAAAGTCGTGGCTGCCGCCGGCAAATGGCGCGGCGTGATCACGCAGCCGCATCTTCCGCCCAAGGCCAAGCGCATTATTCATCTCTGCATGGCCGGCGGGCCATCGCAATTCGAAAGCTTCGATTGGAAACCGGAATTGAAGAAGCGCGGCGGTCAGCCGTTTCCCGATTCGCTTACGCAGGGCCAGCAGCTTGCGCAGTTGCAGAACACGAAATTGATCGCGCGCGCGCCGTTCACTGAATTTCAGAAGTATGGCAAGAGCGGCCAGGAGATTTCCAATCTCTTCCCGCACATCGCCTCAATTGCCGACGAGCTCTGCATCGTGCGCTCGATGGTCACCGAACAGATCAATCACGATCCCGCGCAGGCTTTCATGAACAGCGGCTCGATCCTGAAAGGCCGACCCAGCATGGGTTCGTGGATGCTTTACGGACTCGGGGCCGAGACTGAAAACCTGCCCGGTTTTATTGTGCTGCTCTCGCGAACCAAGGGCGGCGGCGCGCAGCCGATCTCCGCGCGGCAGTGGTCCGCGGGATTTCTCCCCAGCCGTTTTCAGGGCGTAATATTTCAATCGAAAGGCGAAGCCGTTCACTACGTCGGCAACCCCGACGGCGTCTGCCAGAGCGTCCAGCGCCTGGTCGTCGAAGAAGTCAACCGCCTCAACGGCATGCACGCCGCGGAACACGTCGACCCCGAACTGCAGACGCGCATCGCCCAATACGAGATGGCCTTCCGCATGCAAACCAGCGTGCCAGAGCTGACCGACTTCAGCAAAGAGCCAAAGGCCAACCTGGACATGTATGGAATCAAGGAGCCCGGCGACGGTTCTTTCGCGTCGAACTGCCTGCTCGCGCGACGGCTGTCCGAACGCGGCGTGCGCTTCATTCAGCTCTACCACCGCGGCTGGGATCATCACGGCAACATCGAGAAAGACATGCCGACCGTCGCCAAAGAAACCGATCAGGCCTGCGCGGCGCTGGTCAAGGATTTGAAGCAGCGCGGCATGCTCGAGGACACGCTGATTCTATGGGGCGGCGAGTTCGGACGGACTCCGATGGGACAGGGCAGCGGCCGCGACCATCACATCAATTCATTCAGCTTATGGATGGCCGGTGGCGGCGTGAAGAGCGGCATCACCTACGGCGCCACCGACGAGCTCGGATACCGCTCTGTCGAAAACGTCGTCAGCATGCACGACCTGCATGCCACCATGCTGCAACTCTGCGGAATTTATCACGACCGCTTCTCCGTAAAATTCCAGGGCCTCGACGCGCGCCTGACCGGCGTCGAACACAGCAAGCCCGTCAAAGACATCATCGCCTGACCGATGTGGCACGGGCAGCTGTTGGGCTGCCCATTGCCGTTATCAGGTCGCTCCTAATCTAACTAATACGTTTACCGTCTTAGGTTTGAGAAAAGCATTTTCAAAAATCGTATAAACCAAAACAAAGCAATAACTTATACAATCACTTTTTTGCTAATATGCGCACGTTATCTTCTAAGTCGAATGATCTCGTCGCCCAAAAAGTAGGTACGAGCAGACAGGAATGTCTGCTCCACTTTAAAACTTAAACAGCAACTTCAAGATCGCCTCGGGATTGTGCGCCATTTTCATAAAGCTGGCCTGCCCATCGGAAAGCGGGCGGATTTCCGTCCACGGTGTCAGCGTCAAGCTGCGCGATTCGAGCAGCCGTAGTGACGTTTGAAAATCGCGCGGCGTATAGCAGAAGGTCGTGAACACACTCTTCTCATCGCGAATCATTTCGATCCACGGCAGGCTCGATTCATTCTCGCCCATGCCCACAAAAACGATCCGCCCGCCGCGCCCGCAGGCCGCGACAGACGCGCGCCGCGTCGGCGCATAGCCCACCGCGTCGATGACGAACTCGGCCCCGGAACCCCCAGACCATTTGCGCACCGCCTCCTCGGCGTTTTCCTTATCGCTGTTGATGACATGATCGGCCTTAAGTTGTCGAGCGACCTCGAGGCGCTTTTCGTTGCGATCCACCACGCACACACGCGTGATGCCGCGCATTTTTGCAAGCGCCAGCGCCAGAGCGCCGATCGGGCCGGCTCCGAAGATCGCCAGCGTGTCGGGAATCTCCTGCATCGAAATCCGGAAGAAGTGAACCACGTTGGCGAGCGGCTCGGCGAAGACGGCTTCGGTTTCGCTCAGCCCGTCGGAGACCGCATAAAGCTGCGTCGCCGGAACCGTGACGAATTCCGCGTAGGTGCCGTGCACGCGGTCGAGACCCAGCAGGCGCCATGTCTCGCACAGATTCTGCCGACCGGATTGGCAGGCCGCGCACGTCCCGCAGCTCATCAAGGGATTGACCGCGACGCGCTGCCCCAGCGACCAGTCGCGCACCGACGCGTGCTTCTCTTCAATTACGGCGCTGGCTTCATGGCCGAGGATCAGTCCCGGTTTGCGCCGCGCGCTGTGCCCCAGAAATCCGTGCACGTCCGAGCCGCAGATGCCTGTCGACGTGATTCTTAAAAGCACCTCGCCCGCAGAAGCAACAGGTTTGGGCACGTCTTGGATCTCGACTTTTTCAGGAGCAACATAGACAAGCGCCTTCATGGCTTCCCTCCGGCAATTTTTGACGACCTCAACTGAGTTGATGAACGCGATAAGAAATAAATTACAGGCGGGCGCGCCGAACGCCACTCAAAGCGTGAAGTAGGCGCGATTGAAAAGCCCTGGCTTCGCAGCGCGTCTGTACGCCGCTTTGCTTTACTTGCCCTTTCGTCCCTGTAAATTGGTGATCGTTGACGTCTCGAGAGACCTTTGAATGACCGACCGCCGCCGTTTTCTCTTCGCCTCCGGAAGTCTCGCCGCTGCTGCCGCGTGCGGTTACTTCGCGCCCAGTAAATCCAACGCATTGCCCTTGCGTGAAGTCCGCATCGCCTCGCGCGCGCTCGGCAGCGAGATGAGCATTCTCGCGCTACATGCCGATGAGGCCATTGCCCGCAAAGCCATCACGGCCGCGTTCGAAGATGTCGAACAGATCGAATCGGTGATGAGCATCTACCGGTCCGGCAGCCAGATCAGCCGCCTCAATAAGGAAGGCAAGCTCGAAGCGCCGCATCCTTATATGGTCACGGTCTTGGAGCACGCCCAAAAATTGGCGGCAGAGACCGGCGGCGCCTTCGACGTCACTGTCCAGCCGCTCTGGCAGCTTTACTCCGACGCGAATGCGCGCGGCGCTCTTCCCTCCGAGGCCGACGTGGCCCAGGCCAAAGCGCGAATCGATTTCCGCAATCTGCATCTCTCGCCCCATCTCATTCGATTGGATTACGGCGCGCAGATTACCCTTAACGGCATCGCGCAGGGATTCGCCGTCGACCGCGCCGTAGCGGTGCTGCGCAGCTTCGGCATCGAGCACGCACTGATCGACACCGGCGAGCACGGCAGCATCGGCGAGAAGTCCGGCGCGCAACACTGGCGCGTCGGCATTCAGCATCCGCGCCAGCCCGATGCGCTCAGTGCGGTGATGAATCTCGACGGGCGGTGCCTCTCGACTTCCGGCGATTACGCGACTTTTTTCAGCCCCGATTTTTCCAATCACCACATCTTCGATCCGCACACCGGCCATTCGCCCCCCGGCCTTGCCAGCGTCAGCGTGCTGGCCGCAAGCGGCATGGAAGCCGACGCGCTTTCGACGGCGGTCTTTGTGCTCGGCGCCGAGCGCGGCGTCAGACTCTTGCAGGCGCGCGGTGCCGAAGGCTATTTCATCAGCAAAGCAGGCGGCACGGTCGCGACTCCGGGTATCCAGAAATTGATCTGCAACACCATTTCGTAACGCGCCTGACGACCCAAACGTGGCGCCGCCAAATGACGGCTTTACCACGAAGGCACGAAGACACGAAGATTCACTAAGAACGGCAACTGCATTTTTTTTCTTAGTGCTCCTTCGTGTCTTTGTGCCTTAGTGGTAAATGTGTTTCGGGACGCGTGTTCACGCGAGGATTTCTTTCAGAACGTGGCCGTGAACGTCGGTGAGGCGCACGTCGCGGCCGCTGTAGCGGAAGGTCAGCTTTTCGTGATTGAGGCCGAGCTGATTGAGCACCGTCGCCCAGAGGTCGTAAACCGTGCATGGTTTTTCGGTGGCGTGATAGCCGTAGTCGTCGGTCGCGCCGTAGGTGGTGCCGCCTTTGATACCGCCGCCGGCCATCCAGACGCTGAATCCGTACGGGTTGTGATCGCGACCGTTGCTGCCTTGTGAGAACGGCGTGCGGCCGAATTCGCCAGCCCAGATCACCAGTGTCGTATCGAGCAGCCCGCGCGCTTTTAGATCGGTGAGCAGTGCGGCGATGGGCTGGTCGATCTGGTTTCCCATCTTGCCGTGCCCGGATTTCACTTCGCCGTGATGGTCCCACGGATTGGCGGCATTGCCGCCGCCGAGATTGTACGAGAGACAGGTGAGCTCGACGAAGCGCACGCCGCGTTCGACCAGCCGGCGCGCGGTCAGGCACTGCCGCGCGTAGGCGGCTTTCTTGGGCTCGGCATCGTCGAGGCCGTATAACTTTCGCATCGCTTCGCTCTCGCCGCTGACGTCGCAGAGATCGGGCACGGAGGATTGCATGCGCCAGGCGAGCTCGTAGTTTTTTATCGCGGTCTCGATATGCGCATCGGCGCCCTGCGCTTCGAGGAAACGCTTGTCGAGCGCGCCGATGAAATCAAGTTTGTTGCGCTGCAACTTCGCCACATCGCCCGGACGGATGTTATTGAGCGGCTCTGGTTTGTCGGCGTAGATGACCGAGGCTTGATGGACCGCGGGGAGAAAACCGCTGCCGAAGACGCCCACGCCGCCGTGTGGAAAAGTCGAATCGCCGGAGCGCAGCGCGACGTAGCCAGGCAGGTTTTCGGACTCGGTGCCCAGGCCGTAGCTGCTCCATGCGCCGGCGCTGGGATAGCCGATGAACGGGAATCCGGTGTGCATGAACAGGTTGCCCTGTGCGTGTTCGCTGAACTTGGAGGTCATCGAACGGATCACGCACAGATCGTCGGCGCACTTCGCCAGATTGGGCAGCATCTCGCTGACCGGCAGGCCGCTTTGGCCGCGATTTTTGAACTCCCAGTGCGACGGCATGATCGTGCCGTTCTGGTTGAATTGCGTGCGCTGCACCGGCATGGGCATGGGCTTGCCGGCTTCGGCGATCAGGCGCGGCTTGGGATCGAAGGAATCGACATGCGAGACGCCGCCGGACATGTAACAGAAGATGACGTTCTTCGCGCGCGCTTTGAAATGCGGCTTCTTCGGCGACGCGTCGCTTCCGGGATCGGCGTAGGCGGGCTGGCTCATCAGGCCGGCCAGCGCGAGCATGCCGAAGCCGCTGGACATTCGCGCGAGCGCCTCGCGGCGGGTGAGACCCGATTGGGTGCAGCCACTTTCAGCGGACATAGATGAACTCCTTGGCGTTGAAGAGGGCCTGTGCGAGGCTGCGCCATGCAAAATCGGGTGCGGACGCGGCCTTCTGTTTTTCTCGCAGATCTTTGAGCTGTTCATCCAGCCGCGCGAGGTCGGCGCGCGATTTTATTAAGGCCGCGTCGGGCGGAGACTTTGACTCCGGCGTCTCTTTCATCTTTTTGCGGAGCTCTTCGGCGGATTTTTCTGTTTCGGCAAGAGTGGATTTAAGAATTTCTCCGGCACCGACCATGCTGCGCACGTACTCGAGGCTCTCCTTTAAGTCGCTTTCACTGGGATCGCGGCCCAGCGCCTCGTTGAACATGCGGCGCACGTTTTCGTCGTCCTTGGCGGAGCGATTGGAGAGCACGCGCGCCGCCCAATCTCCGGCCCAGCGGTTGACCAGAGGCGAATTCAACAACGCGAGCGACTGCGCGGGGACGTTAGTGGCGTCGCGCTTGCCGCGCGTTCCGGAGGGCACGGGGAAATCGAATGCGGTCAGCAAGGGATCGAGGTTGTTGCGAATCACTTTCATATACACAGAGCGCCGGTTGCTGCCGCCATCGGCGGGTGCGCCGCCGATTTTCTGTTCCAGTTTTCCGGTCAGCGCGAGCATGCTGTCGCGAATGGCTTCGGCGTCCAGGCGGTGTGATGAAAAATGAGTGAGCCACTTATTATTGGGATCGCCGGCGGCGGCCTGCTTCGATACGGAATGAGAAAGCCGGAAGGCGCGCGAGGTGACCAGCAGGCGAATTATTTTCTTGAGGGACCCGCCTTCCGTTCGCATGCGTGTGGCCAGGTAGTCGAGCAGCTCCGGGTGCGTGGGCAGTTCGCCCAGGCGGCCCATGTTGTCAGGCGTGATCACGATGCCCTGGCCGAAAACGTGGTGCCAGAGCCGGTTGACGATGACGCGATCGGTAAGTGGATTATCTAAAGCGACGAAACTCTCGGCGAGATTTTTTCGCCCGCTCTGTGTTGGACCGGCCTGATAGGACTGCGCGTTGATCGCGTCGAGAAACCGGCGCGGCACCAGCGCGACGGGTTTCTTGTGATCGCCGCGATCAAAGAGCGCGTGATCGGCGGCGAAGCCTTCGAGCAATCCGGGCGCGCGCGTGGGCACGGGGATTTCGGATTCCAGCCGCCGGTACTCGGTGATCAGCGATGCAGCGCCCGGCAGGTCAGCAAGCTTGTTGGGTAGAAAGTTCTGCTGCACGAACGCGGAAAGAAACTCCGCGTCCGCATCGGTCATGCGCTGATCGCGAAATGCCTCGATGCAGCGACGCAGCGTGCTCTGATAAAGGAGCGCCAATTCATCGGCGGATTTCGGCGCGGCGGGCGGCTCCGGGAATAAAGCAATCAGTGAGGTCGCGGTTGAGGGCGGGGGAGGGCCTTTCGCGTTTTTTGCGTAGATGACTTCGGAGATGCCGAACCAGGAGCGCTCAACGTTTCCGGTTTCGATGGGCTGATCGGCTTCGGTGGTGACTTCCAGATAGAGCGACTCGCCTTTCCAGTAGTTCAGATCGTAGCTGACCCACTGATCGTTTTCGGAATTCATGTCGTGCTTGGGATAGATCAGTCCGGTGCGCGGATAGTTTCGGACGACGTAGCGCGCGCGGGCTTTACTGCCACGGACGCGGAACCAGAGCTTGCCGCCTTCCGAATTGAAATTGGGAGAGGAGAGCACAGCACGAAGCTTATCGGAGATCAGATGCGAGTATGTTCCGGTGGGGAGAATCTGCGAGACAACGCGATCTCCATTAACAAGGATACTGAACTCCCCGGGCGGAGAGGCTCCCTGAATCAAGCCGGCGCCTTCGGCAACCCACTGCTTCATTTCGGCGCCGCGCATGTCCCATCGCAAGAAGGCATCCTGCGCGCAGAAATCAGTCTGGCGTTTAGATTCGTTCTTCGCGGTCTCGATCAGCTTCGACCATTCGGCGTCCCATTTGTCGGCCGGCAGGGCGGCGAACCGCGACCATGCGTCCAGTGGCGCGGGCAGATTGGGCTGCTTCTTGTCGCCCTTCCACACTTTCATTTTCGTGACGGCATCGTCGGTTTGTTTCAGCCACGTTTCAGCGAGCTGGCCGCGAATATTCTTCTTGAGTTCGGTGAGCTTCTCGATATTCAGTTTCTGGCGGTCGGGGAGGTTGACGTCGATCATCGCGGGACGGCTGCTGACCATCATGCCGTACATCGAATAAAAATCGGCCTGGCTGATCGGATCAAACTTGTGATTGTGGCAGCGCGCGCAGGAGACGGTGACGCCGAGGAAGGCCTTGGTGATGGTGTCGATCTGGTTGTCCGTGAAGGTGACCTGTTCGTCGTGGGCGTCGGTGGGCGTGAAGCCGTGGAGTACCATTCGATAATGCGCGATGCCGAGCGCCGATTCGTTTATGTTCGTCTCCGGATTGGCGCGCGGCGCGAGGAGATCGCCGGCGATGTGTTCACGGACGAGCTGCGGATAAGGGACGTCTGAGTTCAGCGCGCGGATGAGGTAGTCGCGGTAGCGCCAGGCGAAGGGAATGGCGGGATCGCCTTCGCTGCCGTAGGTGTCCGCGTAGCGGACCCAGTCCATCCAGTGGCGCGCCCAGCGTTCGCCGAAGCGCGGCGAGGCCAGCAGCCGATCGGCGGCGGCGTCGATGGCCTGTTGCTGATTTTTGGAATAGGCGGCGACGAAGGCGTTGGTCTCGTCGGGCGCGGGCGGCAGGCCGGTCAGAACAAAATTGAGGCGCCGGAAGTAAAGGCGCGGATCGGCGTCCGCGGCGGGTTCGAGCTTTTCGGATTCCATCTTCGAAAGAAGAAAACGATCGACGGGTTGTTCGGACCAGGCTGCGTTTTTGACGGCGGGCACGGGCGGATTTTGGATCGGCTGGAAGCTCCACCAGCTTTTGCGGCGTTGCAGAATGGCGGTCCAGCTTGTGTCGCGGGTGAGTTCATCGGGAGTCGGCGGCTTGTCGCGTGGGTCGGGCGCACCCATTTTGATCCAGGCTTCGAAATCGCGAATGACGCGTTCATCGAGCTTGGCGCCTTCCTTCGGCATCTCGCCCTCCTCAACTTCGTGGCGGATCGCCTTAATAAGGAGGCTGGCCTGAGGATCGCCGACGACGATTGCATCGCCGGAGCTGCCGCCTTTTTTCCAGCCCTCGCGCGAGTCGAGCAGCAGGCCGCCCTTCTTTTTGCCGGAGACGCTGTGGCAGGAGTAGCACTCCTGAGCGAGCACGGGGCGGATGCGCTTCTCGAAGAATTCGATCTGCTCCGCGGGATTTTCCGCCAGCACGGACGCGGCAACAAAAAGCGTGGCGAGTGCGATTGTGATTCTCATGCCAGCACCCTCCGCTGAATTTCGCGAGCTGTCTCGATGCAATGCTTGCCGATAGTGTCGAAGTGTTCTTCGCGCAGGCGAAACGCTGGGCCGATTACGGTGAGCGCGGCGATCGGGTAGCCGTTCTGGTCGAGGATGGCGGCGCCGACGCAGTGAATGCCTTCCATGCCTTCGGAGCGATCGACCGCGTAACCGCAGGAGCGAATCTTTTCAAACGCGCCGAGCAGCGCCGTGCGCGTCGAGAGTGTCGTCGGCGTGAAGCTCTTTAGTTTTACTTCGCGGAAGAAGGCGTTGAGTTCGGCTTCGGGCAACGTGGCGAGCATCGCTTTGCCCGGCGCGCAAGAATAGAGCGGGACGCGGAAGCCGAGTTCGCCCAGGACCTTGACCGGTTGACGCGACGCGACTTGTTCCATCACCACGCATTTATTCTGCGAGCGCACTGCAAGCTGCGCGGTCTCGCCCACGCGATCGCGCAACTGGCAGAGCGGTTCGAGCGCGCAGCCGCCGAGGCTTTTATCGCCGATGCGCGGGCGGGCCATGTCGAGCAGTTTTCCCGTCAGAAAAAAGCGGCGGTCTTCGTCGCGCCGTTCGACGTAGCCGTGTTCTTGAAGCGTCTCGATGATGCGGCAGGTTGAGTTGTGCGGCAGCTCGAGCGTGCGGGCGATCTCGCTGGCGGTCAGGCCGGCGCTGCCGGCACGGCTCAGGCTTTCGAGGATCGCGAGTGTCCGTTCGGCGCCGGGTGAGGCGGAGCGGTCGAGCTCGGATGGCGACAAAACGGGAGGCGCAGCGCGCGTGATGGTCTTGTTCATTTGTTTTCCATGAGTGGAAGCATTTCCAATACTGGATAACCCGTTCGCCGGGGGCGCAGTCACGTTTTTTGTAATTTGCCTGCAAAATGGTTTGGGATGTGGGAAATCGGGCGATTGCTGCACACGTGCAAGTCGTGTTCGGGGAGTGATTTATGGTGAAATCGTCCGCCTATTCTGGAATTTCTCATTATAATCCCCGTACGCCTAGTGCGGTCGGGAACAAGTTATTTGCAGAGGCTCCTGACGATGGAACCAAGAGATTGCGATGACATCAGCCAGACACTGGCAGGCGACCGCGAGGCCTTCGGGGCGCTCGTCACGCGATATCACGGGCAGATTTTTTCGTACGTTGTGGCTCGGACTGGCGACAGCAGCATCGCTGAGGATATTGTGCAGAAATCGTTTGTCGACACCTACAATCGCTTGAGCAGCTTCGACATTGAGCAGTCGTTTCAGGCCTGGGTGCAGGGCATCGCCTTCAATCATTGCCGCAACCACTGGCGCCAGTCGCGCCGCGAAGCGCAGCTTAAATGCCGGCTGCTGGAACTGCGCCGCTCCGAGCAGCAACTCGGCATGATCGAAAGTAGTAGCAGTGCCGATCCCAAGCAACTGGGCGCGCTGCGCGAATGTCTGGGCACTCTGAGCGAGTACGAACAGAATCTGGTCTCAATGCGCTTCTCGCAGAACCTCTCCTTAAAATCAATTGCACTGCAACTGGGACGCAACAGCGAAGCCTTGCGGCAACTTCTGTTCCGCATGCGCGTTCGGCTGGGCATCTGTATTCGCAAGCGTCTGGCCTTGCAAAGGACCCATCAATGAGTCCGCTTGAAAATATCCGCTTTGAAGAATTGGTCTCGCGTTACTTCGAAGAGTCGCTGACGTCCGACGAAGAGCTTGAGCTTTATGAGCTGCTCACCGATCCGGCTCTGGGCAAATCGTTCGAAGAGATGGTGAAGCTCAATGGCGAAATCCGGGCCACGCTGGAGCCATCGGTGTCGGCGGAAGAGATGTCGGCGCGCGTGATGCATGAGCTTGCGAATCAGCACAAGCTTCCCGTGGTCCTGCCGCTTGCAACGATGACAAAAGTTAAAGTTGAGGCCCGCAACGAGGGACGCGCGACGGCATTCGGCTCGACGGCGGCTCGGACGCCCATTCTTCTCAGCTCAATCAAGCACGCCATTCCGCCATCCGAACCGGTTTCTGTGCAACGCCGGCCCATCGCATCCAGTTTCGCAATCGGAATCTCGCTGGCGTTGCACGCGGCCATGATCATGTTGATTCTGACGCTGCATTTCGACCGCCGCGCCGAACAGCAGCATGCCGCATCGGCCGCCTCGAATCCTCGGCCGGTCGCGGCCGCTCAGCCTGATATCGAACATGCCGTTGAGCCGATGGCGACGCTGCGCTCGGTAACCGGCCGGGCCTGCACGATTGAAGAGGCCGGCGCGAAGATGATGCAGACCGGTAGTGAAGTAATCGGCGGACAGCCGCTGCAGACCATCGGGGCGCAGAGCGCCGCGGACGTGGTCTTCTCCGATGGCACCACGCTGGAGCTCAAGGCCGATACAAAAGTCAGTTCGCTTTCGTCGGGGAATTTGGCCAGCCAACCCGCCGGCGCGCTGACATCTGGGAAGTATGTTGTGCTCGACAGCGGCACGCTCTGCGCGGATGTCACGCATCAGCCCGCGGGGGCGCCGATGGCCATCGTCACGCCGGAGGCCGAGGTGCTCGTCATCGGCACGCGCTTTACGCTCACCTCGCTGAATGGCAAGACGCGGTTGGATGTTGAAGACGGCATCGTGCGCATGAAGCGCCGCAGCGACGGCGAGACCGTGCTGGTCAAGGGCGGC
>Ga0105047_10012732_pt1 | contig 13506 bp, 16 predicted proteins | sample MAT04_FD_78384 | JGI IMG/M metagenome (GOLD analysis project Ga0105047, IMG submission 78384) | Freshwater microbial communities from Lake Fryxell liftoff mats and glacier meltwater in Antarctica - MAT-04 (megahit assembly) | ecosystem: Environmental > Aquatic > Freshwater > Ice > Liftoff...
GACTTAGTAGATATCGCTTTTGTTCAGAAGTGTAAAAACCCGGTCTTATTACCTGCAATTCGCTCTAATGTGAAATTAAAGTCCATGATGATACTTGAACCTAGAAATAGACTTTCCGTAACCCCTGTAACGAGAGTGGAATTCGAGGAAATATTGAATATGGCAAAGGAGAAATGGGAAACTGTCCTAAACACATCATGGTAAAGTACCCATATGCATGTAGACGGAAATCTGCCAGAAGTACCTACGCTTGGTTTTTATTACCACCACAAGCACGACCCTAGTGTTTCGTGTGCAAACTTTGCATATGAGGTGCTCGGAGTTGCTCACCACACAGAAGACGATGTAAGAAAAGAAGACAGATACCTTGTTATATACCGCCCGCTTTACAGAGAGGCTTTTGTGTATAGAAACGGAAAAATGTTCGACGCCAGACCGCTTCCCATGTTTATGGAAAACGTTATCAAAGAGGGTATAGAAAAAAAGAGATTTACTAAAATTAAAGATGCGGAGATTATAGAAAAACTGAATAAAATGAGAGACGAGATGTATTTGAAATAAAATGAATAAATTCTGCCGAGGTTGAACCTCGGCAGAATTTAGGCGTAACGTTTTGACCAAAAAGGAATGCCAAGAAATTTTTTGAACGTGCCAATTTTTGTGCGTTTTATAGATAGTGCAAGCCCCTCTGTTCCAAGCTCCTTTCCAATACGCCCTGCTAAGGTTCGCATATAGGTACCTGTGCCACAGACAACGTGCATGCGAACTACGACAAATGTCCTTTGGGGTATGGACTCAAGTAGTAGTTTCCAACCAGACCTAATAACGTCTTGCCTAAAGTCAGCGCCAAGTGCTTTTGTGGGATCGTCGCTTCTTGGCACATGCATAAGTCCGTCCACAATTCTTTTTTCAAGTTCTGAATTGGTAAGAGTGTTGAATGTAATACCTGAAATTCTATAAATAGTTTCTTCGTGCTCGGGAATTACAATAGTGTCTAATTTTTTTTCAAGAGCGTATAGAAAAAGAGGTTTTCCGGCAACTGTTTTTGAGGAGTAGATAGGGTAGGGAACAGAGTGCGTGCCAATAGTTTTTTTAATCGCCCCAAGTATACGAGCGTTATATAAAGGCGTAAAAGTGCCTTTATAATCAGGAAGCCCAAGCGTGTCGCCCGTATCCGTGCCAAGGTCAAGAAGCACTTCAATTTCGTATTCCTTGTCAAATTTTGTGTACTCCTTTTGTTTTTTACACTCAGAACCTAAAAGTACTAAAAGTGCGCCCTCTGCCATAGGGTCAAGGCGTCCTGCGTAGGAGGCTGGCACGTCCTTATATTCAGGGTGTTCCTGTTTCCATATCTCGATACAAGTAAGTGGAGTCTCTCCTCGTATTTTTTCTAGAACTACGTATTTTGGAATGTTAGGCATGAATACATTTATAATACACAAAAAACGGACCGAGAGGTCTGCTTTCGAAGGTTTGGCGACTTATACATTAATCACCAGTTGCGCTTGGGAAACGAATAACGCCGTAATTTGCCGCATCCCAGTCCTTTTGCGCTTCTTCTTCAGAGCGAAGCCTTGCTTCTAAAAGCCTCTGCTGATGTGCGTCTTTTCTCATTGCCTTTCTTGCGTTAGCAACACCAGCCCCCTTTTTCCCAAAAGCTCTAAGTTTCGGGGTGTTACCATCAACAATCGCTTGCTCTACGTGGTCAGGACGTCTGCGTTTTGGTTTTCCTTCCAGGCTCATATTAAATTCCCTTTATTGGACACTTTTATAGTATATCAAAAATCATACTTTTCTATAGGTTTAGGAAAGTAGAGAGTCTATGACTTCTTTAACTAGCGCGCCGTCGGCGCGCCCTTTCAGCTCTTGCATAACAGCTCCTGTAAATTTCCCCGCATCTGCTTTACTACTTACTCCCATAGATGCCATTTTCTCTTTAACTACCACCTCAATTTCCTCTTTAGACATCTGCGCAGGAAGGTAGGTCTCAATTATGGCAAGCTCTAGTTTTTCAGGCTCTGCAAGTTCTGGACGATTGCCTTTTATATATTGTTCAATCGAGTCTTTTCTTTGATTGCTTGCTCGCTTTATAACGACAAGAGCTTCCTCGTCAGTGAGTAGCTCATCTGGCTTTCGCTTTTTTGCAACAACTTCAGAAGTCATTGCCGTTACGAGCGAGCGTAATGTTGAAAGTAAAACTGCGTCGCGTGCTTTCATGGCAGTAGGTATCCCTGCTTTTATTGATGCGTGAATAGACATAGAGGTGGTTAGTAGTTGGTAGTTACCATGGTGATTACAAGCAAAGAATATCATATCTCTTAGGGTATAATCCATAGATATGACACCTTTTTATGTAGGAATTATTGTACTCGCGCTTATTTTTGTGCAGGGAATAGGGTTGTGGCTCATGGCTAGGCGACAGGAGAAAGCATCGCAGGTGCCTTCTGATACAAGTGGACTCCTTTTACTTCAAGGGCAAATAGAGAAGCTCGAGCGCGCGCTTGACGCGCGCCTGCATGAATCGTCAAAACAAATGCATGAGGAAATACGATCTCAACACACCGAGTCATCGCGTCTCATTAAAGAAATTACACAAGAAATTACGTCGGTAAAAGAAATTGGAAGAGAGACAGGAAAGTTTGCAGAACAACTGCAGTCGCTTCAAGACATATTAAAAAATCCAAAACAGCGTGGAATTCTTGGCGAGTATTACCTTGAAACCGTTTTAAAAAACGTGATGAGCCCCGGACAATACCAAATGCAGTACGCTTTCAAAAATGGAGAAATTGTTGACGCTGCGGTTTTCATTAACGACATGATCGTGCCAATTGACTCAAAATTCTCTTTAGAGAACTACAACCGCTTTGTAAGCGCTAAACTTGGAAGTCTTGAGCGAGATGCCGCTGAAAAAGCTTTTGTGAGTGACTTAAAAAACCGTATTCAAGAAACTGCAAAATATATCCGTCCAGAAGAAAACACCATGGACTTTGCTTTCATGTTTATTCCGTCTGAGGGTATTTACTATGACCTACTCGTTAATTCTGTTGGAGTCGGAAATAGCGTAGACGGAGAGGAGAATTTAATTCAAAGAGCCGCTTCAAAGTATAAGGTAATTATCGTATCTCCAACGTCCTTTTTGGCATACCTACAGACGGTGCTCCAGGGCCTTAGAGCGCTCAAAATTGAGCAGAGCGCCAAAGAAATTGAGAAAAGGGTGGGAGAGCTTGGAAAGCACATCGGAAGCTTTCAGGACTACTACAAGAAAATTGGGAACGCGCTTGGAACTACGGTTAGTCAGTACAATTTGGGCTTTAAAGAGCTTGGAAAGGTGGAAAAGGACGTATACCGCATAACAGAGGAAAAAATAGGTATTGAGCAAGTTCTCCTAGGTAAGCCCGGAATGAATGAAAATGAGGTGGCAGACTAACGCTTGCATAATACGGCAAAAGGGTTAGTATATGACTTATATATGGAATACGCCGTTATAAAGACAGGCGGTAAGCAGTACGTCGTTAAAACTGGCGACGTGATTACCGTTGAAAAAATGCCACAAGAACACGCAAAAGGTGACACAATTACCTTCATAGAAGTGCTATTGACGGATGACGGAAAGAAAACACTCGTTGGAACTCCTATGCTTTCTGGAAAGACCGTTACAGGAACTGTTGAATCTGTGGGGAGAGCACCGAAAGTTGACGTCGTAAAGTACAAAGCCAAGAGTAATTACTTTAAGAGAAGGGGGCACAGACAGCCTTTTGTGAAAGTAAAGATTGGTGCAATAGCCTAGGGCTTGTTCAAAAAATTATTCGATACTACGTTTTTCGCTCCGAGATTCACTCGAAGCACATATTTGTACTGCAGGTTACGCTTATCACTTCTGCTTTGTCTCTAAAAATTTTAAGTACCTCAAAAATCTTGCGCCCTCGTCGCGGAATTTTTTGTTCGCCACATTTCAAATGATAGACTAAGAAGAAGAAACACATGCAACAAACACCTCTTTCTGATTCTGTACTGCTTAATGTCTGCATCATTCCTCCTGCCTCGGTCGGAACCATGTGTATTGAGCTAAGCAAATCTCTTGATTCAAAAAACACGCTATTCGTACTTGATGGGGTGAATAGATTTCCCCACATGACCCTTTTCATGGCGCGGTTTCCGAAGAGCGCCATACCTGAAGTTATTGCCCACGTTCAAGAAATAGCAGAGAGCACAAAGGAGTTCGTTTGCAAACACGCAGGGTATTTCATGACTGATGGACAGCATGCAGAAGTTTCCTATGTAAAGTCAAAAGAACTCCTGGACTTACACGAAAAGGTAATTGAGATGCTTAAGCGATACAGGTATTCTGCAGGGAATCCTGTTGCGGAAAAATATTTTGATCCCTACACGAGCAAGCAGAAAGTGAACGCACAGGAAACCGGGTATGATCTTGCACATAGTCTATATAGGCCACACATAACCCTTACGCGCTACAAAACTAACGAAGATAGACAGCCATTCCTGCCAGATGCAAAAAATTTATCCTTTGTAGCAAATACTATAGCGGTGTACAAGGCGGACGACAACGGTGCGGTTTTTGAGGAGCTTGGAACGTACAGGGTAGTAGATAGAATAGCTACCTTAGGTTTAGATTTTAAGGCCCTGCACAATACCTATTTTGCTGCGCGACATGGAGAAAGCGTTGCCAATAGAGAAAAAATAATTGTAAGTAATCCTAAAGAGGGAACCACAGGGTATCCTCTAACGGAAGAGGGAAGAGAGCAAGTGCGAGAATCGTTTGAAAAAGCAATTGCAAATAACACCTTTTCGAAGCCTGTCATTATTTTTACTTCAGACTTTTTACGCGCACGAGAAACTGCAGACATCGCAAGTGAGCTAGTTCCTACAGAGATCATGATTAGTACAGAAGATCTACGCGAACGTTTTTTTGGATTATTTGAAAAATCTCCCGATATAAATTATCAAAAGGTTTGGGATAATGACAATAATGCTGAGATAGAAAACAGCGATTCTAGTGAGACTGCGGAAAACGTGCTCAAAAGAGCTCTCAGGATAGTACAGCAGGCTGAGAGACACTATGAGAATAAAGATATTCTCATAGTGTCGCATGGAGATACGCTTCGCATTCTAGAAACCGCGTTTAGGAACATGAAAGCAAATGATCATATGCGCCTCACACCCTTCACCAATGCTGAAATTCGCACGTTGAACTGAAGGCGTTAGTTTTTAAGTTTCTTTTCTGTTTTGAAGTGCTGCTCCGAGCGTCTGTGCGTCGGCGTATTCAAGTTCTGAACCTGTAGCAAGGCCACGCCCGAGAATGGTGAGCTTCACATGTGCCTTCAGAGGTTGTAACAGTGCGCGAATGTGCTCGGAAGTGTGCTCGCCTTCACTGGTTGCTGATAGCGCTAGCACGATTTCCTCCAACCCATTTTTTATTTTTCGCTCCACCCTTTCAATAAGGTCACGTTCACGAATAATACCTTTACCCGAAAGCGTAAGAGAGCCCCCAAGCACAAAATAACGACCACGATAGCTACTTGCACGCTCAACAGCCAAAAGATCCTGGTCTTTTTCAACGAGCATGAGCATACTGTCGTCGCGAGATGTATCTTGGCAGTAATTACAGAGGGGGCCTGTGCCACTCCAAAACCTGAGGCAGTCTCCACATTGCCTCACCTCCTCTCCAACACGCTCTATCAGATCTGCGAGTTTTGTGCGATCAAAGGGAGAGGCAGAAAGCAAATAGTATACAAAACGTTTAGCTTGGCGAGTCCCAATTCCTGGGAAGCGTTCAAAGGCGCGTGCTAGTTCATCTACTCGGTCTGTCATATGTGCATAGTACTCTTAGCGCGCACTTTTTAGAACTCACCTGCTAGTGCGCCGTAGCCGGATTTATCCACTGGCATAAAACTAGTCCTCTTTTCATCAAAGAAGAGCTCAACTTTACCAGTTGGTCCGTTACGATGCTTTTCAACTAGAATTTCCGCAATACCCTTCCTGTCACTGTCAGGGTTACCCTTATCTTCTCTGTGAATAAAGATTACTACGTCTGCATCTTGCTCAATGCTTCCGCTATCACGAAGATCAGACAGTCTTGGTTTTCCTCCGCGTTGCTCAACGGCGCGCGAGAGCTGAGAAAGCGCTAGTACGGGCACCTCAAGCTCCCGCGCAAGAGACTTAAGCGAGCGAGAAATTTCAGTTACTTGTTGCACCATATTATCGGAAGACTTAGAGTTAGTTGGCGTCATAAGCTGTAGGTAGTCAACGACAATGAGACCAATTCCACGCTCTCGCTTCAAGCGACGAGCAACTGCACGCATTGCGAGAATATTACTTCCTGGTTTATCGTCAATGTAGATGGGTGCTTTTGAAAGCGTCTCAAGTGCGTCGCGAATATGCCCAAAGTCTTCCTCGGCGTGGATTCCACCAGTACGAAGTTTCCAAGAGTTAACTCGAGACTCTGCAGAGAGCATACGATCAACAAGTTGCTCAGAACTCATTTCAAGCGAGAAAATTCCGACAGGCACATTGTGTCGAACTGCTGCATTTCTTGCAATATCCATAGCAAGTGATGTTTTACCGACAGAAGGACGAGCCGCCAAAATAATCAGATCTGATTTATGGAGTCCCGAAAGCAAATTATCCAGATCTGGGAATCCAGTTGGGACACCTCGTATTGTTCCGTCGTTTTTAGACATTGCCTCAATACGATCCCACGCATCATCCATTTTATCGGCAATGGACACGAATTTATGCGAAGCAGAGGCATTTCCAATCGCGTATATTGCCTTCTCTGCCTTATCTAAAACAAGTGCTGTGTCATGACCTTCCTCGTACGCAAGCTCGGTAATTTCGTGCGAAGCATCGATCAAAGAACGCATTAGATGTTTTCTGGAAACAAGCTCTGCATAGTGATGAAAGTTGCTAGGGCTTGGTGCACTGTTTACCAGTTCTGCAATAAATGCTCGACCGCCAACGCGTTCAAGGGTGCCCCGTCCTTGTAAATGCTCGGAAAGAGAGAGTAGATCAATGGGCTCACTTCTATCAGTAAGATCGCGCATTGATTCAAAAATAAGTCGATGCTTTTCAACGTAAAAAGAATCAGGCTTAATTAGGTCGGAAACATCATGAATAGCATCTGGTTTTAGAAGCAGAGCACCGAGGAGTCCTCGTTCTGACTCAAGACTTTGTGGAGGTATGCGTACAGAATTTTTGGCCATTAGGACCAATTGTATCACTGTTAGCTTTTTCTAAGTACCGGTCCGTTAGAGCCGTCTTCCACAGCATATCCCCAGCTTTGTATGTGGATACGTAATTCATCAGCTGACACATAATTACCGGATTTCCTTGCTTCTTCTCGCTCTGCAACCAACCCATGTACTTTTTCCGGAATTGCGCTTGAATCGAGGTCCTTGTTCTCTTGTGGAGGATTACTCAGAAGGAGTCCCAGCACTTCTTCTGCCGCCAGAATTACACCCCACTGAATTTTTGCTGATATATCTTCGTCTTTGAGCGTTTCCCACAAAAGGGCAAGAGCTTTTGGAGTGCCTAAATCGTCTCGAAGGCAAGTTATGAGTTCGTCGCGGATAGTTGAAGAAACAGCGATACCTTTAGACTCTTCCTTGCACTCTCGACAGAGTTTCCACAGACGTTCAAGTCCTTCACTAGAAGCAGAAAGCGTCTCCCAAGAAAAGGAAAGGGGAGAACGGTAACTGGCTTGAAGAAATAAGTATCGAAGAGCTCGGGGGTGATAGCCACGCTCTAAAACTTCATGAAGGTAGACAACATTCCCGACAGATTTTGAAGCCTTTTCATTATTCATGAGGAGAAAGGCTCCATGAATCCAAAAGCCTGAAAAAGGTCTTCCGGAAACTGCCTCACTTTGTGCAATTTCGTTATTGTGATGAATAGGAATTAAATCCATCCCTCCAGTATGAATATCAATAGAAGTCCCTAACAGTGCCTTACTCATGGCAGAACACTCAATGTGCCACCCAGGAAAACCGAGACCCCAAGGAGAGCGCCACTCCTGCTCGCGATTTTTACCTGGCTCCGAAAACTTCCACAGAGCAAAATCAGCAGCATTAATTTTCTCTTGGTTATCCTTAATTCGTGCATGAATCGCTACGCGCATTCTGTCCTGTAGAGTGTAATTCGTCCCGTCTTTAATATCCTTAACACTTAAACCTCCAAGAATTCCATAATTAGAAAAAGTAGTTGTGTCAAAATAAATTCCATCTCTCGTTCTATACGTGTGTCCTTTTTTTTGAAGCAACTCAATCATGGCAATTTGTTCTTTGATGTAATGAGTCGCGCGAGGGAAAAGAATATCCTCAGTAAGAAGACCGACTGATTTCATATCTTCAATTGCCATTGTTGCGTATCGCTCTGCAATTTCCTGAGCGCGCTTACCCTCCTTTATTGCACCCACGGTCATTTTGTCTTCGCCAGTATCAGCATCACTTACCAAATGTCCAACATCCGTAATGTTAATAACTCTGCGAACGTGGTACCCAGCGGAAGAAAGAGTTCTTGCTACAAGGTCTGCCATTACGTAGGTACGCAAGTTTCCAATGTGAGCTTCGCTGTACACCGTTGGTCCGCATGAGTAAAGGGTAACTATTCCCGGCACGCTGGAAAAAAATCTATCTTTTGAGCGTGTGAGCGTATTGCTAAAGAAAACAGGAACATCGCTTTTCGGAAGTTCTGAGGGTTTTTTGAATGGCCACATGCTCTCTAGCATAGCAAAGTTGTGGAGTGTTTGCAGTAGAGAGTCTACGAATTGTCAAAAGACCTTTGCCGAGAGACTCTGATGTTATGTTTGAAACTTTCTAGCAAAAATTCTTTTCTAAAGCCAATTTTTATAACGAAAGTACAGAATAAAACTAGCCACCGAGGTTAGCATTATTCCTATAATAATGAAGAAGGCGTATGGGGAATCAACAAACGGAAGATTTGTCGTGTTCATACCAAAAAGTCCTGCGATAACCGTGAGTGGGAAAGCAGCAAAGGTCATAATGGTAAGGCGCTTAATAATTTCATTTTGTGAAGCAGAGAGAAGTGACTCGTTGGTATTCCGGAGCTCTCCTGCTATAGCTCGATAGGAAGATACAAGGGATGAGGAGTGAGCGTGCTCTGCCTTAATATGATCGGCGCGAACTAAGAAAGACTTTCCAAAGAAAACTGGTTTAGAAAGAAGTTGAAGAAACTCTTTGAGGGGTGCCTCATGCTTTCTAAGTGCAGTGTCAAAGCGAAGAAGTATTCTCCCAATGAGAGAAATGCTCAAAACCGTCTCACGCTCTTTTCCAGAAAAAATATCTTCTTCAACCTTATCCATCGTCTTTCTTGTTTGTTCTGCCTGCTGTCCAATTTCTCCGTAAAGATGGCGCAAAATGCGTTCAAGAAGCTTGTCGGCACTTTTACTTCCAGTAGGAAGTCCAAGTAATTCCTCGGCTTCAATAACGCGGTGAAGGTTGTATATTGAATCTATAACCTCGTATCGTGTAGTAACAAGAAAGCGCTTTCCGACGATAAAATCAATCTCCTGATTGGTTGCACTTCCGCGTGCGTCGGTTGTTGGAAAGTGGAGAACAAGATAAACGTAGTTCGGTGCAGAAAATACAAGAGGGTAAGGAGTAGGGGACACGATTTCCTCTTCAACGCGTGCTGTAATGTCAAATTCACGCATGACACCCTTTAGCTCTGCACGTGTCGGAGACTCCATATCGATCCACATAACTCCATTTCGTTCGTGTCGTGTAAGCATTATGATTTAGTATAGCGTGAAGGTAGTCTTACGTATGCGCAATACACAGATTGCAAAACATTCTTCCATGATACACTTCATAATATGAACGAGGAGAAAGATAATTCTTTAGAGGGTGAGGGCAATTTTTTTAAAGAGGAACCTGCAACCGACACGCAAAAAAACTATAAGCGAACAGTGAGGCTTACCGTTTTGTGCACACTCATTTTAGTGTTTGGTTTTCTTGGAGGGATGCAAGTTGGAGCAGCTACGGGAACAAATGCTGTCTCACGCATTCCACTCATAGGAGATGGTCTTAACGCAACACCCGATGGAGGAGTTAGTTTTGATGGATTTTGGAAAGTGTACAACGTGCTAAACGAACGCTTTGTAGAAACACAAGGTTCTTCATCTACCCCAACACTGCTTGAAAAGCAGTGGGGAGCAATTGTTGGACTCACGGCTTCATACGGAGATCCGTACACCGTTTTTTTTCCACCAGAGGACGCGAAACTCTTTCAAGAAGACATCAAAGGTAACTTCAGCGGTATTGGTGTTGAAATAGGACTTACTAAAGAGGGAATACTAACCGTCATAGCCCCCTTAAAGGGAACGCCAGGAGAAGCGGCAGGAATGCTTGCAGGCGATCTTATTCTATCTATCGACGGAGCTTCAACAAAAGGGCTTTCAACAGACGAAGCAGTCAAGCTCATTCGCGGAGAGAAGGGAACTACTGTCACCTTTAACCTCTACAGGGAAGGAAAAAATATTGAAATCTCTGTAGTTCGTGACACTATTGAAGTACCAACTATAAAAAACGGATTCAATAGCGATAATGGGGTGTACACCATAGAGCTGTACCAATTCACCTCAAAATCATCAAGTCTTTTTGAAAGCGCTCTTAAAGATTTTCGAGCGAGTAGTGCCAAGAAGCTCATAATTGATTTACGCGGTAATCCGGGAGGATACCTTGAGTCTTCAGTTCGCATTGCAAGTCACTTCCTGCCAAAGGGCGCTGTGGTTGTAACAGAGGACTACAAAGGGAAAGAGGATAATAATATCCACAGAAGCTATGGTATCGGAGGAGTACCAGAGGGTACGAATATTGTGGTACTCATAAACCAAGGTTCAGCATCAGCTTCAGAAATCTTGGCAGGAGCGCTTCAGGACGCAGGAAAGGCAACACTGATTGGCACCCGATCCTTTGGAAAGGGTTCGGTGCAAGAACTTATAGATGTTGAGGGAGGTGCGCTTAAGGTTACGGTGGCTCGCTGGCTAACTCCCGGCGGTAAATCAATATCGGATGGTGGGCTTACGCCAGATATTGTCGTTCCGAGAACTAGCGAAGATGTAGAAGCTAAAAAAGATCCGCAAATGGATAGGGCTGTAGAGTTTCTTGTGAGTGGCAAATAAAAAAGGTGAATGAAATATAACCTTATTATGTCCTATAGGACATAATAAGGTTATATGGATGCTGGGGAAATCCAAAGTATTTAATCAAAATAGTCACATGGGCAAAGATCCGAAAGTAAGGTATAAAAATTAAAAAGGGAAGAGAGCGTAAAATTGAAAGGGGCGGCACCTGAGTAGATGCCGCCCCTGCCGTTTATAGTCCGGCGGGACTTATTGGTCTTCCGCCCCTGCTGCCCCTGCCGGCGCTTTCACTTGCCGTGTGACGCTGCAGGCAAGTTGCCACACACCGCCTCCCAAGCCTGTGCAGGCCCCGGGGAGAAGGGTCGGTATTGCCTTTCCTCCTTCGTGTGGCCACCGGTACACGTTCCCGTAGGCCACGAAGTACTTCTGGGGTGGTTGTTCACCATCCACGACGGTCTCCACCGACACCTCCAGTTCGCAGGGCTCAGGTGTCATGGAGCAGGCGCCACGGACGAAAGTGTCGGTGGCGACCTGCTCCAAATGAGCCGCGTGTTGATTTTCCATCTGCCGCTCCCGCACCTGTGTGAACATGAAATAGGCGAAGCATACGAGCGCCGCAATAGGCCAGATCAGAGTTCTCATGTATCTTACTCCAAGCCCCCAATGGGCTTACCTTGTATTATACACTAAAGCACTCCTGTTTGTCAAGGAGTGTTTGCGATCCCGTAAAATCTAGGTTAGAATGCTAAATATATGAAAGTCGTACTATTAAAAGATGTAAAAAATATGGGTCGTTCAGGTTCCAGTGTCTTGGTATCTGACGGACATGCGCTCAATTTCCTTATTCCAAAGAAGCTTGCAGTACTTGCAACGAGCGCAGCTCTTAAAAATGCCAAGTCCGTTTCAAAGAAGAACGAAGACATACAGGCACTTCATTCAAAGCTCATCACGGACCGCCTAGGAGCTCTTGCAGAGGAGACAACAATAATATTGAAAAAGGTAAATGAAAAAGGACATCTCTATGATGCCGTAGACGCAAAAGAAATTGCAGAAGCGACAGGACTTCCGCTTGAAGCAATTAAACTTGAAAAGCCACTCAAAGAAGTAGGAACGTTTGAAATTCCCGTATCAATCGGTGGTGATTTCGGAAAGGTTTCCATAACTATTGCTACAGAATAAGCTCGTAAAAGGAAGGGTGCAACTGGTTTACAGCCCCACCACTTCCATGTGCCTCAGGTTTTCTCCGTTGTCCTATCTTATGGCGAGTTTTCCACATACAGTAAATTAAAGAAATTAGAAATTAAAGAAATTAGGACATCCGATGTCCTAATTTCTTTAATTTAACTCGACTTAATTAAAATCTATAGAGCAAGGGCGCAGAAACTAGAGTTTGAGACGCAGGGCACTTGGTGACTTTAATAAAATTTTTGTATACAAGGCACAGGGAAAGAGTATTTTTGAGCCACACATCTACGTGTGGTGAGAAAATTCTCAGATTCCCTTAACGCAGTAGACAGGGCTTTTATAAAGTCACCACTTCAGCTACTTTTTTACGTACAACCCTCCCATCAAAATTAGTCTTTCTCTTGTCCTTAAATGAAACCCTACCCGTAGCCATGGAGTAGAGGGTGTGGTCTTTTCCAACCTTTACGTTAGCTCCAGCCATAATCTTCGTTCCGCGCTGACGCACAATAACCATCCCCGGACGCACAGCTTGTCCGTCGCCTAGTTTTACCCCAAGGTATTTGGGGTTTGAAGTATTGAGGTTTTTTGCGCTTCCTCCAGCTTTAGTACTTGCCATAGATGATATTCTTTATAGACATGACTATATCAGAAAGAGAAGGGGCAGACAAGAGCTACCCGGACGTCTACATTCAGGCGAAAGAGAGGAGCTTTTTTACCAAAAGAATACCCGCAGATATTCTCTTTATTGCAGTTGGAATTCTTATCGCTTTGGCAAGTTTTGGGATCGGCATACTCTACGCAAGGGAACAAGGAGCAGGAGAGGGCGAAGACGGCTTATGGATAGAAAACAGCGTATCGGGAACGTCAGAGAGCCCCCTGAAGACTAACGCCACAGAAAGCAAGGAAACGAAGGCAGAACCAATACCAAAACAAGGAGCTTCTGTCGGTTCTGTCGTTTCAGATGCACCTAGCGGGGGAGGGCAGGTGGTTGCTTCAAAAAGCGGAACAAAATACTACTTGCCTTGGTGTGGGACGGTAAGTCGTATTAAAGAGGAGAATAAAGTGTGGTTTGCTTCAATTGAAGAAGCAGAAAAAGCTGGATATGAGCCAGCAAAAAATTGTAAGGGTTTATAAAAGAGTTATCTTTTCTTTATATTTTCTATAGAAATTTAAGTACACTTTTACACAGCTCGTTGTGTTGC
>Ga0105047_10012733_pt1 | contig 13505 bp, 14 predicted proteins | sample MAT04_FD_78384 | JGI IMG/M metagenome (GOLD analysis project Ga0105047, IMG submission 78384) | Freshwater microbial communities from Lake Fryxell liftoff mats and glacier meltwater in Antarctica - MAT-04 (megahit assembly) | ecosystem: Environmental > Aquatic > Freshwater > Ice > Liftoff...
ATCTAAACAAAAAAGGCGGCCCCCGCAGGGACCGCCTTTTCGTTGGTATTAGGTTATCGATTAGAAGTAGAGCTTCAATGCCACTTGCATCGAGCGCGGCGAGTTCAGCAAGTCACCGGCTCCGGTCAACTGGCCAAACTGGTTGCTCTGGAGCTGGAGGCTGCCGGTGCCGAACCGAACCCGGTTGAAGGCGTTAAACGCCTCACCGCGAAGGTCAAGCCGGATCTGCTCCTTAATCGCGAACGTCTTGGAGACCGAGATGTTCTCGTTGTAGTTGCCGAACTGGCGGAAATTCGGATTGTACCGAGTCTGGTTCCCGAAGGTGTTCGCCGGTTGGGCCGGAAAGAAGCTGGACGGCTGCACGGAGCGATCGACGAACGGATCGAAGTCGCCGTTCTTGGGGGCCGGGCGCCATCCGTCGTAGGTGGAAATGATCGGACGAAGGCCACCGCTGAATAGAGGCATCGAGTTGCTGGTGCCCAGGCCCAGCGGGAGACCGCTCGAATAGAAGGCGTTTCCGGAGACGCGCCATCCACCGATAAGCCAATTGGCTGCGCTGCTGCCGCCCAGGAATTTCTTGCCTTTGCCGAACGGCAGTTCGTAAACCATGCCGATCTTGAAGTTGTGGGGCACGTCAAACTGACCGATGGACTTCTCGAGTCCACGATTGAAGTGATCCATCGCCGCGCCGGCGATCCAGTAGCTGTCGGAGTCGGTGAGGATCTTCGAGAAGACGTAGGACGTCTGGAACTGAAGACCGCCTGAGTAACGCTTTTCGAAGCGGATCATCGCCGCGTGGTAGGTGGAGTGACCGGAGTGGTCGCCGCCACCGCTGCCCGTGTCGATGGCGTTGTACTGCGGATAGGGACGGAGCGAGCGGCCAACGGTCGCCTGATTGCCCCAACCGCCTGTGCCTCTCAATCCGGATGGTTCGCCGAACGATGGATACGGAGCGCGAATGCCCGCCGCGACTGCCGCCGGAGAATCAAAGCGGGAGTTCAACAACGTGGCCCCGTATTGCGTGAGGAACGCGGGGTTGAGCTGGTTGTAGTTGAGCAGACCGGACTGCAGGCTGGAGCCGAGCGAAGCGTTGTAGGACGTCTCCATAACCATCGTCGGAGACAACTGGCGCTGGATCGAGAGGTTCCATGTTACGAACGCGGGCGGCCGGGTGGCTTCCTTGCCCTGCCACCACGGCATCGAGTCGCGGTTGGCGAAACTCGGGTCAATGAACGGCGGCGCGGACCACGCCGGCAACCCATTCCTGACCAAATAGGACGGCGTATTGCCGTTGCTCTGGTCCGGGAAGTCCAGCCCCAGAGTGAATCCACGCTGGTGGGTGGAGCCCGTAACAGTAGTGATATTTCCGTAGCTCAACCCGGCCGATGCGCGAATCACGGTCTTTTCTTTAAGGGTATAGGCCATGCCGAATCGTGGGCCGAAGTTATAGAAGTTGGAGTCAGCCAACGAGCGTGTGCCCTCGCGGCCTGGGCCTGTACCAGCATAAATCAGCGCGCCCTTCAGGTTCCCGGCCAGCGGGTTCGGGCGATCCGGAGCGAAGTCGCTCCAGCTATCGTTCTCGCCCGTGGGCGGCAGCATGGTCTCCCAGCGGAGACCGAGATTGAGCATCAGGTTCGGCTTCACCCTCCAGTCGGTCTGGACAAAGCCGGCATACGACGGCCACTGCTGGCCAATGTAGCGGACTGTTTCCGCAACGCCGTTACTGGCGTAGCCGAGCAGCATGGAGGCGATGGGGCTGCCGCCGGCGGTGGTGAAGTTCGTATCGCCCTGGCCGCGGCCCGTGTGCTTGAAGTCGAACGTCATGCAACCGGAAACGCACTGGCGGCCGAAGCCATTGTAGAACTGGTACATCGCCTGCCCGCCGAACTTGATCGTATGCTTGCCCTTGATGATGGTCACATCGTTGGCAAACTGCTTAATGAAGTTCTCAGAACCATTGTTGGCGCGGCCGCCCCACTGGCTATAGCCATTGGAGAAGTTCATGTTGACCAGATTCTGGGCGCAATCGGCGACGTTGATGGCGCAGAAGCGGGACTTCCAATCGATGCCGCTGAGGACCGTGGCCTGCGGCGGATCGTGGTTTTCCTTCCAGTTATTGCCGCCGCCATAGAAGTGGTTGAAGATGGTCGGCGTAATGTTCCAGTCCCAACTGCCGCGGAACACGTCCGACGGACGACGAGTGTCGTTGTAGTTCACAAACAGGCCCGGCAGGTCGGCTGGGCCGTTCGGGCCCGGGTTCTCAAAGGACCGGTTGTAGCCCCAATAGCCCGAGACGCGATGCTTGTCATTAATAACGTGGTCGCCTTTCACGCTGAACTTGGTGTTGGGGCGGACAACCGTTCCGGCCGTGACCAGGAAATTGTTCTGTACGTAGCCGACGGTTCCAGGCGCGGCGCCATTGTTCGGTACCGGCACCGGGCCGCTTCGGAAGACGCCCAGCGCCTTCACGATTTCCGGATCGAAATTGCTGGCCGGAATCTGATTGTTCGGGAACGGTTGCCTCGTGACGAGTCCAGCGGCGTTAGTGGTCTGTGTCAGGGGGTTGTAAATGGGGATTTGCGCGCCGGCCGCATCCACCCAGTTGCGGAAGTCGCCATTGTACATTTCCGGCGTCGGGACCGTGCGCTGCGCGCCGGTGGCGCCTTCGCGGTTGCGGAACGCTTCGTAGCTGGCAAAGAAGAACGTCTTGTTCTTGCCGTTGTATAGTTTCGGAATCACAACGGGGCCGCCCACCGAAAAGCCGTAATCGTGCTGCTTATAAATCGGACGGGCGATGCCTCGGGCATTGTTGAAAAAGTTGTTGGCGTCTATCTTGTTGTTGCGCAAAAACTCATACACCGTACCATGAATCGCATTCGTGCCGGACTTGGAGGCAAAGCTCATGATGCCGCCCGTCGCCTGGCCGAATTCGGCTTTGAAGCCGTTGGTGTCAACGGTGAATTCGGTAATCGCTTCGATCGAGGGCGCATTTACCGCCACCCAGCTCTGCGTCAGCGCGCGAGTGGTGTTGGCCGAGATGCCATCGAGGTTGGTGCCGTATCCGGCAGCTTGTCCGCCGCCAAGGATGAACCCGTTGTCGCCGCCGACGTTCTTGGCTTCCGGTGTCATGGCAGCGAGATTAAAAGGAGACCGCATCGTCCCGCCAACTACGAGCGGGAGCTCATCGACAAGCTTGTTGTCGATCGTCACGCTCGATTTGGCGTTCTCGGTAGAGAGTGCCAGAGCACTCGCGGAAACCTCAATCGCTTGAACCGACGTACCTACTTCGAGCGTCGCATCGGCGCGAACCGTGGCCGAAGCGTTCAAAATGAGGCCCGTAATGCTGGCTGGGCGGAACGCTCTTTTCCACGCGGACGGTGTACGTGCCGACCTGCAATTGCGGGACGGTGTATTCGCCGTTGGCGTTGGTTGGCGCTGTGAAGTTGAGGCCAGTCTGAGTATTGGCGAGCACAACCTTCGCGCCGGGAATGATAGCGCCGGACGCGTCACGGACAGTTCCCGTAATCGTGCCCCGCTCGGATTGTGCAAACAGTGCTGTCGCGAATAACGCGATACAAAGCGCCACTTGGCGCAGAAGTTTAGACATTTTTACCCCTTATCTTTAAAGCAATGAACCTTCGCCGGCACGGAGAGACACTAACCGGTTAGGGCGATTGATAGAAGCTATCACATTTCAACACTGGTTTAGGGCCCAACTCCTGCCTTCCAACCGCACTTTTGTGAAATGTTGTGTTCATGGTTTAGTTTTCTCCACCGCGTTGCGCGTCCTTTCTGAATCACGGCTTGGAACGTACTGCATTCTTTCGTCCCATAACGAAAACTGCGGCCCTGCTAGAACTCCGCGCGGATGGATATTTGAATATTCGCCTGGGCAGTTCCAAAGTTAGAGAAGTCCCCCACAACGCCGGTGAACCGGCCGAAAGCGTTGGTGTTGTTGAGGTTGTACTGGGTGTTGGGGAAGCTTAGATTGGGATTCTTGTGTGGCAGGTTGTGGCCGTCCACACGGAAGCTGAACTTCAGTTTTTCCCCGACAGGGTTCCAGCTCTTGGTGATGAAAAACTGCATCCAATAGACTGCCGGCGCCTGCAAAACGCGGGAACCGAGCGTGCCGATGGTGTATGCGGCAGGGTAAGCGAAGGTATTCATGTTGAAATAGGGAGTTTGCGCCGCGGTGGGGAAGCGTTGTCCCATGTCCCAGTTCGGGACCTTCGCCTGCTCGATCGGCGCCACAGTATTGACCCTCGATTGCGTCAGGTACCTGTTTGGGCTGCCCGCGTGAGTGATCGATACCGGCGCCCCGGAAAGCGTATTCTCACTTATGTTGATCTTCCATCCACCCAGGACGGCATTCGCGAACCCGGGGCGGTTGAGCCATTTCTGGCCCTTGCCGACGGGCAGTTCGTAGACCACGAAGGCGCCGAACGCTTTCTGCTGGTCATACGCCGTCCGGGCACTCCCCTGCCGGTTGTAGTAATTCAGGGAGTCGTCATTGCTCAGCGACTTGGAGAAGTTGAAGCTGGTGTTAAACAACAGCCCCTTGCCGAAGCGTTTCTCCAGCGAAATATTGCCGCTGTGCCAAGTGTTGTGATTGAAACCGCCCGGCTCCCACTACTCCCGTTGCTTGATAAAGCCTTCGGCATCCGCGGTCTTTTGAATGGGTCCAACGCTCAGCCATGTCACGCCAAGCTCCTTCAGGAACTTCATGTGGGCCGCGGAGGGCTGTCCCGCGCTGACGCCAAGCTTTATGCCGGGCGGGATTGGCTTCATTGTGGCGGAACCCCGTTGAACGGAGGCCGCCACGGCCGCTCCGGCAAGGGTTACTTTCGCGAACTGTCTTCGGTCAGTTGGTGACTGCATCGATTGCTCCTGCTTTTTTCTGGGGATTGAGACGAGGCCCGCGCCGCCTTCCGCGGCCGGCGCGCCCACGTTCGGGCCGCATGGATTCTATAAGGCGCGAATCACCGTGTCAACAAGTTGCCCCTAAAAGCGCGACGACGGAATAAACTGGCGTCTGTCTGCGATTTCGTGTTACCTCTACACGTTATGAGCCTTTTCAGCCGGAAGCCCAAAGAGACCGTTTCCATCACCTATATCTCGCACACCGGCGCCACTCGCGCTGTCCCCGTGCCCGTTGGCGCCTCTGTCATGGAGGGCGCCGTCAGCAACAGCATCGATGGCATCGTGGCTGAATGCGGCGGGGCTTGCCTGTGCGCCACTTGCCATGTTTACGTCGAAGAATCGTGCCTGGGGTTGCTCGAACCAGTCGCGGCCGAGGAAGAGGCGATGCTCGAAAATACTTGCTCCAAGCGGTTGCCCAATAGCCGCCTGAGTTGCCAGATCAACGTCACGAAAGAACTCGAAGGATTGATTGTTCGAACCCCGGAGGCACAGCAATAGTGGCGGCCGGCGTCGTGATTGCCGGCGCCGGCCAAGCCGGCTTCCAATGCGCGCTTTCGTTGCGCGCGGAAGGCTATGATGGACCTGTCACACTGATTGGCGACGAAGACTCGCTGCCCTACCAACGGCCGCCATTGTCCAAAGGGTGCCTGTCGGGAAAGACCGACCTGGACGCCATCGACTTGCGCCCGGCAGCCTTCTACGAAACCAACCGGATCGAGCTGCGAATGGGCCGGCGAGTGGAGTCGATTGACCGCCAGTCCCGGCGCGTGACATTGGCGGGTGGCGGCGACGTCCCGTATGAGTACCTGGTTTTGGCAACGGGATGCCGCAACCGCGAACTGCCCGGCGTCGACGGCGTCTGCTATCTGCGCACGCGTGAAGAGGCCGCGGCTATCATGGAGCGCCTCGAAACATCTGAGACTGTCGCCGTGATTGGCGGCGGCTTCATCGGCCTGGAAGTGGCTGCGGCCGCCGCTGGCCATGGACGGAAGGTAAGCGTGGTGGAGCCGCAACCGCGCCTGATGCAGCGGGCCGTCGGGCCGATAGTCTCCGGCTTTTTCCGCGAATTGCACGAAAGAAATGGTGTGCAATTCGCGTTCGGGACAAGCGCGGTGGACTTGTCGGCGGACATGATCGTAGCCGGAATTGGAGTCGTTCCGCGTACCGAACTCGCCGCCGCCGCCGGATTGACAATCGCCAACGGCATAGTCGTAGACTCCCGCTTACGAACCAGTGACGATCTGATCTTCGCCATCGGCGACTGCGCCGCGTTCCCGAGCCGTTTTACGGGAGCGATGCTGCGGCTGGAATCCGTACAAAACGCCGTCGATCATGCTCGCTGCGTGGCCGGGGCCATATGCGGAAGAGAAGCCGGCTACACTGCTGTCCCATGGTTTTGGACCGATCAATTCAACGCCAAGTTGCAGACCGCGGGGCTGTCCGGTGGCTTCGACGCGGAAGTAGTCCGTGGCGTTGTCGAAAGCGGAAAGTTCTCCGTCGGCTACTTCCGCGAGGGTTGGTTGATCGCGATGGATTCGATCAACCAACCCGCGGACCACATCACGGCGCGGAAACTGTTAGCGGCAGGCGGGAACCTGACACTGCACCAGGCCGCGGATTTGACCTTTGACTTAAAGGCTGCGGTTTAGCTCCGGCGCGAATGGCGCCAGCGGACTATACCGGCGGAGACGAGTCCCAGCCCCATCAACGTCGCCGATCCCGGCTCGGGAACGTCGCCTGGGCCGCCAGGAATCGCGCAACTCGTCATGACGACACGGTTCGTATCCAGCGTGACCGCCCCGGTGCGGGCCAACGCGCGGCCGCAATCGATGTCGGCGCCGGTGTCTAACGTGATGCTCGTCAGGGCAAGTATATTCCCCGCGAAATCAGTGCCAGTGCCCAATGTCGCTGAACTTCCCACTTGCCAATACACACTCCCGCCTTGACCGCCGTTGATGAACGAAACCGTTGAGTTGCTGGCGGTCGTCAGGGTGCTTCCAATTTGAAATACGAAGGGGGCGAAGGGGTCCGCTAGAGCGTTCAGCGTAAGCGTTCCCGTCAACTGCGCTACTGAAGCAAAGCAATAAACACCCGGTGTGAGCGTTAGTCCGCCCAGGTCCTGGCCCGTCAGCGACGTATCGCAAGCCTGTCCCGCCGCGAAATTATAGGCGGTGGTCAAATCGGTCTGCGCCAGGTTCGCCACGGCGTCGCCCGCGTGAATCGTACCGCCAGTGACAACACCGGGTGGGAATCCGGTGATTGCCGACCCCGCCCAGACACCTAGATTGCCATAAATGTTGCTCGGGCCGGTATTAGTGACGGTCGACCCGCCCAGCACCGCGAAGCTCCCCGCCGTCCCCAGATCGACAGGAATCGCGAGCGCGTATCCAGAAACAGTAAGGAGCGATAATACCGCCAGGCCGGTTGCACCGGACCTCGCTACGCTCCGCAATATCGATAAGCGCGATGTACAAATCGCGAACATCGAAGTAATTTTCATGTAAACCTCCGTAAAGTTCCAAGCAATTAATCTGCCATTATGTCACATTGCCCAAACGTCGCCGCACCGCATTTCGATGAGGGAATCCAGGCACGGAACCGTGACCGTATTTGGTCGCCCGACCATCTGCGGTCACTTGTTGTCCCGTCTTCGGTCGCATTTCATATATGATCAAGCGCCGCGCAACGCGCTCGCGCCGGCGAGCCACATCCCCCTGCGGCGCCACCGGGACCGGTCTTGGTCGCGCGCCCTGCTCCGTTCCCGAAGCCCGCCCCGGTTATTCGCCGATGGGAGCCTGTGCCGCCGCCCGCGCTCGGCCTGGGAGACGGTACGGGGCCTTTGGCACGGGGTCTCGCGCGCTCCGCAAATATCGGATTAAGGCTGCCAGATCGTCGCGCCGATGAAGCGCACTTTCGTGTTATCGGTGTTGTAGTAATAAGCGGAAACGATCTTCCCATCAGGCCGCTCGGCGGAACGAGGGTAGCCTAGGTCCGTGGTGCCGCCATCCGTCCGCAGAACAATTTCATCGCCCCACGTTTTCCCCAGATCCTTGCTGATCCGCGCGCGAATGCCGAAAGGCGGCCGGCGGTACCCGTAAATCAACGCCAGCCGTCCGTCACGAAGTTTGAGCAAACTGGGCGGATTCCCCGCGCCGATTTCCGGCGCAATTTTGCCTTCATGGCTCCATGACTTTCCATCATCGCCGGAACGATAGGCTTCAATAAATCCCTTCCGCCGAATCGCCGTATACAGCATCTTTGGTCCCAGCCGGAGCGACTGCGGCATAATGGCGTAGTCGTTATCCCCCGGTTCCGGCCCGATCAACCCTTCCAGTGTCCAAGTCTTCCCGCCGTCGCGCGTCCTTGTACACGCCACTCGCCCCTCTCTTCCGTTGGTCTTGCCCAACGTCGTAAAGAGAAACATATCGTGCTTGCCGTTGACGATGTAGTCGGTACGGGCGGCAGTCCCTTTATAACCGAAATCGGGCAGTTTATACGGTCCCGCCCAGTTCTTGCCGCGGTCGTAGGAATAGTAAAAACGGGAGACTCCGGGGTTCCCGGTCATCCGCGCGGTGAAAGCGAAGTCCTTCTTCGTGAAGTCGATATTCCCTGGGGAATCCCGCAACGCCGGGCCCTTGCCGCCGGGATAGCCCTGATACTTAACCTCTGCAGGAAGTTCCAGCGATTTCGGCTGCTCGATCATCCACGTTTCACCGCCGTCAAGCGAACGCGCTAAAAGCTGATCGGGCGCATGATCATGGCTGATTGCGTGCCCCTGCTGCCGGAAAACGAACGGCGCCGCGTCGAACCCGAAGACGATCTCCTTCCCCCACGACCAAAGGCCATGGTTGGCCGGCCAGCCCGCGAACCGGCCCGGCTGTTCGTAAACTGTCACATGGCGCGGCTCCTGTGCGAAACAAGCGGCGGCCAGCAGTATGTACAAATAACGCATATCAGTTCCTCGCAAGACGGCGTATCAGTAAAGCCGCGCGTTTGGCTTGGCGCGGTAGGCTCTCAACATCGACAGATTCTCCGACGGCATGCGCCCCGCTGCCAATCGCGCCGAGCCCGGACAGCGAGTCGACAAATGGCGCGACAAACGAGATATCTCCGGCGCCCCGAAGCATCGGATCCAACTCCCCAACCTCCGGAATTCCCGCCGCTTTGCTGCTCTCGTTCAACAGTTGCAGCAGACGTTTATTGCCCGCCGTCGGAGCCATCGGCGGGTAACCCTCCTCAAAGGTCAACTCCGCCTTCGTACCCGGAAGATTCTTGGCGGCAATCGCATACATCCGGTCCTTCATCCGCGCCACCTGTTCGGGCGACAGCGCTCGAATCTCGCCTTTCGCCAGGGCCTCAGCCGGAATGATATTGTCCTTCCCGTTCACCGTGCCGGTACCGGAAGGATCGGCCTTCGGGTTCGCCCCGCCCAGCAGCATACCGACGTTAAAGGTCATGTTCGGCTCGCGCAAGTTCTGCTGGAAGTCATTCAGAATCCGGCTGATTTCGTAAACGGCGCCATAGCCCATCTGGTCGTTAAAAATACCTCCGGAATGCCCTGCTTTTCCCGTCGTGCGGAGCTGCCAGCCCGTAAAGCCGCGTCTCGCTGTCGACACCATATCCTGCGACACGCTCCGGATCCCGGTCTCAAAACACAGCGCGGCGCGCGCCGCCTTTCCGGCTTCGATAAAATCGCGCCGCGTGACCGATAGCTCTCCCGGAGCTTCCTCGTCGCCGGTTAAGAAAACGGTTAGCGGAATGCCCTCAAGTTGTCCTGTTTTGTGAAGCGCCCTCAGCGCGGACAGCATAACAACCAGTCCGCCTTTCATATCCGACGTGCCCGGCCCAGTCGCCGTCCGGCCCTTCCGCTCCCATCGTTGGAACGGACTGGACGGCTCAAACACAGTGTCCATGTGCCCGATTAGCAGAATGGGTTTTCCGGGGCCCTTCCGTGTTGCCACCAAGTGGACGCCTCGCTTAATCGCTTCAAGCTGAATCAGGCGGACATCGAAGCCAAGCGCCTTCAACTCCTGCTCCATCACGCCCGCCACGGCGCGCACGCCAGCGGAATTGAAAGTTCCGGAGTTCTGATTCACCAGCCGTTCCAGGAGTTCGGCCGCAGCCGGAGCATTGGCGTCAATGGCTTCCGTAAGGGCGGTTTCAGGCGTTTGAGCGCAGAGCGTAATGGCGGCAATGAAGGCCAATAGGAAGCGGGACATTGCCTTTGAGGATAACGCAAAGACTGTTATTGAACATGTTCAAAAAAGGCTTGACGGCATCGGCAATCGAGCGCATAGTTAAAGTTGAACGTGTTCAAAATATGGTTAGACTAGAGACCCGCACAATCATCGCCGCGCCGATCGAACGCTGCTTCGACCTGGCCCGAAGCGTCGAAGTCCATCTGGCCGGCAACGTCCATTTTGGTGAGCAGGCGGTCGCCACGGGAGGCGTCACGACCGGCTTGATCGGCTTGGGCGAGCGTGTAACTTGGCGCGCCCGCCACCTCGGCGTCAGGCAGGAGTTGACGAGCGAAATCACGGCATTCGAACGCCCCGTCTACTTCCAGGACACCATGATTCGCGGCGCTTTTCGCACGATGCGGCACGATCACTATTTCCGGAAGGTGAGCGACGCCGCTACCGAAATGGACGATGTCTTCATTTTTAAAGCGCCCATGGGATTCCTCGGTCGCATCGCCGAGTTCGTCCTGCTGCGTCGTTACATGCTGAATCTTTTGCAGGAGCGGAATGCGGTGCTGAAGGAGATCGCTGAGTCATGAAAATCGTCATTCCCGGCGGCAGCGGTCAGGTCGGCACAATCCTCGCCCGCCATTTCCACGCCGCGGGTCATTCCGTTACCGTAGTAAGCCGGAACCCCCAACCCGTCCCGTGGCGTACAACCACCTGGGAAGATCCGTCGGAGTTTGAAGCCTCCGACGTCTGCATCAACCTCGCCGGGCGCAGCGTCAACTGCCGCTACACCCCCGCAAACCGCCGCGCCATCTATGACTCGCGCATTGAAAGCACGCGTAGGCTGCAACAGACGATCGCTTCCCTAAACTGCCCGCCGCGCCTTTGGCTGAACGCCAGCACGGCGACGATATACCGCCATTCGCTCGACCGTGAAATGGATGAAGCCACCGGCGAATCAGGCCGGAACGAACCCGGCGCCCCGGACACTTGGAACTTCTCCATCGACGTCGCAAAAAGTTGGGAAGCGGCCTTCTTCGAGAAGGAAACGCCGCGTACGCGAAAGGTCGCCCTGCGCAGCGCCATGACCTTCAGCCCCGGCCGCCGCGGTGTCTTCGATGTTCTTTCCACGATCGTCCGCTGCGGCCTCGGCGGGCCGCAAGGCCCCGGCACACAGTACGTTTCCTGGATCCACGAAACTGATTTTGTCCGCGCCGTCGATCTGCTGATTGATCGAGACGACATAGCCGGCGTCGTCAACCTCGCCTCCCCCCACCCGCTTCCCAACCGCGAGTTCCTCCAAATACTCCGTGACGCCTGGGGCATCCGCATCGGCCTGCCGATTCCGCGATGGATGCTGGAGTTTGGCACGTTCGCGCTGCGCACCGAATCGGAGCTTGTACTGAAGAGCCGCCGCGTCACTCCCGGTCGCCTGCTGGACGCCGGGTTCAAATTCCAATACCCCGAATGGCCGGCCGCGGCACGGGAACTGGTGCAACGTTTGATAAGATACCGCTCATGAATCGTCGAGACTTTGCGTTATCCGTCGCCGGGGCCGCCGGTGCGCCGCAACTAAGCGCCGCTACCGTGAAAATCCCCTGGTCGCCGGGCATAAAGATGGCCGTCCAGATGGGCGGCGACCCGACTGACGAAGACCTGCAGTTTGCCAACCAGATTGGTGTCCGGTACACCGCCATCACCGTCGACCGTAAAGACGACAATGTCGAAACCTTCCTGAAAATCAAAGCCCGCGTCGAATCCGCCGGCCTGCGCGTCTGGAATATCGGCCACGATGGCAATCGAAACCAGGAGGAGATCGTCCTGAATCTCCCCGGCCGCGATGCCCGCATCGAAGCCTACAAGCAGTACCTGAAAAACTGCGGCAAGGCCAACATTCGCTATGTAACCTACGCCCACATGGGCAACGGCATCTGGCACACGGACCGCGAAACGACGCGCGGCAGCGCCCCCGCCCGCGGTTACGACATGGCCAAAGGCGGCGAAGGCCTATGGGCCGGAAAGATCTTCAAAGGCCCCTTATCCCATGGCCGCGTCTACACCGAAAACGAACTTTGGGACAACTACGAATACTTCATTAGTAAGGTGGCGCCCGTCGCCGTCGAGAACAATGTCTTCATCGGCATTCACCCGGACGACCCGCCCGTTCCTATGCTCGCCGGCATCCCGCGCTGCATCTTCGGGACCTTCGAAGGTTATAAACGCGCCCTGGAAATCGCCAACTCCTCCCACGTCGGCGTCTGTTTCTGCGTCGGCACGTGGCTTGAGGGAGGCGACCTCATGGGCGCCGATGTCGTCACCGCCATCAAGTATTTCGGCGAGCGCGGCAAAATCTGGAAGGTCCACTTCCGCAACATGAGCGCCCCGCTGCCGCACTTCGTCGAAACCTTCGTCGACAACGGCTACTACGACATGTACGCCGCCATGCGAGCATTACGCGAAGTGAATTTCGACGGCATCGTCATCGGCGATCACTTCCCCACCATGGTCGGCGGCCCCCGCGTCGCCGTCGCCTACACCGTCGCCTGGATCCGCTCAATGATTGATCGCGCCAACATCGAAGTCGCCGCGCGCAAGGCTTAGAATTTTCGGGAACTTTTCCGGCGTGGGGCGTAGAACGCTTTATGGCTAAACGCCCCATACTCTTTCTATTGCTGGCCGCGCTTGCGCTTCACGCGCAAAAAGCGTCCGACGTCGCGACAATTAAACCGAACGCCGCGAACGATCATCGCGTGATGATTCGCATGATGCCCGGTGGCGGCTTTTCCGCTTCCGGTGTCAACCTGCGCGTCCTCATCATGCAGGTCGACAAAGAGCATCCGCGTCTCTAATTCCCCCGCCAACCCGCTCACACTGGCGAACGGATTTCCCGCCATCGCCTCCGCCCCCGTCTACGCCGTCGATCCCCGCTTCCCCATCGGCTATTCGCAAAATTGGCAGTTGTCCATCCAGCGCGACCTCCCCGCCGCCCTGCAAATGACCGCGGCCGACAACGGCGGCAAAGGCACTGGCGCCCAGCGGCAATTTCTTCCCAACACGTTCCCCTCCCGATGCATTGACCCCTCCGGCTACACTTTTCTCGTTTCAAATGGAAACCCGCCGCCTCCGTAGCGGCTTCACCGCGCAGCTCTCCTACACCTACGCCAAGTCAATTGACAACGCTGCCGTCGGAGCCCGTAACCCGCTAGTCCCTCAGAACTGGCTGGACCTCAGCGCCGAAGCCCTCGGCAACCGTCTCCGAACCATGCCCATGAAATTCCAGATCGGCCTCGACAAACTAACGCCCGGCGAATACACCTGCCAGGTAACGGTGCTCGACGCCCAACGCCGCAAAGCCGCGCAAGTCATGCTAATTCCTTTAGGCGCCGGCTGGGCTAC
>Ga0105047_10012738_pt1 | contig 13503 bp, 6 predicted proteins | sample MAT04_FD_78384 | JGI IMG/M metagenome (GOLD analysis project Ga0105047, IMG submission 78384) | Freshwater microbial communities from Lake Fryxell liftoff mats and glacier meltwater in Antarctica - MAT-04 (megahit assembly) | ecosystem: Environmental > Aquatic > Freshwater > Ice > Liftoff...
GGTGCTGGCGTTGGAGCCGCAAATCATCGCCTGGAGCGAAGACTTCGCGCGCAAGGAAAACGCCTTGTTCCTGGGCCGTGGTCTGCACTTCCCGATTGCGATGGAGGGCGCGCTCAAGCTCAAGGAGATCAGCTACATCCACGCCGAGGCCTACCCCGCCGGCGAACTCAAACACGGCCCGCTGGCACTCGTCACCGACCAGATGCCCGTCGTCACCGTGGCACCCAACGACGCGCTGCTGGAAAAGCTCAAGAGCAACCTGCAGGAAGTGCGCGCCCGCGGCGGCCAGCTCTACGTGTTCGCAGACACCGACACCCACATCGAAAACGAACCCGGCGTGCACGTGATCCGCATGCCTGAACACTACGGCGCGTTGAGCCCCATCCTGCACGTGGTGCCGCTGCAGCTGCTGGCCTACCACACGGCCTGTGCGCGGGGTACCGACGTGGACAAGCCGCGGAACTTGGCGAAGAGCGTGACGGTGGAGTGATGGGGGACGGGGAACGGCGTTCTGATCCGGTGGAATAAGGTCTGGCGGGTCCGTAATAGGGTCTGTCGGGACCTCGGTTGTCTGGCAGGCTTGTTACAGATTGGTGGCTGAGGCGAGCGCTAGATGTCGCAGCTCTACAGCGACCGTGGCCCAGAGCTGCCAACAGCGTTTGAAACAGCGGCGCGCTATCGCCAGACTCTGTTGTCACGCATCGGCCATGCCGTACACCTCCTTCAGTCGAAGGCATCCCTGGAGCATGCCGAGTCAGCTCAGCCGCTCGAAGAGACCGTCTTAGTAGTTCTGCCCGGGCGCGGACTCCGCTGCCTCACGCACGCCATCAGCGACGTTGGTGGGCACTTGATCCGGGCCAGCGCCCCAGCCTCATCGGCATGGCATCGTCGTGGACATCGATGCAGAGCACGCTCACGACAGGCGACCGCCCATCGACCAACGGCAACCGAAACTCGGCGCCAGCAGCATCGGCCAATGCGCTGTGCCAGGGATAGATTAGCGCCACCTCGTTGCATTGAAAGGCCGAGGCATACGCGTGCATCTGGTACATGTCCGCCTCGGCCGGCATCGGCCGTCTCTTGCTGTCGCACCCGACCAGCTTCCACTTGGAATCTGCAATGGCGACCACGGCGTCACCGCGGCGGAAGACAAGGTCGGGGCGCAGCTGGAATGCAGGCTCCACGCGATCCGGACTCACCACGGTCGCCAAGGTGCGCGACGTGTCCTGGCTCTCCACCGTCAACCCCGACGCCGCATAGGCCCGTTTGCGCGCAACCGTGGCCACCGCCGACTCGAACAACTTGTTCATGTCGAACAGCAGCGCGGGTGCCTCGCTGCGACCGGCACGCAGCGTCGGGGCCAGAAGGGCCAGGATCCAGCGTGCCCAGTCGATGGCTCCGCGATACCGTTCGGCTTGTCGGTTAAAAGCCAGCCGCGCCACATCGGCGCCGCTCAGCTGGTTGTCGTTCACGTCATCCAGCACTCCCATCAGCTCTACCCACTGCCGGTTGAGTTCCACGCTGTGGATCCATGGGCGCGTGCAGCGGATCGCCTTCTTTAGTACGCGGTTCCACACGTTGTCGACGGTCAGCTCGTCGAATGCACAGGCCACCACGTCGGGTCGGTTCGCGTGGGTTCCGAGCTGGCGCGTGATGGCAATGCGTCCGCGCACGACGGTCAAGTCATCCTCGTGCTCCAGGTATTGCTTTAACAGACCGCCGCGCGTGAGCGTGGTCACTTCATCGAAGAAAGCTGCGATGAACGCCTCCAGCAGCGGCGCCTGGCGCAGATGTTGGCCGACGGGTTGCTGCTGGAAATGCGGGAAGCGGCCGGTACAACGCAGCAGTCGCAGGATCACCCCGCGACATTCCTCCGCCGTCGATGCGCCGTCCTGCGTCTTGGGCAGGACTTCAAGAATCCGTTCGCCCAGACCGACCACGCCGCAGAACTGCGCCAACTTCACCTGGCGATGCCCAACCTCGCAGAAGCCCGGCCGTTGCTCGCCGATCTGCGCCAAGCGCTCGACCTCGGCAGGGGTCAGGCTCCAGTCACTTCCATCGGGGGTGACAGGGATGGGCTGGTGCTCCAGCGCCGTTAGGAAGCGACTTGAAGTCACATCCCGTCGCCCGGACATCAGCTGTTCACACCCGCATTGCCGGCGCTGATGTAGATGCCTTGGAAGCTCTCGGCGGTCCAACTCCCCGGAGGGGTGATGACGAAGCGTGAACGGTCGTTCGGCACGCCGTCGAGCCGCTGGCCGACGAACAGTCGGCCGAAGTGCAACGTCTCCTCCTGCAGGAACGGTTGATCCGCCGAAGTGGAGAGAACCAGCGACACGCGTGAGAAGTCGTCGAAGAAGTACTCCTGCAGCAGAGGGATGATCTGCCGCGCGAACGCCTCCTGTACTTCGGGCAGTGAGCGCGCGCGCATCAGGTACGCGTGGCCAATGCGGTGGTCGCGGTCCAGCAGGTACTCCAGTCGGTCATTGATCTGCCGTAGTAGCCGGCCCAGGTCGATTCCGTCAATGTCAGCGTAGAGCGTCGTGTAGTCGGGCGCGCGCTCGTCGAACTGGAAGCGGCGGCGCAAGGCTACGTCCAACAGCGCAATCGACCGGTCGGCCGTGTTCATCGTTCCGTAGATGTCCAGGTTCCTCGGCACACCGAACGGCCGTTCAGCCACCTCGCCGTCACTGCCACCCGGAAGCTGCACCGCCATGCCCTGAACCAACCGGCCATGCGCGTCGAACACCGCACGCTTGTCGGGCTCGATCAGCGTGATCAGCTCCCCGAACACCTTCGCGATGTTGGCGCGGTTGATCTCGTCGATGAACATCGCGTAGCGCTGGCCAGGATTCGCATGGGCTTCGTCGCAGATCTGTTTGAACTTGCCATCCACCAGCTGAAACTGGGTCGTGCCGTCTTCCGCCGTGGCGACCGGCCGGATGCCGCGAACGAAGTCTTCATAGCTGAACGAGGGATGGAAGGTCACCACCTTGTAGCGCTGTACCGGCGCGGTAGCAGCCTTGGGTCCTGCCTGCAGTTGTCGCCACAACTCAGCCGATTCGTCGTCCTGCTCTTGCCAACCTTCCAGCAGTTCCCAGTCACCTGCTTCCCGCTTGTCGAACAGGAAGGGCGGCCGGCGCACGCTGAAATTTACCGTGGTGCTGGTCTGCGGTGTGTGTCCCTGCAGGTAACCCCACAACGTAGCCTGCACCCCGGCCGCAGCCCTCCCGCGCTGCTGGGCTTTGGCCTGCACCCAACGATGCGCGCGGATTTCGGTCACGCGCGCTGGCCGGCCCATGTCTGCCAGCGCCGCAGCGATCACGCTGCGCCAGCCGTAGTTCGTCATAGTCTCGTTCAGCCAAGTGGCGGCGTCGACCTGGCTGGGCGCGTCGGTGTACTCAGCGAACTTTTGCCGCAACCAGTGCGTCTTGCCGGTGCCCGGCGGGCCATAGAGGATGAGGTTGATCGGCGCGCGGGAGGCGTCTGGCGCGGAAGCTGGAGACGGTTCGCGCGCGAGCACGGGGGCGCGGATCGAGGGCGTACTGGCCAACGGGGACGCATCGGCAGGCTCCTCTTGATTGGCCTCGGCCTTGCGCCACTTCGGGGCAAGCGTCTCATCGTAGAAGTCAAGCACCGCACCTGGACGCTGGGCCTCCTCACGCTGTCGAAGCGTCAACAAAGCGTCGTCGAGTTGCCGGTCAGTCCATCGCTTTAACTGGGCGCGCGGCGCGACCTGAAAGCCCTCCAGTACGGAGATGCGGTCACGGTTCGATGACATGCGCTCCACACGATCCGGAAAGGCGAAGTAGCGCAACATGTGGCGGAACTGGCGATCCCCTTCGCGAGGCACCGTATCAATCCAATCCATGAAGCGGTCGTAGTCGCTCAGCACCGCCCGCCGAGCATCTTCGGCCAAAGTCTTGAGCGATCGCGTCAAGGCGATCAGATAGGCCAGTTCCCGCCAGCGCCCTTGGTTGTAGGCTGTGCCGGCCGACCCGACTCCACACAGCACAGGATTTTCGAGCAGCGGATGCGCTGAACTGAGCACCTCGCCCGACCACGACCAGATGTCCTGCACATGAGAGCGCTTGACCTTGGGGCTGATGTTGGATGGGAACAGCAGCAGCACCCACATCATCTCGGCCATCAGCAACTGCGCTGGAGCACCGGCGTCGGACATCTGACGCTTCAGCTTCGTCATGAAGTCGTCGTCGCCATCATCGGGCCGGTCGACAAAGGCGGACTGCAGCGAATTAGCGTTAGTTGAAGTCCAGCGCAGGTCGTCGCCAGAGAGGTGCCCACCATCGCCCACCAAGCAGCGATCGATCCAAGAGCGTGCAGCCGCCAAGATTGGGGATAGGTCGCGGTCGGTGACTTTGATTGCCATGACGGGTTCTGCTCGTGCTGTCTTGCGTCGTTTCGAGTAATGGCGCTACGCCTGCGGCTCCGGCGCACCGGTCAGATTTCGGAGGATTGGCCAGAGCCGTTTGCAACCCGCGTCGCACCTGCGAACGAGAAATCGAAACACCGCCGCCTTCAAGAAGGCCTTGTCTCTGAATCCACATCCTGAAAGGTACTGTTCGTAGCGGCGCACCGCGTCTACGACATCGCCATCGCCTGCGATCTGAAGCGCGGCTGTCACACAGTAGTTCCTGAAGTCCCAAAGCCATTGCTCGAAGGTCTTCTTATCCAACTCATCGCGCTTCCAGCGTTCTCGAACGTGGAAGATCTCGTCCCAGGTATCGACAGCCTCACCCGCAGGTAGGAATTCAATGACCCAATTCAAAACGACGGGACCTGTTGATTGCTCATCAACGACACTGTTGTCGAATGAGATGCTTAGGCCAGCTGTGTCATAGGGGTCGAATGCAAGCCTCCGCTCCCCGCTCGCTCGTCGCAATGGATCTTGAGTCTTCTTGTAGGATGAATTGCAGCGTCCGCCCATCGGCGCCAAGTTGCGCAGGTTCGCTGCCGCAAACGGATATTTGGAACGCGGAATGTAGTGGTCGAAATCCTCCTGGGGAGCTCCAGGTGCAGCAAGGCCCTCGCAACCACAGAATGGACAAACGCGGACCGGAATACTCTCGCACAGCACTTCGTATTGGCGCTGGCGAATTTCGAATGGGGTGAGCAAGGCGAAGCCGAACGTAAACAGCGCCTTGGTTGGCTCACGAACGCCTGGCGGTAGGTCGAGCAATTCCACACAGTCGCACTGGCGAACAAGCAGCTCTTGGATCCTGTTCTGCGCCGCCAGCGCTTCAAGCACCGATTTGCGCTCAGCAGTGGACAGCTTCTTGATAGCCTTTGCATAGTCGGCGAAGCAATCGCGCAAACCTCTCCGCCTGGTCAGTTTCCCGTGGTGTGCCTCGGGAATAATGCCAGGCCACGTCGGCAGTTGTTTACCATGATCAATTAGGTCGTGCGTGGTCTTCACCGCTGCGACCAAACACTCGTGTAGCCAATTCTCTGCCGCGGCTGCAACGGGATAGGAAAACAGCATGCTATTGCTTGCCCTGCCGTTGCAGTTGGCGGACTCGATCGGCAAGCATGATCTTCTCTACGGAGTCGCCCAACTCAAGCATGCCCTCCTGAATCGTTGCGGGGTCTTCAGACGACTTCAGGCTCTCAATCTTCGCCATAGAGACGTCAGAGATCGGAGGGCGTATCTCGAAGCATTCGGCCAGGATGGCATCGAACGTCGTCCCGAAGGTCTCGATGTCCGGGTGCCGTACTTCGATCCTTCCCGTTTCAGGATCCTTCTGAAAGATGAGCACGCGCTCCCTGTGCATATCGGAGGGCACGAAGGGGGAGTGTGTCGTCAGTAGGCAGTCCTGCTTCGACGCGGGGCTCTGCGACCCGCGGGTACCGCTGGCCGTCGGCAAAGCCAAGATCTTTGACAGGAGCTTCACCCGCCACTGCGGGTTGAAATGAGACTCCGGTTCGTCCAATAGAAAGAGTGCCTGTGGAAAGGAAACCATACACATCGTGCCCAGCAACTGCGCCAATTGGTGCTCACCGTCGGATAGCGAGACGTAGTCGACCGTTCCACGGATACCGATGGCCTTGAATGCGACGTGCTCGAATCGGAAAACCTTGTCCTCGTCCTGAGGCTCCGGCAGCCGGGAGGTAAATTTCCGCTTCTGCGTTTCAAGTCGAAATCGCGCGCGTGTTGCCTTCGGGATAGCCAGGTCATTGAGCATGGCCAGCTTGTGCAGGGCCGCGTACAGTTCCAGCGCGTTGGACCAAAAGGCCTTGAACGCCTTTCGCGTCTCCCCAGTGACCAGGAAGTCAAAGGTGTAGCTGTCGGTCTTGGGCTCGTGGTGATAAGTCGTGGCGCAGCGCTGCAGCTGATCCAAGTACGCCTCGAGCTCACCGGTCAGTTGTATGCCCTTGCGTCCGCGTGTACTGCGTTTGGCGCCCAGCGCCTTCGGCGCCGCTGAGTGCGCCAGTTGGATGACACACCGAAACGAATGAAGGTCGTCAACACGCGCGTCATTAAGAAGCGCGGACCGCTGCTCCGCAGACCCCAGCAGGAGGTTGGCCACCAAGACCTCAAGGTGCGTGCCATAGTCGATCAGCATCAACCGCGTGTCAGGTACAGGGTCTTGCCCGCTCGGTGATGTCAGCGCACGGCTCCCGACTTCTTCGGCATACCCACTTCGCGACATTAAGAAGGGCAGGCTCAAGGTTTCGTTCGCCCCGGATGTGTAGCCGATCACCTTCGTTGGCAGCAGCGCAGTTGTAGCCGCGTCGTCGAACTTGCAGTCAACCCAGTCATCAGCCACCTTCTTGGCAAGAGTGATCACTGGTCTGCGGTGGGCTTCGGCAAGCCGAGATGCGCGCACATGAACAGGAGTTGCGTGTCCAGGCGGAGAAATCAGGTACTCGAGCTCAAACCGCAAGTCCTGATTGCCGGCGGAGCGCTCCTCTTTGGGTATGACGGCATGCAGAAGGCACTGAAATGCTTCGGCGATAACCTGAATGAACTGCGACTTTCCTGCTCCGTTTGCACCTATGAGGCACACGGGGTCAAAGATCGAGTGGCTGGTAGACGTGTCCCGCAGACGTACATCCAGTCCGTCGAGTAAGCCACCGCATGATTTCGCAGCGACGATGTGGACCCGTAGAAGCTTCACTCGCCTGTCCGCCTGATTTTTATCGACTTGGCGTTCGCATCGAAGAACTGCTCAACTCCAGAGTCTTTGTCGGCAAGTAGGGCAAAGAGGTCATCCTTGAGCGACTCGTAGTTACCTGTGGCCACTTGCCGGAGGTCATCGAACGTGAAGTCCGATTTCGGCATCTTGTGAATGATGTCTGACAAGCTGCGCTTGGGTGCGGGCTTCAAGTCCGTTCTCCTTGATGACGCCTCGCTCTTGCGAGCGGGCACTGGTGTCTGTGTTGCAGATGCGATTCGTTCAATTGACCTTGTTGCGGGCTCGTCGTTCGGGTCTTGCGGAACCAATTCACCGCAGAAGGCCTTCTGTAGCAGCGCGGGGATGAGGCGATCGGCCAGGGCTCGGGCTGTGGCGAGGCGCGCTTCAAAGGTGTCAGCGAGGTCGAAGAGGCGCTCGACGCGGCGGACGATCTCGGTCTGCTCCTCAAATCCCGGAACCTCAAACGGGAACGCTGCCAGCTTCTTTGCATTAATGTTGGACTGGCTAACTCCGTCTGACTTGACGCGCCAGCAGTAGTCACGACCGGAAGGGCTACCTAAGCAGTAGTTTAGGAAGCCCGGCAGAAGGTCCTTGGAACAGCGGACCCGGATCAAGTAGCCGGCATAGACGGCTTCGCGCTCGCCGCGATAGACCGCCGTCTTGCCCACCAGCTCAGGGCTGTTGGTTCGATTGAAGAGTACGTCGCCCTCTCGAAGCGCGTACTTCTCAATTTCCGCTTGATCGGAGGTGAACACAAGATCTGTCCAATCGAGCGCACCGTCCTGGATATTGCCCATACGAAGCACAGGAACCGATCCAGTCGGGCTCGACTTTGCCGCCGACCCATAGGAGAAATCTGTTGCCATTTCGTTTAAGGTGACGTTTCGCCACGGTTCCTTCTGCTCGGTACTCCAATCTGCTGTAAGGGATCCAGTCGTCGCAGCTTCGAGCACCACCAGGCGAAAGCGCTTGAGGATGGTAGGCACCTGGTCTAGCCGGTCGCGGCAGGCGTTCAAGCGCGCGAGTAGCATATCGAGTTTGTCGGCGATGCGCTTCTGCTCAGGAAGCGGGGCAAGTGCAATTGGGGTTTCGCGAAGCTTTGGTTGGGAGAGATTACGCATTGAATCGCTGGTACCCGTCGCCTCCGCCTCAAGATGGGTCCGTGCACTGCGTGTGCGCAGTGCGTACAGTAGGTAACGCGCATCCACTATTGCCGAGTTGTAGAGCACACGCAGAATCTTGTCGGGCAACATCAAGTTCGGATAGCTCTTCTCGACTAGGACAGGAGCACCGACGAGTTCCGTCGTGTTAGCTCGCGAGATGAGCAGATCGCCCGCCCTCACGGTCTCGTGCTTTAGAGGGCTATCGCCGGGAAGCAGAGCCTTGTTTAGATTGGGCTGGAACCTTCCCCAGGTCACTGCGCTGATTTTGAGGACACCGATCTCACCATCGCGCGCGGGTGATCCCGATGCTTGGATGTTCCTTCCAGTTTCAAAGCCTTGGATGACGTCGCCCAACTTGGCGCTGGTCCACGCCGGGGGAAGTGCGCTCAAAGGGCGACCTCCAGCGTGGATTCGCCCAATTCATCAAGCAGCCCGCGCAGGTCATCCAGCGCTGCTTCCAGTTCGTCGATCACGTTTTGCGCGAGCACCGACGGCTCGGGCAAATCCTGGCCAGCCCCTTCGCTCTCGTCCTTCAGCCATGCTATGTCGAGGTTGTCTCCTCGCGCCGCGATGGAGTCGCGACTGAAACGCCGCCAGCGTCCTTGCTCGCCCCTGTCCTCTCGCAACTTCAGGCCGGCCGGCGCGCCCAGTGGATCGTCGCCGAATGCGACCTCGAACTCGATGAAGTGCTCGTGCCCCAGCATCGCCCGCTTGCCAAACGCCTGCATATTGGCGCGCAGGTCGTAGACCCAAACCTCCTTCGTGTTGCCCTTGTCCTTCTCGCCTCGGGTGAAGAACAGCACGTTAGTCTTAACACCTTGCGCGTAGAAGATGCCGGTGGGCAGGCGCAGGATGGTGTGCAGGTTGCACTTGTCCATCAGGTCGCGCCGGATGTCGGTGCCCACGTTGCTCTCGAAGAGCACGTTGTCCGGCAGCACCACGGCAGCGCGGCCACCGGGCTTGAGCGTGCGGTAGATGTGCTGCAGAAAGCAGAACTGTTTGTTGCTGGTTGGGAAGGTGAAGTCGTCGCGTGTCGGCAAACCGCCGCCCTTCTTGGTGCCGAAGGGCGGGTTGGTGAGAACCAGTGTGGCGCCCAGTTGGCCCAGCGCCTGGCCGTCCGGGCCCAGGGTGTCGCCGTAGCGAATGCCTCCGGCCTCGGGGTCGCTCTCGATGCCATGCAGCATCAGGTTCATCAGCGCCAGGCGGTGCGTGTCTTGCACATGCTCCATGCCGTAGAAGGTGTTGCGGCGCAGCTTGCGCTGCTGCTTCTCGGTGAGCGCGTCGAAGTCGTGGTGTTCGCGCAGGTAGTGATGCGCAGCGATGAGGAAGCCGCCGGTGCCGGCGGCTGGGTCCTGGATCACGTCGTTCAGCGTGGGCTTCATCACCGCCACCATGCTGTCGATCAGCGGCCGCGGCGTGAAGTACTGGCCTGCGCCGCTCTTCTTCTCGTTCGCGTTTTTCTCCAGCAGGCCTTCGTACAGATCACCCAAGCCTTCCTGTCGGGCGCTGTACCAGTCGAGCTTGTCGATCTCGGTAACCAGCGTGGACAGCGTGGCCGGCTTCTTGATGAAGCTGGTGGCGTTGGCAAAGATCTCCTTCACCAGCATCGAGCCATGGCTGCCCAAGTGGATGAGCGTCTTCTTGTAGAACTCCAGCCGCTCGGGTGCGCTCTGTGCAGTCAGGTCGGCCCAGCGATAGCCGGCGGGCAACTGATCGTGCTGGCCCGTCTCCTCGGCCATCTTCAGGAACAGCAGATAGGTCAGCTCGGTGACGTACTGGTGGTAGGTGATGCCGTCGTCCTTGAGGACGTTGCACAGGTTCCACAGCTTGCCGACGATGTCTTGGGTGGTCATGGGTCAGGTTGTTGTTGGAGCGCAGCCCAGCCGTCACGCGGCAGGCTTCGCCCAGATTGAGTCGTTAAAGGCGTCCAGCGTCTGCGTCAGCTGTCCGCCAAACATCTTGTCCAGCCGCAGGAAGCCGCCACCCTGGGTCTTGAACAGCAGGTCAGGGTCGTCGAGCGCGTCGCGGTCGACCAAGGTGTTGGCCTTGGTCTGGGCGGCGATCTTCTTCAACCAGTCGCGCTGCGGCGTGCTCCAGGGCTTGCCGCTAGGTGGATGGGCCAGCAGTTGGTTGAGCGCCCGGTCCACGCGGTCCGTGTACGGTATCAGGGCATCGCCGATGGCAGCCTGGCGGATGTAGCCGACGATGCGCGCGGCGATGTCCTGGTTGGTCATCTCGCGCCATGCCGTCGCCAGGCCGGTCTCGGTGAAGCCGGCCTTGTCCAGCTCCATCACCAGCTCGCGCAGCTGCTTGCGGGTGAGTTCTCGCGGGCGGGTCAGCACCGTCACCAGTGCGGGGATAGTGTTGCTGTGGCTCTGGATGAAGGCGGTGAACTCGTGGAGGTAGTCCTCCGGCTTCGTGGCCTTGCCGTAGCCGCGGGTCACGTCCTTGAGCTGGTCGTCATGGTCGGATACGAACACCGGGTCGCGCGGCCCGCTGCCCTTGCGGTCCAGGATCTCGCCGAGGTCCGGGTTCTCGGTGAACCAGGCGGCCACATCGGTCAGCGTCATGGAACGCAGTTTCTGGATGAAGGCCTCGGGTGGCATGCCGGCACACGCTTCGAAGTCCTTGGTCGCGTCGTCGCCGAGGTGACGCTTCTTGCGCTGCAGTTTGGCCAGGAACTGGTCGCGCGCCAGCGCGCGCGCATCGTCGTCGGTGACGGTAGCCAGTTCCTTGGCGAGCTGCGTGAAGCTGATGCCGGGGTTGACGACCACAGGTTGCATGGCGGTCATGCCCTGGATGGCTTCGAAGATCTGCACGGCGTCGAAGACACGGAACGATTCCTTGTCCCCATCGCCATCGATGTTCGGGCACAGCCGGGTCGCGCGGCCGAGCATCTGGTCGAACAGGATGCGGCTGTTCACACGGCGCAGGAAGACCAGGTTGCAGATCTCGGGCACGTCAACGCCGGTGGTCAGCAGGTCCACGGTCACCGCGACATTGGGCAGGTTCTCGTTCTTGTAGCGGCGGATGAGCGAGAGCGGCTTGTCGGCGGCGCCGGTGATCTTGATGACGGCATCGTCGTCGACGGTGCCGTAGGCCTTGGTGAACGCTGCCTTCATTAAGTGCACCACCAGGTCGGCGTGTGCGTCGTTGACGCAGAAGATCAAAGTCTTGCGTCGGCTGGCCGGGTCTAGTTCGGCGGCCAGGTACTCGCACACCACGCGGTTGAAGCTTTCGGTGATGACCTTGCGATTGAAGGCGTCCACCTCCAGCTTGATCTCGTCCGGCGCCTTGAACAGCTCGATCTGGTTGCGCTGCACGTCGTAGATCTTGAGCTCGTCGCCGACCTTCCATTGGATCCCACCGGCAGACAAGTCAGTGGTGATCTGGATCGGCGGCTCGTAGTCGACGAGGTAGCCGTCGATCACGGCCTCGCGATAGCTGTAGGTGTAGACCGGTGGCCCGAAGATCTGCGAGGTGTGCAGTGCCGGCGTGGCGGTCAGGCCGATCTTCACGGCGTCGAAGTAGTCGAGTACGCGGCGGTATTTGGAGATGTAGTCCTCGTAGCCCCGGAAGGTGAGTTCGGTGTCCGACAACTCGCGGTCGAGCAGGTAGCCACGGTGGCACTCGTCGACGACGATGCAGTCGTACTGGTCCACGCTGGGCGGGTTGGCGTCGTCCGCCGGGTAGAGCACGCGAGCAACCATGCCCTGAATCGTGGCGATGTGCACCGACGTATCGCTGTCCGGCGCGATGTCTTCCAGCTCCTTGATGCCAAAGGTGTCAGCAAAGGTCTGGAGGTTTTCCATCCGCGTGTCCTTGAACGCGTTGGTGGCCTGTTCACCCAGCGCCGAGCGGTCGACGAGGAACAGGATGCGGCGGAAGCGCTCTGCCTTCAGCAAGCGATAGATCAACGCGATGCACGTCTTGGTCTTGCCCGTGCCGGTAGCCATGGCGAGCAGCAGCTCTCGCTGACCGGTCTGGATCGCCGTTTCAGCCGCCTTGATGGCGGCCTGCTGGTAGTGCCGCAGCGAAAAGCCGTAGTTGAAGGGTTCGTTGGCCAGTTTCTCGTGGGCCTTGGCTTCGTCGCGCTTGAGCAGCGCGACGAGCCCTTCGGGCGTGTACCAGCCGTCCAGCGGTTGACTTAGGTTGTCGGCGCGACGCAAATCGCAGAACCAGACGCCGCTCTTGGTCGCCAGCTGCCTCAGAAATGGGCGGCCATTGGAAGAGAAAGCGAAGGGAACCTTGGCGGCTTCCGGCCCGTGAGCCAGGCCTGTCGGCATCTCAAGGTCCGCGACGGCGCCGAGGTGCCGGCTGTAGCGCTTGGCCTGCTGAAGGGAGCCGGAGACATCGATGTTCTTGCGCTTGGCTTCCACCACGGCCATCGGCATCAGACCGACGAAGAGCACGTAGTCTGCCGGGCCGCTTCGTGTGGGCCACTCGGAGATCGCGAGGTTCTTGCCCTTCTGCGGTCTGGCGCCCTTGGCATAGGTCTGCACTGCAGAGTTGGCCACCCACCCGGCTGCGGCAAGTTGCTCGTCGATCAGCTTTCGGGTATCAGCCTCGCTGAGCTGCAGTGTCGCGGCAGCCGAGTTGGCCGCCGTGACCAGCTTGGTGATGGCCTGGGCGGATTGGGTGATCGCCTGTGCCTGAAGCGCCTGGAGCCGCGTGGCCAGCTCGGCTTTCGCGGCCTCAGCCTCTGAAGCCATCGACTCCCAGAAGGCACGCTCCTCCTCGGACTGCTGTGCAAGCGCTTTGGTGGCCTGAAGGGCCTGGGCTGCATCCTGGTGGGCTGCACGGAAGGCTGCGAGCTCATCGCGCAGGGAATCGAGTTCAGCCCTGAGCTCGACGCCTTGATCGGCGGGCGCCGTTGGTGGCAGAAATGGGCCGGACTTGAAGGCGGCGTCCTTGAACGTCCGATGAAACCAGACACTGAGCTGCCACGTCAGCCGTAGCGCCAACAGCGCAACGCGGTGATCGCCGGCCAGTTTGTGGTTCGCGTCGTTACCAGCCTTTCTAACATCGTGGAATAGCGAGCTCACCTCGCGGGGCAGGATGCCGTGGTCCTGGAGGCGGCGCAGCAGGTCGGCCTGCTTCTCGTCCGCGTTGGTGTAGATGCCGACCCGCGACGCGGCCAACTGGGCCAGCGCCTCGGCCAGTTGCCGCAGTTTCAGCAGGCA
>Ga0105047_10012739_pt1 | contig 13502 bp, 9 predicted proteins | sample MAT04_FD_78384 | JGI IMG/M metagenome (GOLD analysis project Ga0105047, IMG submission 78384) | Freshwater microbial communities from Lake Fryxell liftoff mats and glacier meltwater in Antarctica - MAT-04 (megahit assembly) | ecosystem: Environmental > Aquatic > Freshwater > Ice > Liftoff...
CAACTGTGGGCCGACCAGTGCGCCTTGCTGGCGGTCTGATAAAGCTTGCGTAAGACGACGGCGTCCGGGCGCGGCTTCAGGCGCTCCATCCTGGCCAGCTCTAGCGGAGCGAGGCCGTCGCCGGCGGCCATCGCCTTCGTCAGCAGTTCCTTGCCGGTGGCAGCGTCCTTCGGCGTGCCGTAGCCGTTCACATGGCACATCCCCAACATGCCCATCGCCGAAACACTCCCGGCCTTCGACGCCTGGGCGAGCAGCGCGACCACATCGCGGGTATCGGGCTTGCCATCGATCCCCGAATCCAGCCGAAGGGCCGACAGGAACAACGCATCCCCGTCCCCCTTGTCAGAGGCCGCCTTAATGGCAGCGGCGTCCGTGCGGGATACTGTCTTCCAATAGGGGCCGAAGTCGCGCCCGGAGCGGCGGATGGCCTGGATGTCGCGCAGCACCTCTTCGGGCGTCGCGGCAACCGATGGGGCGGCGGCCAGTATCAGGACGCCAAGCAGGGCTGAGTTCATGAGCATAAACTCCGTCGGCGAGATACTCTAATAAAGACGTTCGCAATCACGTACCGCTAAGTTACAACTCGTGTGCTAGAAACGCAACCCGCAACACTGCAGGGCCCAACTCCAGCACAAAAGGGGACGCATCTCTTTCCGGAGCGAGGTTTGATGGCTTAAAAACAGCTGCGTCCCCTTTTGCCTAGATACCCGGCCCGCCGCAGTTGAGCTATCCATCCGAGGAAGCAATATGGCGGGCCGCGGTCCACTGCAGCGCCCGGTTCGGCGTCTGAGCTTCGCCCTGCGGATTCGACAAACACGAGCGGCCTCACAAGTGTTGGGCGTCGGATCGGGAAGCCTGACGCTGTCGCCGTCGCTCGGCCCACCCGGCGTACCAGTCCATCGCCGGGGTGACTGACATCCCGTGGACGACGACCGACAAGGCGACGGTCCACACGACCAACTCGGCCAGCGTCCGGGCCACGCCGTCCGGCAGTCCGTGGCCGGTCGCGTGGGCCAGGTAATACAGCGATCCGACGCCGCGGACGCCAAACCAGCCGGCCAGCCACCGCCGCACGGCCGACCCCCGCACCACCGCCAGCCCGGCGAACACCGACATCGGGCGGACGACCAAGAACAGTGCGGTTGCCAGTCCGGCCGCCGCCCACGTCGGGCGGGTCGCCGCCAGTAACGCACCGAGGACCAGGACGGCAACCACCTCCAGCACCTTCTCCACCTGCTCGTTGAACCCCAGGACGGCTTCGACCATAACCGCGGGGGCCTTCTCCGGGTGGACCGCGTCGACTTCCCCCGAACCATCCGTCACCTCCCCGACGGGGCGGTCCCCGGTGTGCCGCATTTCCTCCCGCCGCAGCGCCAACCCGGCGGCGAACACGGCCAGAAACCCCCACGCCCCGAGCAGGACGGCCGCCCCGTAGGCCAGGGCGATCAGCCCGAGGGCCAGGAAGTTGTCCAGCCCGAGCGCCTCCCGGTGGGTCTTCCGCAGGTGTAGAACGACCCGGGCGACCAGGGTGCCGAGGCCGAACCCGATTCCCAGCCCGGCGGCCACCGCCCAGGCCACTTCGATCGCCCACCACCGCCACCAGAACTCGCCGAGGTCGTGCAGGCCGAGCAACCCCAGCCCGAGCATGACGAACGGGAACGCCGTACCGTCGTTCAGCCCGGCCTCGGCGGTGAGGGAGAACCGTAGCATGTCCCGGTCCCCGACCTGCTTCACCTGCACGTCGGCCGCCAGCACCGGGTCGGTCGGGGCCAGGACCGCCCCAAGCAGTACCGCCGCCCCGACCGGCAGCCCCAAAGCGAACACCCCGAAGGCCGCCACCAGCCCGACGCTCACCGCCATCGACACCGTGGCCAGCAATACCGGGAACCGCCACAACCGGTCCGACAGCGGCACACGGAGCTTCAGCCCAGCGGTGAACAGGGAGACGATGACCGCCACCTCGGTCAGGTGTTCGAGCAGGGCCGCGTCCGTCACCGGGTCCATTGAGAGCAGGCCGGCCCCGGCCGGGCTGAGGGCGTACCCGACACCCAAGTAAAGCATGGCGGCCGACAGCGGGAGCCGCTGGAGGACGGACCCGGCGAGGGCCATGACGACAAGAACGCCGCCGATAATCAGGCACCAGACAGCGAACATCATCGGACTCCCGAGGTCTGTAGCGATTACAGTGGACGCCACGATGCCGCGCGATCTACCTCCGCGCCGCCGAACGATAAAGCTCACCTGCCCGGCGGCATCCGGTGGGCTCGAACTCCCAGAAGCGAATCATGCCGCCGGGTCAAGCGTCTGGATACGTCTTATGACCCCCGGTGACGGGCCGCACCTGTCGCCAAGGTAAAAAGGGATCACGGCAAGCCGGTCCCCGCGTGGAAGTTTCCGCCGTGCCGAAACTCGACAACCACGATGCGGGATCAGGCCGGCCCATCACCGCGAGCTAAAGGGGTCAGGTTAGATTTCGCTTGCGTAAATCTAACCTGACCCCTTTAACACTTCGGCGAGAACCTGAACGTCCGCGAGCCGATCAAGGAACGGCAGCCCCGCTTCAGACAACGCCTTCGACACATGCGAAGCGATGCGCTCAACATCACTCTTTGGCGTAGCCTCCCACCAGAAATCCCGCTTTTCTAGCATCAAGTGGCCGATCCTTTGGCTGAGAACTGGCGCGGCGCTTCCTGGATTCTTCGGGAACGGCTGGCCTGTCCATTTCTCGTGGTATTACGGCAACACGATCATCAAGTTGACCGTAAACTGAGCGGCATCGGGCGAGTTCCACATACTTGCTTGGAACTGAACGACCTTGAAAAGCCCACCCGATTCCGCATGGAAGGACCGGGCAAGCTTCCGAAAACCGTTCTGCTTCAACAAAGGCGCCGGTCCTGTCGCGATGATCCGGTCGATGATGCGAGACGTTTCCGATTTGACGGACATTGGTTCTCGCCTCCGCCATCTAACGACCAAGTTCACTTGCCGGGCCGGCTGCAAGGACTTCAACTCTCGAAAGCACGTGATGCCGGCCCGGTCAAGTGCAACGTTTGGTTCGGCGTGGTGCTCAGCGTCAAGAGTTGCCTGACCTCATCGATACTGCGACAACCGCCGCCAAAGTGGATGATCGCGTGACAGTTCGGGCACACCGGCCGTAAGTCGGCAACCGGATCAACTTCGTACTGTTCCCCGATCTCCGCCAGCGGCTTGAGATGGTGGACGTGGATGAACCCCTCGGCAAACGAACCATAGGCCGCACCGAAGTTGAAGCCGCACGCCACGCAGGTCGGCCCGTAGTGGGCGATGCACCGGCCACGCGCGATCGGATTACGCTCAAAAGCGTTGATTACGACGCGGCAGACTGCGCCCTCGATCAGCCGGCCCGACAGTGTTATCTCCTCGGAAAGTCGAACGCCTTGGGGAGTGACCCAGCCGAGAATCTCCAACGCCTCCGCGACAGCAGGCAACATCTGCCAGACGAACCCTTCTTCCCCTGGCCATCCGGTTGACCACACCGACCAAAGCCTTTCCTTGCCTTGATTCGGTCCCCGCTGCCGCACATCTGGTTTTTCGCCGGTATCGGTGCAGAACATTCGGCCAAGCCGGCCATATTGAGCATTAACGGTAGGGTAGCCTCCATCAACCTCGGCGAGCCGTGCGAGTTGCGGGGCGGTAACCCGGTGATTGGGTGCAAGGTACTGCTCAACCAGCAGCCGCCGCTGTATAGCGTTTATGCGGGTCGCGATCGCGGACAGACCCGCAACGTAGTCAGCTGTTCCCAGAGTGCGACTCCATCTTGTCACATGGGCCTCCGCGTCTGCCGCCGAACTAGTAATTGGACAGAACCGATTCTGTCTAAATCGTGCGTCCAGCGTTGTGTTAGCCGCGCGTCGTCGCTAGGCTAATTGTCGCCGCAGCCCGTTGCAAGCAACAAAAGCGCAGAATCACTGCTCGATACCGCCGAACGCGGGGGAAAATGGGACGCAGCTCCTACGGCGAGGAAAATGAGTTCGTCTCCTCCTCTAGCTTAAGCGATGCGGTTCTTCAGTGTGACTAATCTTTGTTATTCATGGCCCCGGAACGATCTCCACATCACCGCCGGGAGAGCCTTCGATTACCAACCGGTGGCCGGACAATAACCGCATTCGCAAGAGCGACTCTGGCCCGACCGGCATTGCCAGTACAGTTTGCCACCCCGGTTCCCACTCCAGTTCCGTTTCGTAGTAGTCAATCTGCTGAGTCGAGCCATCCGCCAACACGACCGTCCGGCCAGAGGGGAAAAGGGGACGTAGCTGAATGGCATTGTCTTAAGAATCGACCCGCGGAACATAAGTCCGATGCTGACACACATACTTAAACCCCAACCGCTCATAGAGTGGCCGGCTTTTCGGCCCGGATCGCAAGACCAGGTGGTTCGAACCCGCAGCGACTAACCGCTTCATTAGTTCGTGCATAATCATCGCTCCAAACCCGCGACCCCGGTGGGCATCGAGCGTTGCCAGGCAACAGATCACTCCGGACGAACCCACACGATACCCTCCGCCGGTGGCCACCGGTTCCCCGTTCCAGTCGGCGAGTAGCCAGATCATGTCAGGATCCAAAGCATAAGCCAACGAAGGCATCATCAGATCTGCAAACTCCGGTGGAGCACAATAAGCCTGACCGGTGATGTGGGAAAAGGCTGAGCAGTCGGCTTCGGTAAGCATTGGTCGGACGATCAGACCTGAGGGTTCGGTTTTGAACTGTTGAATCGCTGTGACAGGATCAGCAAGAACGTACGCGGGTTCATGCTCGGCAATCGTCCAGCCATTCGTCTTCAACTCGTCTTCGATCGGATGCCCGTGATCGCCCGCAACGAGAACGCCCCAGGCATCGGCAGGATCGACGAAGAATTCGCGAGCCATTGCCACCACGTCGGCGAGTGGTGGCGTGACTCCAGTGCACGCTGCAAAGTTGAACCCCGGGCCGGGGAGCAGGCTGCCGGTGAAACTCACGCCATTTTGGTGGCGAAACCGACCGCGCTGATAGTACTTCAAGAACGGCGGTTCGCAGTGGCAGAGGGTTTCATGCGCGATTTGCAATGAATCACTGGGGTTCATGAGTTCTCAATGGTTGCAGTGCGGTCAAAGCCCACCCGTTGCAACGGGTGGGCTTTATTCAAAGGGGTTCTTCCCACACGCTGGAGTACGCTCCGATTTGTTCGATGTACTCCAGGAGGCGCTTGTAGAAGGAATGGTTCGCGAGAGTTGCACTATCCCCAATTACAATCAACTTGCGGCGAGCCCGCGTTAGGGCCACGTTCGTTCGCCGAACGTCGGACAAGAAACCGATTTCCCCCTCGGGGTTCGACCGCACGAGCGAAATCACGACCGCTTCTTTTTCACGCCCCTGAAAGCCATCGACGCTATCGACTTCGACCCCGGTGCCGCGGAGTTGTTCGCGGATCAGTTTGGCTTGTGCGGAATACGGGGTGATGACCGCGATCCCCGAATCGGGCACCCCCGCATCGAGCAACCGCCGCACCGCTTTCACCGCGAGCCCGGCTTCTTGCGGGTTGAATCGGCTTCGCGTTTCCTCATCCAGAACTTCATCGTAACCGGCCCCCGCGGTGTCGATGAACTGCATCGGGTTCTCCGTCAGCGGTTCGGCTCTCACCTCGGGCAAATCCGCGAGCCGGTGACCAATCACGCTTTCATCGGCCACCAAGTCCCCGTTGTAAAACTCCCCCGACGAGAACGCCATGATCGATTGATGCATTCGGTACTGCACAGTAAGCAATCGCGAAACCTTGGAACCATAAATCGCTTGAACCCGTTCCATCAAACTGATCGCGAGCCCTTCGTCGGCCGCTTCGGGTGAGAGAATCGTCGGTGGCAACTGACACGGATCGCCCGCGAGTACCACGCGATCGCCGTAAAGGAGTGGAATCCAACTCGCCGGTTCCGTGCTCTGGCAAGCCTCGTCGATCACGATCAAATCGAAACGGCGTTGACCGAGAGTTTCGCTATCCACACCCGTCAGCGTGGCCCCGATCACCGACGCCGCGTCGAGCACCCGTTCGACCGCGAGTTGTTCGACGCGCCGGGCGTCCGCGAGCAATTGTTTCGCCTCGGCCCGCAAGGATTGTTTCTCGCCGGGGATCGGTTTTGCCTTCGTCCACTTCTCGGCTTTGCGAAAAAGAGCCCGGGCTTCGCGGCCGTATTTCCTCGCAAGCCGGGCGTCGGGATGGGACTCCACGAGGATATCAAGTACACGATCTCGCAACCCCGGCATCACGCGAGCGGGGTGGCCAAGCCGGACGGGTTCCACCCCGACGGCAAGCAACTTTTCGAGCAAGTTATCGACGGCCGCGTTGCTCGGTGCACACGCCAGAACTTTGTCGCCGCGAATCACCGCCTGGCGTATCACTTCGACGACCGTGGTGGTCTTCCCCGTTCCCGGCGGGCCGTGAATCACCGCGACATCTTTCGCCGTGAGAGCGAAATGGACAGCGTCCGTTTGCGGTTCATTCAGATGTTTCGCAATCACTAGCGGTGACGCCGGTTCATCGAACTCGGGTTCTTTCTCCCCCAACAACACGGCCCGCAATGCGGCCAGGCGATCCTTCTCGGCGGCCCCCGCCCGGGCCAACGCAGCGAGTTGCCGTTGCCGAGATTTCTCATCCGCCGCGAGGTCGAGCCGCCACGTGGCATCGTCCGGAAGGTCGAGATCGGTCTGATCGAATGCGACTTGAATCGTACGTTCACTGCGGTCGCAGATCACGCCCCGGTGGCTCGCCGGGCGATTCGTGCCGCACTGGGTAAGCAAGACCGGCGTGCCCGGCCCAAGTCGGTTGGGCGGCAATGGCTCGTGGCGATTGACTCGCACAAACGTGAGCAGTAGCCGGCCGCCGAGCCCGGTGTCTTCTTCCGTCAATACCAAGGCTGTGAGTGTTGTGCCGTCTTCGGAAGCGTCGCCCCGTTTGGCGAGTTCGCGAACTCGTTGCCGTTCGGCTTCAGCTTCGCAATCGAGAAGTTTTGCCAGGTGCGTGAAGTGCGATGGGCCACCGAGCGGTCGTCCACTCAAGCGAGCTCGAACATTGCGCTCGCGAAACGTCGCTCCATCCAGTGCTTTCAACACTGTGTTGACCGAGGCATCGGGAATCTCCACCCGAGCGCCGTTGCCGAGCAGGGCAATTTTGCCGATACGTTTGCCGTCGAGCTTGCCGAGTGTGGCGACGAACCGAAGGATTTCGCCCGGAGTCGCGTTGCGTGGTAAGGGGTCGAGTTGAATGTGTGCCATGCTGTCAGTTTACCGAGATAGTCGTCTTTCGCTCCGCGAAAGACCGCTCTTTCGCGGAGAGGTCGTGAATTATTCCGCCAGTCTCTTGGTTTTCGGGCAAAGCCGTCCTTGCTTGGGTCCGCGTCGGTTGTTTGGACGGGACACCCGGAGCATTTTCGATCCGGTTTCGATCGCTTGGGACCTCCGCCTCGGGTCCCGGGGCCTCTGTCCGAGTCGCTCGATTCGCCACCCGAATCTTCGCCGCCATGACCGCTCCTCCGCGCTGGTTTTGCTATCCTAGCGCGAGAAGGAATAATTCTCAGCCTCGGAGCGAAAGACCAGCTTCACCCCGGACCAAGACCCGGGACATTGCGTAGGCTGTCTTTCGCGGAGCGAAAGACGACAGACTTTCAATCGAGAACTTACCATGCTCTCCGCACTCAATCGCCGCCACTTCCTCGGTCGCTCCGCCACGGCCATCGGTACCGCGGCCCTCGGCAGTCTGCTGGCCCAAGACGGTTACGCGGCCGACCCCGTCAAAGCCCTCACGAACTTCGCACCGAAGGCGAAGCGAGTCGTCTATCTCTTCCAGTCCGGGGGTCCTTCGCAACTAGAACTGCTCGATTACAAACCGGGCCTGAAGAAACTCCACGGCACCGACCTCCCGGACTCGATTCGCCAGGGGCAACGCCTCACCGGCATGACCTCGGGGCAGAAGAACTTCCCCGTGATCGCTTCGAAGTACGGATTCAAGCAAGTCGGCAAATCGGGAACCTGGCTCGGGGAACTGTTGCCGCACACCGCTGGCATCGTCGACGACATCTGCCTGATTCGCTCGATGCACACCGAGGCCATCAACCACGACCCTGCGATCACGTACATTCAAACCGGTTCGCAGCAACCCGGCCGGCCGTCGCTCGGCGCCTGGGTCAGCTACGGCCTCGGCCGCATCGCCGATGACCTGCCCGCGTTCGTCGTTCTGATCTCGCATGGCAGTGGCAAGGATGCCAACCAGGGGCTTCTCGAACGCCTTTGGGGCAGCGGCTTCTTACCAACCAACCACCAAGGCGTGAAACTCCGCGGCAGCGGCGACCCCGTGCTTTTTCTGAACGACCCACCCGGGATCGACCGCGATCTGCGCCGCAAGATGCTCGACGGCATTGCCAAGTTGAACGAGCACGAACTCGCCCGCTCCGGCGACCCCGAGGTCGCGACGCGGATTCAACAGTACGAAATGGCGTTCAAGATGCAGGCGAGCGTGCCGGACCTCGTCGATTTCTCCAAGGAACCGAAAGCCACGTTCGACCTGTATGGGGAAGACGCCCGGAAGCCCGGGTCGTTCGCCGCGAACTGTTTGCTCGCGCGCCGGATGCTCGAAAAGGGCGTTCGCTTCGTGCAACTTTATCACCGAGGCTGGGATCAACACGGCAACCTGCCGAGCAACATTCCGAAGCAATGCAAAGACGTGGACCAACCGCAGGCGGCGCTCGTCAAAGACCTGAAGCAACGCGGGTTGCTCGACGACACGCTCATCATCTGGGGCGGCGAATTTGGTCGCACCGTGTACGGCCAGGGCGGCGTGCAAGACGACTACGGCCGCGATCACCACGGTCGCTGCTACTCCGTTTGGCTCGCCGGCGGCGGCATCAAACCGGGCGTCGTCCACGGCGAGACTGACGACTACAGTTACAACGTGACCAAAGACCCCGTTCACATCCACGATTTGAATGCCACGATCTTGCATTGCCTGGGGTTCGATCACGAAAAGCTCACGCATCGCTATCAGGGCCGCGACTTCCGGCTGACCGATGTTCATGGCAAAGTGGTGAAAGCGGTTCTGGCGTGATAATTCGGCAGAATCCATCGAATTCCGAAATGATAGTAGTAACATGGCAACGGATCGAATAACCTCATCGCCAACGCGAACGACACCATAGTTTGACATCCAGACGGGTTCTATTTCATGTGGTTCGGGAACGTTGGGCTCAACGAGTGGTTGCCAGATGCTTCGGGGGCGACCGGGCGGGTCGTGCGAACCCTGGAAGCGGGGGTTCGCTATCGGGCCGAATTGTTGGAGAAAGCCCTGCCTCTCTGGAAAGCGATTCCGCCGAGTGCCGAAGGGCGGATTCGCTACGAGTTTCCGGGTCTTCCCGTCGAACTCGGCAAGATTTCGCACCCCCGTTCGCTGTTCGATCTGGCGGAAGAACTCCGGCCTCGCCGTCGGAAAGTGAAACCGAACGATCCGCTGTTGGACGAACTCGACTGGGTCGTGGACCGGCTCATGGACACGGTCGTCAAGCTCCATGCGAAGCAACTGACGATCGGAATGATCCACCCGTTCAACGTGATCTGGTACACCACAAAATCGGGTCAACGGGTCCTGGTGCTTCCCGATGTCGGTTTCATTTGGCCGAACGCGGGGTTTCGCCCCACGTGGCTGGCCGATCCGGTCGAACTCGCGGCCAAGGTGAAAAAAGGCCAGGTCAAACTCTCCAAGGAAGCGAACTGGGAGTTGCTGTTCCGGCAAGCGTGGTATCCCGACCCCGTCACGACGCACTCGGTGTTCGATGCGCACCGCGATTTGAGCGCAATCGCCCGGCTTTTGGATTGGGTGATTAGCGGCCAACTCCGCCCGAACATCCCGACCAAAGTCAAGGACGACCCGACGACGTCGGACCAGATCTATACGTTGCTCGCCGCGGTGATGGGCAAAGCGGTGAAAACCGCCAGCGACTTGCGCAAGCGCCTGACGCTGCGACCCGCCAAGGGGAACAAACCGCCGCCGAGCCGGGTGAGCGTCGTGTTCATGGAACCGCCGATCATCAAAAAGAAACGGAGTATGGCGTGGCTGGGTTGGTTGCTCGGTTTCATCCTGTTGGCGGGTACCCTCAGCGGGGGGTACGTTTACTACAGTACACTGCCCGACAAGCCGCCGCCGACTGCGGGGAACGAACTTTACCCGGCGTTGCCGGCCGAGAGCAAACTGCGGCCGCTGCTGGACGAATTGAAAGAGAAGCTGGATCACCCCCCCGACGACAAGGTGGAAGCCATCGAAAAGTGGCTACCGGAACTGGTCGGCATCGTCGAACGGGCGACCTTGATTGTGAAAAACGAGCCGATGGAAAACGAAGACGATCAGGCCAAAGAGCGAGCCTGCCGAGACCTGATGTGGCGACTCGTTCGCGATCAGTTCGATAAACAATTCGACGGTTTGCTCGATCAGCTTGCAGACCGACAAACGACGCCCGATAAGATTTCGGACGTCACGGGTCGTGCCCTGTCGAGTTGGGACCGCTTCAAAGCCCTGGCCCCAGGAGAGGATTCTTCATGGCAACCGCGATCGTTGGAATTCATCAAAGGTGCGAAGGTCGAAGCCGAGATCGCCGCCAAAGCCATGGGCTTGCGGCGCTGATCGGTCTGGCCATCGCGTTGCAATTCTCGACTCCGGCATTCGCCCAGCAGGATCCGCCGCCCGCGGTTCGGCCTGCGGGTGAACGGCCCGAAGCCCCGGGCGATTCCGGGAAGCAGAAGGTCGTTTTTGCGATGAAAACCGACGCGGGCATGAAGAAAAAGGATCTCGAAGAAGTCTTGAAGCAAGCGAAGCAGCAGATCCCCCCCACCAGCAAATTGACGTGGGGTGACGCCCCTGCCATTCGACCGATCAACGAAGAAATGTACAAGTTCCTCGAAGGCTTCGTGCGCGACGGCGGAGCTGCTTTCACCGGGAGCGCCGAAGGAAGCCGGGCACCGAAGATCGAAGCCTTTTCCGGTGCCTCGGTTTGGTTCCTCGACCTGGGCAGCCCGAACCGAAATTTCGTGTCGGTCGACATCACCGATGGCGATTCGAAATCGGTGCTCGATAAACCGATCACCAGCGGCGCCGACCCCCGCTTGGAGTTCGTCACGCTCGGCAAATATCGCTTGAAGCCGAACATCACCGGGAAGCCCAAGCAATACGTACTGAAGTACCGTGAAGGTTCGAAGGAAGAATCCGTCACCAGGCCGTGGCCCGTTTCGAACGAGGGATTCTGGTTGATTGAATTGACGAATTTCGATGGAAAACCGGCCGAACTGTTCACCCTGCTCGAAGAAGGGGATTTTGCGATTCCGATCAAGCAAGTCATCGGCAAGGAAAGTACGACCCTGGTGCTCACCGACCTGACCACAGGCGAATTGCAAATCGAATCGGGGTTTAGCGCCAACACCTTTAACTTCCGGTTTCCCCTCGTTCGGAACAAAAACCGTATATCCGTCGAAAAAATGTACGTCCTGTTCCCGATGACGAAATCGGATGCCGCGAAGATGGTCAAGGAACTGGATCAGAAGTCGGGCGAGGATCTGATGAAATATATCGACAGCAAGAAACCCTCGGCGAGCGGCGATCAGACGGTGCTGCTCAAGCCGAGCATGGCTCCGTCTTGGTTCGAAGTCCCGCAATCCATCGGGATGTACGAACGGGCGATTCCCATCGACGACATTCAAGGTTGGAAAGACCAGGCGCGAAATGCCAATGCGGAGACGGACCGGAGTTGGCGCGTGAATGTTTACAAACTCGCCCGCAAGGATGCCTCGTTGCCATCGACGGCCGCCAAAGTGAACCACCCGGTTTCGAAGGAACTCGTCTATGCCGTGGACATGGAAGAAATGGCCTGGCTGCCGGGGTTGAAAACCCTCCAACCGGAACCCAAGAAAGTCCCTTAGTCCCTCCTTGAATTCGACCACCGACCTGCTTCTTCTTTGAGACCGCCGCCGATGCCGCTCAACGCTCCCGATTGTCCGCTGTTGAAACCCGAGTCGGCCCTGCCCGGGTTGTGGTCGGAGGTCGACCGCGTGGTCGGCTCGGCGACGAAGGAACTTGCGGCGGCCCTGGATGTAGAGCAAGTGCAGAAAGCCTCGAAACTCGTGGCCGAGGCCGAAGCCTTGCTTCGCCGGGAGCGCTATCGCGTCGGATTCGTCGGCCCGTCACAACTCGGGAAATCGACCACTCTCAACCGCATCGCCCGGACTGAACTCGCGAACGCGGGCGGCGGCGGACCAGCCACCAATCTCGTCAGCCGGTTCCTCCCCGTTGCGGTGGGGGTTCCGGCCCGTTATACGCTTCGCTACATGACGCTGATGGAGTTCCAACAGCGCCGCTGGGGCCTCGCCAATGCCCTCAAAGATTCGATCGACTGCCCTGTCCCGGAACCCGAGAAAGAGGGCAACGCTCTAAGGGCCGAGTGCGAGAAACTCCTGCGCCGAATCGCAGCGCTCGCTCCAAAAAAAATCGCGGAATCGGCTCAGCCCGACGAAGGCTCTGTCCCCGACCCGCGCGGCGACGACCGGGCCACGCTGATCCGTCTCCTCAAAGCGTTTCACACCCACGGTGCCCGCTACGTTTCGGCACAACCCACTACGGTCTCGAAGGAACTCAACCCTTCGAAACCCTTTTCGGAGCAGCTTTACCGCTACACGAACCACAGCGCGACCGAGGAGGGCGATTCGAACGATCTGCTCTGGCAGATTCAGGTCGAATTCCCGACCGAGACGGTGTCCCCCACAATCGAATTGATCGACCTCCCCGGCCTCGGCACGACCCGCGTGGCCGACGACCTCACGACTCTGGCCTTCATGGACGAACTCGACGGTGCCCTCGTTTTCATGCAAGCACGCCAGGCGAAGGAAGGCTCCGTCGGCCTCGTGCTGAGCGCCTTGCATGGGGAACGGGACACGCGCTGGCCGTTCGGGAAAGCCCGTGAGCCGCTCCGCGGCCGCATCTGGACCGTGATTACCTACGTCGACCCACTCTCGAAAGAACAACTCGGTCTGGCCGGCAACAGCGGCGAAACGGTGCTCGACCACCTGGCCAAGACGCTCAACGGCTTCGAGATCAAGCACGGCCGGGCCGTCTTCGTCGGAAACGTCTTTCACAAGGCCCTGCTGGAGAAAGCGGCCAAAGGCGAGCCGATCACGGCCGAAACGTATCAAGGCCGGCTAGGCCTCGATACCGATGCGAGCGGGAAACCGCTCATTCCGCCCCTGTTCGACCGACATCCCGAGTTAAAGGCATCGTACCAGCACGTCCTCGGCGACGGCGGGATCGACCGGCTCCGCCAGGTCGTCGGCGTCGAACTCGCCGAGGAAGTGCGACGGCTCGTCTGTCGGCACGTCTGCCGAAGTCTGGTCGATGCCGCGAATGGGCTCTGCCGACATATCGTCAGCGTCCGCCAAGCCGGGGCGTTCGGACCGAAGCAGTTCGTCGC
>Ga0105047_10012740_pt1 | contig 13501 bp, 8 predicted proteins | sample MAT04_FD_78384 | JGI IMG/M metagenome (GOLD analysis project Ga0105047, IMG submission 78384) | Freshwater microbial communities from Lake Fryxell liftoff mats and glacier meltwater in Antarctica - MAT-04 (megahit assembly) | ecosystem: Environmental > Aquatic > Freshwater > Ice > Liftoff...
ACCATCGTTGGGTTTTATGGCGACGAACGCAGGCTGATGCTGCGCGATCTCGCCTCCGGGCAAACCCGCGAAGTCGCAGACGATTGGGATCGCTCCAAAGACAACCTGCATTGGAATGCCGACAGCAAAGGCTTGCTCGGTGCGATCGATGACGCCGGCAGCGTGCGGCTGTACGAGATCCCGATTGAGGGTGGCGCGCCGCGTGCGATCACAAAAGGCGCCAGCTTTTCGCCGTTCGCGCTATCTGCAGACGGTCGCACCCTCGTTGCGCTGCGGCAAAGCTTCAGCGAACCGCCGACCCTGGTTCGAATCAATCAAGCCAACGGTGAGGTCAACAAGCTGTCTGATTTCAACGATGCAGCAATTGCCAATATCTCAATGGGCGAAACGGTCAGCGAGACCTACACCGGCGCCGACGGCAAGGCGATCCAAATGTGGGTCACCTATCCGCCGGGGTTCGACCGCAGCAAGAAATACCCGCTGTTCCTGATTCTGCACGGCGGTCCGCACAACGGGGTAACCGATGGTTTTGCGTGGCGCTGGAACGCGCAAATTTTCGCAGGCTGGGGCTATGTTTCGGCCTGGCATAACTTCCACGGGTCATCGGGATTTGGGCAGGCGTTCACCGATTCGATCAACCCCGATCAGGATCGTCTGCCTTATATCGATACGATCAAAGCAGCTGAATATTTTATGAGCCAGCCGTTCATTGACTCAGACCGCATGGTTGCGGGCGGCGGCAGCTACGGTGGTTACCTTGCGTCCACGCTGCTTGGCCGCGAACACCCGTTTAAGGCCTTGATTGCGCACGCGGCGGTCTACAACTGGTACACCCAATATGCGGCCGACTACGGCGGTGAGCCCGCGCGCGACGGCCAAGAGTTCTGGAGTTTGCCTGAGCTGTTCAAGGGCAGCTCGCCGCACTTTGGCGCGGCTAACTTCAAAACGCCCACGCTGGTGATCCACGGCCAGCTCGACTACCGCGTGCCGGTGACCCACGGCATCGAGCTGTTCAACACCCTGCAGCGCAAAGGCGTTCCCAGTCGCTTCGTCTACTACCCAAATGAAAATCACTGGATCCTTAAACCCAACAACTCACTGAATTGGTACAGCGAAGTGAAAACCTGGGTTGAGCGCTACGCCAAGCCGTAAGCTTTTTAGACCTTCAAGCTGGCGTGGCTGTGCCGCGCCAGCGAGGTCAACATGGCCCCACCGATGACCAGCAAACCGCCCGCAACTCCAATCCACGCGATTGATTCTGCGCGGATGACGGTCGGCATCCACTGATGCGCCAGCAGTGAGCACAGATAAGTCGCGACCGGGGAGAGCGCCAAAATGGCCGAAACCCGGGATGCATCCCAGTGTTCCAGCGCTTCGGCAAACGCCCCGTATGCGGCCAAGGTGTTGATTGCGCAGTACAAAAGCGCCAGCCAAGCGGCGAGGCTCAACGCACCCAAGTGGCTGATCTGCGCCGTCGGTGCAAGCACAATAACCGCGATCACATAGATCACCCAGAGCACCACAGATGATTTGAGGTGCAGCAGCAGCTGCTTCTGCGCGAGGCCATAAATCGCCCAAACCACCGCCGCCAACCCAATCAGCAGGGCGCCGCTCAAATAGCTGTCGCCGCCGGCCGCGTTGCCCAGCTGTTCTTTAAAGAACAAGCACAGGCCGACCAGCGTCAGCGCCAGGCCCAGCCACTGCCAGCGGTTGTAGCGCTCGCGAAACAGCCAAATTCCGCCGAGCGCAAGCAAAAGCGGCGCGGCCTGGATCAACAGCTGCGCGTTGGCGGGCGTGGTCAGGCGCAGGCCAAACAGATAAAAAACGTAGTTGCCGATCAGCATCACCGCGGCAAGCAAGAGCAGGGCCCAGCGCTGTTTGGGTTGCGCCTTGAGGGTCTTGAGATCACCGCGCGCACCCAGCCAAATGCCAAGAACGACTGCCGCGAAGGCGAAGCGGAACCAGGTCAACGTCCACGGATCAAGCCCGGTCATCGCGAGCTTGAGCGAGATCGGCAGCGTGCCCCACAGCAGCATGGTTGTCAGCGCCAGCATCAGCCCCAGGCGGCGATTGCCCGAGGCCTGATGGCGGCTAACCATAGTAAAGAGTCACGACGTGCTTGGCTTCGGCAAAGAACAGCCAGCGTTCAAGCACGATCCCGACTAGGCTGATCAAGGTCGCCAGAACCAAGACGGGGGCGAACCAGCCGCTGCTTAAAACGCCCATCAGCGCGAGCAAAACAATCGGCGCAATAAACGCGCAGCACAGGCTAATTCGGCGCAAACGGAAAGCATGCTTGCGTCCCAGCCTGAAGCCCATTTCCTTGAGCAGGTAGTTTTCTTCCGTGTGCGGCCGCTCAAAGCTGCTGATTTTCCCGCTTAAACCAGTTGCCGTGTTGATCGTGGACGCTTGCGGCAAGGCCTCAAGGCTGCGCCAATAGCGCACTTTCACGATCGCTGAAAGCAGGGTCAGCAACGCCGCGAGCAGGCCCAAGCGTGGCCAATCAAACGCCGTGTCGCCGAGACTCAGGCAGCCGATGCTCAAAAGCAGGAGCGCACCGCTGTTCAGGCTCAGCAGCAGGTAAACCGGCAGCACCAGCGGGTGGTGCCAAGCGCTGATGGTTTTAAGCGAGGAGTAAATGCGCGCTGTAAAAAACACCGTCAGCATCGCCAGCAAAGCCAGCAGCGCGCCCAGCCAGCGGTCGGCGGCGCTGGATTGATGCATCCACACCCAGCGCCAGCCGGCTATCAGCAGCGGCACAAAGCAAACAATGGCCGCAATGCCCTCACGCGAGAGCCAGCTGCTGCGCCACTGCGAAAAGGCGCGCCACGCGCGCAGCGGACGCCCCAAATGCAAAGTTGACGCCAGCAGCCCGGCGCTTACCAAAACAAAGGCCAAGCCAAGCGCCACCAGCAAGAAACCCCGCTGTGCGGGCAGGGAAGACAGGGCAGCAAGCACACCCAACCAGGCGAGCAGGCCGTAGCCTGCGCCCGAGGCGGTGGTGAAAAAAATAACCGAAAAAGCAGGGTTCACTTCATTTGAGCGACTTCAGACGCAGCGCTGCGTCTTTGGCCTGCGGGGAGTCGGTGCGGCCTTGGAGCTTAAGGAATTCCTGGTACTTTTGCCGCGCCTCGTCGTTGCGGCCTTTTTTCTCGTAGGCCATGCCCAAACGATACTGGGCGCCTGCTCTGTCGTTGATTGCGAGAGACTTCTCCAGGGCAACGATCGCGCCGTCGGTGTTTCCGGCTTCCAGCATGACGCGGCCTGCGACCAATTGCAGCGTCGCGTTGTCTGGATACAGCGCCACGCCAAAGTCCAGCACGCGCTGCGCCTCAGCGCCGCGTTTTTCATTCAAGTGGCGAAGGCCTGTGCCAATCAGGCCGGCAGCGTGGGCGTCGCGAAGCTCCTCGCTTGCGTACCCGGTGGCGGCCATCAGGATGGCTTCTGCTTCCGCTGGCTTTTTCGCCGCGTTGAGTAGATCAGCCTTCATCAATTGCCCGCCGATCGGATCGAGCTTGGCGTACTCGGCCACGTTCTTCTCGGCTTTGTCGACGCCGCCGCCAGCGATAGAAGGCGCCGCCAGATAGAACTGATTGAGATCGCGTCTGGCGCTGAAGTGCGCAGGCGCATACAGAACCGCTTGCTCAAAATGGGTTTTGATCTTCGGGGCCAAGCGCATCTGGGTGAGCAAGCCAGCGCTTTGCGCACGCACGCCGTAAACGCGGCCGAGCGAACTGTGGCAGCGCGCGGCTTTGGGGTCTTGTTTGAGACACGCGTTTGCCGCGTCGATGGCGAGCTCTTCGTTTTTCTTACCACGCAACGTCATCGCCGCCTGGGTCAGATGCCAAACGGCATCCTGGTCCGCCGGATTGGCCTTCAGGCTGTTCGAGGCCTGCGCCAGCATGCCTTCCCAATCGCGTGATTTTTCCAGCGCGGCATAGTCCGCGGCGTGCGCCTGCGCAATCAAAGCAAACAAAAACAGGGTTTTTTTCATGGGACGTCGCTTAAGCGGGAGGGGAGTGCAGAGTGCCCAAATTCATTCAACTTGCCCACATGAGAATAGTCACCGTGGGCAGGCTGTTCAGCCCATGTTTACCCGCTCAATCCGGAAGATCAGCGCGTATCGCCTGCGCTCGATCCCAGTTCGAGAACAGCAGTTCAACCAGCTTCGGGTCGAACTTGCGTTCTGTTTCACCGGTGATGAAGGCGCGGATCGCTTCTGTGCTCCACGGATCCTTGTAGCAGCGCTTCGAGCCGAGTGCGTCAAAAACGTCTGCCAACGCGGTAATTCGCCCTGAAATGGGGATTTCTTCACCGCGGGTGCCGCGCGGATAGCCCGAGCCATCCCAGTTTTCGTGGTGGCTTAGGGCGATCTCGGCCGCGGTGCGCAAGATTTGTCGCGGCGAATCCTTGAGCATCCGCCAGCCAATCTCTGCGTGCCCGCGCATGATCACGGTTTCCTCCGCGGTATGGGGACCGGGTTTATTCAAGACAGCGTCAGGGATGCCGATCTTGCCCAAATCATGCAGCGGTGAGGCGAGCTTGATGGTCTCGGCGGTTTCTGCATCCAAGCCATAGGCCAAGGCCAGCATCTCGCACAAGCGCGCGACGCGATGGACGTGGCTTGCGGTTTCACGCGAGCGGGTTTCGATCGCGCCGGCAAGCAGATAAACCAGCTCAGACTGGCTTTCGATCAATTGCTCGTTGAGGTGCAGGTTCTCAAACGCGATCGAGACATTGGTGCAAAAAACCTCAATCAGCTGATAGTCCGGCGGCGCCAGCGCGCAAATCTCGCCGACGTACAGCAGGCTTTCAGAGTTGCGGCGGTCGGTAAAGTGCAGAACATAGTGGTCATCGCGATAGATGTTGCGCTTGATGTGAAAAGCCTCGCGCAGCGAGCCCACAATATGATTAGGCAGACGCTCGTCGGCCATATCGCGAACGAAGCGCTCGTAGTTGCCGGTGCCAGCGGCCACGATAAAGTGCTCCTCGGGCCCCGCAGACGGCGTGCAATACAGTGCGCCCGTCTCCATCCTGAGCAGCGCCGTTAGCTGCATCAGCACGGCTTGCGCAAACTGATGCCGGTGCTGCTGCGAAAAGATATTGGCGCTGGAATCGATCACCTTCTCCAAGCCGCGCTTGTTGGCCTCGATGATCATGATGTCGCGATAGGCGCGAAGCGCTGCGTACATCATCGTTGAAAGCTTTTGCGCCGTGAGCTCGGTTTTGTCCTTGTAATCGTTGATGTCGTAGTTGGCGATCACCTCTTGTTCCGGCGCCTGGCCCGGTTGGCCAGTACGAAGCACAATTCGGACAAAGGGGTTTTTCAACTCCTCGCGGATGTATCGAACGCAATCGAGCCCCGCGCGATCGGTCTCCATGACCACATCCAGCAACACCAGCGCGATGTCGGGTTGCTCGGCCATAATTTTGTTGCACTCAGCAGCTGAATAAGCATCGATCAGCTCAAGCCCGCGTGCGCCCAGCCGAAAATTCGACAGCACCAGCTTGGTGACGGCATGGACCTCCGCATCGTCATCGGCGATCAGCACCTTGAACGCGGCTTGCGGCGCGGCCACGGTTTCGGCAAAGACAAGTTCATCACTCATTTGCGCACCCCTTTGAGTGCCGAGCATACCCAAAACCTGCGTCAGTGGCGCGCACGCTGAGTGTTTGCCTGAATTTACCAACCGGCGCTTGTGGACTGCCCCGAAAATGCTATGGTCCGCGCCCTTTTTTGCCACATTTGCGCCGAGGCCTGTCCATGCATGCATCCACCATCCAAAGCATGATCGAATCTGGAATTGCAGGTGCATCGGCGAGCGTGAGCGGAGCCGATGGCGTGCACTTCGACGCGGTGGTTGTTTGTGCATTGTTTGAAGGCCTGCCGACGATCAAACGGCACCGTATGGTTTACGCCACGCTTGGCACCCAAATGGGCAATGAAATTCACGCGCTGGCGCTCAAAACGCTGACGCCAACAGAGGCAAACAAAGCTTAAAACATGGTCAAAATTCTGATTGAAGGCAATGGACCGCTGCACGGCGAAGTGTGGATCTCGGGCGCCAAAAACGCGGTGCTGCCGATTTTGGCCGCGACCATTCTGGCCGATGGCCCCTGCTTGATTCGCAACGTGCCGAAGCTGAAAGATGTGTCCACCATGGTGGCGCTGCTAACCCAGATGGGCAGCACCCAGACCCCAAGTGAACGGGCAAGCGTTGAGATCGATACGAGCTCGCTGCACACCACGGTGGCGCCCTATGAGCTGGTCAAGACCATGCGCGCGTCGATCGTGGTTCTCGGGCCCCTGCTCGCGCGCCATGGCCACGCCGATGTCTCGCTTCCCGGCGGCTGCGCGATCGGCACGCGCCCGGTTGATCAGCACATCAAGGGCCTTGAGGCGCTCGGCGCGCAGATCGAAGTAGAAGGCGGCTATATTCGCGCCCGCGGCAAGCTTCGCGGCGCACGCATCGTGTTTGACATGGTCACCGTCACCGGCACCGAGAACATTCTGATGGCGGCCTGCCTAGCCGAAGGCACCACCATCATCGAAAACGCGGCGCAAGAACCCGAAGTGGTTGACTTGGCCAATTTCCTGATTGCGCTGGGCGCGCGAATCAACGGTGCGGGGACCAACACGATCAGCGTCGAGGGCGTGAAGTCGCTCAAGGGCTGCGCCGTCGATGTGCTGCCCGACCGCATCGAAACCGGCACCTTCCTGGTCGCCGCTGCCATCACCGGAGGCCACATCATCACCAAGCGCGCCGCGCCACACACGCTGGACGCCGTGCTGGCCAAACTGCGCAGCGCCGGCGCACTGGTGACTCTAGGCGACGACTGGATCGAACTCGACATGCAGGGCCGGCGCCCACGCAGCGTTGATCTAACCACAGCGCCATACCCCGCCTTTCCAACCGATATGCAGGCGCAGTTTTGCGCACTCAACTCCGTCGCCGAAGGCGTAGGCGTGATCAACGAAACCGTGTTTGAGAACCGCTTCATGCACGTGCCCGAACTCAATCGCCTAGGCGCCGACATCCAGGCCTCAGGCAACACGCTGGTCATTCGCGGCGTTGACCACCTCTCCGGCGCCCAAGTCATGGCCACCGACCTCCGCGCATCCGCAAGCTTAGTCGTCGCCGGCCTCGTCGCCCAGGGCGAAACGCTGATCGACCGGGTTTATCACCTAGACCGCGGCTATGAGTTCATTGAAGAAAAACTGTCTGGGCTGGGGGCGAAGATTCGGCGGGTTTAGGGTGGGGTTGTGGTCGAGGACCTAGCGTTGGGCGCATATCGACGATGAATAACTCAGCGCCACCCGCTGCTCTGTGATAACGCCCACGGGTTCTGCCGGGGCTGGTTGAGGTTCGCGCGCCAGACGATCGCAGTGCAGTCACTGGCTGCCTCTAGGTGGCGGCAGCGCCAGTCAATTCAGTCAGGTCAATTTGCCTGATTGGCGAGCAAGGCCGCGGGCGAGGGTAATGCCGTTCAGTCACGATGGATTGAACCGCCTGCCTTTCCGGAGGATTGACGCCAGCGTGCCGATGACACACCGTTTAGACGAGCCGACACCTTCACCTTGACAGGACTTGTACGTTGCGTTGCTTGACATTGATCTGATGTCCGCATCTGCTGGCGATTGGGGTTATGACGTAAGTCCAATTAGGTAAGGCGTGTCTTGCACACTAAGCGATTGGTGCGAATAGAAACCATAAACGATTGGCGACTGGAGTCGCTCAAACCGCTCGGGAGAGCACGTGGGTGCGCCCGCAGTTCCAATCAACACATTCTAGACTCGCCAAAACACATCAAAAGCTCTCAAAGCCATCCTTGAAAAGTGAATCGTCGAGGGGCAATCTGACGTGGTTGACGGATTGCGCGGAACCCACCCACACGTCCAAGGCACTGCCTTGAATTCTGATGGCACCGCGGTTTCGCGCGCCAAGATCATCGCCAAGTTGTACGCTCTGCGACGACACGCTCGAACTTTCGGCGCGATAAAGGCGCTTGCCATCGGACAACACCAGTGAACCGAAGGAATTGGTCGTGATGCCAACCCATTGCGCGGTCAACCCGAGATTGCGCTGAGACATCAATGCGCCAGATGCGCAGTCGTGTCGATCTAGACTTTGGGAGCGCGCAGCAACGATACGGCATGACCCGGCTATGTTTTCAAAACTTAAGCCGAGTACGCCAGAAGCAGAGAAAAAGCTCTCGACGAGTCCAAGTGTAGGGTCAATGACATAGACAGTGGCACCCGTGCTAATCACGATCTCCAACTGTGCGTCAGCGTCGGCTTGCCCAACTGAAACAGCCATTGGAGCCGTTGTCTGAAAGCTGACTGATCGGAACAACTCCGCGCCTGTTGCGCCATTTAGTATCACCACTCGCCCGCTGCCCGCAGCGACGATATCGTCGATCTCGTCCGCATTAAACCTCATCGGTTCGACTGCGAGGGTAGCGCTGACGCCTGGGGTTGCCACGCGCCATTGATCCTGCAAAGTCACGCCGTCGATTACCGCAATTTGGCTACCGGATATGTCACCTGTTGCAATGACAATTTCCCTAGCCGCATCGCCATCAATTTCAATGGACCGCATGGCTAACCCGCTATTTGCGCTCCAGGCGTTAGTGATAGACAGCCGACTCCGACGCTCAACGCCCGTGGCACTGTCGAGAACACGCAGATTTGAGCCGCCGGAACCTGAATTTGATCCGGTGGTGGCAAACACCAACTCTTCGGTTCCGTCCCCGTCTGTATCCACCAGTAGGACGCTTGAATGAGGGCCAGACTCATCTGCGCGCACATAACGCTGAATTCCAGAAACGCTGTCAACCACATGCAAAGTGTCTTCGCCTGAAGAAGTGAGGCCGCTGCCGTAAACTAAATCAAGTCCAGGAATTGCATCTAGTTGGCCCAAGGCGATTGCGCTGACACCATGATTTGGCCGCGGCCAAGAACGCAAAACCGCGCCGCTGATTGTAGAATAAGCGCGTATGGCGCCCCATTGACCCTCCCCGATCACGATATCGTCATAGCCATCAGAATTAATGTCTGCGACTTCGACAGCCTGCGCCTCGCCGGACGGAAGCTCCACCACGGGCGAAAAGATCGGCGTGCTAACAAATACCCGGGTAAGTCCCCAATATTCTACTACCGCGAATTCGCGAGCGGCTGAATCGCCGCGAAAGTTGCCAAACACGATGCGCCCACGAAAGCCGTCCGGATAGGACCATTGCTGGCTTCGCGTCGCACCGTCGAGAATCAAACCGGGGCCACTGTTCGCAGTGTTGAGGACGATCTCAAGCGCAGCATCCGAGTCTAATTGGCCGGCAGCAACCTCTCTCACTAGCTGAGGGCCAGTCCACTTTGGGCTTCCCGTCGCAAGATTGAGCAATATCGGAAACCCCTCGTTACTAGTACACAGGCACCCCAGCGCGTCCAGATCGCCATCGCCATCAACATCGGCTATCTGAGAGAGCTTAAAATTGTTCGGAACATTGACGCGGCGCACCTCGCGTAACGGCTTGCCTGACCATGTCACCAAAGTCACCTGATTGGTCGACGTATTGCGAACCGACGCGATGATACGATCTGGCATACCGGGTGGGGACGTTACTGAGCGAATAAATCCGCTGAAGGTCTCGCTGTTACCGAGGTAAGTCATGTTGGTCGTTTGGAAACTGCCGCCAATCGACTCTAGAGTAGCCAGATGAAGCTTACTTGTAGAACTGAATCCACCGATTGCGCTTCCAGTGATTACGGTCTCCGACAAGCCAATGCCATCAATATTTGAGACCACAATGCCGTTTTGACCCGGCAAGAAATAACCCGGATAGTAGGACCAACGAGGAATCTCGTCTGCCGCCACTATTGAAATAAATGAAAGTGCGACAACGGCGATTCCCAAACGCATAAACTCTCTCCAAAAGTCGCCTGTGAGGGCGTAGTGATGTTTTCAAGATCAATTTTGCGATAGTACCCTAATTACGTTAGTGTCTCAAATCTGACTGAGTTCAGGCCCAGTCTAGGCACGTCGAACGTGGTGACGGCCAGCTCAACCCTCGCGCCGTTCCGGCGAGCGCGCAGAAGCGGGGATTGGTACCACTTTTGGGGCGTCCCAGGGGCCGCTGACGGAGTAGCGGTAGCGGGCGATTTGGGAGAGGGGTTTGCTTAGGATGCCGCCGACGACTAGTCGCGTCGGCATCGTCGTATTGCCGATCAACGATGCGCCGAGGACGGAGCCCGACACCTACCGCACCCGCGAAGACGAGGTGCTGATCGCCTCAGAAACCCTGGGCATTTTGCGCAACGACGAGGAAGTCGACGGTGAGGCGCTTGGCAACGCCACGGTGCTGCGCCTGCCGATTCATGGCGCGCTGGTTCTCGCGCCGATGGGCGGCTTCAGCTACACGCCGCAACCCAATTTCAACGGCCGCGATACCTTTCGCTATCGCGTCTTCGATACCTCGGGCCTGAGCAGCGACGAGGAGGTCGAGGTGCTGATTACCTCGGTCAACGACGCGCCCGATGCGCAGAACGATGCCTACGAAACCAACCAAGGGCAGCGCCTTTCGGTTTCCGCAACAGGCGGCGTTCTGAACAACGACAGCGACGTCGACGGACCGACTTTAAGCGCTTCAGTCATCGCACCACCGTTGCGCGGGCAGCTACAGTTGGCGGCCGACGGCAGCTTCCACTATCAACCCGATCCGACGTTCGCCGGCATTGACCGCTTTCAGTACCAGATCGACGACGGATTGGGCGCGGTTGATGCCGCCACAGTGACCATCAACGTGCGTCCGGCCGGCTCTGTGATTGTGATCACTGCGAACGACGACTTCTATTCGTTCCTCGGCCCAACGTTAAACGTGGCGGCCCCCGGCGTCCTCGGCAACGACAGCGTTGCGGGCGCGCCAGCGCTGAACGCCGTCATCGCAGTCGCACCGACCATCGGCACGGCGGTGCTGAGTCCTGACGGTGGCTTCAGCTACTTAGCCCCTGAGGACTTCAGTGGCGTTGTGAGCTTTACCTACGCCGCGCGCGCGGGTGCCGCGAGCGAGCTGGCCCTGGTCACGCTCGATGTTAGGCGGGCCGCCAATGTACCGCCGGTCGCATTGGGCGAACAGTTCGGCGTACTCGAAGATGGGCTGCTGGACTCTCGCTCATCGGGCGGCCTGCTGGTCAACGATCGCGACTTTGAAGGCGCGGCACTCGCGCTGCAGCTGCAAACCCAGCCGAGCCACGGGCAGCTCGACGTGCGCCCAGATGGCGAGTTCACCTATCGGCCCGCAGCCAACTTTGCCGGAACCGACCGCTTCAGCTACCGCGTATCCGACGGCAAACTATTCTCCAATACTGTCGAGGCGGTGATCACGGTTTTCGCGCAGAACGACGCCCCGGTCGCGCAAAACGATGCGTATGCAGCGGCGCAAGGGCAAGCGCTTACCGTCAGTGCTGGCGCTGGCTTGCTTGCCAACGACAGCGATGTGGACGGTGATTCCCTGAGCGTGGAGCTGGTCGATTCCCCAATGCACGGCCAGGTTCAAGTCGCATCCAATGGTTCGCTGGTTTATCAGCCAGTCGCAAGCTTCGTTGGGCTAGATAGCTTCCGCTATGCGGCAAGCGATCAGGTCGCGCGGAGCGTGGCAACGGTGTCCTTGCGGGTTGGAATCACCGGTAATCGCCCGCCGGTGGCCATGGGCGAGCGCTTCACGATTGACGAGGATGCGCGGCTCAGCAGTGCAGAGGTGGGCCTGCTGACGGCGAACGATTTCGATCCCGATGGCGACCCGCTCACCCTCACCTTGGTCAATGGCCCAAGCAACGGCGTCCTTGAATTAAACGGTGCCCAATTCAGCTACCAGCCTGCACCGAACTGGTTTGGCAGCGATCAATTTAGCTACCGCATCAGCGACGGCGCGCTTAGCGCAGGGCCAGTCGCCGCTGAAATCACGGTTCGCCCGATCAACGATCCGCCAAGGGCGGTTGCGGACTTGCTGACCGTGGTCCAAGGCCAAACGCTGACGCTGAATGCCGCCAGCGGATTGCTTAGCAACGACAGCGATGTTGAAGGCCAAGCGCTGAGTGCCGCTTTGCATCTGCCGCCAAACCATGGCAGCGCTACGGTGGGGGTTGATGGCAGCTTGGTCTATCGCGCCGGCCCAACGTTCAACGGTCGCGATGAGTTTGCCTATCGCCTCAGTGACGGGGCTGCAACCGCCATTGGACGCGTCGCGGTCGACGTCACCACGGCCGCCAATCGCCGACCCGTTGCGTTCGGCGAGGCATTCGCAATCCCTGAAGACACCGTGCTCGACACGCGCGCGCTCGCCAGCCTGTTGGCAAACGATTTCGATCCGGACGGTCAGGCGTTGACGCTGCGGATTCTTTCCCAGCCGGCGTGCGGACAGCTGCAAGCGCTAAGTTTCGGGCACGTCGTGTACATACCGCAGCGCGATGACACGGGCACTGTTGGCTTTGATTACACCGTAAGCGATGGCGAGTTAGACGCCGTCCCGGTGCGCGTTGAAATCACCCTGCTGGCGCTCAACGATCCGCCAATCGCCGCAGCCGACCTTTACCCGCTGCCGCCCCAAGCGAGCGCGCTGTCGGTTCCCGCGAGCAATGGGGTATTGCTTAACGACATTGATCCTGACGGCGACCAGCTGCTGGTCACGCTGCTGCAGCCGCCGATCGCGGGCACGCTGTCGCTGCGTTTAGACGGCGGCTTTTTGTATTCACCCCTGCCGGGCCCGCGTCCGCCAAGCGACCGATTTATCTATCGCGTAGCCGATCCGGCCGGTCGCCATGCACAGGCACCGGTCGATATCCTGCTTGCTGGGCAGATTCCCTCAAGCGATGTCATCTTCAAATCTGGATTTGAGCAACCGACGCAATGATGCTGACAAATTTCAAGCCTGTTTCTCTGCGTCGCCTAAGTGGCGTCCTGCTGCTGTTGATCGGCCTAGCCGCTAATGTTGCCCGCGCAGATGTGGCGAGAGGCATCCAATGGCTAGACTCGCGCGAAGGCCCCGCCGGCGTGCATCGCGCAACCGATCTGGCTAACCCAACAGACACCAATGCAGAGGCTTGGATCACGGTGTCGAGGCTCTCGCGCACTGGCGATTTTCCGGAGCTGATGGCGGTCGCGCGAACCCAGCGCGATCAAACCCTGACCTCGCTTGCTCGACTCGCACGGCTGCGCATTGATCAGGGTCAAGCGGCTGCGTCCGAAATCGCTGAACTGCTGTTGGCGCAGCAGGCCGATGGCGGATTTCCAGCGCGTCCAGGCTTTCAAAGCGAGGCCCTGACTACCGCATGGACGCTGCTCGCGTTAGAGCGAGCCGGGCAAGGTGGCACCACGCCGGCTGCACGCGCGATGGGTTTTCTGCTCAGCGCGCAGCAAACCGATGGCGGCTATCTGTCATCAAGCGGCAATGCCAGCACCGTGTTTGCCAGCGCGCACGTGGCACGCGCATTCGCGGAATATCGCAATCG
>Ga0105047_10012741_pt1 | contig 13501 bp, 15 predicted proteins | sample MAT04_FD_78384 | JGI IMG/M metagenome (GOLD analysis project Ga0105047, IMG submission 78384) | Freshwater microbial communities from Lake Fryxell liftoff mats and glacier meltwater in Antarctica - MAT-04 (megahit assembly) | ecosystem: Environmental > Aquatic > Freshwater > Ice > Liftoff...
GCCTGCGGTGGGTTTCCAGCGGCCGGCGCGGCGTTCATCGGCGAGGAACTGCGCGGCGTCTTCTTCGGCGGCGCCACCGATTTCGCCGATCATGATGATCGAATGGGTTTCCGGGTCGGCGAGGAACATTTCCAGAATGTCGATGTGCTCGCTCCCCTTGATCGGGTCGCCGCCGATGCCGACGGCCGATGACTGGCCCAGACCGACGTCGGTGGTCTGTTTCACCGCCTCATAGGTAAGCGTGCCCGAGCGCGACACAACCCCGACCGAGCCCCTGGAAAAGATGCTGCCCGGCATGATGCCGATCTTGCATTCGCCGGGGGTCATCACGCCGGGGCAGTTCGGCCCGATCAGCCGGGATCTGGAGTGCAGCAGCGCGCGCTTGACCTTCATCATGTCCAGCACCGGAATGCCCTCGGTGATGCAGACGATCAGCTCGATCTCGGCGTCGATCGCCTCGAGGATGCTGTCGGCGGCAAAGGGCGGCGGCACGTAGATGACGCTCGCGTTGGCTTTGGTCACCGCGCGCGCCTCGTGCACCGAGTTGAAGATCGGCAGGTCAAGGTGGGTGCCGCCGCCCTTGCCGGGGGTGACGCCGCCGACCATTTTGGTGCCGTAAGCGATGGCCTGTTCCGAGTGGAAGGTGCCCTGCGAGCCGGTGAAGCCCTGACAGATGACGCGGGTGTTAGCGTTGACGAGGACGGACATGGTTGGCGTTCCTTAGGCTATGGCGGGGCGGGCCGGGCAGATCGGCCCGGCGCTGGTGAGGTCAAAAGGCAAAGCGGACACCGCTGTCGGTCTCTGATCCGCAGGTCGGATCGTTGCCGCCCGAGGTGATGGTGGCGGTGACGCCGGTTTCAAGGTCGAGCCGGGTGCAGCCCGCGTCGTCCCTGGAATAGTCGAACGCAGCGCCTTCGGGGGGGGCCAGCGCTGTGGCAAGAAGTTCGGAGGCGGTCGCACTGTCCACCGACGTGCTTTCGACATGGCAAAAGCTGCCATCGTCGGCCATGTAGACAAAACTTTCTTCGCCCGCGCCGGGGTAGAAATACACCAGCCCGTCTTCGCCGTCGTCGCTGCGGGTCCACATCAGGCCGTCGACCAGCATCGCCTCGGTCAGATCAACCTCGCCGCCGCCGGACAGGCAGGCAAGATAGCCCTCGACCATCTGGTTGTAGGGATCGCTGTCCTGTGCGGCCGCAGGCGCGGCGAGCAGGGCAAGACACAACAGAAACTTGGGCAACATGGCTACTCCAGCGGGTTGTTCGACGGCGCATCGGGTGCGGCGCCAAGGCAGGCGGCAGGATGGGCCCGCAGCCTCACGATGATCAGTCCGACCCGCCCGATCACCGCGGTGGTCAGGGCCGACAGCACCGGGTCGCCGTTGCGTCTGGCGATGCGCAGGGCGATGAAGGCCAGCAGCATGGCATAGCTGACCATCACGCCCCATTCCAAACCCAGGGCAGCCGACACCACCGCCGCAGCGATCAGCGCGACGATCGGGGTGACGGCAGAGGGTTCTGGCACTGCGGCGATCACGCTGGTTTACCCCCGGACCGCCTTGACGATCTTTTCGGCCCCGTCCTTCAGATCATCCGCCGCGATGACGTCGAGACCGGAATTGCGGATGATCTCCTTGCCGAGATCGACGTTGGTGCCCTCGAGCCGGACCACCAGCGGCACTTTCAGCCCGACCTCCTTCACCGCCGCGATGATGCCTTCGGCGATGATGTCGCAGCGCATGATGCCGCCGAAGATGTTGACGAGGATGCCTTTGACCTGCGGGTCGGAGGTGATGATCTTGAACGCTTCGGTCACCTTTTCCTTGGTGGCGCCACCGCCGACGTCAAGGAAGTTGGCGGGTTCGGCGCCGTAAAGCTTGATGATGTCCATCGTCGCCATCGCAAGGCCCGCGCCGTTGACCATGCAGCCGATTTCGCCGTCAAGCGCGATGTAGTTCAGATCGAACTTCGACGCGGCCAGTTCCTTGGGGTCTTCCTCGGTCTCGTCGCGCAGCGCCAGGATGTCGGCGTGGCGATACAGCGCGTTGCTGTCAAAGCTCATCTTCGCGTCGAGCAGTTTCAGTTGGCCGTCGGGCATCACCACCAGCGGGTTGATTTCCAGCATCTCCATGTCTTTCTCGACGAACATCTTGTAGAGCGTCTTCACGATGCCGACGCACTGCTTGATCTGGTTGCCCTCCAGCCCAAGGGCAAAGGCCACGCGGCGGCCATGGAAATCGCTGTAGCCCGACGCCGGATCGACGTCGAACGTCAGAATTTTTTCGGGCGTGTCATGCGCCACGTCCTCGATGTTCATGCCGCCTTCGGTCGACACGACGATCGAGATGCGGCTGGTGGCGCGGTCAATCAGCATGGCGAGATAAAATTCGCGCGCGATGTCGCTGCCGTCTTCGATGTAGATGCGGTTGACCTGCTTGCCGGCGGGGCCGGTCTGCACGGTGACAAGGGTGCGGCCCAGCATCTGCCGGGCAAATTCGGCGGCCTCGCCGACGCTGCGGGCCAGACGCACACCGCCCTTTTCGCCGGCCTCGGGTTCGATGAAACGGCCCTTGCCGCGGCCACCGGCATGGATCTGCGCCTTGACCACCCAGAGCGGGCCGTCGATTTCGCCGGCGGCGGTCTTGGCCTCTTCGGCGCGCATCACGGCCCGGCCGTCCGAGACGGGGATGCCATAGCTGCGCAACAGGGCCTTGGCCTGATATTCATGGATGTTCATGCTGTCCTGTCCGTTCGGTTTGCCGGTTGGATTTGCCGCCTGATGCCACAGAACACGGCACAGGCAAAACGGGAACTGCGCCGGGTCAGGGGAAAAGCGACATTTGTGATCACAGTCTGAAAAAGTGTGATCACAAAGCCGCCGGACCTGCAAAACCCCTGCAGGCGAATGATCTGCCGGGCACGATTCGCACCCGCAACGCAGACCGACCTGTGCATCGTATCACCGCAACGATGCCATAATCATGCCAACTTTTTTCGGTTAATTGTCGTCAAATTCGCTTCAATCCGGTGGAACACATCATGGCAACGGCCCCGAAAAAGAAGAAACTGATCGGCACTGGCGCGCATGAGACGCTGCTGGGTGGCGGGCTGCATGACGAGCTGTTCGGCAACGGCGGCAACGATACGCTGAACGGCGTCGCCGGGCGTGACATTCTGGATGGCGGCTCGGGTCTGGACACCATCTTTGGCGGCAGCGGGTCAGACACCATTTTCGGCGGCACCGACAACGACTGGCTGGATGGCGGATCGGATGATGACCGGGTGTTCGGCGATGGCGGCGACGACGTGATGATGGGCCAGTCCGGTCTGGACCGGCTGTATGGCGGATCGGGTGCCGACACGATGTATGGCGGGACCGACAATGATCTGGTCTATGGCGGATCGGACAATGACTCGCTGTATGGCGACGCGGGCAACGACGTTGTGGACGGCGGTGCCGGGATCGACCGGTTGTTCGGCGGGACCGGCAATGACTCGCTGTATGGCGGCTCGGACAATGACCGGCTGTTCGGCGGCGAGGGCAAGGATGTGCTGTATGGCGAGGACGGCAACGACCTGCTGGATGGCGGCGTCGAGTCGGACAAGCTGTTCGGCGGCGGGGGAGGTGACAGCCTGAGCGGCGCGGGCGGCGAAGACGAGTTGAACGGCGGTGCCGACAACGACACGCTGGAGGGCGGCACGGGTGCGGACAAGCTGTATGGTGGCACCGGCGATGATCAGGTGACCGGCGGGTCCGAGGCCGACTGGCTGTATGGCGGCGATGGACGCGACTTTCTGTTTGGCGGCAGCGGCACCGATGTGCTGTTGGGCGGCGCCGGGAATGACGTGCTGGAAGGCGGCATCAGCAAGGACACGCTGAGCGGCGGGTCGGGGGCCGATACGTTCGTATTCCTCGACGGGTCCGGCAACGACAAGATCACCGATTTCTCGATGCTCGAAGGTGACCGGATCACCCTCGATTCGTCGCTGTGGACCGGCACGATGACGGCGGCGCAGGTGGTAACCGAGTTTGGCGCGATGTCGGGCCGTAACCTGCAACTGACCTTCGATGACGGGTCGGTGCTGCAGATCGACAACTTCAGGAACATGCCGCACCTCAGCCAATACATCGACATCCTCTGAGGTCCGGCTTTACCGCCGGGGACGGGCTGGCTAGCCTGTGCCAAAGCGGGGGTGCCATGCGTCACATCATTTCCCTGACGGCGGTGCCGCCCCGGTTCGCGATGCTGGGGCCGGCACTGGCATCGCTGATGGCGCAGCGGCGGCGGGCCGAGGCGGTCCGGCTGTATCTGCCGATGACCTACCGCCGCTATCCGGGCTATGCCGGCGCGCTGCCGGAGGTGCCTGAAGGCGTGACGATCGTGCGGGTAGAGGCCGATCTGGGGCCGGCGACCAAAGTTCTTCATGCGGCCCGCGATCTGCGGGGGCAAGGTGTGGATATCGTCTATGGCGACGACGACCACCATTACCTGCCGGACTGGAGCGAGCGGCTGCTGACGGCGCGGGCGGCGCATCCCGATTGCGCGGTGGCGGCCTGCGGCACCTTCCTCGGGGTGCTGGGCCGCCCGGACCCTGCGCAAAGGCCACAGCCCCAGGCCGTGAAATCGCCCCCGATCCGGCAGCAGTTCGGGTTCCAGCTGCGCCGGCTGATCATGGGCATGGCGCATGGCGGGCGGGCGAACCTGCCGATGAACCCGCCGTTCCGCTGTGTCGAACAGTCGGGGTTCGTCGATGTGGCCGAAGGATTTGCCGGGGTGGCGATCAGCCCCGATTTTCTGGACGATGCGGCGTTCGACATTCCGGCGCATCTGGCCTCGGTCGATGATGTCTGGCTGTCGGGCCATCTGGCGCGGCGCGGCATCGGGATATGGGCCGAAGCCGGGGCCAACCGGTTTCGCACGCTGCGGGCGGTCTCGGCGACCGATGCCTTGCACACCGCGCGGGTGGCGGGGGCGGGGCGGCTGGAGGCGAACCGCGCCTGCATCGACCATATGCGGCGGGTCTGGGGCGTGTGGTGTTAGGCCGCGCCGGGCGGGGCGCGGCCCGGGGTGTCAGACCAGCGCGGGGTCGATGGCCTTGCAGGCGGCGAGCAGGGCCTTGACGGCGTCGACCGATCTGTCGAACATCGCCTGTTCAGCGTCGTTGAGCGTGACGGCGACGATGCGCTCGATCCCGCCGGCGCCGATGATGGTGGGCACGCCCACATACATCCCATCCAGCCCGAACGCGCCATCGACGTAAGCCGCGCAGGGCAGCAGGCGTTTCTGGTCCTTGAGATAGGCTTCGGCCATCTCGATGGCGGCGGTCGCGGGCGCATAGAACGCCGAGCCGGTTTTCAGCAGGCCGACGATTTCGGCCCCGCCGTCACGGGTGCGCTGCACGATGCCGTCGAGTTTCTCCTGGCTGGTCCAGCCCATCGCCACCAGATCGGGCAGCGGCACGCCGCCAACGGTGGAATAGCGGGTCAGCGGCACCATCGTGTCGCCATGACCGCCGAGCACGAAGGCCGTGACGTCGCGCATCGACACGTTGAATTCGACCGACAGGAAATGGCGGAACCGCGCGCTGTCGAGCACCCCTGCCATGCCGACGACCTTGGCATGCGGCAGGCCCGAAAACTCGCGCAGCGCCCAGACCATCGCATCCAGCGGGTTGGTGATGCAGATCACAAAGGCATCGGGCGCGTGGGCGGCGATGCCTGCACCCACCGATTTCATGACCTTGAGGTTGATGCCCAACAGGTCATCGCGGTTCATCCCCGGTTTGCGCGGAACGCCGGCGGTGACGATGCAGACATCGGCCCCCGCGATATCGGCATAGTCGTTGGTGCCCTTCATCACGGCATCAAAGCCTTCGGACGGGCCGGACTGCGCAATATCCAGCGATTTGCCCTGCGGCGTGCCTTCCGAGATGTCGAACAGAATGACATCCCCCAGTTCCTTGATCGCTGCAAGATGGGCAAGCGTGCCGCCAATTTGCCCCGCGCCGATCAGCGCGATCTTTGGTCTGGCCATGGGATGATCCTCGTCTTTGGTTGAGATTGACCCTTGGGTAAGCCCAAATCGCCCCCGCGCGCAAGCCCGCGCACTGGTTGCTGCCCGACGTTTGCGCTAGCAACGGGCGCAAGGGGCGGGGGCGGGCATGGACGGCTGGTTTTTCTGGACGATGGCGGGGCTGGCGGCTGCGCTGGTGGGGATGAGCAAGGGCGGGTTGCCGGTGGTCGGCATGCTGGGGGTGCCGGTGCTGTCGCTGGCGATTTCGCCCGTGGCGGCAGCGGGGCTGCTGCTGCCGGTGTTCGTGATCAGCGACATGTTCGGGCTTTACGCCTATCGCCGCGACTTTGACCGGCGCGTGGTTCTGATCGTGGCGGCGGGGGCGACGGTGGGGGTCGGCATCGGCTGGGCCACGGCGCGCGTGGTGCCGGAAACGGCGGTGACGGTGCTGGTCGGGCTGATCGGGCTGGTGTTTGCGGTCTATCTGCTGGTGCGGCCCGATCTGGCCCGGGTGCCAAAGCGCGCCGACCTTGCGCCGGGGCTGTTCTGGTCGACGATCGCCGGGTTCACCAGTTTCGTGAGCCACGCCGGCGCGCCGCCCTATCAGGTGTTCGTGCTGCCCTTGGGACTGTCCAAGGCGGTGTTCGCCGGCACCTCGACGATTGCGTTCGCCTATATCAACGCGATCAAGCTGGTGCCCTACCATGCGCTTGGTCAGTTGAGCCCCGACAATCTGGCCACGGCGGCGCTGCTGATCCCCATCGCGGCCGTCGCGGTGTTTGCCGGGGTGCGGCTGGTCAAGGTGCTGCCCGAGGCGCTGTTTTTCAAGCTGGTCGCCTGGGCGCTGCTTCTGGTGTCGGCCAAGCTGATCTGGGACGGGGTGTCGGCCTAGGCCGGGTCGCCCGATGCGGGCAGTTCTTCGGCAATCGTCTCGTATCCCTGGCCGCTGGCGACCAGACAGGACATGCCGTCGGGCATGGTGACGATGATGGTCCAGCTGCCGGTGGTGGCGCTGGCAAACATCTCCATCACCGTGTTGTTGGCGGCAAGGCCCATGCCCCGGCGGCTTTCGCCGTATTTTTCGCCAAGCTGTTGCAGCACCACACTGCGCTGACCGCATTGCGGGGCGGCGAACCCGGCGTGGGTGGCAAGGATCAGCCCGGCAAGCCCGAGCGAGAGGGTGAAAAGCGTTCTGGTCATGGCGGGCCTTTCCGGGGCTGAGGGGCAGGATGACCCAAGCCTGCGCCCGGTTTGCGCAGAAACGGTTAACGCGGCGGGCGGAGAATGCTGCGGTGCGGCAAAATTAGCCTTGCCGAAAGTGGCGGAATGGTGCCTTTGTGCGCAATAATCTTGCTGGTGGAGGAATCATGGCACCGCTGACCCAACCGATACGGTCGCTGCTGTATATCCCGGGTTCGAAAGAGCGGGCGCTGGACAAGGCGCGCAGCCTGCCCTGCGACGGCATCATTTTCGATCTTGAAGACGCCGTGGCCCCTAACGAAAAGCCGAAGGCGCGGCTTGAACTGGCGGCGGCGTTGACCCGCGACTATGGCGGCCGGCTGCGGATCGTGCGGCTCAACGGGCTCGACACGGCCTGGGGCGAGGCGGACCTGTCGGTGTTTGCGACCCATCGCGGGGTCGATGCGCTGTTGCTGCCCAAGGTGAACCGGGCCAGCGATCTGAACGCGGCGATGGGTGAAAAACCCCTGTGGGCGATGATGGAAACGCCGATGGGCATGTTGAACGCCGGGCAGATCGCAGCGCATCCGGCGTTGCAGGGCATGGTGATGGGCACCAATGATCTGGCCAAGGACCTGGGGGCAAGGGTGCGTCCCGACCGCATGGCGCTGCAGTCGGGGCTGGGACTGTGCCTGCTGGCGGCGCGGGCGCATGGCCGGGTGATCGTCGACGGGGCTTACAACGCCTTTCAGGACGACGCCGGGTTGCGCGCCGAATGCGAACAGGGCCGCGACATGGGGTTTGACGGCAAGACTTTGATCCATCCGGCGCAACTGGGGGTCGCCAACGCGGTGTTCGCGCCGTCGGCGGCCGAGATTGACACGGCGCACCGCCAGATCGCGGCCTTTGACGCGGCGCAGGCGGCGGGGCAGGGCGTGGCGGTTGTCGATGGCAAGATCGTCGAGAATCTGCATATCGTCACCGCAGCGCAGATTCTGGCACGGGCCAGAGCCATAGCCGAGCGGGAGAACGCATGATGGCTTTGTTGATGGAGGGACTGGTGCTGTGGGTCGCGGCGCATCTGTTCAAGCGGGTTGCGCCAAACCAGCGGCAGGCGCTGACGGGCCGGATGGGCGAGGGTGCCAAGGGGCTGATCGCCGGGATGATCCTGGTCGCGGTGGTGCTGATGGTCCTTGGATACCGCAGCGCCGGTCTGGTGCCGGTCTACACGCCGCTGCCCGGCATGGGGCATCTGAACAACCTGTTGATGCTGGTGGCGATTTTCCTTTATGGCGTCGGCGGCACCAAGGGCACGCTCTACACCCGGATGCGGCATCCGATGCTGTGGGGCACGGTTGTCTGGGCGGTGGCGCATCTGCTGGTCAACGGCGACGTGGCCTCGGTGCTGCTGTTCGGGGTGATTGCGGTCTGGGCGCTGCTTGAGATGGTGCTGATCAACCGCAGCGCGGTCTGGGTGGCCCCAACCGGCGGTCGCGGCATCAAGGGCGATGCGATGAATGTGGCCGGCGCTCTGGTGATCTATGCCCTGATCGCGGCGGTCCATATCTGGACCGGGCACAACCCGTTCATGGGGACTTACGGATGAAGCTATACCGGTTTCTGACCGAGGACGATACGCAGGCATTCTGCCACAAGGTCAGCGCCGCGTTGGCAAAGGGTTGGTCGCTGCAGGGCGACCCGGTCTATGGCTTTGACGCGTCGCGCGGCGTGATGCGCTGCGGGCAGGCGGTGGTGAAAGAGACCAACGGAGACTACCATCCCGATCTGAAGCTGGGCGAGGCGTGATGAAAACCTCGGCCGGGCGGTTCTTTCAGGACTACCGCGTGGGCGAAGTGATGATCCACGCGGTGCCCCGGACGGTGTCGGGCGGCGAGCGGGCACTGTATCACGCTCTTTATCCGGCGCGGCATGCGATGGCCTCGTCCGACGAATTTGCTCGCGTCTGCGGGCTGCCTGCATCGCCGCTGGATGAGTTGATCGCGTTTCACACGGTGTTCGGCAAGACGGTGCCCGACATCAGTCTGAACGCGGTGGCCAATCTGGGCTACGCCGAGGGGCGGTGGCTGCGGCCGGTCTATCCGGGCGACACGCTGCGGGCGCAATCGACGGTGATCGGGTTGAAGGAAACCTCGAACGGCGCAAGCGGCGTCGTCTGGGTGCGGACCGAGGGCATCAACCAGACCGGCGCGACCGTGCTGACCTATGTCCGCTGGGTGATGGTGCGAAAATCGGCGGGCGAGACGCAGGCGGCGGGCGAGACGCAGGCGGCGGTGGTGCCGACGCTGGCCGCCTCGGTAGCGGCAAAAGACATTGCCGTGCCTGCGGGCCTTGATTTTACCCGCTATCCGTTCGATCTGGCGGGCGAGCCGCACCGGTTGCGGGACTATGCGGTGGGCGAGCGGATCGACCATGTCGACGCGGTCACCGTCGAGGAGGCCGAGCATATGCTGGCCACCCGGCTGTGGCAGAACACGGCGCGGGTGCATTTCGATGCGGGCGGGCGCGCCGACGGGCGGCGGCTGATCTATGGCGGCCATGTGATCAGCCTGGCGCGGGCGCTGTCGTTCAACGGGCTGGCCAACGCGCAGATGATCGTGGCCCTGAACGCGGGCGCGCATGCCAACCCCTGCTTTGCCGGCGATACAGTGCGGGCGTGGTCCGAGGTGCTGGATCTGGCCGAGACGTCGGCGCCCGGTGTCGGGGCGATCCGGCTGCGGACGGTGGCGGTCAAGCAGGGGCTGACGGGCCAAGATTTGCGCGACGATCAGGGCAAATACCTGCCGCAGGTGCTGCTGGATCTGGATTATTGGGCGCTGATGCCGCTTTAGGCCGGGTTCGGCGGCAACAGGTGCAGAAATCCTGCACGGCCCGGATATCCCGCAACCCGGTTCCGTGACCAAATGCTGCAAAACAGCCATGAGAGGCCTGCCGATGCGTCGTGTCCTGATCCCCGCCATTCTTGCAATGACCCCCGCCACTGCCGCCACCGCGCAGGATTTCTTTGTCTACGGTGGTGCGGCCCTGCAGTTTTACATCGAGCCGGACGGGGCGGGCAGCGACAACGCGACCGAGCTGAGCGGCTATGTCGAGATCGAGAAGGCCGGGTTTTATGCCGGCATCTGGGCCGAGATCGCGAATGAGAGCGTCACCACCGAGGTGGACCTTTACCTTGGTTATCGCGGCGAGACGGCGGCCGGGTTGGGCTATGACATCGGCTATACGCGCTACTTTTATCCCGATGACGGTGGCGATTGCTGTGGCGAGTTGACCCTTGGGCTGAGCATGGGCTTTGGCGACGCGCTGTCGGGCAGTTTCGATCTGGCCTATGATCCGCAGGCGGAACTGGCGAATGCCTATCTTGGTGTGGCCTATCAGTTTACCGACTCGCTGTCGGCCTCGGCCAACTACGGATTTTATGAAACCGGTTCCAGCACCGAGCAGGAGTGGGACATCGGCGTCGGCTATGCCGTGGGCGAGGAATCGGCGATTGATGTCCGGTTCTATGATGGCACCGACTACACCGACGGCTATGTCGGGCTAGAGCTGTCATGGGACACCACACTGTTCAGCCAATAGCGTCGCCGCTGTGATCACAGAATTTTTTTCTGTGATCACAAACACAGAAAACCCCGGCTGCGCACGCAAACTGTGCTGCATTGCGGCGATTGTCCGCGTGACAGTTGCGAAAACCACGCTATTTATGTCGGGCAAGTCCGAAGCGGGTCGCAGGGTCTGTTTCGCCAGCCACAGGGGGGCCAGATGGCCGAAGTGAAGCACATCGCGCGGCCGTTGTCGCCGCATCTGATGATCTATCGCAAGCAGTTGACGGCGGTCACCTCGATCCTGACGCGGATCACCGGGAACGCCCTGATCATCGGCATCGCGCTGGCGGTGTGGTGGCTTCTGGGGGCTGCGACCAGCGATGCGATGTTCGCGCGGGCGAACGGGGTTGCCACCAGCTGGTTCGGCGATCTGGTGTTCACAGGCTCGTTGTGGGCGGTGTGGTATCACTATCTGGCGGGACTGCGGCATCTGTATTTCGATGCGGGTCACGGGCTGGACATCAAGACGGCGCAGCAACTTGGCTGGGGCTGCATCGCGGGGTCGGTCGTGCTGACGCTGCTGACACTTCTGATCATCTGAGGGGACCATCATGCGTTACCTGACCGCCCGCAAGCGCGCCGAAGGCCGCGGGGCCGCCCATACCGGCACGGCGAAGCACTGGTCGATGACCGTAAGCTCGGTGGCATTGGCCTTTCTGGTGCCGAGCTGGATCTACATCTTTGGCCACGCTCTGGGCTCTGACCGCGACACCGTGATCACCACCTTCTCGCAGCCGTTTCCGGCCATTCTGACGGCGCTGGTGCTGCTGGTCGGGATGCGTCACTTCGCCATGGGTGCCACGACGATGATCGAGGACTACCTGCAAGGCAGCGCCCGCAAGATTGCGATCATCTTTGCCACCTCGACGGCCGGGGTCGTCGCAGCAACGGGCCTGTTCGCCCTCGCCCGCATTGCGCTTTAGGAACCTGACATGACCGCTTATCCGTATGAAGTGCACGATTACGACGTTGTTGTGGTGGGGGCGGGCGGTGCCGGCCTGCGCGCAACGCTGGGCATGGCCGAGCAGGGGCTGCGGACGGCCTGCGTGACCAAGGTGTTTCCGACGCGGTCGCACACCGTAGCGGCACAGGGCGGCATTGCGGCCTCGCTGGGCAACATGGGGCCGGACAGCTGGCAGTGGCACATGTATGACACCGTCAAGGGGTCGGACTGGCTGGGTGATACCGACGCGATGGAATATCTGGCGCGCGAGGCACCCAAAGCGGTTTACGAGCTGGAGCATTACGGCGTGCCGTTTTCGCGCACCGAAGAGGGCAAGATCTATCAGCGCCCGTTCGGCGGGCACACGACCGAATATGGCGAAGGCCCCCCGGTGCAGCGCACCTGTGCTGCGGCAGACCGCACCGGCCACGCCATTCTGCACACGCTTTATGGCCAGAGCCTGAAGCAGAAGGCCGAGTTCTATGTCGAATACTTCGCGCTAGACCTGATCATGACCGAGGGCGCCTGCACCGGCGTCGTGGCGTGGAAGCTGGACGATGGCTCGATGCACGTCTTCAACGCCAAGATGGTGGTGCTGGCCACCGGCGGCTATGGCCGCGCCTATTTCAGCGCGACCTCGGCCCATACCTGCACCGGCGACGGCGGCGGCATGGTGGCGCGGGCGGGCCTGCCATTGCAGGACATGGAGTTCGTGCAGTTCCACCCGACCGGCATCTACGGCTCTGGCTGCCTGATCACCGAAGGCGCGCGGGGCGAGGGCGGCTATCTGACCAATTCGGAAGGCGAGCGGTTCATGGAACGCTACGCCCCGCACTACAAGGATCTGGCCCCGCGCGACTATGTGTCCCGCTGCATGACGCTGGAAATTCGCGAAGGCCGCGGGGTCGGGCCGAACAAGGACCATATCCACCTGAACCTGAACCACCTGCCCAAGGAAACGCTGGAACTGCGGTTGCCTGGCATTACCGAAAGCGCCCGGATCTTCGCGGGCGTGGACCTGCTGAAAGAGCCGATCCCGGTGCTGCCGACGGTGCACTACAACATGGGCGGCATTCCGACCAACTATTGGGGCGAGGTGCTGAACCCGCAACCGGGTGCGCCGGATACCATTTTCCCCGGCCTGATGGCGGTGGGCGAGGCCGGCTGCGCCTCGGTGCACGGGGCCAACCGGCTGGGGTCGAATTCGCTGATCGATCTTGTGGTGTTCGGCCGGGCTGCGGCCATCCGCGCGGGCGAGATCGTCGATCCCAAGGCGCGGGTGGCTCCGGTCAACACCGTCGAGGTGGACAAGGCGCTGGCCCGGTTCGACGGCCTGCGTCACGCCAATGGCGGCACGCCGACTGCCACCCTGCGGCTGGAGATGCAGCGCACCATGCAGGCCGATGCGGCGGTGTTCCGCACCGAGGCGACACTGGCGGCGGGCGAGGTCCGAATGACCGAGATTGCCGGCAAGATCGGCGATCTGCACGTCACCGACCGCAGCATGGTCTGGAACAGCGACCTGATGGAGACGCTGGAACTGGCCAACCTGATGCCCAATGCGCTGGCAACCATCTGCAGCGCCCATGCCCGCACCGAAAGCCGTGGCGCGCATGCCCATGAGGACCACACCACGCGGAATGATGCCGATTGGCGCAAGCACACGCTGGCGTGGGTTGATGGCGCGCAGGTGCGGCTTGACTATCGGCCGGTTCATGTCGACCCGCTGACGTCAGAGGCGGA
>Ga0105047_10012742_pt1 | contig 13501 bp, 11 predicted proteins | sample MAT04_FD_78384 | JGI IMG/M metagenome (GOLD analysis project Ga0105047, IMG submission 78384) | Freshwater microbial communities from Lake Fryxell liftoff mats and glacier meltwater in Antarctica - MAT-04 (megahit assembly) | ecosystem: Environmental > Aquatic > Freshwater > Ice > Liftoff...
GAGGTCCGCCGCGCACTCGACCGCGCAGGCGCTCGCGCCGTTTCCGAGGTGGAGCGTGATCAGGCGCAGCTCGGCGAGCGGGCGTGACAGGTGCTTGGCGGCGAGCTCTGCGACGTACGCGTGTGAGGTGCCGTGAAAACCGTAGCGGCGGATGCCGTGCTTGGCGGCGAGCGCCGGGTCGATCGCGTAGGTCTGCGCGCGCCGCGGCAGCCGCGCGTGAAACGCCGTGTCGAACACCGCGACCTGCGGGAGGCTCGGGAGCGCGCGTCGCGCGGCGCGGATGCCGGCGAGGTTGGCCGGGTTGTGGAGCGGCGCCAGCGGGATGGTCGCCTCGATGGCGGCCTCGACCTCGGCGTCGATGAGCGCCGCGGCGAAGAAGCGCTCGCCGCCGTGCACCACGCGGTGACCGACGGCTTCGACGTGATGCGCGCGCACCGCCGAGAGCACCTCGGCCAGCGCTCCGTCGTGCGTGCGTCCGTCCTCGCCGATGCGATCGATCGTACCGCGCGCGAGGACCGCGCCCTCGGTGTCGATGAGCTGATACTTCACGCTGGAGGAGCCGGCGTTGATGACGAGGACCAACATCGATCCCGGGTACCTCACGCCGGGCGAGGGCTCAAGATCCATCGGAGCGGCGGTTCCAAGGCGGCGCGCGAGAGCAGTCACGACCGCGCGTACCAGTGCCGCTTTGCCCGAAGGTCGACCGACGCGGCGACCTCCAGCTCGCCGTAGACCGCGAGGTGTCCGCAGATGATGGGCTGAGCGCTCCGGCCGCGCGCGCCGCGCTCACCGCCTACGCCCAGGCCTTTGCAGACAAGGCGAGCGACGACCTCATCTATACCGTCGCCGACTATTCGATACTCTCCGACGCGGCGCGCCTGTTCGTGATCGATCTCGCGCGCAAGTCCCAGGGCGCGCCCCCCGAGTCGAATGGCAGCCCGGTCCTCGGCGCGGAGCTCGGGCCGGGGATCATTGCGAAGATCGCCGGTGGGAGTGTGTTCCTGATCTATTTCGTCGACGCCGCATGGATCGTGCAGAGCGACGATCTCCGATAGCCCGGCGATGCACTGGAGAAAGTCAGTGGTGAGCACCACCGGGCTCAGATCAGAGCTTCGATCGCTGACTTCGGCTCACCCGCTCACTGGATGCTGGTCACCTCGAAGGTGTACGTCACCAGCTCCGAGAGGCCAGGCCTGCCATCGTGCGTGAGGCGGAAGTACACCACCCCATCGGAGTCGGCGGTCACGGTGCCTCTGTTGTCTTCGCGGCTATAGTTCCAGCCGATGGGCGCCTGCATATCGACGCCGACCGCGAAGTCGCCGAGCCCCAGAAAGAACGACAGGTACTGGCCCGAACGCAGCTCGACCGCCAGCCAGTCTTCGTCGCCCTGGGTGAGGAGGCCGGTTTGCGTCTCGCCCACCTGGAACCGGGGCGCCGAGGCCGCGTCGATGCCCAGCTCGTCGGGGCGCTCGACGATCGTGAGGCTGTAGTCGCCAGTGCCCTCCTGGAGGCCGTCCACCGTGAGCGCCACCTCGCCCTCGACGTGTGACAGCCACGGTGCGCTCAGCGTCGAGAGAACATCGCCGTAGCCAGAGACGACGTGCGCTCCGTCCGTGGTGCAGCCGTCGAGCTGGGGATGAGGGAGGCTCGCGCTGCCGACCAGCTTGGCCTCGTACACGACGCCGTCGCGCACGTTGACCGTGAAGTCGTCACGGTCGCCGGCGATCTCGAGCTCCCCCGCGATGGGGTTGCCGACGCCGATGGTCTCCCGGGTGCCGAAGCGTCGATCGTCGATGTCCTGCGTGACGATATCGTAGGAGATCGTGAAGGGGGTTTCGGTGTCGATCTGAACCTGCTCGACGAGGACGAAGGTGTCGAGCTGCGTGATCCCCGTCCGGGGGGCGGTCCACGACAGCACGCGGCCGCGGAGGTAGGGGCCGCGGTTGGTGGTCACGCCGAGCTCGCCGTCCTTCAGCAACATATCCACATCGTCGTGGTCGGTCGTGAGGCGGTAGACCGTGCCGGCCTCGACCTGGAAGCGGAGGGCGCTTGCGGGGCCCACCACCGGGCAGCCCGGGGGAAGCAGCAAGGCCTTGCGCTCGACGGCGCTGGCGCTCTGGATCATCGCGCAGGCGGAGGGCCCTGCCGGCGCTGCGGGCGCGCCGGGCGGGTCGCAGGCGAGGGTGAGGAAGGGAGTGAAGAAGACGGCCCAGACGAAGCGGGTAGGGTGCATGTTCATGAGCGCTAAGCAAATCGTGCGCCAGCGTGCAAAACGCGGCGCGGAGAGGGGCGGCGGCGCGCGGCAGAGCTCACCACCCGGGTCAGCCGTGCTACGCGCTGACGCTCGGGAGACACTGAGGCGGCGCGGTCTCGGTGAGGGGCGTCAGACGACTCATATCGTCGAGTCGTGCGGGTGCGGCGTCCCGGTCCCCGCCTCGACGTAGCCCTTCAAGCTGAACATGTAATAGGCCCACTTCGCGCTGCAGTGACCCATGAAGTCGATGCCCTCCTTCCAGCCGCTGTGGCGGAAGCGGAGCATCGTGCCGTCCCCCTGCGTCTCGAGCGCAAAGGCGATCTCGGTGCCGATCCAGTCTTCGGGGCCGCCCTCGACGCGCCAGCGCACGCGCTCGGGGCTGATCTCTTCGACCTTCATCTTCATGACGAACTGTCCTTCGTGGAAGCGGAACTCGGCGATGGATCCCACTTCGGGCTGGGCCTTGGTCTCGGTGGTCCACCAGCGGGCGAGGCCCGCCTGCTCGGTGAGTGCCCGGACGATCGGGGCCTGGGGGGTACGGATTTGAACGCGGTGAAAGATCTCTGACATGACTCGGTCCTCCTGCTGTCGAGATCGCACGAGCTCGCGACGCAAAACGAGTAACATCGGTGTCGCGAGACGATGCGAGGATCGGAGATCCAGGAAGCAGCGCAGGCGCTGGACGCGGGCGATGCGTTGCGCGCGCTGTCGCTGATCGAAGGACGGAACGACGGTCACCCGCTGGCCATCCGTGGCGTCGCGCTCGCGCAGCTCGAGGAGCTCGGGGCGGCACGACAGCACCTCCGGCGGGCGATGATCGAACTGGGGCGGATGGGCGCGCCGCTCCACCGCGCGCGCGCTGCGGCGGCTCTGGCGGAGATCGCGGCCGGTGAGCGTGAGCTGTCCGTCGCGGTGACCGCGCTCGCGGAGGCGGCCGACGAGCTCGAGTCCCTCGGTGATCACGCGAACACCGCCTGGATGTTCCTCACGCTGGCGCGCCTGCTCGTGCTGCTCGGTGATCGCGACGCGGCCGATCGCGCGTTCGTGCGGGCTGAGTCCAACGCGGCGCAGTCGCGATCGCAAGTGGTGCGGGCGATGCTGGAGCTGGCCCGTGCAGAGGCGCGTCAGCGCAGCTTTCGTGCGCGTGAGGCCGAAGCCGCGCTCTCGCGGGCGGCGGAGATCGCGGTCGATCACCCGATCCTCGCGCGGGAGATCGCCCGCCAGAAGGCCTCGCTCTCCGCGCCCGCGGCCCGGCTGCTGGAGCAGGATCGCGAGACCATCCTCGACGCTTTCGCCCTCGAGGCGCTGTATCGCGCGGACGACGCCTTCATCGTCGATGCGCTGCGCTGGACGGTGATGATCGACGGTGACGTGATCGAGCTGTCCCGGCGGCCCGTGCTGTTCGAGCTCCTGCGGGTCCTGGCGCGCGCCTCACCCGGGCCGGCTTCGGGCGACGCGCTCATCGCGGCCGCGTTCGCCGCACAGGTGATCAACGAGTCGCACCGGGCCCGGCTGCGCGTCGAGCTGGGGCGGCTGCGGCGCGTCGTGGGTCCGATCGTGGCCTCGCGGGGCGGGTGGAGCTGGAGCCCGAGCCCCGCGCGGAAGGTCCTGACGCGCGAGGCGCTCGCCAATAGTTCCACGAGCGGATATCCTGCGTGCGGTGCGACTCGCCCTGGCGCTGATCATGATGCTGGCGCTGCCGGCCGCTGCAGATCCGATCGCGCGCGCCGAAAGTATCGCCAGCGAGGCGCTCGAGCTCTTCAGGCAGGGTGAGATGATCCCGGCCGCGGAGAAGTTCCTCGAGGCGTACCAGATGTCGGGGCGACCGACGCTGCTCAAGAATGCGGCGCGCGCGTACGAGCGGGCGCAGAAGACCGACGAGGCCATCCGCGCGTGGACGCAGTATCGCGATCACCCGGAGGTCGATGCGGCCATCAAAGCGCAAACGGCCGAGCGCATCGACGCGCTGCGTGGGCAGGGCGTGTTGCGGCCGCTGACCGAGATGCGCACCGAGCGCGCGCCGGCACCGCGACCGCTGGAGATCGAGCCCGTGCCCGAGGTCGCCGCGGTGCGCGTGGCCGAGGCTCCCGGGCCACCCATCGCCGGATACGCGCTGGTGGGCGGTGGGTCGCTCGCGGTGATCGGCGGCGGGGTGCTCTTCATCAGCGGGTGGGCGACGTACTGGGGCGCCGATGATGAGTTCGCCAACCTGCGGGTCGAGCAGACCTCGGCCGCGGAGGTCCGTTCCGGGCTGGGTCTGGCGCTGATCGGCCTGGGCGCGGCCGTGGTGACCAGCGCGGTGCTCTTCGCGTTCGACGATTAGTTGCAGCTCACCCTGGGCAGGAGATAGGTCCGGTTGGTCGTTCGCACCAGGAGCGCACTGCAGTCGGGTAGCTCGGCGATCTTTTGCGGATAGACGCTGGTCGGCACGGGATCCAGCGGATAAGGGCTGGGATCCGCGAGATACGGCGCGGCTCCGAGCACGATGTCCGCGACGCGAACGTCGAAGCGGTAGCCGCCGCCGGGGAGTAGGATCGAGCGATAGTAGAGCAGGCCGCGCCCGTCACAAGTCACACTCATTGGGTTGAGCGCGGTGACGCCCTCGCCTTGCGCGAGGCCACCGTCGTCGGCGAAGGAAGTGAGTGTGGAGGGCCCGAAGAGCGCGTGACCCGGGGCGCTGCTGGTGCGGGTGGCCGCGCCCATCGACCACCGGTTGCCGCTGTAGAAGACCAGCGTGAGGTTGTCCGGGAGCAGGACATAGGCGCTCTCCGGATATTGGAAGCCGACGATGACCTTAGGTGCGGACCACGGATCTTCGGTCCTCGCCCGCGCGCTGACGTAGAGCACGGACTGATCGTCGTAGCCGCAGGGATACTTGGCGGCGAAGAACATCTCCAGACCATCGGCGCGGATCAGCGGCACGCCCGCGAAACCTTGGCACACCGACCCCGCGTCGCAGCGGGTGCCGGTGGGAAAGTCACCCGTCGGAACGCGGATCGCGACGGTCGACACGCGCGTCGGCCCGAGCATGCGCTGGCGGGTGTGGCGGCTGCAGCCGGGGACGTCGCCGTCGCTCGCGCGCAAGCTGTCGCTCTCGCTGTACAGCCAGAGCTCGCCGTTCTCTTCGGCCGGCGAGAAGCGCTCCCGCGCATCGAGCTCGACCGGATCGCCCCAGCACACCCGCACGGATCGAGCGCAGGTGTGGAGGACGGGATCGCAGATCTCGGAAGTCCCGCAGCCACCGCACCAGCGATCGGCCACGAAGCCGCACTGGCCCAACGCGCAGCCGGGTCGCGGCTCGCAGGTGCTGTCGGGACTGCACGTGAGCGGGGCCTTGCAGACCGTTCCGCAGGCGATCAGGCCCTGGTCGGTGAGGCCGTAGCCGCACGATCTTCGGTCGCAGCTCGCCGGTATCGCGCAGCGGTTGTCCTCGCAGATACGATCGTCGGGACAGGTGCCGCACGAGATCGGGCCGCAGCCGCTGTCGAAGGCGCCGCACTCGAGGCCCGAAGCCTCGCAGGTTCGCGGCATGCACTCGCAGGTGCCATTGACGCAGCGATCCTGGGCGCCCGGGCAGGCGCACTCGAGCGTCCCCGAGCAGCCATCGGAGATCGGGTCGCAGCTCGCCGGGAAGTTGGCGCAAGTCTTGGGCACGCAGCGGACGCAGTGGTGGGTCGCGAGCGAGCAGACGTCGCCCGCGCCGCAGTCCGCGTCCTTGTCGCAGATGTAGCTGGCCTGTTCCGGGAACGGGGGACAGCCGGCCAGAAGCGCGAGCCAGAGGAGATAGGTCCTGCGAAACGCCACTTCCAGCAGACTATCTTGATACACTCCCGCGGCGTCCATGCCCAACCCCGAAAAGACCCGGCGGTGCCCCGCCTGCGGGACCGAATCGACCGAGCGGCTGTGCCCCAAGGACGCCATGCCGATGCTGATTCCCGGCCCGCCGCGCATGGACGCGATGCACATCCCGAAGGGGACGCTCATATCCGAGCGCTACCGCATCGAGCGACGCATCGGCGCGGGCGCGTTCGGGACGGTGTTCGCGGCGAACCACCTGCTGACCGGGCAGCCGATCGCGCTCAAGATCCTCTCGACCGGGATGGACGAGGACGACAGCGGCATCGTGCGCTTCTTCCACGAGGCGCGCGTGACGGCCCAGCTCAGCCACCCCAACACCATCCGCGTCTTCGACTTCGGCCAGGACGACACCGGGCTCATCTATCTGGCGATGGAGGCCCTGAAGCGCTTTCGTAACACTCGAGCCTGTTACACCTCGCCCCAGGAGCGGCCGCGGCGGGCGATCGCCCCTGGCACAGCCGTTGCGAAGGCTGTCTCCATGATTCAAGCCTATCTCAAGCTCGCAGGACTCGTCGCCAACTCGCCGCTCGGCGAGCCGCTCCACGCCCTCGGCAAGATGCTGAGCCCGATGCGCCTCCTCGGGGAGGACTTCAACAACGCGATGCACGACCCGGGGTTCAAGGCGCTGCAGGCGTACGGCAAGAGCCAGGGCGGCGAGGGCGGCGGCGCGGCCGGCGGAATGGACATGCTCAAGAAGATCGGTCTGTGAGGCCAGCCATGAGGGTGGATAACTGGCGACTGCCTGACGAGCACCACGCGATCTCGCTGCGCGCAAAGGCGCGGTGGGAAAAGAACGGCAAGCTCTCCGCCAAGGACCTGGCGGCGATCGAGGCGGAGTACGGCGCGCTCCTCGAGGGCGACTTCGACGAGCTGCGCGATGCGGCGGCCTCGTTGACGACCCTGATGTTCTACATCCGCGGCGCCAACGACATGGTCTCGGCCGATGCGCTCCACGAGGTCATCCTCATGGCGCGTCCGCGTTTCGATCGCTGGCGGGCCGAGCGGCAGCAAGGTGAAGACGGCGCGGAGAAGGTCGAAAAGAGCACCGCGCCTCGCGTCGCCCCGATGTTCGGCGCAAAGGCCGCGATCGGATCCATCTCTCTGAAGACCCTCAAGCCCAACATCGGTCTCGATCGTGCTCGCCAGCTCAGCGTGCCGCGCGAAGGACCACCCAGTCTCCGCCAGACACGCTCTCATGAAACCGGAAGCCGACTGCCCACAACGCGCGCTCGGTGAAGCTCAGCGCTTCGACCCTCGAGCCGGGGATCCCGGTCGAGCTCGAGGTCCACCCCGCGCCGTTCCATCGCCACACGGTCCCGTCGATGCCCGCCACGGCGACGTCGTTCGGGCCGCGGCCCGTCACCGCGCGCAGGGGCGGCATCGATGCGGTGTCGACCTCGGACCAGCGCTCGCCGTCCCAGTGCAGGATGAGAGCGCGCTCGCCCATGCGACCCTCGCTGCGCGCGCCGACCGCCCAGACGTCGTTCGGTCCGCTGCCCCACACCGCTTCGAGGCTGCGACCGGCGGGGGCCCGGCCGAGCTGGATGCGCGACCACGCGGTGCCGTCGAAGTGCTCGATGAGCTCGGCCGAGGTGCTGAAGTCGCCGATGGTGCCCACGGCCCAGACGTCGTTCGGTCCGCTGCCCCACACGCCCTGAAGCGGCGCGCGCCTCGCGGGGCTCATGTCGTCGACCAACATCTCTGACCAGCTGCTCCCGTTCCAGCGGAGGACGAGGGGGCGCTCGTCGCCGATGCGACTCACCTCGCCCACCGCGAACACGTTGCTCGACGAGGTGCCCCAGACGGCGTGGAGCACGTGCGACTCACTCGGCAGCGTGAGGGGCATGTCGATCCAGGCCGAGCCGTCCCACCGCTTTGCGGCGCTTTGCATGAAAGGGAAGTGCGCGGAGCCGACCGCCCAGACGTCCGACGGCCCGCTGCCCCACAGGCCCTCGAACGTGTGGGGCGCGCTCAGGCTCGTGCGCGCCACGGTGCCGTCCCAGCGGAGGATGGCGCCATCGCCTGCGATCCACACGTCGTTGGGGCCGGCCGACCAGATCGCCTGTGCGCTCCTGCTCGGAGCGCCGTCCGGGAGGCCGCGGGAGGTGGGGGTCCAGGTGGTCCCGTCGAAGTGAAGGATCGTCCCCGCCTCACCGACCGCGAAGACATCGCTCGGGCCGCTCCCCCACACGCTGGTGAGCGCGGCCGCGTCGATGGTGTACGCCGACCACATCACGCCGTCCCAGCGCTCGATCGCCGCACGTCTGTCGCTCGCACCCACGGCCCAGACGTCGCTCGCGGCGCTGCCCCACAGCGCCGAGAACCCACTCCGCTGGCCCACGGATTGAGGCGACCAGGTGGTGCCGTTCCAGCGCAGGGCGGCGTCGGAGCCGCGCGACCCGGCCGTTCCTATGGCGATGACGTCGTCGGCGCTCGTCCCGAAGATCGCCACGGGCACGGGCCCGATGTGGCCCTCCCATTCGCCGGTCACGGACAAGGTGAGGCCGTCCCAGTGGAGGAGCGAGGCGTTGAAAGGGAACTCGCCCGCCGCGACGATCCACACGTCGTCCGCGCCCGTGCCCCACACGTCGCGCAGCGTTCGGTACGTGCGGTCGCCGATGACGATGGGCTCCATCGCCGACCACTCGACGCCGTTCCACTTCGTGAGCCCCTCGTTCCCGACGGCCCAGACCGCGTTCGGCGCGCTGCCCCAGACCGCCCGCATCACGCCGACCGGCGCGCGAGCGAAGTTCAACCAGGCGGTGCCGTTGAAGTGCAGGATGGTCTGGTCGCCGACGGCCCAGATGTCATCGGGCGCGCTGCCCCAGAGGGCGTAGAGATCTGCGGTGGTCGAGCTCGCCTGCGCCGACCAGAACGCGCCGTCGAAGCGCAGGACGACGCCGCCGACCCCAACCGCGAAGACGTTGTTCGGGCCGGTGCCCCAGACGTCGTTCAGCGTGAGGCCCTGGGGCGTGCGCAGGGCCCAGCACCACCCGTCCGAGCTGCAGACCGGGCCACCGGCGCCCGAGTCCGCGATGCCGCCGTCGGCGGGCTGCGCGGCGTCCGGTGCCAGAGCAGCGGCGTCGGGTGCTCTCGCGTCCGCCGCCGTGGCGACCGCGGCGTCCGCGCGCGACCCCGGCTCGAGCGGAGCGGTGCCGCTCGTGCAGCTCGAGAGAGCGATGACGAGCAAGGGGAGGCGGCGCATGCAGCGAGATACTACGCCGTGCGCTGCGCGGGCGCAGGAATGACCGCCAAAAAACAAAGTTCCCACGAACGGGCGCGGTGGGGTCATGCAGCTCGGGTCGCGCGCTGGAGCACCAGCGACACCACCACGACGATGCCGCAGCCGACGACGTTGTACCAAAGGAACCCGAGGTCCGAGCCGAAGAACAGACCCAGCACCGTCGCCTGCGCGACGAGCGCGCCGACGAGCACCGGCGTCGCCGTCACGTGTTTGATGAAGAACGCGACGACGAAGATACCAAGCACGGTGCCGTAGAAGATCGAGCCCATGATGTTGACGGCCTGGATGAGGTTGTCGAGGAGCGACGCGAAGCTCGCGAAGCCGAGCGCGATCAGCCCCCACATCGCGGTGAACGCCTTGGACGCGAACAGATCCTTCTTTGCGTCGTCGGGACGCTGGCCGATGCGCTTGTACAGATCGATCATCGTGGTGTTGCCGAGCGCGCTCAGCTCGCTCGCGGTCGAGCTCATCGAAGCGCACAAGATCACGGCGACCAGCAGCCCGATCAGGCCTGCGGGCAAGTAGCGGAGCACGAACGAGATGAAGATGTAGTCGGTGTCCTTGGTCTCGGCGCCGGGCACCGCCTTCACCAGCAGCGCCTTGGCGTCCGTGCGCGCGGACTGCAGCTCGGCGTTCGCGGCGGCGAGCGCGACCTTCTCGGTGTCCGATTCGCTCACCACGAAGCGCTCGGCAGCGGCCTTGCGCGCTTCGAACGCAGCGTGGTGGCGGGCCTCGATCGCCGCGAGCTCGCCGGCGCTCGCGCTCTGGTGGGCCGCAGCGAGCGCGGGCGCGTTGAACAGCACCGGAGGCTCGATGAACAGATGGAAGACGAACACCATGATGCCGGCGAAGAGGATCCCGAACTGCATCGGGATCTTGAAGATGCCGTTGAAGAGGAGCCCCAGGCGGCTCTCGGTGACCGAGCGCCCCGACAGATACCTGCCGACCTGCGACTGATCGGTCCCGAAGTACGAGAGCGCGAGGAAGAAGCCGCCGGTGATGCCCGACCAGAAGTTGTAGCGGTTTTCGAAGCTCAGATCGAAGCTCACCACGTTCATGCGACCCATCGCGCCGGCGAGCTGGAGCGCCTTCGGGATGGTCACCGCGCTCGGGAGCATGAGCACGATCGCCACCGTCGCCACCGCCATCCCGCCGAGCATCACGATCATCTGCTGCTTCTGCGTCTGGCTCACCGCGCGCTGACCCCCGAGGACGGTATAGACGATGACGAACAGGCCGATGATCGCGATCGTGAGGTCGAGGGGCCAGCCGAGGATCGTGCTCAGGATGATCGAGGGCGCGTAGATGGTGATGCCCGCCGCCAGGCCGCGCTGGATCAAGAACAGGATCGCGCCCAGATAACGCACGCGCGCGTCGAACCGGTGCTCGAGATACTCATACGCGGTGAAGACGTTGAGCTTGAAGTAGATCGGGACGAACACCACGCTGATCACGATCATCGCGAGCGGCAGGCCGAAGTAGAACTGCACGAAGCGCATCCCGTCCTCGTAGGCCTGCCCAGGCACCGAGAGGAACGTGATCGCGCTGGCCTGCGTGGCCATGATGCTCAGGCCGATCGTCGGCCAGCGCATCGTGTTGCCGCCGCGCATGTACTCGCTGATGTCGTGGACGCCGCGGCTCTTGTACACGCCGTAGGCGACGATGAAGCCGAGGGTGCCGAGGAGGACGATCCAGTCGAGCGCGGTCACGAGGCCCACCTCGTGAGGAGCCAGAACGCGGCGACGAGCACGGCGAGCTCGACGAGCAACACGATGTAGAGGTTGCGCCAGCTGCCCAGCAGCGGCGGTGGCTCTTCCTCGTTGCTCACGTCACCTCCGCGCGATCAGGTTCGCCAACAGCCGATACGCGCCCGGGACGCCCGCGGGGAGCTGCCGGAAGAACGCGAGCCCGGTGTAGATGTGCTGGCCTTTGCCGTGGCGAGCGACGATCAGAGCGCCGGTGAGCGGCTTCTCGTCGGGATCGGCGATGCGATAGATCGGCGTGTATTTCGCGTCGTACTTGCCCGCGAAGTAGAGGCCGCGCTCCTGCACCCAGCCGTCGTAGTCCGCCGGAACCAGCGCGTTCGGCGTGCGCAGCAGGGGGTGCTTGGGATCGCTCGCGACCATCTCGGCGCCCTCGTCGGTCACCCGGTCGCGCCCGATCTCGAGCGGGTAGGGGCCGAGCGGCGCGTCGAGGACGTCCCATCGGCTGTTGGTGTTGTACTGCACCACGACGTTGCCGCCTTGCTCCACGTAGCGCATCAGGCGCGCCTGCGTCCCGCGCAGCGCAGGCCGCGTGTTGTACGCGCGGATGCCGAGGATGATCGCTGCGTAGCGCGACAGATCGGCGGACTCGAGCTGCGCGTCGCTCAGGCGCTCGACGGTCGCGCCGACGTGCGCGAGGTCGTCGGCGACCGTGTCTCCTGAGCCGTCGACATAGCCGATGATCCCCTTCGGGACCGACAGCGCGATCGGCACCAGCTTCACGCGCGCCGGCTGCAGCACGAGCTGCACCGGGATGTGCGGGTGGTCGATGAGATCGCGGCGGAGCGCCGGGCGATCGTCGAACCGCGGTGTCACTTCGATCGCCTTTGCGCCCGCGGGCGGCGTCACCGTGAAGCGCACCGTTCGCTCGTCGCCTTCCTTCTTCAGCGCGACGCTCTCGACTGACGGATCGCAGCGCCAGCCGTCCGGGAGCGCCAGCGTCACCTTGCCCTCGACGCGGTCGCCGCCCGCGCGAACTTGCAGGAGCACCAGCGCGGATCGGCCGCCGTTGAGCATCACCGCCTGACGCGCCGGCGTCACCGTCGCGAGCGGAGCGACGGTGAACGAGCGCAGCCGCTCGCCGTGCACGCGATCGGTCCACCCGAACAGCACCGGCCGGCGCAGCGTGAGAGGACGATCGCCGATCTTCAGCGACACCTGCGCCTCGAGCGGGCGCGCGGCCTCGGGGTCGTTCAGCGGCGAGACGGGGGCATCGACGGGGACCGCCACCACGCGCGAGATCGTCTTCTTTTCGCCGAGCTTCAGCCTGGTCTTCTCGTCGATGGAAGCACCGAACGGGAGCTCGACGCGCTCGAGCGAGATCTCTGCGGGCGCCCTCAGGACGACCTCGAGGCTCACCGCCACCGTGCTGCCGGGGACCGCGCTCGCGCGAGGCGCGGTCGCGCGCACGAACAGGCCGGCACACCCGGCGATGATCTCGTCGAGCTGCTCGCGCGCTTCACGCACGCGCAGGTCATTGGACGCCGGCAACGCGCGTGAGGCTTCGATCAAAGCGGGGAGCGCGCGCTCCGGGTGATCGCGATCGAGCGCAGCACGCGCCTTTGCGAGCGCGGTCGCGAATGATTGCCCCGCGGCGCCGTAGCGCTCCCAGCCGAGCTTCACGCCGTCGAGGAGCTCGGCCCCTTTTGCCCCCGAAACGAGCACAAAACGCTCGATCAGCGGCCCGCGCTCGCCCGGCACGCCAAAGCCCTGGCTCTTGTGCTGGCTGCGCGATCGGGCGGCGATCTCTCCGTACGACTCGCCGAAACCTGCGTCGTATCCGCCGACGTCGAGCTCGATCGCGCCCGTGGGCGGCGGGCCCTCTCGCCACGGCGTCAGGTTGTGGACCAGGCGGGTCGCCTGCCATGGCGCGCCGGCGTCCTTGAAGCGGGCGGGATCCGCGGCGGCCTCGAAGGCCTCGCGCGCCAGGATGGCCGAGGCGGTGTGGTGACCGTGGTTCGGCGGCTTCTCGTCGAACCGCGTGATGATCACGTCGGGCTGAAAGCTGCGGATCACCCGCACGACATCCAGGAGCGCCTCGTCCTTGCCCCACACCGAGAGCGTCTCGGCGGCGGTCTTGGAGTATCCGAAGTCGCGCATCCGCGTGAAGCGCTGGCGAGCGCCGTCGATCCGGCGCGCGGCGAGGAGCTCCTGCGTGCGGACCACGTCGAGCAGCTCGCTCTGTTCGGTCCCGATGAGGTTCTGGCCACCGCCGCCGCGGGTCATCGACAGGTACGTCGTGGCGAGGTGTCGGCCGTTGGCGAGGTACGCGAGCAGCCGCGTGTTCTCGTCATCCGGGTGCGCCGCGACGTAGAGAATCCGCGCGGTCGTCGCCAGCCGATCGAGCTCGTGCGCGAGCGTTGCGCGATCGCCATCGACAGC
>Ga0105047_10012743_pt1 | contig 13500 bp, 11 predicted proteins | sample MAT04_FD_78384 | JGI IMG/M metagenome (GOLD analysis project Ga0105047, IMG submission 78384) | Freshwater microbial communities from Lake Fryxell liftoff mats and glacier meltwater in Antarctica - MAT-04 (megahit assembly) | ecosystem: Environmental > Aquatic > Freshwater > Ice > Liftoff...
CGAGCAGCGCGAGCGCGAGCGCGACGATCAGCGCGCGTCGGAACGCCGCGCTCCTCACGGCGCGGGCGCGACCACCGTCACGCCGCCCGAAGAGGCGAAGGTCGCCATCTGGTTTCGGGCTCCAGCCACCCAGTTGAACTGATCACCGGCGCTGCACGTGAAGATGAAGAAGCCGTCGCACATCCCATGGTGCTGGCTGACGCGCGTGAGCGGGAGCTCGAGCGCCGCGATGAGGCGCTGTCGGGCCGCGACCGGCACCTCGCGCGGCCGCTCGCCGCTGTTCAGGAGCACCCGCGCGGAGGGCATGCCGCGGATGAGCCGGCCGCGCACGCGATCACCGGACTCCTCGACCGAGACGCTCTGGAGCACCGTCTGCTCGAGCCGGCTGAGGTACTCGTCGAGGTTCGCCGCGCTCACGCCGGTCGGCGCCTTGGCCAGGAAGCCCGCCTTCAGCGACGCGGGGCCGCCGGAGATCAGCTCCTTGATGCCGGCGCCGCCGGCCGCGAACACCAGGGTCCGCGTGCTCCCGCTGAACGCGGCGGCGTGCAGGACGACCTGCGCCGCCTGACCGTGCGCCACCAGGTTCACCGTGCGGCCATCGGGCTCGATGCCCTGCGATACAAACGGATCTTTCCGGCGCAGCGTCTCGAGCACGTGGAGGAGCTCGATGGTCGAGGCGAGCTGGCCGTCGCGCAGCGCGCGAGGCTCGCCCGAGAACACCGCGTCGCCGCTCCGGTCGGGGATGCCGTCGGGGGTGTTGGCGACGAGCTCGGGATTGTCGCTGTTGGGCCTGAGGTCTTCGAGCGCCGCCGCGCCGGTCGTCGGATCGACGGTGCGCTCGCCCATGCCGGCGAGATCGATCGCGATCACCACGCCGCCGCCGAGGCGCGCGGAGTACTCGTTGGCCAGCGCGCGCGCGTCGAGTCGGCTCCGGCCATGGCCGGGCACGTACAGCGCGACCGCGGAGCCACCCACGGGCGTCGTCTCCGGGAGCGAGGCGAGGAAAGGCACGTCAAACATCTCGACCGCGTTCGTCGACCAGCCCGGCCGCAGGTGGCCGTCGGCGTCGAGCACCCTCGGCACCTTGATCACGCCGCGGCGGAACGCGCGTACGCGATCGTAGCAGCCCGGCACGGTGCGACCCGGCGGACAGACCGCGGTGTAGAGCGGATCGACGTCCTGCGGGCGCAGATCGCCGCCCACCGTCGTCACCTGGAACATGAAGCGATTGCGCGCCGCGCCGGCCTGATACGCCGCGACCTCGCGCTCGAGTCGCGCGTAGCCGAGGCGCGCCGTGAAGCCTTGCAGCGCTACGATCTTGTCCCCGCTGATCGGCGGCGAAGCGCGCGCCAGCAGATCGACGATGCCCGTGAGGCGGAGCCGCTCGCGCTCGAGCAACGCCGCGGCCGCAGCGTCGATCGCGCCGCTCGCGGCGACCGGCGCTCCGAGGGTGAGGAGCCGCGTGGCCGGCGCAGCGTCGAGCCCGCGGCCGCGCGCGTTCTTCACCGCGCTGGTCACCACCACCACGTGGCGATGGCCCGCGGTGAGCGGAGCCGCCGCGCGGATCTCGAGGTACGTCTCGGTCGCCGACACCGTGCGATCGAGGACCTTCCAGCCCGACGCGACGGTGGCCGAGCCGATCTGCTCGAGCAGCACCACCGCCGGCAGCGGCGCCGACGACGACGTGCCCGTGCGCAGCGAGAACGCGGCGCTCGCGGTGAGCGACGCCTCCTGCAGCGTCACACCCTCGAACGGCAGGCGGATCGGCGCATCGAGCGCCGCGCCGTCGTCGTTCTCGACCTGCGCGATCGCCGCCTCGATCGGATCGGACGGCAGACCGCACGCGCTCGCCGAGCTGTGCAGCTCGTCGTCCGCGAACAGATCATTCGGTTTCGGGATGAGCGCGTCGCACGGTGCGGCGGCGCTGAACGTGTAGGAGAGGGTCGTGGTCTGCGGCGTCGGTGGGGGTTCGGTCTCCCCACCGCACGCGACGCTGAGCGACGCGATACACGCAACAGGGGTGAACAGTCGCGTACGCCACATGGAGCTACCTCAATATCAATCGATCGTGACGCCCGCCGACACGCCCAGAACGTGAGCGAGGCCGCCGCTGTACTTGCCGCCACCGGGGAAGTTCGCCTGGGACGTGTTGTCGCGGCCCATTACCAGAACACCCAGATACCCGATGTCGATGTTGAACGGCGCGAAGTTCGATCCAATTCCGCCCGAGAACAGGATGCGGTTGTTGTCCGGCAGGGTGGGATCCACCGTCGAGTCCGGTGCCGGCGTGAAGTCGAAGCCGCCGCCGAGACGAGGGGTCAGCGTGAATCCGTCCATGTCGATCCGGTACTCGCCGCCGAGGCGGAAGGTCGGGACGGCCGACCAGTCGCGCCGGCTGGCCGACGTCGGCGTGGGCAGGCCGCGCTCGAAGTTGATCGCCAGCTGGTCGTACGACTCCCAGAGCGTGAGGTTGGCCGCGATCTCGACGGTCAGCGGACCATCGACCCAGCCGACGCCGAGCGCGAACGAGTGCGGCAAGGTCACCGCGGCGTTCACCGGCCCGTCCGGGAAGTTGGCCTTGATGGCCGAGGGCGCCGAGTCCGGCACCTGAAAGTCGGCGTTGCCCGTGAAGTCGATGCCGACCGCCGAGCGGAAGGCGAAGCCGAGCTTCAGCTTGTCGTCGACGAAGCTGGCCTGGATGCCCGCGTTGGCGCCGACGCCGAAGCCGCTGCCGGCCAGCTCGATGCGCCCGGGCTCGCCCCAAACGGCCGGATCGAACACCGGCTGGAAGTTGTCCGTCGCGCCGAGGGTCCGCTTCAAATACACGGTCGCGGGCACCAGCGAGACGCTGACCGCGATCGACACGTTGTCGGCGAGCTTGAGCGCGACCGTCGGCGTGAAGAAGAACGTGCGCAGCGAGAGCCGCTCGACGACCGTGCGGCCGACGAAGGTGTCCGGATTTTCCCACTCGATGCCGAGGCCGTACGGGGCGTAGAAGCCGAAGCCGAACCACGCTTTGTCCGAGAGCTCGCGCGCCAGGTAGACGTTGGGGATCGGAACGAAGCCCTTCACCGTCTCGTAGGTGCCGTCGGGGCCGCCGACCGCCGGAGGCCCAGCGCCTTCGTACGCGTTCGTCGGCGCGATCAGCGTCAGGCCGACGATGATCTGGTTGCCCTTCACGTGCGTGAGGCCGGCCGGGTTGTAGAAGATCGCCGAGGCGTCGTCGATCGTCGCGAACACCGCGCCGGCGCGGGCGGTGGCCCGGGCGCTGTGCTCGTTGATCTGGAAGCCTGCGGCGAGCGCCGCGTGAGGAGCCGCCACGAGGGCGAGAGCCATAGCCGTTTTCATCGTATTCATCGTCATCTCCTCAGTTGCAACCGAGCGCGCCGAAGCCCATCGGATTGCGCGGTCCCACCATCGTCCCGCCGGTCGCGATGAACCGCGCCGCCTGCTGCTGAGCACCGAACGTCGCGCAGAAGCCCGAGAACGGGCCGTTGCCCAGCTCGGTCGAGGTGCAGGTGCCCGGGAACAAGATGAACCCGTGGCAGTTGCCGCCCGAGGCGAAGTTGTACGTCTGGAAGTGCGACGTCGCGCTGTTGTCGGTCGGATCGAATCCGTACGCTTTGCCGAGCGCGATGGTGGTGGGGTTGGTCACGACCAGGTCGGGCACCGCCATCTGGATGAGCACCTTCGCTGGGGTGATCGGCGGCACCCCGTGGTGCGGACCGAGCACGGCGATCGAGTTCGCCAGCGGGTCGCCCGGATCGAGCGCCGTCTGCGCGATGATCCCGAACTGACGGAACGCCGCGTTGTCCTCGCAGCCTGTCGGGGTCCGCGCGCACACGCCGGCCGCCGAGAGCGCTGCGAAGAGCGGCGCCGAGATCTGCGGGACCGTGCTGAGCAGGATGTTCACCAGCCCGCCGCCCGGAACGTTGAGGACCGCCGCCTTGAGCTCCGGCGCGTACGCCGCGAGGTTGCCGCCGGTGATGCCGCCGAGCGACTGGCCCGCGTAGCCGATGCTCGCGCCGTCGAGGAACGTGAGCGCCCCGCCGGCCATCGACTGCGACTGGATCAGCTTGATGAGCGTGAACTGGTCGATGATGCCCTGGCGGAAGTTGTCGCGCGCCGCGAAGACGTTCGACGAGAGGAAGCCGCTACCCGAGGAGTCCTGCGTTCCGTCGCAGCCACCCATGCAGACGCCGCCCTGGGCCGCGCACGTCACCGCTTCGGGCTGGATCGCGGGGCAGGGCGCGCCGGTCATGTTGTTGACCAGGTCGTTGGCCCGCGAGCCGTGGTACGGCAGATCCATCAACACCGTCGCGTAGCCGGTGCGCGCGAACGTCGAGGCGATGAAGAAGCCGGTCTCCTTCACCTGCCCGAGGCCGTGCTGGAAGATGACCACCGGGACCTTACCCGCGGCCGGGATGGCCGGCGTGATCACCCAGACCGGGGTCTGGATGATGCGCGGCTGCATCACCGACGCCGGCGTGAACGTGCCGCCGTTCGAGAGCGGGTTGCCGCGTGTCACGATGTAGTTGGCCATCAAGTAGAGGCGCATGCTGTCGATGCCGCCCGCGTAGAGCGGCAAGAGCTGCTGGACGAGCGGGTTCGCGAACAGGGCCGGGTTGACCGAGCCGTTCACCAGACAGGTGTTGGTGGCGACGCCGGGGATCTGGCCGGAGAGGCAGAGCGTCACGAGGATCGTCCCCTGCACGGCCTGCGGCGTGGTCGCCGTGCGGACCGGGCCGAAGATGGCGGGCGTCATCGAGGCGTTGAGCACGTTCTGGTACGCGGTGCCGAGGAGCTGCCGCGTGATCAGGTCGGTGACACCGGTGATGGTCTGCGTCTTGTAGCTGAACGCCAGCAGGATCTCGCCTTCCGGGAAGGCGGTCGAGGCCGTGGCGAGCTCGTCGAGCGCCTGCGCGAAGCGCGCGCGACGGAGCTGGTTCTCGATCTGCGCCGCGGTCCCGTTGACCACTGCGTCCGAGGCCAGCATGCCGGTCGCGGCGACCGTCGAGCACTGCAGGAACGTCTGCACCGGGGCGGGCGTCATCGAGCCGTAGAACGTCACGAGCGCGTCCGGGTTGATCGCGCCGTCGACGAGGAGCGGGTCGCGAACCGTGAGGAAGTTGAACGTCTGGGGCCGGCGGAAGTCGAAGCCGTCGGTGCCCTTGATGCCCTTCTTCAGCGCGATCACATAGCGGCTGGTCTCGGCCAGCGGCTTCTTCGGGGTGATGAGCAGGACCGCGTCATCGGTGCCCGAGGAGGTGCGGGTGCCGAGGTCGATCTCGACCGCGGGCTCGACGACCATGCCGGTGTCGTCGACCTTGTACATGACCACGTTGCCGGCCAGCGTCGCCGCGTCGATGCTCGACGAGAACGGGATGGAGATCGGCGCGGTGGTCGAGAAGCCATCGAGCGTGTTGAGGCCGCCCTTGAGGCCCTGCGCGGTGGCCGAGTCACAGCCCGGCGTCGGCGTGGCGCCGCACGGGTTGATCGGAATCGTGACCCGCGTCGAGGTCACCGTGGTGAGCAGCTCGGCGTTCGGGAAGGGGACCTTGCCGCGCAAAGGGTCGAAGAGGACCTCGCCGCCCTGCACGACGCCGCTGAGCCCGGTGTGCCACTTGTTGGCGAACACCAGCTGGTTGCGCTTCTCGAAGACGCTCATCTCCTCGCCCTTCTCGATGACGGACTCGAAGAAGCTGTAGAGGCCGAAGAGCGTGACGCTGCGCTGACCGATGACGGTCTTGAACGTGGCCAGCTCGTCGGGCGTGAGGTCCGCGAGCGTCTTGGACGGGAACAGCGCCGCGAGCACCAGGCTGCTCACGTTCGAGCGGAGCAGCGGGCTGACCAGCTGCGGGCCCTCGGCGCCGTTGGTGATCGGCGGGTGATCCTTCGGCGCGTTCAGCAGCGCAAAAAGGTTGGACGGCTCGATCTTCTTGCCGTCCGCCGTCTTCACGCCGTGCACGACGCCCGCGTCGTCGACGTAGCTCTCGACGTACACGTAGTACGTCGCGCCGGGGTCGAGCGGGGTGTTCGGGCGGAGGATGGCCTGGATGCCGGGGGCCACGTCCTTCGCCGGATCGTAGGTCCGGTCGTCGCTGGGATCAGCCGGGTTGCCCGAGCCGTTTCCACCTTCGGCGCAAGCCGCATTGGGCTGCGGGCGGTCGCCGACCGTCGCGGTGAACGGGATGGCGGTGCCGCTCCCTTCCTTGACGATCGTGACGCCCTCGGCGAGCGAGGCCTCGTCGATCGCGGCGGAGAAGAACAGCGTGACCGGGGTGGTCGGCGGGAAGTTGTCGACGAACGCCAGGCACTGCTTGGTGGACGGCTTCTCGCAGTCGTAGACCGCGACCTTCAGCCGCCCGGTCCCGGGCTCCTCGGCCAGCGCCGTGGGCGTGGGCACGAGCTGCAGCACGGGAATTGGGTTGGTGGGGTCGAACTGCGCGACCACCGCGTCCCCTGGATTCACCGGTGGCGAGAGCGTCAGATCGTGTTCGCAGCCCACAACGCCGGCGCTGATGAGCCCGGCGAGCAGCGGCGCCCGAATCCCTCGTAGGTTGAGCATGTCCGAATGCCTCCTCTGCCTGAAACCAACAGGCCATCGATCCGAGCGACATGGTATTTGTCCGCTCGTAACGATGCCGGGCGCCTAACACGAAGCCAGCCGGTCCGTAAGCTCTTTCGGCTTATTTCTGCTACACAGCGCCGGGGGCCACCCAAGATGAGCGACCGCGGGAAGCGCATGCACCAGTTCTTCCTCGAGCTGCAAGGTCGCATCACCGAGGCGCTCGCCGGCGCCGATGGTGCCGGCGGTTTTCGCACGGACGCGTGGGATCGGCCGGAGGGCGGAGGGGGGCGATCGATGGTCCTCGCCGAGGGTCGTCACATCGAAAAATGCGCGGTCCATACGTCGTGCGTGTTTGGTCGAATGCCCCCCGGCTTCGGGGCGGAGATGCCCGGCAAAGGATCGTCCTTCTTCGCCACGGGCATCAGCCTCATCGCGCATCCACGAAGCGCGCACGCGCCGACGGTGCACATGAACTTTCGCTACCTCGAAAAGGGCGACGGCGAAGACGCCCGCGCGTGGTTCGGCGGCGGCGCGGATCTCACGCCGTGGGTGCTCTACGAGGAGGACGCGATCCACTTCCACCAGGTCTGGAAGACCGCGCTCGATCGTCACCCGGTCATCCCGTACGCGCGCTCGAAGAAGTGGTGCGACGAATATTTCCACCTCCCGCACCGCGGCGAGACGCGCGGCATCGGCGGCATCTTCTTCGACTATCTCGGCGTCCCCGACGATCCGCGCGGCACGCCCAGCGATCCCGACGCCACCGAGCGCATGGTGATCGACTGCGGCTCGAGCTTCCTCGACGCGTACATGCCGATCCTCGACAAGCGCAAAGCCGCGCCGTCGACCGAGGACGAGCGCACCTGGCAGCTCCACCGCCGCGGTCGCTACGTCGAGTTCAACCTGCTCTACGATCGCGGCACGATCTTCGGCCTCAAGACCCACGGGCGGGTCGAGTCGATCCTCGCCAGCCTCCCCAACCTGGTCGCGTGGTCCTACGGGCACGAGGCCCAGCGCGGTCCGGAGAAAGAGCTGGTGGAAGCGCTGCGCACGCCGCGCGACTGGATCCCGCTGTGAGCCTCGACGAGACCATCCTGCGCGCGCTCAACGGCCTCGCGGCGGATCCGGGCTGGGCGACGTTCGCGCACGTCCTGTCGTCACCGATGATGCTGGTGATGGTCGGCATGCCGCTCATCGCGATCTATCGCCGCGAGCGCCTGCACGTCTTCATCAGCGTGGTGATCGCGGTGTCGGTCGCCGACATGGTCTCTTCGCGCATGATCAAGCCGATCGTCGGGCGCGAGCGGCCTTGCCGGGCGGTGGCGGGGCTGGAGAAGCCGCAGCCATGCGGCGGGGGGAAGAGCTTCCCGTCGTCGCACGCGGCCACGGCGTTCGCGCTGTTCACGGCCGCGGCTCCGACGGTGACGAAGAGCGCGTACTGGCTCGGCCCGCTCGCGCTCGGCGTCGCGCTCTCGCGTGTCGTGCTGGGGGTGCACTACCCGAGCGACATCATCGCCGGGGCGATCCTCGGGACGTTCATCGGCTGGCTGACGCGGCGCGGGCTCGCGCAGTACGAGGCGCGCTTCAGAAGCCCCAAGAAGCCTCCTGCTCTCGATCCGCCGTCGCCCACCGCACCAGATCCCCCCGCGCCGTGATCTCCTTGGTGCGCGCCTCGAACGCGAGCGGCGCCTTGAACGCGTCGGTCGTGTAGAACATGTCGATCTCGAACTTCGGCGCTTCCTTCTTCGGATCGAAGTCGGGATGCGGCATCCGCTCCCAGGTCGTCTTCACCCGCAGCGCGTTCTTCACGCCGACCGGCGTGCGCAAGCTCTGGACGCCCATCACCTCGGCATCGACGCGCCACATGCGCTTGTCGGCGTAGACCTCCTGGCAGATCTTGGTGCCGGGCGAGAGGTCGAGCCGCCGCGACTGGTAGAGCAGGGTCAGCATGTCGTAGATCGGCCGATCGCGCGCGTAGCTCCGCTCTTCGCTCTTGCCGTTGATGCGATAGTTGGCGCTGACGCCGCGAAAATCGCGGGAGAACCGGGCGATCTCGTGGCGCGGGTCGTCGCCGACGGTGGTCTCCGATCGAAGCTCGAGCGGGTGATAGAGCTTCGGCTCGACCACCGCCATGTAGCGGCCCTCGAAGTTCTTCAGCGTGGCGGCGAGGCCCTTGGTGCGCGCGCGGCCGAAGAAGCTCTCCGCCTTCGCGCCCTCGACCATCCGCGGCTTGCCGGCCTTGAGCTCGAGCTTCCCGACGGTGACGCCGGCGACCGACAGCTCGTAGGTGAGCTCTTCGCCCGGCAAGAACGGGCTGCCCGCGCTCGGCGGGATGAGGATGCCGAGACAGGGCTCGCCTTCTTCCTCGGTGGCCTTGATCGCGGGCGGCGAGACCGGCTTCTTCGGACGCGTCACGCGGGCCATCGCGAGGGGCTTCTCCGCCGAGGCCAAGGCAGGCATGGCGATCGTCATCGCGGCCACCAGCGCTGTCACCCGGCCCATTCGAACAGTATAGTGCTGCGCTTCGAGGCCCGGATAGGTGAGCACCTTCACGCGAGCGGCGCTGGCCGCGATGGGAATGTTCGGGCTCGGTTGGGTGTGTCCCGCGCAGGCCGAGCCGCCCGCCGCCCGCCGCGCTGCCGGCCCCATCGCCCCGGAGCAGTTCGGTCGGGTTTTTCGGCGCGCGAAGCCAGCCATCGTGCAAGTGAGGACGTCGAGCAGCGCCCGCACATTCGAGATCGGGACCTTCATCGGGGCGGAGGGGGAGCTGGTGTTCGGCGCGCGCGCGAAGCCCGAGGGCACCGTCTGGATCCGCATCGGGGGGAAGGATCGCACCGCACGCGTCCTGGCCTACCTGGAGGCGGCCAGCCTGGCGGTGGCGCGCATGGAGGGCGGTCACGGCGAGCAGCCGCTCAACCTCGCCGATCCCCCCGACGTCGGGCTCGACGAGTGGGTCATCGCGGTGCGCTTCGACGCGGGCGGGAAGCTCGAGCCGTTCGCGGGCACCGTCGATGGCACCGAGCGACCGCACACCAAGGACCGATCGCTGAGCGTCGTCGAGCTGGGCACGCCCGCGCAGATCGGCAGCCCCATCCTCACCGCGAGCGGCGGGCTGGTGGCGTTCGCGATCCAGCGCGGTGATCGGAAGACGCGCGCCGTCTTGCTGTCGTCGCTGGTGCCGTTCCTGAGGCAGGTCGTGCTTGGACGATAGGCAAAGACTCGCGCGGGAGTGCCTGTGGGCCTCGATCGGGGTCCTCGCGGTCCTCGGCTTGCTCAAGCACCTCGGCGCTCTGGTCCCCTTCATCGCCGAGTATGCGTTCGCCGCGGCGGCAGCGGCGCAGCTCTACGCGCCGCTGATGATCGCCGATCGGGTCGGCATCTCGCGCAAGGCGCTCGGCCTGGAGCCGGATCACTGGAAGCGCGACGTGGGGATCGCGCTTTTGCTCGGCGTGGTGACGATCGTGCCGTACGCGATCGGGCACCACTACTGGCAGACCGAGGTCTTCCATCGAAAGCTCATGCCCCGTCTGCCCGACGGCCTGCTGCTCAGCGTCGCCACGCAGATCATCGCGGTCGCGCTGCCGGAGGAGCTGTTTTACCGCGGCTATCTGCAGGCGCGGATGGAGAAGCTGTGGCCGGCCAAGCGCACGCTGTTCGGCGCGCCGTTCGGCAAGGCGCTCCTCACCGCGTCGTTCGTGTTCGCGCTGGCGCACTTCGTCGGAGAGTACCGGCCCGATCGGCTGGGGCCGTTCTTCCCTGCGTTGCTGTTCGGGATCTTGCGCTCGCGCACCGGCTCGATCGTCGCGCCGGTGACGTACCACGCGTTCTGCAACATCCTCAGCGAGATGCTCTTCGCCTGCTATTATCGGTAGTCGCACGCGCTAGAGGCCGAACATCTCGACGACGCAGGCGCGATCGTGCTCGATCACCGCCCCGAGGCCCAGCGCGTGCGCGTCGGCGAGGAGCAGGTTCGCGCGGTGGCTGGGGCTGGCCATCAGGTTCGCGTGGGCCTTGCCGAGCGTCGCGGCGATCGCGACGTTCTCCGCGACGGGGCCGGCCCAGCCCTCTCTTTTTGCGCGCGCATCCGGGCCGATGCCGGGCTCGAGGACGTGCGCCGCGATGCCGGCCCGACAGGTGGCGACGGCGTGGCTCTGCGCAGCGCGGTCGAGGGCCGGGTCGCGGGCCAACGCGCTCGATCCGAAGCCCGATCGCAGCGCCGACAGCGTCCGCTCGAGCGCCGGGAGATCGGCGATCACCGGCGCTGCTGCGGCGGCGATCGGCGGCACCCCGACCGCGAAGCGCCACAGCGCCGCGACCTCCGGCCCGCGCTCCGTCTCGACCAGGATCTCGACGTCGTAGGGTCCAGGCCCATCGTCCAGGGGCACCACCAGAGAGAGCCGGCGTCCGGGGGGCATCGCGAGCGTCGCGACCTCCCCCGTGGGCCGCGTGAGGAACGCCGACGCCGCGGCGCCCTTGCGCAGCGTTCCCGCGAAGCGCGCGACGGTAGACGCGGTCGCCGAGAGCGGCGCGAGATCGATCAGCCGGCGAACCAGCAAGACGACCAGCACTGGGCCCTTGGTCGCCCGACCGACGCCGAAGTGGGTTGCGCCGAACGGACCGGCCGCGCGCACCAGCTCGAGGATCTTCTTCTGGCCGTCGGCGGGATCCCCGATCACGGCGAAGGGGAGCACCTGGGCGTCGGCCAGACCCTCGGCGCGCAACGCGAGGCGGGGATCCCGCTCGATCTCGCCGGCGGCGATCTGGGCGGCGTGACGCGCTGCGGCCCGCGCCAAGCTCTCGTCGTGCTTCACGGTCAGGGTGGTGGCCACGGCCCGATCGAGGGGGTCACCGAAGGAAGGCAGCGCCACGACCGAGCACGCCAGCACCCAGCACTGACAAACTGTCCAATCGCGAGGCATGCGCGGGGCAGGATGGCACGAGGACTGGGAGGTCGCGCAATTCTGTCGCTCGGGCCGAGCGGACACAGTTCTTAACGTAGATCTCGAGGTTCCCCGGCTACTCATGCATTGACGCGAGCCCTTCTGAAACCATTTCGGGGTTCGTGCGTCAGATCAATCGATGGAACGACGCGGGAAAGACGGCGCAAACCCCGGAGAGGGTGGGCCAAATGACCCGCGAGGTCGTGGTAGCTGTGACCACGGCGTCCGTTCCTTTCCTGACGATGGCAAGAACCATCCAGGCGCAACGCGTGTTCCGGTGGCTGGCACCGAACATGCGAACAGAGTCGTCAGGCCGTCGGCATCGCGTGTCGATCAGCGAGAGGGAGAGAGAATCATGTTCGGCTTTTTGAAGAAGAAGAACGCCCCGTCCAAGACCGAGTTCGAGACGTTGGCCCTCGAGCACATGGATGCTCTGTACGCCAGCGCGCTGCGGCTCACCCGGAGCCCGAAGGACGCCGAGGACCTCGTTCAGGACACGTTCCTGAAGGCCTTCCGCTTCTTCGATAGCTTCGAGAAGGGCACCAACATCAAGGCGTGGCTCTTCAAGATCCTCACCAACACTTTCATCAACAAGTACCGCAGGAAGGTGAAGGAAAAGGAGATGGCGGACGCGCCGGCCGAGGACATCATGCTCGACCGATTCGTGTCGGCCGAGCAGGTGCGGGCGCTCCAGGACCCGGAGAGCGACTTCTTCGGCAAGCTCCTCAGCGACGAGGTCGTCGAGGCTCTGGATCAGGTGCCCGTGGACTTCCGGATGGTGGTCATCCTCGCGGACATCCAGGATTTCTCGTACAAAGAGATCGCCGAGATCGTCGGCTGCCCGGTCGGGACGGTGATGAGCCGTCTGTTCAGGGGTCGGCGGATCCTGCAGAAGCACCTCTACGACTACGCCGTTCGAGAGGGCGTCATCGTCCCGCCGATGGACGAGTCGGGTGAGCCCCTCGATCTCGAGGCATTCCGTGCCCGGAAGAAAGCTGCCACCTAGACGATCTGCCCATCCGCGTGGAAGATGACTCGCCGCCTGGCGGTTACCTCACGCGGATGGATTGTCGAGACGCCCAGCGATTCGCGCAGCTCCGGCTGGACGAAGAGATCGAGCCCCTCGATTGCGCCCAGCTCGATTCCCACCTGTCGGCCTGTAACGCGTGCCGCGGCCGCCACGAGGCGGAGCACAAGTTCCACCTCAAGCTCCGCGGCCAGCTGCGCGCGCAGGCCGACGCGAAGCGATCCCCGCCCGCGCTCGAAGCCCGCATCGCGGAAGAGCTCTCGCGCGCCGCGGTCGACGCGCGATCACCGCTGACCCGCTGGGGCGTCACCGCCACGGCCGCGCTGATGCTGCTCGGCATCAGCTGGAGCGCGACGCGCGACGGGCCCGACGTCTTCGCCGAGACGGTGAAGCGCCACTCGAGCAACCTGCCGCCCGAGGTGCGCTCGGTGTCGGGGCCGGCCGAGGTCGACCAGTTCTTGCGCGATCATCTGCGCTTTCCGGTGTCGGCGCCGCGTCTCGACGAGAGCGGGATGCCGGTCCGCCTGGTCGGCGCGCGCCTCTCGAGCATCCACGATCGCGACGTCGCGCTGATGATGTACGATCACAGAGGCGCCAAGCTCTCGCTCTTCGCCTACCCGATCGGAAGCCAGGGCCCGAGCAGCACGCCCCCCGGATTCGAGCGTCGCGAGGTCGGCGGTCGCGTCCTCTACGTCGGCGCCGAGCGCGGCTACAACGTCGTGGCCTGGGAACGCAATGAGATGCTGTATTCGCTCGTATCGGATGTCGACACAGGCGAGCTCGTTCAGCTGGCCTCCGCGGTCCGCTAGGCCAGTTCCGCCGGTTTGACGGCGGTACCGACATCCTCTAGCGTTCGCCAATTCATGGGCGGGAACGTTCTCATCATCGACGCGGAAACTGACTTTGCCGAGCAGCTTGCCGCTGCGGTCCGCAAGGTCGGTCTCAGCCCGACGGTCGCTGCG